>Ga0123352_10000396_pt1 | contig 52405 bp, 47 predicted proteins | sample TergutLab28metaG_FD_89700 | JGI IMG/M metagenome (GOLD analysis project Ga0123352, IMG submission 89700) | Labiotermes labralis P1 segment gut microbial communities from Petit-Saut dam, French Guiana - Lab288 P1 | ecosystem: Host-associated > Arthropoda: Insects > Digestive system > Gut ... | reverse complement strand
TTGTTTTAGATGCGGAGATATAGCTGTAAAAATAAACTATGCCAAATCTACGGCAACCATAGACGACTGCATGGAAGATTTTTATAGGTCATTATGAAATTTTATGCAGCCGCCTATGCCCGCACAAGCAAGGATGATTCAGACAGCAGTTCTATCGAAAATCAAATTGAACTAATATGCAACAGTGTAAAATCAATGCCTGACATTAGCGTTGTTTCCGTTAGGGAGGACAATGGGTTTAGTGGCGTTGATTTTTTGCGCCCTAGTTTTAGGGAAATGATGAAGGACATTGAAGCAGGCAAAGTTAACTGTGTTATTGTAAAAGACTTATCGAGACTGGGGCGTAACTACATTGAAGTGGGTGAACTAATGGAAGAAATTTTCCCACGATACAATGTGCGGCTTATTGCCTTAACTGATAATTACGACAGTATAAACCCGCGCAGCGATGCTGACGAAATTCTTATTCCGTTCAGAAATTTATACAATGAGCAATATGCTAGGGATGCTTCCGGCAAAATACGCGCAATCCTTAGCTCTAAACGGGAAAAGGGCGAATTTGTTGGTGCTTTTGCGCCATATGGTTATAAGCGGGGCGAAGACGATGATAAACATCGGCTTGTTATTGACCAACATGCCGCTGAGGTTGTGCGCGATATATTTCGTCTAAAAGTTGAGGGAATGAGCGGACAGCGTATTGCCCAGCGACTTAATGAACTTGGCGAGCCTTCCCCGGCAGAATATAAAAAACGAACCACAAACTATAAAGCCCAATTTCAAACAAAATCAAGAGCGATGTGGTCTGCAAAAGCAGTTAGCCGTATACATAGCAACCCTGTTTACATAGGTGTTTTAACGCAGGGCAAGCAAACCACACCAAATTACAAAGTAAAACGGCGTATTAACCGCGCAGAAGATGAATGGAGCGTCACCCCCGATGCACATGAGCCAATAATAAGCAAAAGGGATTTTGAAATTGTGAATGCTTTGCTTCGTCAAGATACCCGCACCGCACCAAAAAAAGAGTCTGTTTACCCCCTTTCTGGCATGGTTTACTGCGGGACATGCAATAACAACATGGTTCGCACAAAATCTGGCCTAACGCGCTATTATGTATGTGCATCAAGCAGGACTAAAAATAAAACCTGCACGAGTCATTGCATCCAAGAAGAAAGGCTTTCTAATGTAGTTTTGGAATCCATTGCTTGTCAGATTATTTGTGCCCATGGTATACAAAAAGCCCTTACTTATGTACAGCTGCTACTACCACCCCGGCAAAAGAGCATGTTAAGGCTATCTGCCCAACTTGCCGACAGGGAACAAGAAATTATATTATGCGAAAAATATAAACGGTCACTTTATGAGGACTATAAAAGCGAGATTATTTTCAAAGAGGACTATATCCAATTTGGCAAAGACTATAGGTTGCGTATCAAGGAATTGGAGCAGGCCGTGGCAATGCTACAGGAAGAAAGCAAACTGCTTGATACTAATTCATCTGCTTATGAATGGTTAGCGCAATTTGTGCAGCATAAAGGTATTAATACACTAACCCGCAAATTGGCAGTTGCTTTGGTCGAAAGAGTTGTTGTGTTTAACGGTAAAAAGATATCTATCGACTTCCGCTGGGGAGGAGGGGTGCATAATGCCTAGGGTCAGCAGAAAGTTTAAAGCAAATACAGCAGAAGCATCTAAACCTGCCGCGCATATTTATAAAACCGCAATCTATACCCGGCTTTCGGTCGAAGATATTCGTAAAAAGGCCAGCGATGCCATAGTTACTCAAAAGACAATGCTAATAAAGTTTTTGCAATCGCAGCCGGATATGCAACTATACGATATCTATGAAGATATTAATTACACCGGCACAAATTTTAACCGCCCCGGGTTTACCAAGATGATTGAGCATATAAATGCTGGATTAGTAGACTGCGTACTGGTTAAAGATTTGTCAAGGTTTGGGCGCAGTTTTGAAGAAACAGGGCATTACTTAGAGCGGGTCTTCCCTTCCCGGCAAGTACGTTTTATTGCCATTGGCGACAACTTTGATTCATTGACAGCAACACTTGATGAAAGCTGCTTGATGGTTCCACTAAAAAATTTGATGAACGAAGTTTATGCCAGGGATATTTCAAAGAAAACGCAATCCGGCTTTAAAGCAAAACAGCAACGGGGCGAATTTTGCGGTTCATTCGCACCTTATGGGTATATAAAGGAAGGTTTGCGTCTGGTTATTGATGAGGCAGCGGCCCCTGTAGTCAAGCAAATTTATGAATGGCGGTTAGAAGGCATGGGTGTTGCCACTATTGTAAAAAAGCTAAACGACTTACAATTTCCCCCGCCAGGCAAGCACCTATGGCATACTTCTACCATAAAGCGGGTACTATCAAACCCACTATACACAGGAAACCTTGCGCAGGGTCGCTACAAGTCAAACTTCCTAAGGGGCGGCGGTACTATAGCGACAAATGAAAACGAGTGGGTTATCTTCAAAGATACTCACCCGCCAATAATTACACAGGAAACTTTTGAGGCTGTGCGTAATATGCGCAAATCCAGGAAAAAAGAGTTTGTTACTACAGGACATCAGCAGGCATAGTTGGGCCGCTAACTTGGGGCGCACTAATGCCTACCTGCTACGGGGGGCAGCAAAACATGGGTACGTACCCCGGGTTTTTGATTCGCGAAGGCGCGCGCGGCGATTATGTAAGGCAAATTCAAACCTGCCTAAACCGTGTAAACAATGCCGGACTCAACACCGATGGCGTTTTTGGCCCACTTACTCGTGCCGCAGTAGAAAATTATCAGCGTACCAACGGGCTTTCGGCAGATGGCATTGTTGGGGATGGTGTAATAATAAGACCAAATATGATATGATAAAATAAATTTTTAAGTGGTAGGGAATCCCGACAAATTGAAATTTTTTAAGGAGTGGTAGTGTGAAGCTGTTAAATTTAGGAATCTTGGCCCATGTAGATGCAGGTAAGACCACCACTGTAGAGCAAATGTTGTATGTATCCGGCGGACTGCGCACGGCAGGGTCGGTAGATAAGGGCAGCACGCAAACAGATTTTTTGCCAATAGAACGGCAGCGGGGTATTTCTGTAGCCACGGCGTCAGTAAGTATTGAGTTTAACAATATACGTATTAATATAATTGATACCCCGGGTCATATGGACTTTACCGGGGAGGTTGAACGTGCGCTGTCGGCATTGGACGGTGTGGTGCTTGTGGTGTCTGCGGCAGAGGGGGTACAGTCCCAAACAGAGCGTTTTTGGAAGGCTTTGCGCGAGATGCAAATACCCACTGTTATTTTTTTAAACAAAATTGACAGGATGGGCTGCGACCCGGCGGTGGTTGTAAAGCAGTTGCAGGACGAGTTTAGTGAAAAGATAATACCAATCCCAATAATGGAAGATTCTATCTTGGAACTATGCGAAAATGACAATGGTCTGGCTGCACAATATCTGGAACATGGGAGCGTAAGCCACGAGGCCGTTATCGCAAGCCTTGCCCGCCAAACAAAGGAATGCCGCGCGTTCCCGCTGGTATATGGGGCTGCCGCACTGGGGCAGGGGATTCCCGCTTTGCTTGAAGCAATAGAAACATATCTGCCTGCTTTTGACCCCGCGCCTGATGGCGACCTTTCTGGCATCGTATACAAAATCGAGCATGATAAACAAGCGGGCAAAATTGCCCATGTCAGGCTGTTTAGCGGCAAGGTGCAAAACCGCGATGCCGTTTCATGCCACCGCCCCGGCATGGCGGAGCCGTTTCAGGAAAAAGTAACGCAAATCCGTAAATTGTCTGGTCAAAAACGGGAAGATGTGGGCTTTGCCCATGGCAACGAAATAGCCGCCATCTGCGGTATGACTGGCATAAAAGCAGGGGACATGCTTGGGCAAATTTTGCAGCGGTACCAAAGCAAAATTGCAATGCCGCTGTTCTCTGTACAGGTTTTTGGCCCGGAAGGTAAAGAAAGTCAGCTTCTGCAAGCTATATCAGAACTTTCTGACGAGGATCCGCTAATGGACTACGCCTGGAACTACGAAGAGCGCGAGCTTGTAATCCGCACAATGGGCAAAATCCAGTTAGAAATTTTGGAATATTTGTTATTGGAACGATATGGGCTTGCGGTTGGCTTTTCCGCACCGTCGGTAATCTACAAGGAATCTGTTGGGGGTACCGGCACAGGTTTTGAGGCGTACACCATGCCAAAACCATGCTGGGCAATTGTAAAGCTGCAAGTAGACCCGCTTCCCCGGGGCAGCGGTTTTAAATACAGCAGCGAAGCGCACAAAAGCGTTTTGCAGGAGCGTTATCAAAACCATGTTCAAATTGCGGTGGCCGACGCAATAAAACAAGGGCGGCTTGGCTGGGAAGTCACCGACGCGCATTTTAAGCTGCTGGAAGGTGAGTCCCATATTTACCACACGCACCCTATGGACTTTTTCCTGGCCACGCCAATTGCGGTAATGCGCGCAATAGAAGACGCAGGCCCAATTTTGCTGGAGCCGCTTGTCAAGCTTAGGCTAACCGCAACAGAAGAACTGTCCGGCAAACTTATAGGCGACATAATAAAAATGCGCGGCGAGTTTGACAGCCCCGTAATTAAGGACGGCAAACTGGAAATGGAGGCCATTGTCCCGGTCGCAACATCTATGGATTATTCGATAAAATTTTCGTCACTAACTTCTGGACGGGGCATTATAAAATCGGATTTTTATGGATATGTAGAATGCCCGCTGGAAATGGGGGCAATATCCAAACGCAGGGGAGTTGACCCGCTGGATAGGGATAAGTGGATATTGTTTAAAAGAGGGGCGTTAAAAAATTAGTGTATGTTCTTCAAGCATATTTAATATGGCCGTAATTATAAAGTTTCCGGTAAACCAGATATCAGGGGCTACACCTATACCCTCTTGCAAGTGTCCTTCTGGATGTAGGTGAATAGTGCGGCCAAGTCCGAAACGCAAACCGGAGTTTGGTAAAAATAACGGTGAATAAGTCAGGTCTGTATGAAGGACACCGCCGGTATTTTGACCAATGATAAGAGTGTTTTCCATATTAAGCATCGCATCTGCAAAGGCATCACCAGCAGAAGCTACAAACCTATCCGTAAGTAGGATAATAAGCTGGTCATTTTCAATTATCCTGTTGGGTAATGTGTGACTAAGTATATGGTAATCGCCAAAAGGGATGCGGGGATAATATGTGTCCAAGAGGTCAATCGGATTAAAAAACCAACTGTCGTATGGGCTATTTATTACGGTCTCTCTAAAAGTGTCATAATTGTTTACACGCATACCAAAATAATTTCCCGGAACAATTTCTCCGGTTAAAATGTGCAGCCATTGGCGATGTAGTATGCCATTTCCACCGCCATTAGAGCGGATATCAACAATAATAACAGGCTCGTCTCGTAGTTCCTCTGCTATTGAAAGGAATCGTCTGGCATCTCTACTGCCCGAGCCATATGTTGACGTAGGAAATCCCATTGACATGATAGTAACTAATGGGATGTTATGTGCGCGCCGTGCTAATGAAACAGGCTGGAAATTTCGTCTTGATGGGTTATGGCGGCGCAGGGTGAGTGCTTGGTTGTCGCCGCATTCGTATACCAGCGTCAAATTATATTCAGAAAGAAATTCTGGCCGAACTACTATTGGAATGTAATAAAACTTGCCACTATCGTTCATGGCTAGGCGAAAAAGTTTGTCTAGGTCATGCCCGACAGCTTCCGCTACATAAAGTCCGGTTTCTATATTTCGCAAACCGTTTTCGCTTCTTTCGAATGCGGTATCACTTACATAAAAATTGTGGTTAACCCCAAGCCGTCGACCATGTATAATAAAATGGTTATCTGATATAACTGGGTAAAGACTGTCGAACAGCAGTGCAGAAAAGTCATCAAGCTGCCAATAATCTTGAGTAGAAAGTCTATCCAAAACGTACTTGAAAATTGGCAAAAAAACTTCATCGCCGCCAAAATAAGTATAGGCACCGTATACTTGACGCGTGATATCGAAAAATATTTGTGCGTCGTATATTGCGTCGTTGCCAGAAATGATTTGAGCTGCTGACACTTCGTTAAAGAATTGTGACACATCTATAGTCGGCGGCTCTCGGCCCTGTACAAGGGCGGCAGCTATGTCCTCACTGGGTTTAATTATACCTTCGCGCCTAGTGTTTGCCATTTCGAGTATATCATCCAGCGTTAGCGGGGTAATACTGACAGGTTCACTTGCAGTAGGTTCGCCTGTTGCTGCAATTTCTATTTCTTCTTGTGCAAATGCATGCTCATTTATTTCTTGCGTGTCTTCTGCATTTACTGCTTCCTCATTTTTAGAAGTACCCCTTCCACATGAGGTTGCAATAGCAAGTGTACAGCTTATCAAAAGCATCGCAGTTAATAGTTGAATTTTTTTCATATGAACATCTCCTAATCACGATGATATTTTCTAGCCTCCAAATATCCGTTCATAGATAGCCTTGCCTGTTGGCGTGGCCGCAAGCCCGCCCTGTGAAGTTTCCCTTAAACTTTCTGGCAAAGCATTCCCAACTTCGTTCATGGCAAGGATAACTTCGTCTACGGGAATGACGCTCTCCACACCGGCAAGTGCCAAATCTGCAGAATTTATTGCAATTGCTATGCTGCCCCCGTTTCGCAAAATGCAGGGGACTTCTACCAGGCCGGCTACAGGGTCGCAAACCAGACCCATGAGGTTTTGCAGGGCAATTGCGGCGGCGTGAGCAACCATGGCGTTTGTCCCGCCGGATAATTCCACCAATGCGCCCGCAGTCATTGCCGCGGCAGAACCGCATTCCGCTTGGCAGCCGCCTTGTGCGCCAGACACGCTGGCTTCGTTGGCAATTACCATGCCAATTGCACCGGCGGTTATAAGTGCCATTACTGCAGCATCTTCGGTAACGCCGCGTTGCTCCATCATTGTAATAATCCCGGCTGGCAAAATGCCGCAGCTGCCTGCCGTTGGTGCGGCAACAATTTTGCCCATGGCAGCATTGTATTCCTGTATTGCAATTGCCAATGCAGTGGCACGTGCACAAAAAGAACCGCCAACGGTTTGCCCACGGGAGGCGTACATATTAGCTTTATATCCATCCCCGCCAGAAAGCCCGCTGACAGAGCGCACCCCAGGTTCAAGGCCATTTTCGGCCGAACGGCGCATTATATCCAGGCTTGTTTTCATGCGGGAAAGGATTTCTGCTTTGGAAGTTTCCATTGCAATGGCTTGGTCGGCCAATGCAAGCTGGCTAAGCGTTTGATTATTTTTGTCGGCAAGCTCGACCATTTCGGCAATTGATTTGTAACTTAGCATTTTTATTGCAAATCTCCTTAATGCGATGGGCGCATATATACTACGTTTACGACATGCTCTAACTCGCGCAGTTCGTTTACTACAGATTTTTCTATGCCAGAATCCAGTTCGATTGTCATAATCGCCAGTTCGTTCTTTTTTGGACGTGATAGGCGAAAGCTTCCAATATTAGTGCCAAGTTGCGCAAGTTTTTCTGCTACTACAGCAATTACGCCCGGCCGGTCGTGATGGGGGATTATTAGTGTATCCAACGTGCCGTTAAATGCCGCCGCCATACCGTTTAGCTTGGTTATTTGAATATTACCGCCGCCGACAGAAACGCCTTCTACAGTACATCTTGCCTCATTTACGCCAGTTAAGTCTAAAATGGCTGTATTTGGGTGTGCGTTAGCAATTTTTACTTGCGAAAATTTATATTGCAACCCAGCTTCCTTAGCAATATCCAGACTGTTTGGGATACGGTCGTCGTCGGGCCGCATACCTAAAATGCCGGCAATAAGGGCTTTGTCTGTGCCATGTCCTTTATAAGTCATGGCAAACGAGCCTACAAGCTGGATATCCGCTACCCGGGCATCTTCGCCAAGTATTTTGCGTGCAACACGCCCCATGCGCACCGCGCCCGCCGTATGAGAACTAGAAGGGCCAATCATGATTGGCCCTATAATGTCAAAAATATTCACTTGTTATCTAAAAAAACTGAATGCATCGTATGGCGCATACATCACACCATCTTCAATGAAAATTGGTGCAGGAAGTGAGATAGCTAATTCCCCTACATTTAGGTATGATGAATCGTTGAAAAGCACAAGTGTTAGCCCGTCTCTTGTTAATGTTGCAGAAGATGTTTCGCCATCCCATGCAACGTCAAAGCATGCGGCAACTGCTGCTGCGCGAACCGGGAAGAACTCTACTCCGTCACGCATTACGCCTTGGCCTGCTACTACAAGCGGGTCGCATACAGGCCATTCGGTTTCGTATACATATACAGGATATTCACCTGGCTCATATTCCGGATACTCATAACCATAGTAGTCGTTGTCGTTTGCGTCTTCATATACTTCGCCTGCGGCAAGCCACAAAACGCGTGTTGCGGTTGCTTGTGCAGGGTAGCTTTGCGCCACAATGTCGTACCATACCAGCAGTTGGTCGCCGGTACCAATTGATTCAAGGTTTACCATCATGCGAACCAAGTGTGGGTTAAGCGGTGTTTCTCTTTCCAAACGAACGATGAGGCCACCATTGTCAACAGTGATACGTAGTGTGTCGTCATCTTCCCAGTCAAGGGCTTCAACAACGTGATAGTTTGGTACAACATCTTCTACATTAACGATAAGCACAAATGGTGTAAATTGCGGTGGATAAATTAATGTGCCAAATGGTGGGATAACTGCTTTTGCGCGAACGCCTTCAAGGTCTGCGTTACCTGCAGGTGAGCCGTCGTAAGCTTCGATAATTGCTACGCCGTCCAAAAACAGCAGAACTTTGCCAAACTCTTCGCATTCCATAGTTGCAACATTTGTTTCTTCGTCAAACTCGGTGATGTAGCCAAACCTAGTTGCGTGAAGCAGAAGTGCGGGAACGTCATAATCATTACCATTGTAATACTCATTGCCGTTGTAGTACTCATTGTCATTGTAATACTCGTTACCGTTGTCGTACTCTCCATTGTCCGCAAAAACGGTTGCTACACTGCCAAGTGTCAATACTGCGGCCAGTGCAAACGCAATTACTTTTTTCACTTATATCTCTCCATTCTTAATTTTAAGGTGTGGGTCATGTCCACCCTTATTGTGCCCATCATAACATATTTCGATGCATTTTTCGCGGTCAATTTCTTGCAATTTTGTTACATATGAATTTTTTTGTGGTAAACTGTAACTAACACAATCGCCCAATGAAAAGGATGAGTAAAATGCTACATATCATGCCATATTGGCGCAAATACTGGAAATCAATATGTTTAGCGTTCTTCTTTTTATTTGCAGGCGTTATTTTAGATTTGCTGCTGCCCATGATTGTTTCCAGGGTTATAGACGAAGGTGTAATGAACAACGACCTGGACACGGTAATTAGCCTAAGTATACTGATGCTGGTGGTCACTGCAATTGGCGCGGGCTGCGCAATTGGCCGATGCATTATTTCCAGCAAGGTTTCGCAGCAATTTGGTGCAGATTTACGTCTGGAACTTTTCGAAAAAATCAATAAATTTTCGTTTGCCGCGCTGGGAAGCAGGGAAACAGCAGGCATAATCACGCGTATGACAAACGATACATCGCAGTTGGTTAGCTTCACCAACAGCCTGATGCGTATTTTTTTGCGCGCGCCTGCTATTTTAATTGGCGCGATTATTCTCACAATTTTATTAAACGTGCGGCTTGCGCTGGTTTTGATTATAGTGGTTCCCGTCATTGCAATTCTTATGTATATAAGCTTAAAGGTTACGTTGCCGCTTTTTGCAAAAATGCAGACTGCACTTGACAAAAACAACTCCGTTATTCGTGAATATTTATCCGGCGTGCGCGTGGTAAAGGCGTACAATACATTTGACCAGGAAGTAGAACGTTTTGACGAGTCAAATGCGAGCCTTGCCGGCATTTCTATCACGGCACAGCGCACAGTTGGCGTGTTTTTTCCAATAATTTCGTTTGCAGTTAATATTGGACTGGTTGCAACGCTGTGGCTGGCGCGCGGCTGGATAAACGCTGGCACAATGCAAGTTGGGCAAATTGTTGCGTTTTTAAATTATATGATGCAAATTTCCCTTGCCCTGCGAATGATTTTTAACGTGTATCAGATGTTTATACGTGCCAAAGCCTCAGCTGTGCGCGTGGGCGAAATTTTGTCCGAGACGGATGTTACGGTGCGGCTTGGCGAAGTTCATGATATCCCTGCGGGTATCAATAGTTCGATACGTTTTAATGATGTAACATTCACGTACCCCAGGGGATTGGCTCCTGTGCTTTCAAATATTAGCTTTTCGCTACCGGCGGGGGAGACTTTGGGTGTTTTAGGCTCTACCGGCGCGGGCAAGACAAGCCTGGTGCAGTTGATACCCGGGTTTTATCAGCCCGACAGCGGGCATGTGCTGGTTGGCAACAACGGGGCAAATGAACTTGATCAAGACCTTTTACGAAGTGCCATAGCCTACGTAGCCCAGCAGAATACGATTTTCTACGGCACAATAGCCGATAATATCCGTATGGGAAAGCCCGACGCAACCTTGCAAGAACTTGAAGAAGCCGCAAAAGCCGCCGGTGCTTGGGAATTTATTGCTACCTACCCAGACGGGTTTGATACGATTGTTGGGCAAAAAGGTGTGAATCTGTCCGGCGGGCAAAAACAGCGGATAGGCATTGCACGCGCTTTGGTGCGCAAAGCCCCAATCTTGATATTGGACGACTGCCTTAGTGCCGTAGATGTGGAAACCGAGGCTGGCATAATGGCCTCTATCCGGCAACTTGACCCCGCGCCAACATGCATAATTATTACGCAGCGTGTGTCGTCGGTTATGGGGCTAAAGCATATTTTAGTGCTGGACGAAGGGCGGCCGGTCGGGTTTTCTAACCATTTGGGTTTAATGCAAAGCTGCGAGATATACCGCGAGATGGTTGCGGTAATGTAGAAAGGGAGATTTTTTATGTGGCAATGTCTAAAATGCAAACGCGAGTTCAAGAACACAAATCAAAATCATTTTTGCACAAAACCAGAGTCAATTGCTGACTATATCGCTGGTCAAGCGGTAGAAACACAACCAATTTTGCAAAAAATCTGCGAAATTATTAGGGAAGCCGCCCCGGAATGTACAGAAAAAATATCTCAACACATTCCGACTTTTGGGCTTAGCAAAAATCGAGTTCAATTTGCTGTGCACAAAAACCATTTGGGTTTTTACCCCGGCGACGCTGCCGTTAATGCTTTCGCCAGCCATCTTGAGCAGGAGAGCTTTAAATTTAACAAAGGGTGTATACATTTCCCGTGGGATAAGCCCATGCCATATGCGTTGATTACGCAAATATTAGCAAATATTGCAGTGTAATAAAGGAGTTTTACAAATGCCACAACCCCCACCTACCACCCCACCACAACCACAAGGCCCCGCCATGCGCGGCGGCGGAGCCCGCTTTTTGCGCGCGCAGGAGAAACCTAAAAATTTCACAAAAACATTGTTCCGTCTGTTCGGTTTTTTCCGTGGTCAACAATATGTTCTTGTTCTCGTCATCCTTTTATCAATTGGTGCCTCTGCAGCGGCACTGGCAGGCCCATTTCTAACCGGTCTGGTAGTAGACCATCTTGCAGAAGAATCGCTGCTGCAAAATCTAGCGTTAATTTTCATCGCGATGATACTTCTATATATTTGGGACTCTGTTGCTAACTTCCTGCAATCCTGGGTGGTAGCTGGCGCAAGTCAAAAGTTGGTATATACTTTGCGCAAAATACTTTTTGCACATTTGCAACGCTTGCCAATTAAATTTTTTGACAGATATATGCATGGCGAACTCATGAGCCGCCTGTCCAATGATACAGACAACATTGCAGGCATACTTGGCACCGCGTTGGTTCAGCTAACTTCGATTACAATCACGTTAATTGGTGTGCTGGCCATGATGCTATGGCTTTCGCCTACCATGACATTTTTCTCGCTAATATCCGTGCCGCTGTTTTTTATCGTGAGTAAGACCATTGCCAACAAAACGCGGGCGCATTTTCGTGACCAGCAAATTGCACTGGGCAAGTTAAACGCTAAAATAGAGGAAGACATAACTGGCATGGCAGTCATAAAGGCCTATGGCTGCGAAAGCCGCAGCGTGGCAGACTTTGCCCGTACTAACGAAGAATTGCGCGTGGCTGGCACAGGTGCGCAAATATGGTCTGGCTTTATCATGCCAATAATGAACGTGATAAACAACCTGTCACTTGCTGTTATTGCCTTTGCCGGCAGTTGGCTTGCGATAAATGGCAGCATTACCGTGGGCATAATTGTGGCGTTTATCGCCTATTCGCGCCAGTTTGGCCGCCCATTGAACGAACTTGCCGGGACATATAATCAATTCCAATCCGCCTTAGCAAGCAGCGAACGCATTTTTGAAATAATGGACGAGCCGCAAGAAAACGCCGACCCCACCGACGCTACAATCCTGACAAAGGCACGCGGCGATATTTTATTTTCCGATGTCCGCTTTGGCTATTCGCCAGAAAAACCTATTATCGACGGCTGTAATTTCCATGCGCCGCCCGGCTCAATAATTGCCCTTGTAGGCCCAACCGGCGCAGGCAAAACCACGATAGTCAACTTGATAACACGCTTTTACGATGTGGACGCAGGCGAAATAACCCTAGACGGGCGGCCGCTTAATATGTATACACGCAATAGTTTGCGCCGTACGTTTGGCATAGTCCTGCAAGACACATACCTTTTTACTGCAACTCTAATGGAAAACCTGAAATATGGCAAGCCAGACGCAACTCGCGAAGAAGTTATTGATGCCGCAAAACTGGTTGGTGCGCATCATTTCATATCCCAACTGCCAGGCGGCTACGACACAGTTTTAACCGAAAACAGCCGCAATCTAAGCCAGGGTCAACGTCAGCTGCTGGCAATTACCCGTTGTGTCCTTGCCGACCCAGACATTTTGATACTGGACGAGGCCACATCATCTGTTGATATCCACACAGAAATGCGCATTCAAAAAGCGATGGCACAGCTAATGCATGGGCGTACCAGCTTTGTAATTGCCCACCGGCTAAACACAATTGTAAATGCCGACCAAATTTTAGTCATAGACCAGGGCCGCATAGTAGAGCAAGGTAGCCACAAAGAATTGCTAGAAAGTGGCGGTGTGTATAGCCGTATGTATGAGATGCAAATGATGTTGTAATTTGTGGAAAATTGCCATATTATATGTAAGCAGGTAATCAGGCAGAAGTGGCTAACCCTAACCGTTTTGTAGTTAGGGGGTGAGGCTATGAGAGAGGACATTTATAGGCTTATGATTGTGTTTTTCACGTCTTGGCTTGTTCTTCTGGCATTGCTCACCTTTATCCTAAAGCTAATAGCTTAGATAAAGAAAAACCACCCTGCTATTAGGCGTAGCAGAGTGGACACATTTACCATATAATTAGGTAAGCCACGCTCGCAAACGTTTGATTACCTGCTTTTATTATACACAAACTCACAAAATTGTAAACAAAAATTTTTATTGAAATGATCTCAGCTGTGAAATAAGTTTTTAACATCTTCAATATTGCTCGATTGTGTTATATACCTACGACCAGTAAGGTTGAATAATAGGGTATTGCATATTTTGTTGGCAAACATAAGCAAGTCATCTAAATCACCATAAGTAAATGGAGCGTTATTTTCCAAAGACTTCAGGTTTGACACATACCTTTTATCACTGTGAGCGTAAAATTTATTTCGTCTGATAGTTAAATTATTAATTTTAGCCGCAAAATTTAATAGTTCAACTTTTGCATTTGCTATATCATCTAATGTGTTTATTTTAGTGGTGATATACTCATCTGGCCAGTTATCATCAACGCTTTGGTATATGTTAATATGTTCTGTACGAAAATACTTGCTGTTGCTTTGGCATATATCTAATAGCTTTTTAATAGACAGGGAGTCATCATTGCTGTCATATAGCTTAAATGTTTCCATGATGTAGGAATGTTGCAACCCCCGCATTGTTATCTGGAAAAAAGCAGGTGATTTATTCATTTCGAGTAACCGCTCTTGTTGGCACTCATTAAGTATTCGGTGCAAATGCAAGTAATCCTTTGCTAATCGTATTCGCTCTAAGCAGTTTTCAATCATTATGCATAAATTATCTTTACTTAAACTCACTACTTTCACTCCAGTCGTCTTTGATAATATTGACAAAATCTTGTGCCTAGTTACTCAACAACGCCTTTTCCCATCCATTTTCCACTCCGTACTCGATTAACAAAAAATACACTGCGCACAACCCAGTCCATATACATAGAAATCCAGACCCCTAATATCCCAAGTCCAAAGAAAACGCCCAAGACCCATGCGAACGCAACGCGTACAAAAACCATGCTTGCGATTGCAACTACCATTGCATATTTAACATCCCCGGTTGCCCTAAGAGCCGAAGGGGTAACAAATGAAGAAGGCCAGGCTATGGGCATGGCAATTACAAGGGTAATAAGCACCGGGCGTAAAATTGCCAGCATTTCTGGGGTGGTTTCAAATAGCGAAACTATAGGCCTAAGCAGGAAGAATGTAGCGGTGCAAACTACCAAAAGTACAACCATTGCAGCAATAACAGTAAAATATGCAGATTTTTTAACGTCTTCGACATTGCCACGGCCAATGCGCTGCCCAATCAGGATTGTAGACCCGGTAGAGAATGAGCCGCCTGGGGCTATCAAAATGCTGGAAACCGAGCCGACTATGGCATTGGCGGCAATTGCAGCTGTTCCCATCCCCGCGATAAAAACTGTAATAAGTAATTTGCCCATTTGAAATGTGCCGGACTCGATACTTGTGGGTATGCCAAACCTAAGAACAATTTTTTGCACACCAAAATCTGGTTTAAAATCTTTTATGCCGGAAAATCGTATTGTCATGGACCTCTTCACGATATATAAAATGCCCAACACTGCACCAATGCATCTGGAAATTAGTAATGCTAAAGCAGCACCCGCCACACCAAAGCGGCTGATGAGTATAAGCCCAAGCACAACGTTTACAATATTTATGATTATCGTAATTATCATAGGTACGCTTGTGTTGCCTGTGCCGCGTAGCACGCCAAAAGTGGTCATCATAATAGCCACTGCCGGGAACGAAAATGCAATAATGCCCAAAAACAGCCGCGCATCTACAATAACACCATATTCCGCCCGGCGGAAAAGCACATTTACAACCTGGGTACGAAAAATTGAAAAAAAAGCACAAAAAATAATGCCACAAATAGCCGCAAGCACAATTGCCTGTGCAGCAACGCCAGAGGTTTTCTCCCGGTCGCCGCGGCCTGTGTACTGCGCTACAACTATTGTTGCACCAATTGCCAATGCACCAAAAAAAGCAAGCACCAGATTACCGATACTATCTACCATGCTGGCCGCAGAAAGTGCATATTCGTCTACCCTGGATACCAAAACTGTTGTAATGAGTCCCATTAACACAACAAATATTTGCTCTGCAAAAATTGGTGCCGCCAAGCCAAAGAATTCTTTGGAACGATGGGTGTATTCCGGTTTATGCCTTGCAATGAAATTTATCATTATTTACATAACTTCCTTCAAAACTCGCAAGAAATTTAGCCCTGCTATTTTTCGAATTTGTTCTTCGGTATAATTTATTTGCAATAATGCATTGAAAATGTCGCCAATGCATTCTACCCCAGGTACATCTATTGGAGTGTTAGAAATACCATCAAAATCTGCACCAATACCAATATTATCTTCCCCACCTAAACTCATAAAATGCTCTATGTGGCGCAAAATATCATTTATATTGGCCGTGCCGCTTTCATTCAAGAAAGGGGGGCATAAATTTATGCCCGCGACCCCGCCATTTTTGATTAGTGCTTTAAACTGGCTGTCGGTAAGGTTTCTTCTATGCTGGCAAATAGTTTTTGAGTTTGAATGGGATGCGATAATTGGGGCAGTACTGGTGCCGATAACATCCCAAAAACTGGCCTCGTTGATATGAGAAACATCTACCAGCATGCCAAGCTTGTTCATGCGTTTCACTACATTGGTTCCAAATTGAGAAAGCCCACCCGGCAAATTATCGCCGCCAACACCGCAGGCAATTTGGTTGCTGCCGTTCCATGTAATGCAAATGCTGCGCACGCCAAGTTCATAAAATTTGTTTAAATTCTTTATGTCGCCCTCTAAAGCCGAGCCATTTTCGATGGTTAAAACAGCCGCAAATTTGCCCAGCTCTATTGTGTCTGTAATATTTTGATACTCTTTTGCAAATACGATATGTTCTTTGTTTTTTTCTATTTGAATTTCAAAATTTTTGATTATATCTACGCAGCGCTCGTATGCGCTATCTGGAGAATACATAGGATCAACATATGCCGCAAAAAACTGGACAAAGCAGTTGTATTTTTTTAGACGCTTTAAATCGAAGTGGCAGTTGTTGGCGTATAGTTCTTCACCAGTTTCCATTATCTTTGTAATAACATCGCAATGCGCGTCGACTATAAGCAAGTTGTTCACTGGATGCCTCCTGTTGCTATTTTGTTGAATAGTATAGCATATTTTAACCAATAAAAATTACCAAATGAAAAAATAGCTAACTGACACTTAAAATCAGTTAGCTCTTCGTATTTATCACGATGCATTGCTATCAATTCTATAAATAGGCAATCTTGTTCTTTTAGCTCTTATTGCGGCATCAAATTGTCCTGCCAGATCTAATACATGAGTTTGCTGCTTTGTATTTTTTGCAATAGTAAGATATACGTAAGTGTCAAATTCATACTCGCACACCCTATCTATTTGACAATAGATGCCTTTTGGCACAAGGCTTTCAACAATGTCACGAAGGTTATGACTCCGGCGGTTTAGTTTGCTAATTGTTTTCCCTTTGTATTTAAAAATTATTCTGTTCAATGTTTTCAGCTCCTCTTTCATGATGATAAAAATATTTTCAAATAAGTCTTGACGTTTAGTGCAATAGAATGTAATATTGTGGTGCAACACGTTGCATTATAGGTGCAATTTGTTGCACTGTCAAGTGGAAATTTATTGCACTATTAAATTTTGAGGAGAGAGTAGATGACTTTTGCAGAAAAACTAAAAGCGGCACGTATGCAAGTGGGATTAACACAGGATAAACTTTCTATGGAGCTTGGTATTTCTAAGCGCACATTAATAAATTACGAAACAGGTAAATTCTTACCGCCAAGTGATAAACTACCCATAATCGCTAAATATTTTGGCGTAACAATTGATAGCTTAATCTCTGAAGAAGAAGAGTTTGTGGCCGCCGCTTACGAACAAGGCGGGACCAAAGGCGCACGAGAAGCACAAACTTTGGTAAATGAGATAAGCGGCTTGTTTGCCGGTGGCAAATTATCCGAGGATGATATGGACGCTGCAATGCGGGCGTTGCAAAATGCGTATTGGATTGCAAAAGAAGAAAGCAAACACAAATACACGCCCCAAAAGCGGCGCGAAATTGTAAGCGAGTGAAAGGTGATTTTTATTGGGCTCTGAATATATTCAAGAAGAGGCACGACGCCTTGTGCAGCAACATGGAACTCGTGACCCATTTCAAATTGCCAAAGAGCTAGGCATTCATGTTATTTTTGATTATGACTTTAAAGCACTAAAGGGTATGTACAAGGTTATTAAGCGAAGCCGCTTTATTTTCATTAATGGGAATATGAGTAGCCGCGATAAAAAAACTGTCTGCGCTCATGAATTAGGGCATGACAGATTTCACCAACACTTTGCCAAATCTGGCGTATTGCAGGAGTTTATGCTTTACGATATGAAGACCCGCCCAGAATACGAAGCAAATATTTTTGCCAGCGAACTTTTAATAAATGACGACGACATTTTAGAATTAGTTAAAGAAGAACCAGACATCAGTTATATTGCCGGAAATTTGGGTGAGGATACAAATTTAGTTTTGATAAAATTAGATGAACTACAAAAACGCGGTTATGATTTGAGGATACCATACCGCCCGCAGTCAAATTTTCTTGGGAAAAAGGGGTAAATTTATCTTACTGTGCCCATGTACACGTATCCTGGGCGAACGGGGGCATCTTTTTCTTTTGAAAAGCGGAAATTGCTGCTTTCTTCTGCAATATGGCAAAGCGCAATACCCACGTCAATAGAGTTTAGCCTGTTGTATACAAACCTTACGAACGGGTTTGTCTTTTTGCGATAGCAATGGATTGCACCGTTTTTAGCAATGAAATACCAATTTTGCGCATTGTGGGAGTTGGGCGCAAGTCTTGCGGCTTCTAACCTTTCGTCAAAACCTTCGCTAATATCTTCAAGTGCTTTACGGTCAGGCTTAGAAGCAATGTTACGATACAATGGTTCGGCAGGCTTCCCGAAAGACATGCATATGACAAATGGCAGAAGCGACTCTTCTTTTTCTTCTGGTTTCCCGGGTTTTGCTACGCCCAGCCAGCAGGTCCCAATTCCCATTTCTGACAAAAATAAGTCTAACTGCTGCCCAAGAAAACCAATGTTTTCGTGAGCACCATCTTTTTTTTCACTGCCGAAAAGCAGGTAATAAGGTGCTTTTACATTGTACATACCCCTTGTTGGCCTATCTGTAATTTCAATGGAATAGCATATATCAGGATAGAGAGGTGTAAGATTAAAGATTTTCTTCCCTATCGCTTCAAGTGTTGCACCATCTAAAGGAGTATGGTCATACTTCCTTACAGATTGCCGTTTAAGAATAATTTCATTCATTATTTTATTTGCACTCCCTGTCTAGTATTTTAACACCGTCTACCATAGGTCTTAATTTTTTTATTGCACACTGTATTCCTGATTCCATAAAAGTGCGTTTCATAACTTTGCCTACAGCTTCTGCATTATTACATGTGCAAAATGCAATAAGCGCCGGGCCGGCACCGCTTAGGGCAAAAGAATATGCACCCATGTCCTTTGCGGCCTGGGCAACTTCATTCATCCCCGGGATTAGATGCATCCGGTATGGTTGATGAAGCTTGTCTTCCATTGCTTTTCCCATTAGTTCTAAATCAGAATTTATGAGTGCCCATACCAGCAAACTCACACGACTTATGTTGTATACCGCATCACGAAGCGGTACTTCTGCAGGCAATACATTTCTGGCCTTTTCTGTAGAAAGCTCATAATTTGGTATTGCAACCACCGTAGTTAAATTAGTGGGCGGCATAATCTTGCGATAAACGGTTTCTTCATCGAACTGTGCGCTTGTCACTATCCCCCCAAACAGTGCGGGGGCCACATTGTCTGGGTGACCTTCCATGCATGTTGCCATATGAAGGATTTGATCATAATTTAATTTACAACCGCTGATATGGTTGGCAGCTACCATCCCCCCAACAATTACAGAAGCACTGCTTCCTAACCCTCTGGCCATTGGTATATTGTTTTGCATCGTTATTTTTAAGCCCTTTGGTTTGTAATTAACCTTTTGAAATACCATTTCCGCGGCTTTGTAAGCTAAGTTTGAGCTGTCTTTTGGTATTTTTTCGGCACCATCCCCCGTGACATCTATAATTAGGCCGCTGTCCGTCTCATCCATAGATATATAATTGTACATATCTAAGCACATTCCCAAAGCATCAAACCCTGGCCCCAAGTTGGCAGTAGTGGCCGGTACTTTTAGTGATATCATTGACATCATCCCCGCTAACCATTGATTATCTTTAGAACAGCTGATTTTTGAGCCGGTATCTTGATTGGCTCTGCAATTTGCTTAAAAGCGTTATCCGGATCTTTTAACCCATTGCCAGTAAGGACGCAAACAACGGTATCACCTTTATTAAATAGCCCCTTGCTCTTATACTTTATAACGCCTGCCAGTGAAGCTGCCGACCCGGGCTCGGCAAATACACCTTCCTTTTGCGCCAAGAGTTTGTATGCCGCCAGTATTTCTTCGTCGGTGACGCTATCGATAAGGCCTTGTGACTCGCTTGCAGCATTTTTTGCGCCCTGCCAGCTTGCCGGGTTGCCAATTCTAATTGCGGTTGCTATAGTTTCCGGGTTTTCGAATATTCTGTTTTCAACAATTGGCGCGGCTCCCGCAGCTTGGAATCCTATCATTTTGGGGCGTGTTGCATTTTTTCCTGCGTTATAATATTCGCTAAAACCCTTCCAATATGCTGTAATATTGCCGGCATTGCCTACGGGTATCGCCAAAAAATCCGGAGCTTTTCCCAATGTGTCAGAAATTTCGAAAGCCGCGGTTTTTTGGCCTTCGATTCTATATGGGTTTAACGAATTAACAAGGCTTATCGGATACTCGTTTGTAATTTCTTTAACGATTTCTAATGCGTTATCAAAATTGCCTTCTATAGCCAAAACTTCTGCGCCATAAATTAATGCTTGGGCCAGTTTGCCAAGGGCAATATTACCGTCTGGTATAAGGACAATGCATTTTAAACCACTGCGGGCGGCATATGCGGCTGCGGCTGCGGCGGTGTTTCCTGTAGAAGCGCACATTATTGCTTTAGACCCTTCTTCAACGGCCTTTGCCACTGCCATAACCATACCCCTGTCTTTAAATGAACCGGTAGGATTTAATCCTTCATATTTGAAAAACAGGTTCAAATCCAGTTCTTTTGATAGGGCTTCACCTTTTATTAAAGGGGTATTCCCCTCCAATAGCGTAAGAAATGGCGTGTTGCTTGTTACGGGTAAATATGCTTGGTATTCTTTAATTAAACCTTGCCAACTCATTTGTTTGTTCCCCCTTCAACACGAATTAAATTTGATATTTTATCTACAATAGACATACCGCCAACGATTTGCAAGGCGTCTTGGATACTATTTTCATCTACTTTGTGGGTAATTAACACTATTTCGGCACTGCCGTTTTTGCCGGCATTTTTTTGTACAACAGAAGCTATGCTAACATTTTGATTGGCTAAAACTCCGGCAATACTGGCAAGTACCCCGGGCTTGTCCGCAACCTTTAGCCTTAAATAGTATTCGCTTTGTATTTCCCCAATTTTAGCTATGGGCCTGTCCTCAAAACATGTGCAGGAAATCCTTCCTGTAACGCCGTGTACAATGTTTCTGGCCGCCGTTATTATGTCCCCTACAACAGCACTTGCGGTAGGCATTTCGCCCGCGCCCCTGCCAAAAAACATAGCCTCGCCAATAGCGTCGCCTTTTATAAAAATGGCATTAAAAACATCATTTACTGTGGCCAGGGGATGGTTTTTTGGTATAAACGCCGGGTGAACCCTAACCTCTACCTGGTTATTTACGCCATTGGCAATGCCTAAAAGCTTAATAACATAGCCTAAATCTTTGGCATACTGTATATCTTCGGGTGTAATTTTAGTTATGCCTTCTACATATACGTCAGAAAAAGCTATCCTTGTGCCAAATGCTATTGATGCAAGAATAGATATCTTTCTTGCGGCGTCGTAGCCTTCTACATCGGCGGTTGGGTCGGCTTCCGCATAGCCTAAATCCTGAGCCTCTTTAAGAACATCGCTAAAATCAGAACCTTCCTGTGTCATTTTGGTTAGTATATAGTTAGTAGTTCCATTAATAATCCCCATAACCTGCTCTATTTTATTTCCTGCCAGGCATTCTTTTAGGGGTCTGATAATTGGGATGCCGCCAGCTACACTGGCTTCAAAAAAAAGATCGCTGTTTTTATTTTTGGCTACTGCGAACAGTTCCTTACCATGGGTCGCAATTAAATCTTTGTTGGCGCTAACAACCTGCTTGCCATTTTCTAATGCTCTAATAATATAATCCTTTGCAGGTTCAATACCGCCCATAGCCTCTACGACAATATTTATGTCGGGGTTGTCTAAAACATCTTTAGGGTTGCTGGTTAAAACACCGCCAGGCAATGTTATAGAACGTTGTTTTTTAGTATCGTTTACTAAAACCTTTACCAACTCGACAGGTTTACCAACCTTCCTGGCGATACTATCCTGATTATTTTTTAACACTTTTGCAACACCGGCTCCAACTGTCCCCAGTCCCAATAAGCCAATTTTAATTGTATTCATAAAAATATCCTTTCTATGACTTCCCGATAAGTTCAATTTTCTCTACCCCGGCCAGGTCGCTAAGGTTTTTAAGCAATTCGTCTAATGAAATGCTCATATTCGCTATTTCTACTGAAATAGTTAAATGCCCAACACCTTGCAATGGTATGTTTTGATTGATAGTTAAAATATTAGCGTTGGCCATAGCAACTGTATTTAATACCTGCGATAGAATACCCGCTTTGTGCTCTAAAAGCATTGATAAGCTAACGATAGTACTTATAAGAGAATCCTGCAGCGGAAAAATGCCGTCCTTGTATTTATAGAAAGCACTACGGCTTAGCCCGACTTTGTCGACGGCTTGATTAATTGTTTCGGCTTTGTTTTTATTAATCATGTCCTTGACTTGAGCCGTTTTTAAAATTGCGGCAGGGAGAATGTCTGCCCTTACAAGGTAGAACTTTTGCTGGTGTTCTTTTTGTGGCATTGTGCTCCCTCCTTGGGCGTGTGTTTTGTACGGAGACAAATATCCGCGGACTGTGGACAGTATAACATTTTTGTGATGGGTTTGCAAGGGGGAGATTTGAAAAGTGCGCAAAAAAAATCAAGTGGTGATGGAGAGTCACTACTTGAAAGGTTATTTGGGTTTATTGTGTTGTAGGGTGTTTGGTTTTTTGTTATCAATTTGTTGCTCATACGTACCTATTTGTCTAGTTGAGTTAACAAATCGTAATCTTGTTCATATACCACATTATTATTTATAATATTTATTATGTCGTGTGCTGTCATGCTGAGTTTGGGATGTTGTTTTTTGATTTTTCTGAAGCATTCTATTACGTATTCTCTATTCTGCTCAAAAGTGAAAAGTTTTAACAATTCTCTGCCTGCAGGGGTAAATCGTTGCACATTAACACTATATTTTTCGGGTTCACTATTATGGCATATTAGAGCGATATTAGCAGCAGTAATAAAAGAAGTTTTCTTATCTATAGTGCCGATTAGTGCAGTGGTCATACTCTCTGCTATTAAACCACAATCACATAGTACAATCATGTCTCTACCAAAACCATATTTATGAATAATATCAACGTCACCATACAAGAAAGAGGCATTTGAATGGGTGATTGAGAATGGGGCAATACGTTTAAGTGCTTCTGCTTCCAGTTCGCTTAATGTATTTAGCAACAATAAAGTACGAAGAGAAAAGCTCCCTGGTTTCCTAACTTCACCGGATAAAACTTTCGCCCATAGTGCCTGCATTTGCTTATTACTAACTTCACCGACCGAATTGAAAAAGCGTAAAATCCAATCTTGGCCGACGGGGTCACTGGACACACTTTCGTCACCTTCTAATTCAAGATATGCTTTATCAACTACAGAATCAATATTTTGCTGCTTGGTAATTTCATGGAATAAAAATCGCTTGCCTGCCCGTTCTGACATCTCTTGAAATTTACTTGCGTCAATTACAACTCCGTTTTCAGGATTATACACAATAGGTATGTCCATATTGGAACGAACTGCTTCTGAAATAACATTTATTTCATAAGTTCTCGCTTCGGCCAGTTTTCTTATTTTTCGTGGCTCGTATAAAGTTCCAACACCCCTGCTGACAGTTTCTAAAAGCTTAATAGTTGGCTCTACAAATGCCTTAACACCTTCTGCAACTCCCATTATATGGCTCCTCCCTACAACCATTCCACCGTCCCAGGCGGCTTCGGCGAAATATCATACACCACTCTACTAACTTCCGCTATCTCCCCACAAATACGTGCCGCCATCTTCTCAAGCAGAGAGTGAGACAACGGCGTATATACCGCCGTCATAAAATCCTGTGTGGTTACGGCGCGGATGGCAACTACGGGGTCATAGGTACGCTTGCCATCTTTTACGCCAACGGAATATGTGTCAGTTAATATGGCAAAATATTGGCTGGGGCGTGGATTAAGCTGATCCAGTTCGGCGCGGACAATGGCGTCGGCGCGGCGCAGGGTTTCCAGTTTGGGGAAGGTGATTTCGCCCATGACGCGCAGGGCAAGGCCGGGGCCAGGGAAGGGCTGGCGGTCTATCAAGAATGCGGGTAGGCCAAGTGCGGTGCCTATTTTGCGTACTTCGTTTTTGAATAGGCCCGACAGCGGCTCTACCAGTTGGTCAAAATCCAGGTTTGAGGGAAGGCCGCCAACATTGTGGTGGCTTTTTATTGTTTCGCCATGTTCCCCGCCAGATTCTATGATATCGGCATAATTTGTACCCTGAGCAAGGAAGGGGATGCGGCCAAGTTTTTTGGCTTCTTCTTCGAATACGCGGATAAATTCTTCGCCAACTATTTTGCGTTTTTGTTCTGGGTCGATGATGCCTTTTAGTTTGCCAACAAAGCGTTCTGCGGCGTCTACGCGGATAAAGTTTAGGTCATGTTTCGAGAAAATTTCTTCAATTTCATTGCCTTCGTTTAGGCGCATTAGGCCGTGGTCTACAAAAACGCATGTTAATTGGCCGGGTATCGCTTTGGATAACAGGGCAGCGCAAACAGAGGAATCTACCCCGCCGGAAAGTGCGAGCAAAACTTTTTTATTCCCGACAGAGCTGCGGATTTGCGAAAGTTGGTCTTCGATATAGATTTCTAGGTTGTAGTCGCCTTTTGCACCGCAAGCGTCAAATAAAAACTCCTGTAAAGACGCGGTATTATTAATATCAGCATTGCTCATTGTTGGTATGTCTGCAAAACAAGTTTCAGTTGGCGGTGTGCCAGAAAACACAATGCCTATTGGGTTTAACTGACGAATTCTATCCACAGAAGTACTGCCGGGCAGTATTTGGCTGTATACATTAAGTTCTCTTATTGCCCTGGCCAATAGCTCGCGATGCTGGCCGCCAAAGTCTAATACTAATATCATTTCTCTCATATTTGCACCATTCCTTCGTATATAGTCACGCAGTCACCTGTCATAAAAACAGTGTCGCACGTGTAGTTAACTGTCAGTATGCCGCCTGCAACTTCTACTTTTATGTCGCTGTTTTTATCGCTATAGCCCATAAGAACCGCAGATACAGCCGCCGCGCACGCGCTTGTTCCGCTTGCCATTGTTTCGCCTGTGCCGCGTTCCCATACGCGCATACGTATGTGGTTTCGGCTTATTGTTTGTACTACCCCAAGATTAATACCCTCCGGGAATAGGTCGGATGCTTCAAACATTGCGCCAATACTTGCTAAGTTAAAAAGGTCGATATCATCATGGAAAATTATTGCGTGGGGTGTGCCCATTGATACGCATGTTATCTCGAACGAATTGCCTGCGATGTTAACCTGACGAGCTACAGACATTGTGCCGGACAGGTTTACGGGTATGCTTTCCGGTTCAAGAATTGCTTTACCCATGTTTACCCTTGCAGTAGCTATTACGCCATTTTCTTTAAGCAATGTTAGTTCTTTTATGCCGCTTACGGTTTCTATTTTAATGTCTAAGTCTTCTACCAGCCCCATGTCGTATAGATATTTGCCGACACAGCGTATACTGTTGCCGCACATAAGGCTTTCGCTGCCATCGGCATTAAACATGCGCATTTTTGCGTCTGCTATGGTAGATGGCATAATAAGCACAATCCCGTCCCCGCCAATGGATTTATTGCGGTCCGATAATTTAGCCGCCAATATTCGCGGGTCGCTGATATCTTTGACGTCGTTAAAGCAGTCGAAATAAATAAAATCGTTGCCGCAACCGTGCATTTTTGTGAATTTGGTCATAGTCCCTCATCCTTTCTTGCAAGTATTTAAAAGGTACTATAAAATGGGAGTAACGTCAACTAAAAAACGAATATAGGAGATGGTCATGCAATATAGAGTTGATAAACACGGCAACAAGCTTTCTGCCATTGGTTTTGGGGCTATGCGTCTGCCCGGGTCTTTTGGAAGCCCGGATTTGCAAAAGGCGGCCGAACTTATAATAGAAGCAATAAGTCTGGGCATAAATTTTTTTGATACGGCGTATGTATACCCAGGCAGCGAGGACGCTCTTGGCTATGCGCTTGACAAAAACAATGTGCGCAGCAAAGTGTATATCGCTACAAAGTTGCCACTTTTTAAATGCCGCAGTTACGAAGATTTTGACAAATACTTTAGTATTCAGCTGAAGCGGCTAAAAACCAACTATATCGACTACTACTTCATGCACAACATGACAAAGCAAAACGACTGGGAACGCTTGCGCGGCCTGGGAATTGAAAAATGGCTGCAAGAAAAGCGCGATGCCGGGGCTATTCGGCAAGTTGGCTTCTCGTTCCATGGGGCAAAAGATGCATTTTCTACACTGATAGATTCCTACGACTGGGATTTTTGTATGATCCAGTACAATTATATAAATACGAATTATCAAGCAGGAACTGCCGGGCTGGAATACGCTTATTCTAAGGGAATACCCGTGTTTATAATGGAGCCGCTATTGGGCGGGCGTCTAGCAGACGGGCTGCCTGCGGCTGCGGTAGATATATTTATGCAGAAAAATGCGGCCGCAACCCCTGCGTCATGGGCGTTGCGCTGGCTGTGGAACAGGCCAGAGGTCACACTTGTGTTGTCTGGAATGAATGCAACTGCTCAAATAAAAGAAAATGCCGCACTTGCGGATATTTCGCAGGCGGGCGGCATGACGGACAGCGAGTTGGCGACGGTAGAACAGGCGGCGGAAGCATTTTCCGTCACATATAAAATCCCGTGTACTGGTTGCAATTACTGCTTGCCCTGTCCGGCAAAAATAAATATCCCGGACAGTTTTATGGCTTACAATGCGTCATACGCAATTAGCCGTTTTTCTGGTATCCAGCTATATGCCACAACCAGCGGCGGTTTTGCTAGGGCATTTTCCGTCCGTGATTGTACAAGATGCGGCAAATGCGAAAAACTTTGCCCACAGGAAATTGCCATTGCCGACCGTATGAAGGATGTTGGTAAAAGAATGGAGCCATGGTGGTTTAGGGCGGCTATGAGTATTGTGCGGCGTGTAATGCGATAAAATATTTGAAATTTATCTTGCAACATGCAAACATATATGTTAAATTCAATTTGTTCCACAAAAAAATAAAAATTTTAGGAGGTCGGACAAAATGAAAATGCTAACATTAACCCAAAATGATAAGGCCATTTTGTCCGCTCTGGTTTAGTTTTTTTACTAAGTCCTGTTTGCGCCGCTGGTTTTATCAGTGGCTTTTTTGTTTTGTGCCAACTTCCGAGAACTCGGAGGAAAACCTTTGCCAAAAAGATTGCGTTACTATCTTGACCGTATTACGGACAACAAGACTACCACATATCGTTATAACGATATTGTGGAAGGAAAACCTGTACAGAAAGAGATTTACGATGGCGAATGTGTAGAAGTATATGTAAAGCCAAACGGCGACATTGACGGGGACAGAACGGGCACCCGGCGGGAACCGACATTTTGGCACAACGAAATAGCCTACACTTTTGACCGCACAAACAAGCAGTCGTTAGACCGCCCAACTATTACAGTTTCTATCCCTGCTAGCATGCTGGGAATAACTGATTTTACGCCAGCCGTTGCTGATTATTGCCTTAGACAGACTAAATCCTACTTTGATGCAATAAATGCCGGTTATGCCAACCGTTCCCGCCCGGATAGGGACAACGGTAAATTTATATTGCATGAACCGGGCAGCAAAATAATGGTGCGTAATACGGCTTATTTTGCTTTGACCCCCGCTAAAGACTATAAAGAGGGGAAGCGCAACACCATTTTCGTGTGCAAGTATGAGGACCCGCCGCCGGACATTATGTGCCTTTGCATACGCATGGAGGTTCAACTGCCCTATTTGAAATTGGATAGAGTAAAAACTATGCTGCTCAAGCAATTGCCCGATGCAATGGAACGCTTTATACGAGAGTTTGACGAAGAAGGTTTGAATCGTATAATTAAGCTTGCGCAAACGCAACAGACTATTCGCGAGTTTTTGCGTGACAGCAATTATTGCGCATTTATCGCAAACGGAAGCATTCTGGCGCGGGAGAAGGGCAGTGATAAACCGGCCAAACATGCCATATCCTTTCAAAGCCCCAAAGCCCATGAAATTGAAGTTGCCGGTGTTTTGGGAATGGGAATAAAGCGTGGGGTTATTGTCATAACCGGCGGGGGATATTCGGGTAAATCCACTGTGCTTAATGCTATTTCCGCAGGTATTTATAACCATGTTGCAGGTGATGGGCGTGAATTATGTATTACGGACGAAACCGCCGTCACCATTACTGCAGAGGATGGCCGCGCTGTTTCCAATGTAAATATCTCGCCGTTCATAAAGTGGATTCCCAATGGTAACCCCGCAGACTTCTCTACCTCTCACGCATCAGGCTCTACGTCGCAGGGGGCAAATATCATGGAAGCTGTGTCGTTGGGTGCCAAGCTTTTGCTTATTGACGAGGATCGCTCTGCAACAAATTTTATGATTCGTGACGCGGTAATGAAAAGGCTAATTGAAAAAGAACCCATAACCCCCTTTACCGACCGTGCAAATGGGCTGGCCGCCATGGGTATATCCACTATTCTTGTTATTGGTGGCAGCAGCGAATATTTAGCCGTAGCAGACGATGTTTATATGATGGACGAATTTGTCATGAGTGAAGTGACAGACAGGGCAAAATCCTTAGTGCCGGAGTCCAATATGCCGTCACAACATAGTGATTGGGGAAATAACCGCGTTTTATCAAAAATTTTTACGACTTATCCCGAAGGCGCAACCCGCGAACTGCTATCCGTGTCGGATACAGGTTTTATTGTTATTGGCGACGAACGAATTGACATCCGCAACCTTCATGACATAGCAACAGAACCCCAGGTAAATGCTTTAGCCTTTATGCTTAGATATTTGGCGCAGGGCGAAGAGGCCGTTGACAATTTAGAGGCCATGGCATTAGCTTTGCGTGGGCTTAGCCAAAGTGGGAAGCCTGACGAGCAAACAATAGATATTGTATCGAAAGTTAAGACACTTTATGCGCAAATTGAAGTTGATGGCTTGGATTTGGTGGATACCGGGTTCTTCACTACAATGCACCGCTTTATGGATTTACCACGCCAATTTGAAGTGCTTGCGGCAATTAATCGTATGCGGCGCACCGCTTGGTGTAAGGCTAATTAAAATGAAAGTGCAACCGGCCGGTTTTTGACTGGTTGCACTTTTCTACATACTCCTGCTTGCAACAAATGATATGCCTGTGCCGCAAATATCTTCAATTATAATTTGACCGATTTTGACCGGGGCGGTTAGTTCTACACCGTCCAAAAGGCGTATGGCGTCATGTATAAGGTACTTGGGAATGGCGGCGGATGTTTTAACCGGCAAACGGCGGTGAACCGCTCCGTTTATTTTTACAGTGGATGTTATGGTGCGAACGGGGTTTTGCAGCTCGCTTACTCCAAAATCTATACCTCGTTTGCATTCATTGCCTGTGACTGCAAGTTTTTGTTCGTCCACGGTTAAGTGGCAGCCTTTGGGACAAAGTGTACATATGATTTTAGCCATTGTCGTCATCCTCCTGTACGCAGGAAATTGTGATGTCGGAGTTTAGATTTTGCTGGATGGTGATGCTCTCCATTTCGCCCGGGGCCATATGTCGGCGGTTGAAAGATGCAATTTGTTGGCCGTCGCATGTTACGATGACTTTGCTTTTGCCGAATGGTTTGTTGACACGAAAGAATATTTTTGTATCCGCAAAGGCTGTGATATGCTGCGGGACGGTGTAGGATACGCCTGGGCCGGTTAGTATGCGTATAGCGGCTCTGTCATTGCGGGCTTGACCCGCAATCTTTATGTTATAGATTTCCAAGCTAGATTCATCACTGTTGTCACAACCGAAACCTGGCCGACAACTTTCAGTCTTAAGATTGCGGGTCAAGCCCGCAATGACTGATTTGTGCTGCCTGTCGCCTCGGCTGCGCAGTACAAATCCCGCTGCGGCAGCCCCTGCCAATTCTGCCTCGCGGCTTACATAATCCACCAAATCATGAACATGCAGCGCATTGCCGCAGGCAAACACCCCCGGCAGCGATGTTTCCATGCTTTCGTTAACAACTGCGCCGTTTGTGCGGCTGTCCATTTCAATGCCAGCGGCGCGAGTCAGTTCATTCTCGGGGATTAGCCCTACGGACAGCAGAATTGTATCGCAGTAAATTGTAAATTCCGTACCGGGAATGGGGCGGCGTGTCTCGTCGTCCACTTTTGATACTACAACCTGCTCTACTCGCTTTGTGCCGTGTATTTCCGTTATTGTGTGGGAAAGATATAGCGGAATTTCATAGTCGTGCAAGCATTGCACAATGTTGCGGGTTAGCCCGCCGGAATATGGCATAAGTTCTACGCAAGCCAGCACTTTCGCGCCTTCAAGCGTCATGCGACGCGCCATAATTAGGCCAATGTCGCCGCTGCCGAGTATCACCACGCGGCGGCCCACAAGATAGCCTTCCATATTGCAGTACTGCTGAGCAGTTCCCGCAGTGAAAATACCGGCTGGGCGGCTGCCAGCTATGTTTATGGCACCGCGGGCGCGTTCCCGGCAGCCCATTGCGAGTATTATGCTTTTGGCAGAATGCACGACGTAACCAGTATCTTTGCCCACCGCATGGACTTCGCGGTTTGGTGTGATTTCCAGTACCATCGTGTTAAGCGAAATTTCGATTTGCGTACCCTTGACCATGTTTAAAAAACGCTCTGCATATTCTGGCCCTGTTAAATCTTCGCCAAAATAATGAATGCCAAAGCCGTTGTGCACACATTGGTTTAAAATTCCGCCTAGTTCCTGGTCACGTTCGATTATTAGAATTTTGCGAAGGCCGTTTTGCCACGCGCTGTATGCCGCCGCCAGGCCTGCGGGGCCGCCTCCTATTACAATTAGGTCATATTTAGTCATACTATCACCTTCTTCGTCTCGGCTGAAAGTATTTGCGTGCCTGCGCTGTCCTGTAAAATTTCAAGCGGGCTGCAGCCATACCAGTCCGCCAATATTTCCACAATACGCGTAGAGCAAAACCCGCCTTGGCAGCGTCCCATGCCTGCGCCTGTGCGGCGTTTTACACCGTCTACGCTGCGGGGTGGGATAGGGGAGTTTAAGGCGTCGAGTATTTCCCCTTCGGTAATGGTTTCGCAACGGCAAATTATATTGCCATATGCTGGGTTGTGGGATATTAAATCTGCTTTTTGTGCAGGGGAAAGCTCGTGAAAACGTGTACGTTTGCGGGTGAATTCGCCGGCACGAGGAGTCAAGTTAACAGGAAGCATTTCTACCGCCATTTTTGCAATTGCTGGCGCGGCGGAAAGCCCGGGGGATGCAATGCCTGCAAGATTGATAAAACCCGACTGTGTTTCTTCTATGATAAAGTCTTTGCGGGCGGCTTTTGCGCGGATGCCTGCGAAAGTGCGGATATTAGCACGAAAATCTATGTCGGGCACAGACTTTTGCGCAGATGTTTTTACGGATTCTAACATATGCGCCGTTGTGGAAACATCGTCGCGATTATTGACGCCCACGCTGCTTGGGCCAACAATTAAATTGCCGTGTACCGTTGGCGCAACAAGAACGCCCTTGCCAAGCGGGGTTGGGCATTGAAAAATTACGCGGCTAACGCGGCTGCCCTCGCTTTTGTCCAACAGAAAGTACTCGCCGCGGTCTGGCAGGGTTTCAAATTTATTGGATGATATCATGTTATTTATGGTATCGGCATGCAGCCCGGCAGCGTTTATGATGCAGCGGGTTTTAATACTGCCGTTAATTACATATCCATTTTCACAGGCTTTAATTTCGGCAACTACGCATTCCCGATGCAGCTCCACACCGTTTTTGACAGCAGTTTCCGCAAGGGCAAGCGCGTATTCCCAGGGGTTTACAATCATTGCTGTTGGGGTTTCAAGCGCGCCAACAACGGCATCGCTCAAGTTTGGCTCAAGCTGCAGTGTTTGTTCCCGGTTTAATATGCGTAACCCCGGTACGCCGTTGGCTGTCCCATTTTGCAAAAGCATGTCCAGGGTAGCCATTTCTTCCTGCGAAAAAGCCAGCACCAATGCACCGCATTCCTTGTGCGGTATGTCAAGTTTTGCGAACAGTTGCCGGGCAAGAGCATTACCCTCTACGTTAAGCCGCGCCATTAATGTGCCCGGTTTTGGGTCAAAGCCCGCGTGGATTATAGCACTGTTGGCCTTTGTTGTGGCGGTGGCTACGTCGTTTTCCTTTTCCAGAATGGCAACACGTAAGTCGTATTGCGAAAGTTCGTATGCCGCCGTAGCACCAATTATGCCGCAGCCGATTATTATAACGTCGTACATTTATTCACCTCTAATTTTATGAACCGGTGGATTTGTACCGGCTCATTCCAAATTTGAAAAATAGATAACACGGCAACAGAAATAGCAATGCAAGTACCGGCGTCAGCGCATAAAAGATACTTTTTTCCCGCCCTGTAAGGTATAGTAATGGATAATACTGCACCAATGCAAGTGGTACTACATATGTTAAAAATTTCAACACGCCATCGCCATACACACTAAATGGTAGGCGACCGTGCTCGCGCCCGCCGTCGGTTAAAACATTCATAAACTCTAAGCCTTCTATAGTGAAAAATGAGAACGCCGCATACAGCACAAAAAGGCCAAAAAATAAAAATGAGCCACAGACAATCATTAAGCATAGTGTGAGAATATTATCCCAAGTCCATACTATGCCGCTGCGTGGCAATGCGTAAATTAGCACGGCCACAGCCTGTATTACACGTCCAAGCCGTGCAAAATCCGCTTGCGACGCAAGCACTTGAAACACTACATTTCGTGGACGCACCAGCGCGCGGTCAAAGCCCCCATTGCCCAAAAGCGCGGGAAAGCGGTCAAAACCGCGCCCGGTAAATTCCGCCAGCGCGAAGGCTATTAGTATCATCGCAAAGCAAATCAGCACTTCTTCGTAGGTGAAGCCGCCGACGGAATCGAAGCGGTTAAATAAAAAGCTAATGCTTAAAAATGTGGTAAACGAAACGCCAAATTGCCCAAGCACGTTGAAGAAAAATGAAGATTTATACTGCATTTGGCTTTGCAAATGCATTTTGAAATATTTGAAGTATAGTTGCATGAGTACCTCCTACTGGATTGCGTAGCCTGCCGCGAGCGTAGCGTGGCGGTCACGTTACTCCTCGCAATGGCGGGAGGGGAACTTACCCTCCCTGTGCAACTACGCGCTTGATGGCTTTTTTCATGAAAAAACGCCCAACCGCTACCAGCACCACAATCCAAAACACTTGCAATCCCAAACTTTGCATCAGCTCTGCGCCGTAAACATGCCCAACAAAAATGCGTAGCGGCAAATTCTGCATTGCTCCAAATGGCGAAAGTTCAACCACACGGCGCAATGCATCTGGGAAAAATGGTACCGGAATAATTGCACCGGATAAAAAATCCCCCGCGATGGCAACTATTGAGCGCGTCCCGGTGCTTCTTATCGTAAAAAAGCTCGATACATACACCAGCATGGAAATACATACAACAACCACAACAGACAGCATCATGCTAAAAATAAACGCCGCCAATTGCAGTAAATTCCCCGGCCATATCATGCGAAACGGTGCGGGCAAAATGGAGCCTACAATCAAAACGGGTGCGCAGCGCAATGCCGCACGCGCCAAGCGGTTTGCAATTGAAGTTGTAAACCACCGGTTGTACAAATCCATAGGTCGAACTAAGTCGTACGAAATATAACCGCTTTCCACAGATTCGAAAATGGTATAGTCGTAAAACCACAGGAAAAATAAGGTCAAAAACGCCTGTTGCATCCACATAAATGACACTGTCTGCTGCATAGTCATAGGGAACGCGTGCGGGTTGCTTTCGTAAAACGCCATAAAGCTAAGAATGAGCATAAAGCCCCAAGCAAATTGCGTACTAATCCCGGCCAAAGCCGCCGCGCGGTACTGTATCGAATTAACTAACCGTATACGAAACAATGCGATATACGGCTTCATATCTGATATTCCTTATACAGTGCGGCTACCATTTCTTCGGCATTGGCACCTTCCGGGGCGCGGAGTTTTAGCTCGTCCAGACTGCCGTCAAGCAAAATTTGCCCCTTGCCGATTAAAATTATGCGTTCTGTTAGGGCTTCTATATCTTGCATATCGTGGGTCGTAAGCAAAACTGTAGTTCCACGTTTGGCATTAAGCCGCTTGATAAACTGCCGCACAGCAATTTTACTTACAGCATCCAGCCCGATAGTTGGCTCGTCCAAAAATAAAATTTTAGGGCTGTGAAGCAGGCTTGCCACAATTTCGCAACGCATACGCTGCCCCAGGCTCAAACTGCGTGCCGGGGTTTTTAAGATTTCGGATAGTTCCAGTATTTCTACAAGCTCGTCCAGGTTTTTCTTATACGTGTTTTGGTCGGCCTTGTAGATATCGCGTATCAGTTCGAAGCTGTCGATAATGGGCACATCCCACCACAGTTGACTGCGCTGGCCAAAGACAACGCCAATTTCCCGCACATGGGCAACGCGACTTTTCCACGGGGTTCTGCCATTTATGTCGCAAATGCCGCTGTCGGGGGTTAGTACGCCGCACATTATTTTAATTGTGGTGCTTTTGCCTGCGCCATTGGGGCCTATGTAGCCTATCATTTCGCCGTCAGCAATAGAAAAGGACACGTTTTTTAGGGCATGAACTAATTCATATTCACGCGAAAAAAGAGCCTTTACGGCTCGGCCAAAACCTGATTGGCGTTTTGCAACGCGAAAGGTTTTATTAAGGTTCTGTACTGTTATCATTTTCGTTCTCCTGTTCCATAACCTCCACAATGCATTCAACTGCGCGGCGCTGGTCCACTTTTGTTACCCTAACAAGCAAATTCTCGAATGTAAAAGAATCCCCTTTTTCCGGTATACGGCGCAGCATATCCATAATCCAGCCGCCAACTGTGCTGGACTCGGATTCGCCCTTAATATCAAAATATTCGAACATGTCGTCTATATATGCCGTACACAAAATCAGGTGTTTGTTGTTGCCAACATCGCGGAATTCCTCAACTACTTCGTCATGTTCGTCCCAAATATCGCCCACTAGCCGTTCCAGGATATCGTCCATTGTAACAATGCCTTCGGTGCCGCCATATTCGTCGGTAACAATGGCTATGTGGCTTTTCTCCTTTTTCATAAGTTGCAGCAACTCTTTAACACGCGCACCAGTTACGGTAAACACCGCCGGGGTGAGTATGCTTTCTAAATTAAAAGTGTCATCTTTTGTGGCCAAATGCCGCAAAAAGTCCCTGATATGAACTACGCCCTTGATATTATCAAGTGAGTCTTCGTACACGGGCAACCTGGAATATCCGCTGTCCAAAAACTGCTGGGCAATGGTGTCCCGGTCTGCAGTTATGGGAATGCTTACAATTTCTACACGGGGCGTTATGATATCCCCTGCGTCAAGCTCGCTAAATTCTATCGCATTAGTTATAAGGGTGGAGTCTTCTTCATTCATCGAGCCATCTTTTTCTGCTTCTTCTACCATGAAAATAATCTCTTGCCCAAGTTCGGCCTGCTCTTCTTCGGCAGTTTTTTCCGCTTCTTTGTTTGCAAATTTTGCAGTCAGGGCGTCCTTCATTTTTGCAATGCCCTTATTTATGGGTTTTAGTATTACCATCAAAAAAACCAGAAACGGCACACCGGCAATAATAGCCCTTTCCGGGTTTTGCTTAGTTAGACTTTTGGGGAAAATGTCTGTGAGAACAATAACAATTGCGGATATTATTACGGTAGAAAAAAAATATCCCCATTCGCCGATAAGCCGCACAAACAGCGATACAGATACTGTTGCGGCGGCAATTGCAACAAGGTTATTGCATATCAACAAAGTGGAAATAACTTCGTCAAATTTATTTTCGAACATATCAAACACCAGGGCCGCGCGCTTGCCGCGTTTGCCACCGGTTTCGGCAATGTTTTTTAGTTTGGCGCGGTTAATGGACGCAAACGCCATTTCCGTTCCGCTAAAATAAGAACCCAACAAAAGCAGTACGATTAAAGCTAATATAGATATGGTATTTGCAACCAGGAAGGAATCCATTATGACCTCTCAAAAAAATGATGTATATATAATATGTAGTCGCCCACTGGTTTATTATAACCGAAAGTTGCATAATTTACAAATTTAAAATCAACCTGTAGGGAAATAATGCGCAATTACATGTCGTATGGTATAATCCGCGTAAAAAAAGGACGTGCATATATGGACATTTTATTTAAAAATATAACCGTTGTGACTATGGACGCGGCAAATCCTGTGTTGACTGGTGTGGATATCGGTATTTGTGGCAGGGAAATTTCTTATATTGCAAATTCAAAAGAACCTGCGCCAACTGCCGCCCGCATAATTGACGGGATAGGCAAAGTGCTTATGCCGGGGCTTTATAATTGTCATTCTCACGCGGCGATGGCAATGTTCCGCGGCTATGCCAACGACCGTACGTTGGAGGATTGGCTGTTCAACTATATTTTCCCGGCGGAAAGCAAATGGACGCCGGAGTTGCTTCGTACAGGCACAACCCTTGCTATTGCAGAAATGATTGCATCCGGCATTATTGCATTTACAGATATGTATTCGCTTATGGATACCGCGGCAGAAGTTATTGACGAAACCGGCGTGATGGTTAATATAAGCAACGGGATTATAACTTTTGACGAAAAATACAGCTTTACAGATGACCATGTATATGCCCAAACCACGCGCGCAATGGAAAATTTCCATAACAAAGGCGATGGGCGCATTAAAGTGGACGCGTCCATTCATGGTGTGTATACATCGCACCCGGCGGCATGGGCGCAAGTGCTGAACTTTGCCCACAAACATGACTTGGGAATGCATGTGCATTTATCCGAAACCAAAACGGAGCACGATGGCTGCATAGAAAAATACAGCAAAACACCTGCGCAAATCTTTAATCAACACGGTGTTTTCGAGCGGCCTACTTTGGCAGGCCACGGTGTATGGGTCACAGACGATGACATTGCAATTTTGGCAGAAAAATGCGTGACGGTTGCCCATTGTCCAATTTCTAATTTAAAGCTTGCAAGCGGCCTAGCCCCTGTGCAAAAAATGAAAAACGCCGGCGTAAACGTAGCCATTGGCACAGACGGCGTGGCATCCAACAACTCGCACGATGTATTTGAAGAGTTAAAACTTGCCTCGATATTACAAAAATACGCGACCAACGACCCAACTGCACTGCCAGCATTTGAAACTTTGGAAATGGCCACTGTCAACGGTGCAAAGGCTCAGGGCCGCGCACACCAAAGCGGCATGATAAAGCAAGGCTATGACGCCGATGTTCTGCTATTGGACTTTAACAACCCGCGTCAAACCGTTTGTTATGACCCTATTTTAAACCTGGCGTACTCTACCAGTGGCCGCGATGTGGAAATGACTATATGCCGCGGCAAAGTTTTGTACGAAAAAGGCGAATTCAAAACAATAGACATAGAAAAAACCCTGTATGATGCCCAAAAGGCGAAGGAGATTTTCCTATGATTCAAATCACTAATCTTTATAAAACATTGACTAATCCAGCATCCCCAAAACTATATCTTTAGAAATTTGAGACGCTTTTGGACAATTCTCTTCAAAAGTGCCAACTCCAGAATGGTCTGCGGTGTCTGTTATTGTACGCACCGCTACATATGGTACATTATTAACATAGCATACATGAGCAATGCTTGCGGTTTCCATATCTACGGCCAGTGGTTCAAACTTGGCATTTATTTCGTCACGGCCGTCGTCGTCGATAAATTTATTGCCTGTTACCAGACTGCCATAACATATTTTGCCATTTGTTTTCACGTTTTTAGATTTTTCTATCAGCGTTTCGCATGCCTTAAAATAAATTGATGGTAGCTTTGGATGAAACGCAGTAAGAATAGCTTCCTGCACATCGTGATACACAGCCCCGGTGCAAACAACCGTATCAAATAATTCTAATCGAGCGTCCATACCCCCGGCTGTGCCAGAGTTTATTATCGCGCCTGCGCCATATGTATCTATTAGAATTTGTGTTGCAATTGCGGCATTTGTGGTACCAATGCCACAGCACAACGCGGCAATTTCCGTTCCGTTAATTGTCCCTTCATAAACTGTAAGCATCGATTTTGTAGATGTTTTACAGTTTTTTATATGCGGCAAAAACGGTGCAAGCTCTGCAGCTACGGCGCAAATAATACCAATTTTCATGTTATGTTGCCTCCTTTTGGTTTTGTATTATAATATCATTAACTGTGCTGCAAATTCAACAGGTTTGATTTCGCTATAACACATATTTCCAGTATAGTTTGCCCCGCCTGGGAAATGCTTAATAGTAATAATCATTTTTAAACGCATCGGAGGCATGCATATGCACAGCAGCAAAGTAGAAATCTGCGGCGTAAACACCTCAAAATTACCAGTATTAAAAGGAGATGAAAAGCGAAGCTTATTTGATAAAATCCAACAAGGAGACGAAGAAGCACGAGAAAAATATATTTTTGGCAACTTGCGTCTGGTACTAAGCATTATACAGCGGTTTAACCGCCGCGGGGAATATATAGACGATATTTTTCAGGTGGGGTGCATCGGACTTATTAAAGCAATCGACAACTTTGATACTTCGCATGGGGTGCAATTTAGTACCTATGCCGTACCAATGATAATTGGTGAGATACGCCGCTATTTGCGGGACAATAATACGATACGCGTAAGCCGCAGCCTACGCGACACAGCATATCGCGCGCTAAGTGTCCGCGAAGCCTTAACAACTAAAAACGGTAAAGAACCGGATATTGAAGAAATTGCAAAAGAAATGGGGATTACAAAAGAAGAAGTGGGCTTTGCCTTAGATGCGATCCAAGACCCGGTAAGTTTGTTTGAACCTGTATATCAAGACGGTGCAGATGCAATTTTTGTTATGGACCAAGTAAGTGACGAAAAAAATACCGACAGCCGCTGGCTGGAAAACTTATCGTTGTCTGAAGCATTAAAGCGGCTGGGTGATAGAGAAAAGCATATTTTATCCCTGCGGTTTTTTGAAGGTAAAACTCAAATGGAGGTTGCAGACGAAATAGGTATTGTACATAGCGAAATGCAGTATATGTTTGTCAGATGCTGGGATGCATACAAGGGAAGTTATGAACTTGTTTACGAGGTAGATGTTGTGCTAAAATAATCTATCATAAGTGTTTTTGAAAGGATGATGATGCAATGCTAAACCAAGTTGCATTTAACTCAGTCAAAATAAAAGATAAGTTTTGGGCACCAAGAATACGCACAACACAGGATGTTACCTTAGATGTGTGTCTTAACCAATGCGAGGAAACAGGACGCATTCAAAATTTTGTAAATGCCGCAGCAAAATCTGGCGAGTTCGAGGGCATATTTTTTAACGATTCCGATGTTTACAAAGTTTTGGAGGGCGTGGCGTACACGCTTATGCTAAATCGCAGCCCTGCATTGGAAGCGCGTGCAAACGAAATAATTACCAAAATAGCCGCCGCCCAGCAGGATGACGGCTACCTTATGTGCTATTTTACAATGGGTATAGGAGAACGCTGGACAGATATGGAGCGACACGAAATGTATTGTGCCGGGCACCTGTTTGAAGCGGCTGTGGCATATTATCAGGCTACAGGCAATGATGTTTTGCTTAATGTGGCAAGACGCTTTGCAGACCATATGGACGACACATTTGGTCCGGGAAAACGACATTGGGTAACAGGCCACCCCGAAGTTGAGCTTGCCCTTATTAAACTTTACAAATGTACTGGTGAAGAGCGGTATCTAAAGCTCGCGCATTTTTTGTTGGAAGAACGCGGGCATGGGCATGGTAAGGGCGGCTTTTGGGATACCGATAATTTTCCGGGGAAAGCCGAGTACTGCCAAGACGATAAACCCGTAGTCCAACTGGAACGGGTTACAGGCCATGCGGTACGTGCAATATATCTGTACACAGGTATGGCAGATTACGCCGAGGCAACCGGGGACACTAGATACTTATCTGCGCTTGACAAACTATGGCGTAATGTTACAATAAAAAATATGTATATTACAGGCGGCATAGGCCCTTCCCAGCACAACGAAGGCTTTACACATGATTATGACTTACCCAACGCAACCGCGTATTGCGAAACTTGCGCCGCAGTTGCAATGGTTTTTTGGAATGACAGACTAAATAACCTTTTGGCAAAAGGCGTGTACGCCGACGTTGTAGAGCGCGCAATGTATAACGGCGCGTTGTCCGGCGTGTCTCTTTCAGGGGATAAATTTTTTTATGTAAACCCGTTGGCTTCTGACGGGATGCATCATAGGCAGGAATGGTTTGGCTGTTCTTGTTGTCCTACACAAATTTCTCGCTTTTTACCGTCGGTTGGCGGATATGTATATCGCACAACTGTCGACGCGTTGTACGTCAACCTTTTTGTAGAAAGCGAAGCCCAAGTTGATATAGGCGGCGGACTTTTGGAAGTTATCCAAAGTACGAACTATCCCTGGGACGGGAAAGTGGAAATACAGATAAAGGGAGCAGAGTCTAAACTTAAAACTATTGCCATACGTGTGCCTGGCTGGTGTAAGAGCTATTCTGTAAAAATAAACAACAAGCCGGTAGATGGCATATATAAAGACGGATATCTGTATATTGCTGCTAATTGGCATGAAGGCGACAGCATTACTTACTGTATGGATATGCCGGTAGAAAAAATGCGGGCAGATTCCCGTGTTACAGCCAACAAAGGGCGCGTGGCAATTATGCGCGGGCCGTTGGTTTATTGTGCCGAGTCGGCAGACAACTCAAACCTTGAAGCCGCGTTTGTCAGTGACGGTGCAGTAGTTTCTGCCCAATTTGAAAAAGATTTGCTGGGCGGCGTGGTAACACTTACAGTACGCAACCCAGACGAAAGCGTTGTCCGCATGGTCCCATACTATGCCTGGGATAACAGACAGGCAGGCGCAATGGATGTTTGGCTGCCAGAAAAGATGGAGTGGGAAGGTTTATATCGCATAGCGCATTAGTACTTCAACAGTGTTCATCTCCGGGTTTTGCATTACGATATCTAGCAAGTTTTCAAGAATGTCGCCCATTGTTTTTCCGTGTGGGATGCCTGCTTGCGCCAGCATTTTACCATTTACAGCAAGGTCGCGCAGTGTAAAGCATTCGCCTTTTTGAATAATATCGACTACCTGTAAACTCAAACTATCAAATGTTTGGCTGGTGACAATTGATTTTAAAATTAATAAATTCTCGAAAAGTTCCTGCGGTATGAAACGCAGGAGTTTTTTTATTTCGTAGCGGTTTTGGGGCAGGGGGGCGTATAGCATTTTTATATACAGCGAAATTTCTTTGATGGAATTGTTATCGAAGCGGAGGTTGCGCAAAATGTTTTCGCAATTTAGGCCGGATGAATGCAGGAATAATGCCATCCGCATTGGTTCGTGCGGGGGGCAGGATGCAAGCCAGTCGCAGATAAGGGATATGGTTGTCGTAGGGGACGCCGTCCTCGGCGAACTTGTACAACATGAAATCTGCGGGACGCCGAGGGCGGAGTCCCCTACAAGATGCGGTGTGGCGTTTGCAGGCAATATATATGAAAGCAGCCCTGTAGAGTGTAAAAGTTCAACTGCTTGCGGGTTTGGTGACGTGACTAGCTTGCCAAGTTCTTCGCGTATTCTTTCTGGGCTGATATTTTGTAAGTTTTGGCTTAATTCCGCTATGGCATCTAATGTTTTTCCGCAAATTGTAAAGCCTGTTGTGCCAGAAAACCTTATTGCGCGCAGCATTCGCAGTGCATCTTCTTTAAAGCGGTGCACAGGCTCGCCTACACAGCGGATTATTTCGCGCTTGATATCCTCCTGCCCACCGAAAGGGTCTACAAAGCCGCGTGCGGGGTTATAGGCGATTGCGTTCATAGTAAAATCCCTACGGGCAAGATCATCTTCTATGTTGCCGGTAAATTGCACCGTTTCGGGACGGCGGCTGTCCAAGTATTCACCGTCTATGCGGTAGGTTGTGACTTCGTAGTGCTGTTTGTTTATCAAAACGGTTATTGTACCGTGTTTTATTCCTGTATCAATAGTGCGTGCAAATAACTGCTTTGCCTGAGCCGGTGTTGCAGATGTGGCAATATCCCAGTCTTTTGGTACCACGCCGCGTATTATATCGCGAACGCAGCCGCCTACGATAAAGGCTTCAAACCCGGCGTTCTCCAGAGTTTTCAATATGAAATTTACGTTTTCAGGTATGTTCATGTGATTCACCTCGTAGGCGTATTATATATGAAAAAAGAGGCAACCGCCATTGGTTGCCTCTGTAAAATAAATTTAGTAATCGCTGCGTTCGGCCAAAACATAGTATGGGTTGATAGCTATATTGTCTCTTTGGATGCGTAAATGAACATGTGCGCCGTGGGCACTGCCAAAAATGGATGGCTCCCCAACCCCGCCGATAATTTGTCCGCCCTGCACAATTTCGCCTTCTTCGACTAAAGCTGTGTCCATCAGTTGTGCATAAGTGGCTACCCAGCCGTTGCCGTGGTCTATTGTTATATAGTTGCCCTGTCTGATATTGCGTCCTATGCTTATTACCTTTCCGCCTGCACCGGCACGTACCGCATCTCCCATTTCTGCGGCAATAAGCAAGTTGTCGTTGACGCGGAACTGGTCAAGAGTTGGGTCATAAATTGGGACGGCGGTACTAAACGGCATTACTGTTTCGCCATATACAGGCCAAGCCATGCGGTCATAATCGGAAAATGGCGTAAATGTGACGGGTTGCGGTGGTGGTGCGGCGGCCTGCGGCTCTGGTGCTGGTTGGGGCGGTGGTTCCGGTTCCGGCGGTGGAGTAGGTGGTTCTGGCTCCGGCTCTGGTTCCGACGGAATTGTTGTAGGTGCCGGTGTAGGTGCTGGTCTTTGCGGTGTTGGCGTTGGCGGCGGCTGTGTAGGTTGTGGTTGGCGTGGCCTAAACCATGCTTCTTCGTCTACCCCTGCCAAATATGGTTCGACTTGATCTGCCCCTACGGGGGCGGCCTCCTCAAAAGCTTCCAAATCATGAGCCATTTCTATGCCCGGCGTCCGGTTGGCAAAGGTCACTACCAATGCAAGCACTGCCACCACTCCAAGGCATGAATAAAGTGCGATGAAAAATCCTTTTTTTCGAAAAACTGTTGTCTCTGAAGTATTTTTCACTCGCTCACCTCCTGTTTAAATTAATGTTTCTCAATTGTTGCCCGTGAGTAGAAAAATTAAACCTCATCACGTACTCTTTTTATTTGAGCCCCTAGTTTGTTAAGCTGTTGTTCCAGTTGATAATAACCGCGGTCAATATGGCAAATGCCGCGTATCTCTGTAACGTCGGTAGCGCGAAGGGCCGCGAGCGTTAGTGCCGCGCCTGCACGCAGGTCGCTGGCATGTACTTGTGCACCTGCAAAACATGGGACGCCTTCTATTATTGCGCTTCGGCTTTCTATTTTAATATCAGCACCCATGCGTTTTAGCTCGCCGACTTGCATGAAGCGGTTTTCGAACACAGTTTCCGTTATTATGCTTGTGCCTTTAGCAACGGCCATAAGGCTCATAAACTGCGCTTGCATATCTGTAGGGAAGCCGGGATATGGCAGGGTTTTTATATCGGCGGAAATTATGTCCCGACTTGGGTCATGCCACACGCGTATGCCGGTTTCCAGTTCATCTACATGGGTCTGCACTTCTTTTAGCTTGGCAATTACTGGTTTTACATGGTCTGCCAACACATTGGTAAGCATGACATCGCCGCGAGTTATTGCCGCTGCAACCATAAATGTACCAGCCTCTATACGGTCTGGAATAACACTGTGGGTAGTGCCGTGCAGCTCTTCCACTCCGTTAATTTTAATTGTGTCCGTTCCTGCGCCGCGTATTTCTGCCCCGGCGGAGTTTAGAAAATTTGCAAGGTCAACAATTTCCGGTTCTACAGCGCAGTTTTCCAGGATTGTTTGCCCCTGGGCCAGAGCAGCAGCCATCATAATATTTTCTGTCGCACCAACGCTTGGGAAGTCCAGGTATACTTTTGCGCCAGTAAGATTTTTTGCGGCTACGGTTACATACCCCTGGGAATGCTCAACTTTCGCCCCCAGTGCCGCCAGCCCTTTTAAATGCAAGTCTATGGGACGTGAACCTATGGCGCAACCGCCAGGCAACGCCACTTTTGCAACTTTGTAGCGTGCAAGCAACGCGCCTATAACTAAAAAGGAAGCGCGAAGTTTCCCCACCCATTCGTAGTCTGCTTTGCAGGAAGTTATGTTTCCCGTGTCTATACCGAAATTACCGTTTGACTTATCCCAGTCTGTTACTGCGCCCAGCGATTCCAAAAGGCAGCGCATGTATTCAACGTCGCTTAAATTTGGTACATTTTGAATTATGCAACTCTGCCCTGTTAAAATGGTGGCTGCCAACACTGGAAGCACGGCGTTTTTTGCACCGCCAATTTCGATTGTGCCATGCAATGGGCCTGTTGGTTGCACTATAAATTTTTCTGTCACTTGTGTTCACCTCGTATTTACCGTAATCGCATATATTATTCCCAATTACTAGCGTGTAAAAACACAGCAAAATAAAAATCAGTTGGTTGCACAATTTTGCGATGCAGGGTAAAATTTGCATAACGGGGCAGAGTCCCATTCAGAAGGAGGCATTATCATGCAATCAAAAACATTTTTAGGAATTGAGCTTGGCAGTACGCGTATTAAGTCCGTTCTAATAGACGAGGATTACAAGCTGGTGGCTTCCGGCGGCTACGGCTGGGAAAATTCATTGCTAGACGGCGTATGGACATACAGTTTGGACGATGTCCAAAGCGGCCTGCAAGCAAGTTTTGCGGCATTACCACTGTGCGAAAACATAGGTGCAATTGGCATTTCTGCCATGATGCACGGGTATTTGGCGTTTGATAAAAATGACAATTTGCTGGTTCCTTTCCGGACATGGCGCAACACTACAACAGGGCAGGCCGCGGACGCATTAACGCGGGAGTTCGGCTTCAATATTCCCCAGCGGTGGAGCATTGCGCATTTTTATCAGGCCATATTAAATGAAGAAACGCATATTAAAGACGTGGCCTTTATTACAACTTTGTCGGGATATGTACATTGGAAGCTAACTGGCGAAAAGGTGCTGGGAGTAGGGGACGCATCGGGAATGTTCCCAATAGATGAAGCTGGTAATTATGATGCAAAAATGGTGCAAAAATTTGACGCGCTTGTTGCAGACGAGTTTAACCCTGGCTGGACATTACTTAATATCCTACCAGCAATCAAAAGCGCAGGTGAGCCTGCCGGTGTTTTACACGCACAAGGTGCGAAGTGGCTGGACCCATCCGGCAGGCTAAAGCCGGGTATTCTCCTTTGTCCACCAGAGGGCGATGCGGGTACAGGTATGGTAGCTACTAACAGCGTGGCACCGCGCACGGGCAATGTCTCTGCTGGGACATCCATTTTTGCAATGCTGGTACTTGAAAAGGCCCTGTCAAAAGTGTATATGGAAATTGACATGGTAACTACCCCAGCGGGCCGGCCTGTGGCAATGGTACATTGCAATAATTGCTGTACGGATATTGACGCGTGGATAAAATTGTTTGAAGAATCTCTTGGTATTTTTGGTACGAAGGTAGATAAAAATGAGTTGTACGAAGCCCTGTATCGCAAGGCACTTGAAGGTGAGCCAAATTGCGGCGGTGTGCTTACGTACAATTATTATTCTGGCGAGCCGATAACTGGTTTTGACGCAGGCCGTCCGCTGCTTGTCCGCAAGCCCGACGCCAACTTTAACATAGCTAATGTAATGCGCAGCCTGCTGTTCTCCGCTATTGGGACGTTAAAAATTGGTATGGAAATTTTGGACGGCGAAAATGTGCAGCTGGATCAGCTGTTGGGACATGGCGGGTTCTTTAAGACCCCGGACGTTGGGCAGCGCGTAATGTCGGCCGCGCTTGGCGTTCCTGTTACGGTAATGGAATCTGCCGGGGAAGGCGGCGCATGGGGTATTGCAATTTTGGCGGCATTTAGCGAAAAAACGGCACAAAAAAATGAAGAAACCCTGGAAGCGTATTTGGCAAAAGTTTTCGCCAATGAAAACGGCGCAACAATAGAACCATGTGCGGACGATGTACAGGGCTTTGCAGAATATATGCAGGCGTATGTAAGCGGCCTTGTCATAGAGCGCGCCGCAGTGGAGAATTAATTTATAAAAGTACAGGCTTAACATGTCGCGCGAAACGTTAAGTTTGCACTTGACATTGCTCCAATATTAAGTTAAAATCTAATTATGCGGTGCGCATATTAATATTTTAGTTAAGGAGCATGTATGAAACTATTATTTAAAACCCTTGCAAATCAGCGATTACGCTACAAAGGATTTCTATTTCTTTTTTTGCTTATTGCGCTTGTAGTATCAACAGCAAGTGTAATTATGACGCGGCTTACCGGCGATATGGGGCAGGCCGCGCTTGACATGGACACGAGCGTACTGCTTAGTTTTTTTTGTATTATCACCGCTGTAATGGTGGTTCGTGCCATTGCATCGGCAGTATCAGCGTTACTTTTGGGCCGGTTTGCTGGCAATGCTGGTTATCGCTTTCGTGACAATTTCGCAAAATATTTTTTGCAAAAGCCATTCGCTGCGTATGAAGACACAAAAAACGGCGAATCGCTGTCCATTTTTTCTAATGACCTTCCAGCTTCCATAGAATTGGTTTCAAGCGGCGGTATACGCATGATAGCCGATGTCATTACTGTTTTGGTGACATTTGCGTATATGATATACCTTAACTGGTGGCTTACACTAATTTTTATTGCGTCTTTTCCTGTTTTGATACTTATGCAAATGCTTCTTGCAATCCCCATTCAAAAGTCCAGCAACCGTATGCTTGAGACACGAGCCGACTCTGTGGCAGTTGCAAATGATTCCTTCCAAAATACATCTACTGTTATTGCATACTCCCTTGAAAATGTGATGGAGCAGCGATACCGCGCGGCACTCGAAGAGGTTATTGCTGCAACCAAAAGCTGGATACGCGCTCGTTTACTATTGATAGTTACGGGTCAGATAGTTGCGATTAGTCCATTGCTGGCAATTGTTGCAGCGTCTGCGCATCAGGTTATTGCCGGGAACATGAACATCGCCGAATGGATTGCGTTTATTGCACTTTCTATGGAGGCAGGCGTGTGGCTTATGATGCTTTCGCAGCAGCAGGCCAATGTACAAACGGCGGCTGCAGGGGCGAAACGCATGCTTGAACATATGGCGGGCGAGCCGGAAAATATACATGCTGGCAGCACATTACTGCCAACTGGAGATGTTGCAATATCTGTTACAAACCTAAAATTCGCATATAAAATTGGCGAAGAAGCCCCCCTTGCTTTAGACGATATATCCTTTGAGGTTAAGCATGGCTCAAAGGTGGCCTTTGTCGGGGGAAGCGGAAGCGGAAAAAGTACGTTGCTAAAATTACTGCTTGGGATGTATGCCCCGCAAAGCGGCCAAATATCTGTAATGGGGGCAAACTGCACAGACATTTCTCTTGAGTCTTTGCGTGATGCCTTTGCGTATGTACCGCAGGATAGCTTCCTTTTTCCAGAGTCTATTTTAGAAAATATAACAGGGGAATCAGCCATTTCCGATAATCAGTGGCTGGAAAAAGCCTGCCGTGACGCGGGAATTCTTGAATTTATACAGTCATTGCCAGACAAGTTTAACTCGACACTTAATGAGTCTGCAGAAAATGTGTCCGGGGGTCAAAAACAGCGCATTGCCCTTGCGCGGGCATTTTATCGCAACTCTCCAATTATTTTGTTTGACGAAGCCACTTCCGCGCTGGACCCTGCCACCGAGTCCGCTGTTTTGCAAAGCTTTAACGCGCTTGCGCATGATAAAACCGTAGTAATGGTAGCGCACAGGCCCAAAGCAATAGCCTTTTGTGACACCATTGTGGTAATGGATAATGGCAAAATTGCCGCAGTTGGTACCCACGATGAACTGATAGACAGCAGCCCTATATACTTAAATTTGTACGAAGCGCAGCAAATGGAAGGGGTGTGCTAATATGACAGACAGACAATATTTTTTTAGGACGTTTGGTTATGTTAAACCCTATAAAATTGGTTATTGGATAGGGACATTTTTTTACTGCTTCCAAGTTTTTGCCGTACCCCTTATGACCAGCATTTTTTATGGTGGGGCTATGGCGGCGGTTTTGAATTGGGATTTCTCCCAAGTGCTTAATTCCATGTGGATTGCGGGAATTATGTTTGTAGGCATTTCCGTTTTAACCAGTGTTGGGTCGTATCTTTACGTTGTCAATTTAAATTATGCCAGGCGAGATATGCAGCTTGACATTTTTCGGGCATTTACAAAATCAAGTATAGAAAACCAAAAACATTCTGGCGAGGGCATTGCGGCAATAAATACAGATGCAAGCACTGCTACCGATATTTTTAGTAATGCCTTTACCCCATTTTTTATGAATATTATAGCCGCGTCATTTTCTGTTGTGACGGTGTTTATTATAAATTGGCATATGGGGCTTGGCGCAATAGCGGTTGGGATTTTGGCTTTCTTTGTGCAATCGCGGTTTGCTGCACCGTTGGCACGGCTTGGCAAAGTGCGGCTTTCTGCCAATGCAGATTCTGTTAAATCCTTATCTAATATTTTGACTGGGGCCATTACCATCAAGGCGTATAACAGGCAGGAACGTTCACATATACAATTTGACCGGGAAAACGGGCGGCTTCAAAAGCTTGCATTTAAACAGGCGTTCATAGGCATGTGGCAAGATTTGTTTACTACTGTTCAAGGTTGGCTGACTTTAGTTTTTGTTTTTGCTTTGGGTGGTTGGCTGGTTATTTTGGGGCAAATAGATTTTGCTCAAGTTATGATGGTGCTTCCGCTTGCAACAGCAATTAGTGGGGCTATGTCACAAATAGGCACAACTTTTGCCGGTTTGTAGCCGCCAATAGTTGCGGCAAAACGGATATTTGATATTGTCGATTCAAGTAGTGACAGTGAGCGGCAACTTGAAACTAGCAATGGCCTGCGCGGCAATTACGATATCAATATAAGCAAACTGGAATTTGCCTACAAAGATGCCGATACAAAAGCCTTGGACGGTGTAAGCCTCTCTATAAAAGAAAACGAAATGGTAGCCTTTGTAGGGGAATCCGGCAGCGGAAAGTCCACTTTGCTACGCACAATAATAGGTATGTACGAGCGTGATGGTTTAGATATGGAGATAGGAGGCCTGCCATTTACTGCTGATGCAATTGGCGAATGGCGCAGATGTTTTGCTTATGTAGACCAAAGTTGCAAACTGTTTGACATGAGTATTGCAGAGAATATCACTATCGGTTTGCCAAGTCAAAATCAGCAAGGCATGATACAAGCTGCAAAGCGGGCCATTGCACATGATTTTATATCCGAACTTCCCGAAGGTTACGCTACATCTTGCGGCGAAAAAGGAGCCAGTCTTTCTGGCGGACAAAGGCAGCGCATTGCAATTGACTGTGCCCTGTACAGAAAGGCCCCCATTCTGGTATTCGATGAGGCAACATCTGCCCTTGACGCAGAAAGCGAGCGCGGTATAATGAAAACCATAGAAAATCTGCGCCATGACCATACCATTCTTATGACTACACATAATTTAAGCAATGTAATAACAGCGAACAAAATTGTAGTAATGGACAACGGACGCATAGCCGAGTGCGGCACCCACCACGAACTGTTGGAAAAGGGCGGGTTATATACTAAACTACTGGAGGGGTAGTATGCGATACAAAATACACCACGAACCTATGTATGTATTCGAATGCAAATCAATTCTTCATAATATAATAAATGGAGCGACTATCAAGGACGAGATGGAAGAGGTTATACAAAAACGTGGTTTGCAGTCCAAGCGTTTGCATGTAGAAAAGTTATTTCAAAACTCCATAACATTAGAGCAATATTCTAAGGAAAATATTTGCCTAAATCTGCCCGGTTACGAAGATACTGGGCAGGAAATGGCAGAGTTTTTATTCAAAGAGTTTGAAATAACGGGGGGGGACAACGTCACTCCATTTAATGCTGTCGACGACTACAATTTTTTGCTTTCAATTGGGATTGATAATAAAGCAGCGGCAATACTGTTTGGCCTTCACATTTCAAGAGATGATTGGGAGAAACAGATTGCAAGAGAGATTGTCTCCCCACCGTCTATAGACGATAGCGAATTTTTTATGCTGGTAAATAATTCGCATTATAGCCAGGAAGAAAAATTATGTATACTCAAGTTATATTTTGATTTTGCCACTTACCACGCCTATACTCATGCTTTATTACAATACACAGAAGGATTGTTAAAAGACAAAATTAATGGATGCATAGACGATGTTCAAACCCACATGCAGTTTGTAGAAAAACAACTATTGACAAACAACGCCGTATTTACTAAAAACAAATATGGTATTTCGGCAAATGATGATCAGTTGTATCATGTTTACCCGGGTATATATCGTACAAATTGTCAAACATTAAGTTGGCCGCTGCATATTCCTTCGCCGGCGCGTGTTATTATCGGGACCAGCGTATTTAAATTAGAAGAATTGTGCGACAATGTAGAATCGGATGACGTCAAAACCACCCAATTTCTTAATTGTTTAAGCGACAGCACTAAGCAGGCTATTTTAAAACTTCTGAAACAGGAACCTTTATATGGAAGCCAGCTTGCAGAAAAGCTAAATTGTACCGGTGCGAACATTTCCCAGCATATGTCCGCTTTATCCGATCTGGGAGTAGTATATATTAAAAAGGAAAATACTCGCGTATATTACCACTTAAACAAAGAAGTAATCCACAAGCATCTTGAAGATGCAAAATGGTTGTTTGGATAAACAAAGCCTAACCTGGTATCTCCTGTACTTTCATAAATTTAACCCGCAACATCCACAGCCCAGCAGCAATAAACCGCAGTACAACAATCCCGGCAAATGTTATTTGCAATGCTTGCGCGTTAGCACCAAGCTGGTGATAAATCCATACACCAACCCGTGGCATTATGGCATTTGATAGCGTCATTATGCTAATGTAAATGGAAATGGAAAAGCTGCGATATTCTTCGTCTGAAACTTTGAGCAGGCACTGAAACAAATTGAGTACGATATTTACAATTGTAAGCTGTGTAATAAAATGGACTACCAAAAATAGAATTATCCCCTGCAAATGCGACATGTTCATTGCAGCAATAAAACCAAGTGGCAGTACCGCAAGCCCAAGTATGGCGTAGACTACAGGTTGGTCCACGCCTTTTTTTGCGTTATTTTTACTCCAAAATTTAAGTGTTAAAAGCTGCGCAATAACGCCACTCACTGGCACCAGCGTCAGGGCAAGCTCGTTCATTTGCAGATAATTTGCTTGGCAGATAAATGCAATCGTCCAGTCTATTTGCCATGTCATATGAAAAAACAGCATTGCCAGCGTGAAAATAATAAACGGCTTGTTGCCCTTTAGACGACGGACTGCGACTTTTATTTCTGCAAACGAAACACGTTTTGATTCCGCCGGGGCTGTGGCCTTAATTTTCCTAAAATGAAATGAATTTATAATTAGCAAAACCGCTGCAACTGCATAAAATATTTGGTGCGCCGCAATTTTACCGCTCATGCTTGGTATTGCAGTAAGAATTATACCAACCGAAAGCGGCACGATAAGTGCTATAAACATCGTCATTCTTGTGCGGAATGTCAAAACAGTATTTCGTTTTTCTTCCGGTACAACCTCTGGGAAGTACGCTTGCCAAGTGACGTTGTACATCCCGTTGACGGAAACGGACGCCAGCGCGAAAAAGACAACAAAAAATAAAACCGGATTGCTTGGTACAAACGCCGAAATGCTGATAACTGCAAAAAAAATCCCGGTCAGCAGAAGCATTAGGGATATTACTTTACGTTTGTTTTGCAAACTGCCAACCAGCAAACCCGCCGGTATTAGTAGGAAGAGAGCCAGCAAATGTGGAAACAGCTGCAGATGTGCAAGCTGAAAATCTGTGGCACCCAGCCGTTGCGCGAATAAATTGTTATTATTAGCGGCAATACTAAGTGCACCCATGACCAGAAGGCCGTCAACCCCATAATTATACGTAACGGGCTGTGCATTAACGAATTGCCGCCCGCGCAAAAGTAGTCGATTTATCATAGCAATATTGTACGCAAGTAGCGAAAAAAATACAAGATGAAAATTATTTTAAAAAAAGGTAAAAAAGTAGTTGACAAAGTAATAAATAGTATCTATAATAGCCTTTGTCTCTCCCGAACGGGCGAGTCAAGAAACGGCGAACATCCTAGTAAAAATCGGC
>Ga0123352_10000394_pt1 | contig 52459 bp, 37 predicted proteins | sample TergutLab28metaG_FD_89700 | JGI IMG/M metagenome (GOLD analysis project Ga0123352, IMG submission 89700) | Labiotermes labralis P1 segment gut microbial communities from Petit-Saut dam, French Guiana - Lab288 P1 | ecosystem: Host-associated > Arthropoda: Insects > Digestive system > Gut ... | reverse complement strand
TTTTTTTGTGTTTTTATTGTATTGGTTTTTAATGATTAATAAAAAAATTAGTTATAATTTAATTTTTTTTTTGGGGGGGGGGGGGGGGGAGACAAAAGAGAGAAGTACATAAAAGGATAGAAATTGCAGAAGTAATGAGAGAGCTATATAGCTTTTTTTAAAAAAAAAACATTACATCTCATTTGATTCCATGTATACTTGTGCATGTAATGTGATTCAGTTTTAGGATTGTGTAGAAGTCCAGTATAGAAAGATGATTTGGGTGGTGAAACAGTCAGGGGTGGTGGTGGTATGCACTGGTGGGGCCATGGTGTGCTGGCAAGAGTCGTCATGAGTTTTAGGATTGTGTAGAAGTCCAGTATAGAAAGATGATTTGGGTGTTGAGACAGTCAGGGGTGGTGGTGGTATGCACTGGTGGGGCCATGGTGTGCTGGCAAGAGTCGTCATGATACAGAGCATCAAGGGGTGTGAATGTACAGCTGCAAGACTGTAAATTATGGGATGGGTGAGTGTCGAGTATGGTGGAATGATTCTGGCAGGGGGTATAGGGTAAAAGTAGAATAAAAACAAAGTTGAAATTATAACAAAAATATAAATGAAGTAAGGTAAAATATAGTGGTCATTGCTCCATTGGCACTGAGGTATCCACTGAGGCAACTTAGAAGTGACCTGGAATACAGTTGTGGTAAAGTTAAGCAAAGCATAGGTGTGACAGGGAAAGGAGAGATCAACCAAGCCATATAAGCTCTCAGGCCTAGTGAACCAACAATCCTAAACTTATATTTTTTTAAAAACTACAAGATACATTTAGGATTGTTGGTTTACTAGGTTTTGTATACATAAGCCAGAACTTAAAGTAGGAATTTACACATATTAGATAGAAAATTACCATTATATCTATTTAATGATAACTTTTCACCTAATTGATAATTAAATATATTTAAAGGTCATAATAATAAAATTGCTTATCTTTAATAAGTTAAATGAGATATGGTGATGATGCAAAGATCACTAAACAAATTAACTGGTGCAGTGAGGCTTTTTGTACTGTGTATAGAGTTCTTGTCTGGAGTGTTGGCCACCCCTGTAATGTTTTAGAGAACAGGTCATCTTATCATATTCGGCTCTTGTAGATAATATTCTAGAACTGCATAGTACAAAAGGGGTGAAAGTAGTGGTTGCAATAATGTTTATTTCTGCTATAACAAATGCAGCTTCTGTATTTTGACTGCAAGCATTGTACTATTCCTAAACAGAAGAGTCAGTACTTCTTCCTGGCTGCATATAGATCTTTCACGGCATGTAAATATTTTTGCTTATTTTTTTAAGAACTAAAGCAATACATATGTGTGTTGTAGGCATTAAAACTAGTTGCTTCTGTAATACATGTTTGTAAATGTATGCATGTTTCTTGTTAGTTTCGTGTAGTCCTGTATCAGCACATTATTGCTTACGTCATTTTGAATCCTGTATGTTGTGATAACTCTAATTTTCATATCCTGGTCCTGTAACTGTTTTTTATAACTGCTTGATGTGATTATTACTTATGATGTGTGATCATGGTGAAATCTGCTATTGAAATCATGCTCAAGCAATATTTGATTTAAATTTTTTTAACAGAAAAAATTAAGCTCTTTTGTATGCATTTCATATGTGAAAACGTTAGCACAGGCAGTGAATTTTAATACTTGTTTCAGAATCATGTAGAACAGTTTATTCTGTTATGTAAACACAGTCTTGCTTCCACTGAAATGAGTATAAATGGGATGTGGGTGAACATTTAACTCTTTATCTTCCTTCAGCCTCTAAACACTCAAACCACATGAGCATCAGTATAACCATGCCCCACTCATGATAGTAAGCAGCCCTTCACTTTGGGTTATTGTTCTTCTAAATGTTACAGGTATATTTCATTATTACAAATATGTTTGGTCATGTTGTGTGGTTAAGAAGGTGAAGCACCCAAATTGTTTATAATCCATTTCTTCTGTGCTTGGATATAAAAGATTTTAAGGTTTTACAGTATGTATCTGCCCAAGAAGACGTCATTGGTTGTGTGTGAAATTGGGTGTACTTGTTCCTTGGGTCCATTGGTATTTTGATTTATTTCACAATCTTTCAGTATTAAACAAGGATGAGAATAAAGTCCAAGTAATTGCCTGTCCAGGATATTGATTGTGTTAATGCAGACATGTATCACATGTCTTCAGAGTTTTTTTAATCACAACTTTATGATATTAGTTACAGTTTATATGATAAAATTCGGTAAGAAGGTGAAATTTGACTTAAATTCAGGCATTCTGATTACATCTTAATGTAATAAGTATGTGTAAATTCTGAAAATAGTGTTGAGTGCTGAAGTTGTTCTGTTGAAAGTTATAGATTTTGACACAATTACGTTGTATGCACCTGTTCATAGGCTGCTTAAAATAAAGCAAGGAAATACAGCAATACATACAACCAAATCTCTGAGTAGGGTTTAGGTTCTGGCACTTGAATAATTGGAAAACCGTGGATAATTTAGAATTTTCACATTTTTAGACACTGTTGTTGTAAAACACACCAAAATGTTTATTGGTAATGTGCTAGAAGCATAATTTTCAAACCAGCAACACACATATCAGGGTTTTGCAATTAGTTCAGCCTGGGAGAATTCACAAGTAGGGAGGCCAGTACCTTTTCTGAAGTATTGTTTGACCAGTATAAAATGTAAAATTAAGACTTAAGACATAAAATCAGTATATGATATTCATGTGCTGAGACATTAAGCATTTTATTGACTCAAATGGAGCCAGGTGCAATGGTTATAACATCATCAGTTTAAGTGACATCTCATCTGTAGTATCAAATATTCTGTGGTACCAGTTAATTCCTAATACTGAAGATGTTAGAATGATGCTCATTTATGACAACATTATTCAGGATGTTTTAACAGTCAGTTATTTTACCCATTTGTGGGCTGAATTTGTCCACAGGCCATCAGTTGAATAACCCTTCCACATAATAATGAAATATACTGGAATCCCATAACAGACAGTAGTCCTATAATTTTACTAGAATACTATTTTGATCTGTAGATGTCAGGTTTTGGTACTTTGTTTTTCTGCCTTCCACATACAGAGTCACTGTAACTGAGATTTGATTGTATGTACATAATAAATCTTGATACTTCCTAATTATTGTCAGTACTCATTTTGTTGGAAAAATCAAATCACAAAGAATGTATCTACTGTTCAGAGATATAAAAGAAAATATGTTGTCTGGCAATGTTGATCATGGAGTTTCAAATCTTTATAGACAGTGTGTATTGGAATGATATGAATTTGAGCTGCGTATAAGGAAGGAAAAGCTGTACTGTGGGAAGTCATAAGAGACTAGTTAGATAAACAGAGGAAGAAGACATAAACTACTGCATCCTGTTTTTATTGTGTTGTTGTACGAACATATGCTTCATTTTATTATGTGTTAACTTCCAAGGATGTGTTACATGGAGGTTTGTGTCCAGGACTTAATTTGTACATTACTCAGAATGGTAATACTGAATATTTTAATAGTGGTTTATTCAGTCTTAACACATCAGTATATAGTCAATAATACATAGTTTGGGCTACATGTTTCAGTTTTACCAAACCATCTTCAGGTCAGTATTTTCCATATGGAGGTACATTTAGTGTGTACATACATTATGGGATACTCTAGTGTTTATATAAAATCATACCAGTTTAAAATTTTAATTTCAAGTTTAAAATCTACTGACAGAATGTATTTTTACAAACGTAAGTATTCCTATCAGTGCGAAGGTACTTTCATAGTAAAACTTATGTCACATCGTATATACATATCAAGTTGTTCTATAACTCATGTCAAATGGATGTTCAATTAAAGTTGTGTTACTCTGGGTGTATATATGCATGTAATTGGAGCCAAATTTTGTCGTATATCTGTGCATATATTCTTAATTCTGAAATAGTAGTTTATATTACAAGTATGCTCAAGCCATCCTATAGGAGGCCAAGTTCAAGGTTGTGTACACGCACACACTATAAACTTGTATCACTTGTATATATGCGTACGTGATTGATCTGTTTATAAACATAGTTTTGTGTCACGTGATGTATTTAGTACGCATTCATGCTTGCTGATGGTATGGCAGATGCGTAAATTGTTGCACGAGATTGATGTATATGTTTCTATTTGATGGGTGTTTTTGTGTATTCTGTGTTGGTATTTCTGTAATAGTAAGCATAATTTTAGTTGGGTGTAGTATTATGACTTAGTTATGGAATAACTGAGAGTGTGCATGGGTACTTATTTTTAACAAATGTCAATCACACAAAAAGACAAAAGATGGAAATACATTAATCTTAGCCCTACGCCTCCAATGATCAGAGGCCTAATAAAAATTCACAAGGCAGATTCCCCCATTACACCCATAGTAAACTGGAAAAATGCTCCAGCATACAGACTAACTAAAATGCTTTCCAAAAAACTTGGAATATACATTCCCCTCCCATACACCTTCAATGTGAAAATCACAATCCAATTAATGAAGGACCTACTTGATATTCCTTATGACCAAAACCTTAAAAAAAAAAAGTATTATTGACTGTGTATTGATATTGTGTTAAGACTGAATAAACCACTCTATTGAATATTGACTAACACAATGGGATGGCTCCCATCAAAATTGAATATTTTATTAACAAAACATGCATAGACACCTCAGAACTGTTTATTGCTCAATCCTAGGCATGGAATTCAAACTTGGAAGCCAAGATAATGACAACAGGGGTATAAATGCCTCGACAGCAAATTAAGTCCTGTTAATGCAGTTGTGATAAGAGCATACATTACATATTTCAGGCATGGTGAACCTTTTTGCTACTCCACTGTTGGCTGGTTGATGAAATACATGTTGCTACACATTTGTAGTCCTATGCGCAAAATTGTGAAAAGCAGCTACCTTTGTCCATATGGAAGAACTCTGTTTCCACTGGACATATTTTCATGAAATTTTGTATTTGAGTATTTTTGGACAATTGTTTGAAGAAATTCAAGTTTCTTTAAAATCATACACGAGTGACAGGTATTTCAGTTGAAGACCAATATACATTTTTGATGATATCACACCTCTTTCTTCATAGAATGAGAAATATTCCAGAAAAAAGTTGTAGATAAAATGAAAACACATTTTGTGTTCAATAACTGTTTTCAAAATTTGTGCCATTTGTGAGATAATGTGGGAAAATATTGTAGAGTCAAGACAGGCCACAGATGACAGTATGGTGCATGTGCAGTGCATGCTGGATAACTAAGGCTACGAAAACACAGAGAATAGTAGTACTTACTGCTTTTCCACTGCAACAATGGTTGCAAGGACCACCTCATGTTAATGTTATTCATGCATTACCCATCTTGGTATACATCCCTTCAGTTCATAGTGTCTGCAGTTTAGATAGTAAAACAAATTGCACATACTTCATTTGAGAGAGAACTTCTTAAATTTTCTCTCTGCTTTTTACAGTTCAAGGTAATCAGCAAGGTAGTGCATTATTATGCTTTCTGGTTACTGTCTTTATGTGGTTAACCACAATGTTGTCAGGAAGGATGTTTAACTAAATCATACTGGGGGGGTGGGGTGGATATGTAAAGTAGTATAAAAATGTATCTTACAAAAAGCAAATGGCTTCATGAACATGAATTATCAAGTGAAACCATACACATGTATAGAAGATACCAGAAATTACTATTACCATCAATTGCCTGTAAGCACCAAAATTGGCACTAGTGCCTGTGGTTCACCATTCCTGTCATTGGTCTAAAAATTAGCACAACTGCTTTACTGCCAACCTGTATGTATATGAATAATGCTGGTTATGAATTTATACCTGGTTCTGCCTGAAATGGTCATATTTAAATGTTTGAAGTTCTAGATTGTGCAGAGTATGTCAGAGTGTTCCAGCTCGGCAAATATATTAAATATGTTGTGTGTAAAAAGTGTAAAATGTCAGTTTTATTGTATAAATTCAGATTGTTCTTTACTGTGAAATGTGAACATTGTTGTAACATGCTCAGTAGAAAACAAAAATGGGACATTTATAAGAAAATAAGTCTTGAACAGTGTACTTGACAATATTCCAGCCTACATATTTTTTTTAAATAGTTTTCAGTATTTCTGCACATGTTCTTCATATTGTTCTCTTAATGCCTACATTGCTACCATCAAGATATTTTGTGCCCAGGTAATTACGATACACAGAAAATAACTGATGTTAAAAACTAGAAACTTAATGAGTTTAAGCTTTCAGACTGTTTCATGGATGATGAAGATGATAAATTTTTTGTGTTCATATGGACTTGAACTGTAATGCTGACATATTGGAGGAACATGTTACATGTATGATAATGACCAGTGTTTAGTCCTGAAGAAAGAAGCTGGATGTTGATCCAAAACATTAACAACACAGGTCACTGCCCTGTGATGCCAGCACCCAAAAATATGATCACCATCAAAGTTTGTAAACTTTTCCAAGTGGTTTGTTGACTTCCAACTCTGAACATTCATTTAGATGGTTACCGATTTTTAGGAGGAACCTGCCATCTCCACCATCAAAATATTCGCACCTTAAATTTTCATACAAATTTAAATGTTAAGTCAGACGTGGTATATGAAGACGTGCATTTCTGATCTTACTAATATATGTATATGCCCACATATATTGTAGACTTCTTTGGTAAACATTATGCATAAATTAGCAATACTTGTGGATCTCCTACCAACTAAACTCTGTTGAGGCCACTGAAAGTAGTCCCATGGATGATGGGGATGATGGTGCTTGTGGCTTACCAGTCAGTTCTGCAGGATGGTTTTAATGTACACCACTGTTTTTAAGCAATGAGCATTGTCTGCACATCTTCAGATATTATTGTTGTGTTCATGAGTTGTGTGTCTCCAGTCCACATTATGCATTCAGTCCTGCTGTTTTACTCTTTATACAAAATTTCAGTCTATTACTGTCATACTATTGAACAAAGAAATAACAGAATAACATTTTTTAAAATTATTTTTGGGACTCTTATGTATGACACTTTTTAATCCACTGTTGATTTGTTGTCTTTTGCTTTACTTCTGCTTACCTGCTTAGCATCTGAAAGACTCAAATTTCCAATTCATTGGATTTTGTTACTGATGTATGTAGGGAACTACTGTAGTTAATTCCCTTATATGATACCTTGGACATAATAAGTAATGAACTGTTATGCATGTAATACTGTAACAGTCACAGCAGAAGTGTAACATCAGTAAGGTAAAGGTGAAGGTGTTCCTGTCCTTTCTTAAGCACCATGCCAAGGGGTCCACTCGTTTTTAATCATGGCACTGGATGGATATGAGTGACAGCTGCATTTTACCCATTAGATACTAGACTGAACTGGCTGGTCTCAGTGTTGTGGATAAAATTCCCTTTCTCCTTCTGGCAGTTGATTGTCCAGTCAGTAGTTTAACCACTACACTGGCCTATCCCACCTTTCATATACTGAGAAATGCCAGAAATTCTTATTTATGTTTTGGGACCAGTTCATTGCTTGTATAGCATGTAGCCCGGTCATTGTATTGACTGAGCTGTCACAGCCTCTAGTGATTGAGTAATACCAGGACAAGTATGTAGCCATATATGAATAATAAAAATCTAGTGTATGTTCTGTTTCAGTCATCATTTGTACAGAACAGATATGATTAATCACAAGCAAGCTTGGTTTTGTTACTTTGGTTTCAATGGAGTGACTATTTGCTTCCATGTTATTGGAACGAATGTGTTAGCATCAGCAGGGGGTTTTGTCTTTGTGACATGTTGCAAGTGCTCAAACTGTTTTCCTGTGTATAAAGTGTTGCAGCTAAAGGTTCACCCATACTTCCACTTTTTCATACATCTTCATTTCATATTGCATAACAAAGCACAGGAACAACTTTACCTTGCAGAGTATTTTAAATTTTGTAGCAGAATTGTGATTTAATTATCACATTCCCGTTCTCTGTCCACGACATGCCTGATCTTACCAATGTTTCAGTCAGGGACTGTTCATCTTACTGGTACATGCTTGTTTAGTAGAATTAAAGTGAACAAAACTTTTTTGTTTCATCGTATTCTAATAAAATGAAAGATTGAAGTGAAAGTTTTGTGCATAAAAGGTAACATAAGAATTTTTATATTTTGAGAGAGTTGTACTTTTATTTCATATGTTTGTTTTTTGATAGCAAGAGGTCATAATTTGAAACGGGAAAATGCCATCTGAAATAAATTACTTTACTGAAGTGCATTTCTGTGAACAGTTGCTGCTAACAGACTTCAGTTCACATTTAATTAAGATAATCAACAAAACAGAGTTTCTCCATAACAAACTTTAATCGAAATCATTGAGTAGATTTGTAGGTGGAATTATATTCCATCTAAAAACTTACTCAAAATATGCAATTGGCAGATACTGCTCCTTTATGTACTAATTTTATGCACTTGATGGATATAAAACGTGAAAATCAACACATTACTGGTACATGATATTGAATGATCACATGCTTAAGGATGTTGTCAGGAGGTAATGCAGCAACAGTGTTTTGGAGACTGTTGTGTCTCCATCATCAGGGTAAACCACAGTAAAGGAGATCTTAGTGCATAGGCTCCAAAATGTGTACAAATTTCATCACAATTGGCAGGCATATCCACATAGTAGCAGACCCTGTTTTTTCTGTCTCTCTTTTTGATGAATGAAATGTACTGTCAAGTTTGTTACATGCATGATGTGTAGGACATCCCAGACAACTCAAAATTTCAGGTTAATAGAATCAAATTGTAGTGTGGAAACATTTCATTGTGATGTATTGGAATTGAACTGTGTTGATAGAAATGCAGCCCTCATGTTTCAAGAGAAGTGAAACCAAAGATGTTTACTTGTAACATTTCTGTAGGCTACCTCGGTCTGCCAGAGGAAGAACAACCAGCTTGTACAGGCTGCCAACTGTTAGATTACAGTGTATTGCATTGGGAAGGCTTGTCAGTCCTCCTTTACTTCCCATACCTGCTGCCATTTTTGTAATATATTTTCAACCCTTCAGCAGTCTTAATTGCATCTGTCTTTTTCTGCATGCATGTGTGTGTGTGTGTGCTTGTGTGTACATGCTTGTCTGTGCTGTGTTTGGTTCTTCTCTAAGGTTCAGTGTTAAAGTATTTTCTCCCATTTCTTCGAAAAGCAACTGGTTCTTGATGAGTCACCTAGTTTTAATCCTGTTACACTGACATTGCCATCGTGCATTGATGTTTACATAGCAAAAGAACAGTTGACTGAATGTAAAGCCCTCTTGTTTTGTGTTACATGCTCTTTATTCTTTCTCTTTGTGTGTACCAAATGGTGTAGTGTTAACATTCCTGATAGATATTTGGGAGATGCTTGTTTTGAATCTCAGCCTAGTCGTTGGCTGTTCTGATTGAGGTCTTTCATGATTTTCCAGATTCACTCCAAACATATGGTAATGCAACCCCTGTACAAGCCAATTACAGACCCCAAGAGTTTCAGGAGGTTGAGGCTGCAAGATTTTGAGACACTCAGTACATGCAGGGGTAGGGTCAGCCCTACTCACTGGCAACCTCTACACCCCTGGAAATATTCCTGGTACTCATTTCAGTTAGAGGCTGAGGTTATCCCAAGGCCATAGTGTGGCAGGTTTGTCAATGAAAAATTTCAATGACATGTTTTGTAAAAGCTTGAGGTGTAGCTGGGTAGATGATGGGTTTATAAATGGTGCACCAATAAAATTTGTCAATTTTTAGAACTCACTCTTATTAAGTTTACTGCAATGGCAGGGCCAAATTTTGTGTCATTGTCCTTTGCAAGTCATGCAGTTTCATACCCTAGTGTATGAAGTGGAAGAAACTGTAGTGGATGCAGCCAGTTCAAGGATGTCTTGAATGAAGATACCGGTGCTCTTCAAAGACTATTATGTGTGATAAGGCACACACCCTCCTTTGGTTATGTGAGTAAACAAAACTGCCAATACTGAAGTGGTAAACAGCTGTGTCAGATGTTTGAAAAACTGCTGCACACATCAGAAGCACCTTTCAATGTAGATTTTGAGCTTTTCTGATTACTGGATAGTGCGTCTCTGAGAAAGAAACTGTACCGTGACTGTAAACTTAGCATGACATGGACCAATACTGGGTATAAGTGGATGCTGATGACATTTAAGCCAAGCTTTGGCTTCTGGAAGACAGTGCACATAGCGCACAGCACGTGAATCAGTAGATTGTTTTAGACCCTCGTTCCCAGGCACTTCCTATCACATTTTGGTGACCACCTGGCCAGGGAGTTCTCGTGATGTCTCTATGCCTGACCGTTTTCTAGGGTACGCTTGGCAGCCAAAGTGTATGTGAATGAACGTGGCATAGTCAGGGAGTTGAAAGAGCACATAGGGGTGAAATTGGAGCCACTGAAGAACGTCTGTTATGAGCAGTTGGGTTAATTTTCAATCTTGATTGCAAGAATGCATTGCATGCCAGGGAAAGCATATAGGAAACATATATTACATGACATCTTACCATCAATCCTCCAGTTTTTTTATTATTATTATTATTATTATGCAGCCTGGCTAATTAGAATGGTAGCCTGTAAATTGTCACATTTATTTTGTTGTATATGTACTTTCTTTGTAGTCTGGAACTGAAATGTTGGGCACCTTATCTCATTTGAGTTATGAGTTATTTAGTTTCTGATCTTGGTAGATCTAAATTTATCATTTGTGTAAAGTGCAGCTGGAGTAAATATTGATGGGCTTTTGGGGAAAAATGGAGAAAGTACAGCATGGACGATTTTTCTTGTGCCATTTTCAATGGTCAGGTTTTTCTTTTTTGTAGATGAGGAAAGCATCATGTTGGGAAAACTTTTTATCATTGTATTGATCTCTTGAAATTCAAAATACAGTTGCTGCTCAGTTTGTTCAACATCCAACCATATCTTAACTTTGAAGTGTCTACCCTAATTGCATAAACCCTCTGAAGCCTACAAATCATGTACCATGTATGTAAATATTAAATTTGTATTTCACAGTGAACAGTGCATCACCATTGCAAAGACAAGCCAGTTATTGCTGTTTAGTGATATAGTTCTTGTTTATTCTGAAAATCATAAAAATTCCATTGTGTAGGTAAAGTGTAAATGGCAAGAGTGATGGTACACTCATGGTCATCCTGTTCACTGGTAGACAGGTAGCAGGAGACTAATGTTGATGCAAAGGTCAACTTTGCTGGTTCAAGTCACAGCATAAGTTTTTCCTTTCACTTTTTCAGATGCTGTTTTGACACAAGTACTCATATAAGTTGTGCTTTCATGTAGAAAAGATGGCTTCTGGGCTTTGCCCATTGTCTGGTGCCTTTTCTGTACCACTAGATTATGGTTAAGTCCAGATACTAAGTAGTCCTGATTGTTGTATATAGTGTTTAGTTTTGTTCACAATCATACATCACAGTCTATGAAACGTCAGTCATCTTGAACATACAAATCTAATCTGGGTAAGACAGCAAAGTCTCCAATAAAGCACCACTGTTTGCCACAATTTGTGGAAGTAAATAGAACTGCTAACAGGGAACTTAGCTTTTACTGATTTTCATGGGTGCTAAGTGAGGGTGGCACCCTTAACAGGGTTTAACTGTATGCAGTGAAGCATGAAATCAGTTGTTAACCCTTTCCATGCTACAGGTATGTCATGTGACACTCCATTCCAAGTAGCCAAAAGAAGGAAACTAGGCACAAAAGAGGGTTAGTAAGCCAGTCTGTACTTAATGTACGTGCGTTTATTTTAAAATTGCAGCCCTCTGGGATATAATACCAAATGTTTAGTTTGAGAGGTACGAACAATTTTCAGGAATGCAGTGTCTCCATTTTCATAGTTCTTCCAGAAGCTGTACCTGTTTACCAAATTACATGGGATCATAACCCAGAAAGACCATTATCTCAATACTGTCACCCTGACAACCTCAAATATCATGCATTTTGTTTACTACTACATGTGTGTGTGTGTTCATACATATACATGTCAAAGTCAGAACTTTTTATAAAATGAATTTATACCTCTGATTGCAACAAAATTCATGTGCATGTACGTTCATTTCCTGGCTTATTAGTAAGTCCTGACTAGCACAAAAGTTGGACAAGGACAGCATTTCATATATCTTGTCATTGACATACCTTTCAGTATTTTGGCCTGTATTGACATAAATACTACTACTAATAAATTTCAACTTGTCTTAACATTGAGTAATCAAGACTGGGATAAGTGAGCTGACTGCTACATATAATAAGTATGTATCAGTAACTGCTTGTAGCTTCATTTGGATTCTACCAAGTGCTGGAATGCATGAATGTGAGATTTGTGGATATGAGAGTAACAGCATGCCTGTGTAGTATTGTAGTATAGCTTTTTCTTACCGAGCAAGCTAGTTACCAAAGAGAGCTTAGAGCACTTTTTTAAATAATAGCATATGGTTCATGTTACTGTGTCTTGGGCTTGGCAGCAAGTGTGTGTTGTGTTGTGTTGTATTGTGTTGTGTTGTGTCATATTGTACAGTTGTGGTTGTCTTAAACAGTTATTTTAAACTGAACTTTTGTATATATTGTCACTGGTGAAAACAAGAAGGTTTTTCATAATAGCATAATCATAATGTGGTTATACAATACATTTAGATTTTCTTCTAATGCCACTATGCAACAAAGTATATATTTGCTGAGTTGTTATGTATATATTGCAAATTGTTTTCTGGTGTAATTGGCTTAGTTTAAACATTTATTGATTTTGATTGTATTAATGTGTAATGTATAATCCATGACAATTTTATTCTGAGAATGAAACTTCAGATAAGTTCAGATGAGTTTTAAGCTTCCCTAGTGTTAAATGATTACAAGGATCCATGTGAATTGTGAAGACAATACAGACAGTAGCAGAATTGCTCACATATTTGTGTTCTTGAGGTTTACTTTATTTAAGATATTAAAATCTTTTCCACACCTTTCAAAAGTGACTGAAGAAGTAGCAGCTTATTTTTACATCATTGTTACCAGTTGCTCTTTTACCTTTGGTAAATTACAGTAAGACCTGTGACAACTTTTTGTTCTCTGGCAACAAAAACAGTAGGCCAACCTATTTGTAGTTTTGGCTTTAATCAAGTATTGATGTGAAGATTACAGTCCTCAGGGATGTGATGTCATGTACTTTTGTAGGAAGATACAAGCATCTCAGAGGAACCTGCTGACCTCTTGTATCCTGATGTTGGAGACAAACATTGACAGTTCTCCTGATTGAAATTGCCCTTAATGGTGACAACCCATCACGCTAAAAATATGTAAAGCATTTCAGTTATCTGGAGTTTTATCCTCAAGTATGTTTGTCTTAGACTGCTGAAAGATGTTGTTCCATTAGTTGGACCATAATTGATTTCATGTATTTGAATTTAGAAGGTGGATTGTTTTTGTGACATGAGAATACTGTTTTGTTGTGTCTAGAGATAAGTAATGTTTGAATTATTGTTGGCAGATGTGGGAATTGCTTAGCATTGTCTCAACTTGCAGAGTGCATATCACAACACTCGTGCAGACAAGTTGTACCATTTCCCACATTCTTATTTTCCAGTCTGCTTCATTTTATGTTCAGTTCATTAAAATCTTAATTTCATGTCATCAAATGCGTACAGTATCCTGCATGATTCTGGACTTCTGACTCGGAAAGAAATCATACATTCATTGATTGTCTCATGTGCTCAAATTTGTAAGGTTTGGAGTTAAATGTCTTAAGTGTATAGCCTTACAGGCTTTTTGTGTTTTGCTCAATTCCTTTAAGGAAATTCTTGGAACCTTAAATTGATTATAACCAGATTACTGTCCTCAGGGTTATCACATAGTAGTTTGGAAGTTGGAATCCTCCAAAATGTGGGTACCTGTCTACTGAGTTGTATAGCATCATGCCCCAAAATGCATAATTTGAATGCTCACCACTCTTGAGAACCAAAAATCCCATATGGTCTTAGCCACTCAACTTCGACTTTAAACACACACACATCATTCAAAAAACTCTGTTTCATAAATATATACATTGTCTTATTTAATACATCTGAAAAAAGTAATTGTATTACAAGGTAACTGTATTCCATACACTACAAAACTGCTGTTAATACATCAATATTGCAGTCTGCTGGAATGTGAAGTATGGTAGTTGGGTACCAACATTTCAGAGCAGTCTGGTGCATTCATTTTCTTCTTCCCTGAAGGTAAGAGCTGCAGGTTCCTCTGAAATATTTGTACCAATCAGACTGTTCAGCATCACATCTCAGGCAACTGCTCTAGGTATTCGTTGCCATAAGAGCCTCATATTTTTACAAGTGTGAGAGATTTGTGTTTTTTATGGCAGTGATAAGAATAATGTCTTTTGGAACATGATACCATGTAGTCAGGTAGAAAGTTGCTAACATTTTGGAGGAATCTGCTGCCTTCATCTCCTCTTCTCCCCTAAAGGTAGACGCAGTAGGTTCATCTGAATCACAGGTGAACATATTCCAAATTACACGGCGTCACATCACAGAAGACAGCAGTCCTCATGTAGCTGAAGTGAACTATGTTCCATGTTATACAGTTTCATGATGTAGATCATGTTATAATGGTCTTCTTCTAAGAAATGAAATTTAATATGTTTTTGTTTTTATAGTATACTACATTGGTGGATATCTACAGAACAGATTTGGAATAGATTGTTCATGCTGTTTGGATATTCTGATTAACAAAGCTTCATAAGCTGTTTCCCTCTCCAGTCAGTATTTTTAAATTCTGTATCAGAAAGAGAGTCCAGTCATCCATTAAAAAATGCACAAGGTTGAAACCCTGAAATACAGAAACAGCACTTCATCAGTGTGTGGGGCTAAATGGGAAAAGAACATGTGTTCAAGTTAATGAAGTACAGTATTTTAAATTCAGTTCTGTAGATTTTGTTTTTTTTATTTTGGCTCTCATTTTCAGATAAGTGATGATAAACATATTCAGTCACTTAAGACAAAATTGTGAAATAATTAGAAAATTATTAATTTTTTAAACTTTGAATTTGTACAAGTATTTGTAAAGTGACATGTCCAGTTGTGAGAGTATGGAATCTGTATGATATTGAACTTAGAATGCAGAAGCTTTTTTTTATCCCTCTGTCCATGCCTTCTGTGTGTGAGCATGTTCTGTACTGATAAAGGTCAAGAATTGGGACTACATTGAATTTGTGATGTGCAGAGAACGTTGGTTTGTGTTTATTACATTTCTCATACTTTGATCAAAGAATGTGCCATTTTTAATTTGAGTTTTTTTAATACTACTTTAAGGACTTTATACAGGATACTCAGTTTATCTGGAAGCTATCGTTTTGACTTTCTGTTGCCATGTGTGGGCAGTCAGCTCATTGGGCTACAATAATACAGTAACAAGCTGACAGAAAGTGCAAACCATTATTTTTTCAAATTTAATAGTGACCCTGTATATAAAGTTGTTTTTGCATTATATAAAATTTAAGAATTAAGTCAACTGTACTGTTGTCCTTGAATTATTTGTAGCCCATCTGTTACTAAACTTAGGATTAGTTGTTTATGGTAATTTGAATATGTTTTGGCAGTAATCTTTCAGCTATATATCCATGGCCAGTATGTTGAATTCAGGTTATTATCTTTGCAGTATTAACTTTTCTCACTCTATAATTATGTCTCATTTAAACATTTTTTTTTTTGCACTGTGTTAAGTTCTTTTAAGTGACTTTGCAGAAAAGATCACTAATCTCATGACTAGTGTTACTTTTTAATTTAAATGTTATTTTAGTTGGTTTGGTAAATTATCCTTGCAAGCTAGGATCATGTATTGTAAACCAGAAGTACTTTTCCACCCTTGTCATCTTCTGTAAACGTTGCTCTTTCAGACTTAAATGACATCATATTGTTAAACATATTTTGAAAACATACTGCTTTTCTTAACTATAATTGTCAACATTCATTAATATTAATTGATGTCAGAAAGTGTCATGATTTATCTCTCATAAATCAGGAAATTAATTAAAATAAGAAGAGCAAGGAAAGGCAGTACATTTTATTTCCTTGAAAAGCCAGTTGCATATGAAGTATGTGGTAAAGATTGCTTCCTCCTGAGATGTTACACTAATGTTAACAATCACTATTAAAAGAACCTAAAATCTCCAAGATATAATTAAATGTTCATTTCCATGAAGCTATACCTGTACTTCAGGTGAGAATTTGGTGGTGCAGATTTGAAGTTTGATGGTAACTGTGCAAGTTCATCTTCTCAGGCAGTGAGCCATGTGAAGATGGAGTTCATTTGGAGATTGTCAGTGTTTCCATTATTGTGGGCTGATAAGATTAATGAAATGGCCAGTCATCAAGATACCCACAGTCAGCAGTTGAACATGACACTAGCTCCAAGAGTGTTTGAAACATTAGCTGCAAACTCCATCTTCACACAGCTGATCACAAGGGAAGACTTCTTTGCTTTACCATATTAAGATTGCTTATTGTAGATGTGATGCCTTGTAGTCTGCTGTAAATGTACAGGTGTTTCAAAAGAACTTGCTGTATCCATCATCAGTTACTAAGACTACAGTTGCTATAAACAGTGCCATGAGACCATCATATTTAAGATGTATTAACTTCCATGATGTTTGAAGCCTAAATTGCCTATGGTGTCAGTGAATAAGGTCATAGTGAGGATGAAAAATTTGGTGTTCTTCATGTCCTTTGCACTGCCGAGTACTCATACCTTCATATCATGCCTTTTAAAATATATATGTAAATATTAAGCAATTGGGAGGGAGATGTATAGGGTCTTGGTGGGGAAACCGGAGAGAAAGAGACCACTGGGGAGACCTAGGCATAGATGGGTGGATAATATTAGGATGGATCTCCAGGAGGTGGGATGTAGGTATATGGACTGGATTGGGCTGGCCCAGGATAGGGACAGGTGGCAGACGCTTGTGAGTGCGGTAATGAACATTCGGGTTCCGTGAAATGCGGGGAATTTCTTGACCAAGTGGGACATGTTACTTGGAATTTTTTATGCCTCTGTTACAATATGTTTTAGTTTAGTAGTTTTTATATTTGATAGAATCTGCAGAAATAGAGACTGGTTCAATGATATGAATTGAAGTTTTGCTGTCATACTTTGTTAGTGCCCCAGAAGTAGCACATAGTGTTTCCTAAAAAGTAGAACCTAAAAAATTTTTGAAGGTGGGATCCTATCTTAAAGAGTAATACCAATCTAAAGTTGCATGTATATGGGAGGGTGAAGATTTTTTAAGATGTTCTTCAACCCTTTCTTGCATACCTTTAGCTTATGTGAAATTTGAGGTTCTTGCAGCAGTTTTTGAAGAATCAAAATTTTCTGGAATATGATGCCATGTCATTTGGTAAATAGATAAAGGTGTTTTGGAGGAGGTTGTTGCTTCTACCTTCAGGGACCAAGGATTCCAAAAATCCAAAGAGAGTTCTCGAAATTCTTTTATGCTGATATCGAGGCAACACATTCCTCTGAAATGTCAGTAAGAATTGGCTATTATACATGGCATCGTATCCCAGAAAATTTTTATTTTCAACTTACGCTTACCTATCTTTCTCGATATATCTTAATGCTACATATTTAATAAACCAAACAACTGCATGCAGCAGAGTCCTTGCAATATATTCCCTACATATTATGGAAGCCAGATTAATCCAATCCGTAACATCCCATCTTATTTCTTTACTATTAATTTTAAGAGTATCCCCACTTACGATAGGTCTTCCTAGTGGACTCTTTTTCCTCAGGTTTCCCCACAAAAACCATGTGTTAATTTTTCTTTTCTTTCCCCATACATGGCACGTGCCCCACCTATCTCATCCTCCTCCAAATTATCACCTGAATAATATTTAGTGAGCAGTACTTGTAAGAAAGCTCCTCCTCATGTAGTTTTCTCCAGTTTCATGTTACTTCCCCAGCAACCTATTCTTGAACACCCTCAGCCTGTGCAGTGTAGGCCAATGAACGACTATATAACTTATCTTGTTTTTCCATAAATATTCACCTGGACATGAGTGAGAATTCTTCTGTTGATCAAATCCCACATTTACTTAACATATAAGCAAGATGGTTGTCCCTTTACATTACCACAATGAAGTCGTTCACTTTTTCGAACGGGACATTTTCTGATAGGTTCATTACAAGAGAATAGCCCATTATCAGGCCACCCAGGTAACCACACCTCATCCCACTACATTTCTTTTTGTGGGGAGTTGCGAAGAATGTTGTATGCAAACAGGAAGTTTCAAAATTTGCGGTTACTGTGGGAACATCATGAATGCAGTTGTACAGCTTATCCCTAACGCACTTCGAAACACACAAAGAGACTGGATATGATTATGTTATGTACCAAACATCACATTGAATTGTACTGACCAGCCATGTAAATTTACACTTAACACTCTAATAAACCTGTCTCATAAGTAAGATTATTTTTTGAAATGTGTAGTCTGGACACTGTATAGATACAATGACAAAATAATGAATTAAATTCATATAAAAATTGTCTATATACACATGATTTAAAACACAAAGCCTGATTATCACCAACTTTATTTATGTGCAGACAAACCTCACCATATCAAGTTTCATTATCTAACCTTTTCACATGTCCAAAGTTTTATTTCAAGCACTTCCTGCATACCATGTCACTTACGCTACACCTTTCCGGAACCACCCTACCATTCTGATTTCTCCATGTGCTTCTCTTTTCCAATTTCACTGTGATAGCTATCAAATTAGTGCTTGTATTATCATCATATTTGCACTTAGTGATTTCTGTTTTTATCAGTGAAAAACTTTTACAGCTATGAAAATGACAGCAAATAAAAAAGAAAGTGAATTTAAGGATTAAAATGATGAGCTTTAAAAATCAGTTGAATTTTTGGCATATATAGTCAAAATTAGAGGTAAAGTTAAAAGTTCTTAATATGTTTGATAGTGTCAATATTCAAAGGGGTCATAGGACTGAGTGCTTCAGCAGAGAGAACCATTGCAATTTGTTATCATACAGTTCATAAGAGTGCTCAAGCAGCCACAGATCAGTGTTACTGGAATTATGAAATTCAAGTCATTGGAAATGAGAAAATGGAGAGGATGCTGACTATGTGGATCAGTCAATAGAACATGCCTTTGTTAGGACACGGCATTCAATGGGTAAGGAGTTAGTATGAAGATGTGAAGTTACCGATAACTTTTACAGCAAGCAGTGGGTGGTAACAACTTGAAGAATCACTGTGCATTCCATTCTCAAAATTACTGTTGAGGCAGCAGCTGCCAATCATACTTCCAATGCTCTTTACAGCACCAATTGTGGAATGAGCTTGTAACAGCAGGTGTTTAACCTCAGTGAAACATGCCTAATATGAAAGCATATGGCTAGTTACACTTTCAGTTCCATCAAATTGAAGACAGAAGCTGTGAAAGACCACGGTGTGTTGTTTCTAGGGAGCAGTGTTTCCAAAGACTGAAAATGATGGTCTGTCGTGACTCAGAAAATCCATAGATACTGACGGGACACATAAAAATAAGATTGCCTGTTTTTAGGGTGAATAGGAAGAGCTGGGTAACATAAATGATTTTCAGTAAATATTATTCAAGCAAACTGCAAGAGGAACTGGAGAAACTATAAGAAAAAAGAGCTCTTTAAAATTGTTGTTCTAGATAATGCTGCCAGTGTCCCATCAAAGTTTGTATACCTCAGTGAAAATATCCAGGTTGTGTTCCTCAACACCACATTGCTCTTCTAGCATAGGTTCAAAGGGTCACAGCATTTTAAAGCTCATTTCCTGCATTTAACCTCCTGCAGTCTTTTTGGGGAATGTGTTGCCACTGGTAGTCTCAACATAACTGAATTATGACAACAGTTTCACATCAAGATAGCAATTGATATCATTCAAACTATTTTTTATAAAGTCACTCTTACTGCATGAATATCAGATGGAAGAAATTCTGGCCTGAGACTAATTTACATTGGAATCTTCATGATGGAAAATGACTTTCTAGACTCAAAAAAAGCCATCATAAACAATGCCCAGCAAGTTGGATTTGAGATGGTCTATGTAGAAAGTATGATGAGTTGCTGGAATTGCATGGAGATGATATAAGGAGCAAAGATCTGGCTCTGGTTGTTTGTTAGGTGAAGCTTATGAAAGGTTTTTATACTTACTGATGGCACCATAACCCACTTGAATGAACATGCTACAGACCTAAGAGTATTATTTTAATGTTTGTATGTTTTGTATAACTGAACATCGAAAGATGGTTTATTTGTAACTGAATCATGACAGGTCGAATTTCTGCTCATTTCAGAATGCAGTCCTTGTTTTTCAAGTGATACATGTCCCATTACATGGCTTTCTGATATATGCTGCAATTTGGAATAATTAATCCTTTAAAGGGTGAAATGTATCAGTCTGATTCAAGGACTCGGTGCATACTGCACACTAAACACTCCACCTCAGTTATACAGAATCAATACATTAATGTTGTATAAGGCCAAAGTCGCTCTTTGCTCTGAGGACTGTACAAAACATGTAGAATTTTAGATTTTCAAACCTGGTGGTACATAAAGTATCTGATGAAGGGCTTTAAAGTTAAGCCGCCACATATATCTGGATCGCCTGTATATGTTTAGTACTACACAGACTGGAAATTTGGGAAATCACAAAGAAAACAATAATAAAAAAACATGTTTCAAAGCACTTCTTTAATGTACATAATGCTGTGAAATACGGCAAATAAATTATGGATTTCAGTTCATAATTAAATAAACAGGCAAATATGAAACAACAGTTTTAAAAGTATGTCTCAGTAGGAAACAGTATTTTGTAGTCGATAACCCAGTAAAATGGAGATAAGCAATAAAAACGTGGCTGTCTTTCGGGATGTGCTTACCGACTGTGGTTAGTCATTTGTACTATTCCTAGCGTTCCTCCACTTCCCTCCATTCCTCCCTGTGCGTGTTACTACACAGATTAAGGTTAGTCATTCTTCTTAGTCCTAGCGTTCCCCTTATTCCCTCTATTCCTTCGTTCGGATATTGTCCATACCACAGATCTCCATACTGGGTTTGGTTAGTCTTTCGAGTTATTCCTAGCGATTGTATGCTTCTCCCTCTTTTCCCTCCTCCGTATTCAGCACTTCAATCCCTTTCCGTTTCACCCTCCCTGCATTCCCTGCTCAACCTCTAACAAGACAGACTAGGGATTTATGATCTGTGGACTTAGGTTTGCCGTTTGAAATATTCCTAGCGTATCCTCATTCCCGTACGACGTTGGCGCTGCATTTCGTTACCTTTGCGCGGGACCTCTGTATCGCTTCGCCTGCTTACGTGTGTGGTGCGTCGAGTGTTGTTTCCTCGTTTTTTCCGCTTATCAACACGTTCTTCAAGATTTCTACCTCCTATCGAGGCCGAACGTGTGACTTCTGTAAAATCCACATACCAGTGACGGCTAAATGCCATGCCTTTCGTTCCTGCCACGACGTATGGGCGCGCGACGCTGGGCGCCAACAGTGCTGCGAATAAACTCTTACTCGCCGTTCTATTCAGCGACCCCTACTTCGGCATCCAGTTCCTGTAGGATGTGGGCCTCATTCCAACCAGCATGGTGTGCTGAAGTGCGGATCTAAAATGTCCTGGTGCGTTAACACCATACGATCGGTTTCGTTTATGTGCGTACTGGGACGTATAGGAATTCGATCGAGAGCAGGTGGCGGCATGTGAAGGTCTTCCACAGTCCTTACAACCGGATCGGAGAATTACGTCTGTCAAGTAACCGACAACATGGACCGCTATACACGTTCATCGACATCGACATAAATAAACTGGATAGTCTGTACTCATAAGCGTCGACTACAGCGCTACACGTCCTCTCGCTACGGACCTGAAGTTGCATAACTCGCCGTACTAGTCGATCTGCGCTCGCCTTTCCCTCACTCCTGACGTCAACCTAATCGCCCCCAACAGGTTGTCTAATGGCGCGCGCAGTACCACGGATGACGTGTGGTGTTCTATTCGTTGTACGTCAGTCGTGGTGCTGCGCAACGTGCACGCCACATGCCGCTAAAATTCTGAACTACTGTACCACAATCTGAAGGTTTCGAAAACGTAGCTAATACCCTAACCCACATATCATCTCTCTAACGTACCCTGAAGATGGTAGCAGTACATTCTTCTGAAACTTCAGTAACTTATACAGCGCGACGTACCTGGAAACTTAGTAAGACATTAGCCTTACCAACACATTTACGTGGGATTGAAAGCTGGAAATGAAAGAAAACGAGAAGAAAGAAAGAAAACTTACGAAAGAAAAGCATACAAAACTCGACAGTATAACTAAATCAAAGAAAAGGAGACGTTCGATGGTCGGTAATTTATGAGACAGCTAGACGAATGAGGGTGGAACCGATTTGTGGTTGGAGGCGTGTGAGGACGACTTTTTCAACTTTCATAATGCTAAGTACACAGGTTGAAAAGTGTCTGGAAAAATTATTATATTTTCGTGGTTGTCGAAAAGTGGTTCAGTCACCTGTTAATGGAAGCTTGAGAGTACAGTCTTTTAAAGCTGCGTTCCCAGACAACATGAAACAGCACACCAGTCGTCAGTGACAGCTGTAGTTTGATCTGTGATAACATTTTTGTTTGTTTTGGCTCTGCCATATGCTTGTGAAAACTGTTTCAAAATATGTTTGAATCGTGTAGTTTTTTGGAACAGATTGCAACATTTGTTCGTGTACAGTGAGAATGCAACAGAGTATTATAGGCTGTGACAATAATGGCTTGACATGGTATCTCCAGTGCGGAAGATAAGTGATAGTTCGTAGTTTCGAGTTCGGATTGTTTGTACCAGTGCTGTTATAAACAAGAATGCCATAAATAATGTGACGCGTCTGCTACCGTACAATATTCCTGCATATATTTGGATTATGTGAAAGACATTTAAGGTTAAGACGAATGAACCGTCTCCCAAATTCCCACCCCCCAAAATGTGTTTTTGTTTTGCTAGCAGAAGACCGTATTATGTTCCTTAGTTCTGTTGTTATGGTGAAGGTTATCAGTAAAAATCCTTGAAAATGGTAAAATGATATTATAAAGAGTATTGGCGACTGTTTTTTCAAGCATTTTAACCAACAGTGCCGTCTGTATTTTTAAATGAAAATGCATTTATTCTTGCATGTTAAGTAACTCTTGTACTAGAATGTCCGAATCTAGTATTACAAATAATCAGAAGTCCGCTGTTAATAAAGACTTGGGCTCATGTTTTATGGAGTCAGATTTTGCACAGCCTGTAAGTAACAGTAACGAAAATGAAGTGGACACTTTAAATCATGTTGTACCTAACGAGGCTGATGAAGAGATCAAAGGAGATGAAATTACTGAACTCAGTAAAGCGTATGATAACTCCGAAAATAATGATGACATTGGTTCATCAAGTTCAAATAGCTTTACTGTTAATAATCCACATTCAAATTGTGATCACTTCTGTGAAACCTCTTCACAAGATTTGCCTGAGAGTGGGACAGAAATGGAATCTGATACTAGAGCACTGATGAAGGATTATGCAATGCCAAAGCTTTCTGCTGAGGATGAACTGTTAATGGAGATAAATAAGCAGTTACCAGAATCTGAGGATGTGTCAAAAGTTCAGCATCCAAATGGCATATCCTACTTCAATCATCCACCTTATAAAACTGTTATTCAAGAATTGGCCCAGTTTAAAGAACAGATTTGTGTGCTGAGTTCAGAAGTAAGCAGGTAATTAATGATAGCCAACATTTTCATTTCTTCTAATGTGACTTGTAGCCACATGCACGAAAAGTTGAACGTACCTACTGATGGAAGTAAACTGCATGGAAGCATGTAAATAGGCCTACAGTAAAGTCTGATGGACCTCGGTTACAGATTTACAGATTCTGTCAGCACCAACAAATGCACAATATTGTACATTATATATTTCACTGTAATGTGTTCCTACATGTTTTGGAGCAGTTGCCATCCTCAGGGAGCTTACACAATTGCTGTTAAAATGTACAGCATTAAAATAGTTTTACAGTAATCTTGCACATCAAATGTACAGGTTTTAGTTAAAATATACAGTCTTTAAAATGGTAGAGTTTGTAAACCAGTTCACAATGCATGGAATGAACAATATGAAACTCAGTTTCATAGTTTGCTCTGTGATGTTTTCATTTTTGTTTTTCCATCAAAGCTCTCACTGTTAATTGTGCATTATATAATGGTATCCTGAAGGCCCTGAAGAACTATAGTCTTCACAGGAATTGATATCATTGTGAAACTTCAATTTTTTTTGTCACAACTTATGTCAAGTGAGTGAGGCTGTGAACTCTGGTTGTTTGACACGGAGTGACCCAGCTATACATCTTGATATTGTACTGTTGGCAGACTTGAAGCTGAAAATCAGAGACTGGAGGCAGATCGATCACATGAGATCTATGTATTGCAGCTGGAAGCACTAGAGAAAACTATTGGTCAGCAGCAAAGGGAGTTGAAGGAGCTCAATGAACAGAACCATCAGCAGTTGGAAGCCTTCAACCAAACAAAACAGGACCTGCAAATGAAGCTGGACAAGGTGTGGTCACTTGGAAAATTAAAAGAACATGGCTTATTAAGTAACGTGCAACAGTCTTTTTTACTAATATTTTGGATATCATCCAGCTGTCACTTATTTGAAGGCACAGTGTTTCAAACCCTGGTTCTCTTTTCTTCTTCAGGTGACAATGTGAAGTAAGGAATTACTGTTCTATTGGACTGCATTGCATGGCCAGTCACAGACTCTTGGTCCATGAAACTGCTGTCAGGAATTTTAACATTTTTTTATATAAAATTAACTAGTATGATTGTTACAGTACCTAACAGGATACATAATGTTTGAAGACAGCTGGAAAGAAAACCTGCATGTGAACTGTCCTTACTGACTCTAAGAATTGAAAGAAAGTATTGGGCAGGAAATTTCTGCTAATTTAAGTCAGCAACCGTGCCATGTGGTTCAAAACATTTTTTTAAAGATGCAAGACTTGCATAGAAGCAGAAGGTCAACATTTTGAGACTCTACTTTGAGCTAAGGTCTAAGGGCATAGTGTGAGGAGAAATCGGGCAGCAAAGTTTTGTGGAGAGCATGCTGTAACTGGATCTGGTACCCAGACTAAGACAGACACACTGTAGTATCCAGTAATGAGGGAGGAAAAAGAGGTTGAGCATTGGAAAAGCCTATTTGAAGTTGTCAGTGCTGAACTGTTATGGCTTAGGAACACCACAGTCAAGTTAGATTAGTTTCCCAGTCAAAATTTTGAACAAGATAACTCAGTAATATAATCTAAAAGAAGTCATCCCATTGTGTTATAAAGAATTTAACTTATTTATTGTAATCTTACAATATGTGTTCAGTCAACACAACAAACATTGGAGATTAATGTGTTACTGCAACATGTTTCGACTCAGGAGATTCATCATCAGGCTGATTATTTAAGAACCATTAAATGCATTACCCTTTACAGTATTATACATGTAACTACTGCATTAGGGATCCCGTATGCATTACATTGAGTGAGTAGAAAATCTGGTTTTGTTACTAAACTGTCGTAAACTGGAGGAATGCCCCAGGATATAAATTAGCCCAAATGCTGGTAAAGGTACTGTCTTTCCACACCCCCCTCCCCTTCACGTACAATGTCATGAATACTGTCCAATTGATGGACGACCTCTTAGAAATCCCACAAGGACATCACATGAAATTTGCCTCCTTTGACATAAGCAACATGTACTCAAACATCCCCACTGGAGAATTGACAGCTATCCTCAATGATTCATGCATCAAGAACAACATAGATGACATGACCAAAAAATAAATTATGAAAATCACTCAAACCTCAATAAACCAAAATTACTTCCAGTTCCAAGACACCATCTACTTACTAAAGGAAGGACTAGCCATGGGAACTCCCACATCATCATTACTATCTGAAATTTACCTACAACACATGGAGAAAACTACAATCCCCGAACTATTGGAAAGACACAACATCAAAGGGTACTTTAGATATGTTGACGACATCCTCCTGGTATACATAGACAATACAACCAATATACACAAGGTACTAGATGAGTTCAATAACCTAACCCCTAAGCTGAAGTTTACTCTAGAAGAAGAACAAGATAACCAGATCAATTTCCTAGACATTACCATAAAAAGAACCACAAATGCCTTTCATTTGATATCTACAGAAAGCCCACCACAAACGATATCATAATCCCCAAGGACTCATGCCATCCCAATGAACAAAAGACAGCGGCCATCAGGTACTACCTTGACAGGCTAATAACATACAGACTAACCCCCGAAAACAGAGAGAAAGAAAAAGAAACCGTGAGGCAGATCCTGGTCAATAAGTGTGATCCCCTCCCCATAACACTGGAACACAAGAAGAAAAAACGGAACCACAATACTCAGACTCAAAAACACAGGTGGACGAGGTTCACATACGACGGAAAAGAAACCCGTTTCATCACCAAACTATTCAAAGACACGAACATAACAGTTGCGTTTACCATGAACAACACAATCGGCATGCGCCTCACCATGGAACATAAGACCCAATGTAAGTGTGATAAAAGCGGAGTGTACCAGTTGACCTGCCCCGACTGCAAGATGACATACACCGGACAGACAGGAAGACCATTCAAGACCAGATTCAAAGAACAGATGAGAGATTTTAAATACAATAATAGGAAATCTAAATTCGCCCAACACCTCCTGGATAATGGACACGCAATAGGAAACATGAAAGAAATAATGAAGATCATTCACGTCACGAGAAAAGGAAGAATGCTGAACACATTAGAAAGCTTCCACATATACAAGGAGACCAAGGCTGAAAACCAGATTAACGACAAACTGACGGCAAAAGGAAATGAAATATTCGAGGCCGCGTTAAAACACGACCCATAAGAGGGATACACAGCACCACTACTACAGAACACCCCCGTAAAAATAGCTCAGTCATGTGAAACCATCCGCCCCAGCACGAAGGAGGGTACACTACAAAAGGAACAGGAGCCCAACCCTACCCACCACCGCTCCAAGGGACCCGACCAACAAACCCGAGAAAAATGTAAATACACCTCAGCTAAACTAACATAGACACACACACTCAAATAATCACAGCTAAACAATGATAAAAAAATCACTTGATTCCAAAATTGCAGAGAGGAAGTAACATAAATCTGCACCAGTAAGAAACGCAGAAGAATAGACAGAAAGGAGGAACACACCCCAACCCCCACCCCCCTGCTGAGAAGTATGGGCTAGACGAAAAATGGCAGCTATAACCACACCCACAGCTGCGCATAGTTTACTCCTACCTAAATTAGTAACAAAACCAGATTTTCTACTCACTCACTGTAATGCATACGGGATCCCTAATGCAGTAGTTACATGTATAATACTGTAAAGGGTAATGCATTTAATGATTCTTAAATAATCAGCCTGATGATGACTCTCCTGACTCAAAACACCTTGCAGTAACACATTAATTTCTAATGTTTGTTGTGTTGACTGAACACATATTGTAAGATTACAATAAATAAGTTAAATTCAGTAATATAAGGTAGGTGCCTGAATGCATAACATAGGCAGAGGAATAGCAGGGGGGGTCCAAGAGGCAGCAAGTGAAGGTTGTAAATAAAAAAATATGATTTTCTGTGCTCATCAAATTCTAAATATTGATCCAATTACAAGAAAATTCAGTAAATAATTGATATTTTTACGTTCATAATTTCTGTTGTGGGCCATTGTGGTTACTCTCCGCGGGCATCAAAAAACCTAGCTACACTAATGAGCCAGATTGACTAGTTTATGGGTCGAATTAAAAAAAAAAGCATACTAATCCATCAGAAAAACAAATTAATACAATAGGTGTTGAGATTTGAGATTCTGGCAGTTGTGAATATCAATATGCAAGTTTTGAGGTTTTCATTGTGGTCGCTGTGTTCTGTAATGCCATGCAGTCTGTTAGCTATTTGCCAGTGTTTTGGAGGAAACTGTTCCCTCCTGCCTTCTTATTTTTATACCCCAAAGATGGATGCATTAGGTTCCTCTGAAACATAAGTAAGTAGTTAACAAACTTTGTGGCCTTACACCCCAGATGATAGTAATCTTCAATATGTATTAAGGTTGTGGACTTCTGGGACATGGCACTGTGTAGCTGACAGATGGTTACCAACATTTTACAGAAGCTTACTGCCCCCACCTTTGGTTTTGTCAGATGATAGTGAAGGCGTATGTTACTCTGAAACGATGGTAACCATTGACCAGACTGCATGTCATCATAGCCCAAAAGACAACTATTAAAAGTGTTGTACTTTTTTCTATAATACATAAATGCAACAAATAAATGCTGTATGTGGATTTCAGGGCAAATTGTGCCAAGGTTATACTCCCACTATTTTTCCTAAGTACACTACCAGTGCTACAACATATCAGCGTTTGATGTAAGGTTATTGCATACTTTTCTGTTTACATTTTTATTTCTGTATGCAACATGTGTAACAAGGGATAGTACACTTTATTTGGTTTGCCATTTAGGTGATAAAGCAATATGAGGCAGCAAATAAGGATAAAGAGTCTATGGTAATGCGGTATGCTGTGAGTGAGAAGGAGGTGATTGACCAGAAGAAGGAACGCGAGTCACTGGAAAAGAAACTTCGTGAAATTGGCAGAGAAAAAGATCTACTGCTTGGGAAGCTGAAGGCAGTGTGTACTGAAAAGACTCGACTTTGTCAAATGTTGGACAGTAAGGTAACATTAATGTGAATACAACCTGTATGTGGATTTCTTGGCAATGTGGGAACTCCTTGTCATGACCATTTTTTATGTAACATAAAGAGGGCTCTTTGAAGAGACTTCTTAAACACCTGTCAGAGTATACAACAAAAATAATTACAGAGAATTGAGGGTTTGGTAAGTATTAAGGTCATGGTCATCTGGGATGTAATGGTGTAGTTTTCATAGATAGGTACCAACATTTTGGAGGAACACTTTGCTTTCATCATTACCTGAAGATGGAGGTGGCATGTTCCTGTACAACATTGTTAATCACCATCTGCCCTACACATTTTAAAGCTCAAAAGACCGCATTGTAATGCTCCACTGCTGTGAAAGTCTCCATCTCATATATGTTCCTTCTTTATTCAATGCTGTGTGTCCCACAAGTAGGTGTAATGGTTTTTGTTAAGTCTTGTGTTAATGTCATGCTGCATAAGAAAGGAAGGGACATGTTAAGCTTGAGGTTGCAACTGAGACTCATAGTTCTTGTCTGCCTACCTTTCTGAATTTGTCCATAGACTGTACTGAAGCCACTTGTGTAACAACATTTGTATAGTAAAAGAGAAGGTTGTGACAGTAACACATTCTTTATTGTTTCAGGTTTACGAGTTGTCTGTGGCACAAAAAGAGAATGAGAAACTGAAAGAGGATCTGAGCTCTCGGGAGATAAAAGTAAAGTGGGCACAGAATAAACTGAGGACTGAAATGGATGCTCATAAGGTAGTAATCTCCATGCTTGTGTGATATGTAATTTTTTTGGAAAATGGAAGTCAGAGGTTGTTGTCCTGTATTATAGTGATTGCCTCAATTTGAACATGTTTTATGTATAATGTTCCATAAATTAACTTTATTGGGAAACAAAATAAATAACTGAAAATTATCTACACAGTAAATAATTTCTGACATGCATAATTTTTATGTTCTGGACTTTATGAAAGTTACAAAAAGTTGATTTCTTTGATAGTGAAAATTACAGTTACACTGTACAACTTTTTCAACACAGTTGTTGTTTATAGGAGACACAGGGAAAAGTGGACAAGTTGTCCCAGAAGCTACAGGAAATGCGAGAGGAGACAGAGCAGGTTCGGCGTGATAGTCAGGCAATGATTCAAGCCTACCAGATGTCCCAGGAGAACAACGCTCATACTCTAGGTACGTGATTAGTGTACCTTCCATTATATCACTTTCAGTTTCAGCAGTTTTCTGCCAGCTTGCTGGTTCAAAAGCATAGGTGTTAAAACATACAGAACCTACACGTTCTCTAAATTGATCACTTCAAATGCTTACATTCTGTTTTTTGTGTGTGTATGTATGTGTGCATGACTGAATTCACTTGTGCCTGTGTGCACGTGCATGTGTGTGTCGGTGCAAGAGGGAGAGAGAGAGCATCTTGGACCTCATGTTGGAAGCTGGACGTACTGCATCAAAGCTTAAGCACTTCCTAAAATCGAGCAATATATGTGATATGTGATGGTTTAATCGTGATATCTTAATCTCCATCTTTTCTCTTGAATATTCATGTCCATACAGCAAACAGTCTGTGTCTCCCTGCAGGTTCTTATGGCAGTGATTACAGTAAAACACAGATTTTACGTTTTTGTGGGGGCCACATAAAATGGTATAAAATCAGAGAAGCATTGTTTGGTCAGGACTGGGCATAATGTATGTAAAATCACTAATATGGGAAGCTAAAATCAGGGTTTTACTGTCTTAAGTTTCTGATATTTTGTTATGTGATGCCATGTAGTATGGTAGGTAAGGACCAATGTTGTGGATGAAACCGCTGCGTGCACCCTTAGGTTTGTGCCCTGGACATGGAGACAACGAGTTCTTGTGAAGCAGTGGTACCTTTATACCGGTACCTGTATACCACATTACATAACAACACAATCCAGAAGTTCTGGTATTGTTAGTCTTTTGTGGTGAGTCGCTGTTAGTGAGACAGCTGTCATTCAAATTAGGGAGGCTTTCTCTGCCATCTGTGATGTCCTTTCACCAGAATCTTATCCACATTAGTGCATAACTTGTTATTAAGCTTTTTGGACTTCACCTTGCAGTAACCCCACATGCGTGCAACATCTGTCATTTATGTGTGGAGGAGGAACATATGAAATGAGTAAAAAAAGATACAACAACCCACATTATTGTTTATGTGAAGCAGTGGTAATTCCAAATCATATTTGAACCTGCTATGTACCATCTTTAGAACACATTAGTTTACTTTTTTATACTGGCAATATATTTGTGTTAGGATTGTTTCGTATCCACCTGACTTTGTTCTTTCTCCTGTATCCTAAAATGAAAGTATCTTTAGAAGTTCAGATAAAGAATTTTAGCTGTGGCAAAGTTCTGTGTAGCATAAGAATAAAGTCTTCAGATTGAACCTGGAGTCTCTGATTTTTTGATTTTGTTCTGTAAGATTTATTCGGATAGAGATTATAAACTCTGACTTTTGCTACCATGTCTCTATTAGTGCCCCACTGAATAGTGTAGTACAATTACAGACCAGCAGTTAAAGGAGCAACAAGCACAGCTGATCATGGAGCAACATGAACGAGAAGATAAAGAGGAAACTCATCGGCAGCTGCAACAAGAAGTGGACAACCTGAAGAGAAAGCATCAGCTCATTATAGATGAAAATAATCTTTTGTCCATCAAGGTAAATCAGCACTGTCACTTACATCAAAGGCAGTTTTAAGGGAATATGATGGTCATTCACCTGAAGATCAGAGGACTGTAGCACATTTTTTTGGATTAAACTTATTTTTCTGCCTTTGACATTTCTGCTTTGATGCTGTCTAGCATTCAAGTCTGTGTGGCTCTGTCTTTGCAAACCTTGTCCTTCATGGTTTTCTCCCATGCTCTTATATATGACATTTTTCTTACCCAACTGTTCTTGTCTTAATCGTGGTCTTCTTATTGGCCATTTACCTGTTTGTTTCATATTCAAAACCTATGTTTGGTGTTTATCTTGTTTATTCTTAAAATGTGCCAATACTCTGTTATTGTCTAATTTTTTAATTTTATCTGTAAGTGTAATTGTCTCTAGATTGTCTCCAACTTTCTTGTTTCTTATCATAAATCTCCTGATTTTCCTTCTGTCTTCTTAAAATTCTTATCTCAGCTGCTGTTCCATATCCAGGTTTCTGCTACCTACATTAGTGTGGGCATGTAGTAACTTTTAACACCTTTCTGTCAGGCCATGTAGAAATGCGTGATTGCTATCCCATGCATTTTTGATGGGTCATGCATTTCTGTGTTTTCTTACACGACGTCCTGCACATTTGTTTGTCAGCTTGTCTGACTCGCTTTTCACTTCAAGGTTATCGAGAGCTTAATGCAGGATACTTGGGTCCCAAGTTACACATAAACAGATTGGTCACTACTTCCTATTTTTAGAAACATAAGCCTGCAACAAAGGGACCGCTCATTCAGATACTCTCTCTGTTTTCCTTCAGTTGCAATCATGGCTTTGTGTAAGAATGTTCTGCAAGAGGATGATATTTTGTTTGAGTTATATGCGGATACACGTTCTGATGTCTCTGATAACAGAGACAATGACAGTTTGGACAGAGACAGTGACATTTCCACAACTATTTCACATAAACAATTGCGATCTTCTGTCGTAGTTGTTACTAATGACAGTGAAACAAGTAAAATAGAGGAAGAGTTTAGTGAACCGGAGCACTCTGATGATAAAACAAGTGATGTGTGGTGTAAAACTGATAAAAAACCAAGCAATTAGCCTTTCCTTGGAACCACAGGTCTGAATATAGTAATTGATAAACCTGAGTCTTTTGTTGAAGTCATGGGTTCTATCATTGGTGACAGTCTTATACTGTTACTGACTGAACAGTCTAACCTTTACCATAGTCAGAATGCCGAAAAATGGAAACTCTTCTAAAACACTGAAGTGGTCCAATATCACACCTGAAGAAATGAGAAAGTTTTTGGGACTAATAATTTTGATGGGACAAGTTAGAAAGGAAAATATACAAGACTACTGGTCCACTGACCTCACAGTTTCCACACCAATTTTTCCTCGCACAATGAGTAGGAACGGTTTTGAATCCATTTGGCAGGCCTGGAATTTTGGTGACAACAGGCAGCAAACACAGGATTCAGGGTGGCTATTCAAAATTTGGTCTATATATGAATATTTTGTACAGAAATTTAGGTCAGTATACAGCCGAAGATAAGACCTGTCACTTGATGAAGCCATGATCCCATGGTGGGGTCACCTGAAATTTAGAACATTCAATCCAAGGAAAATAACAAAATATGGAGTGCTGGTGAGAATGGTGTGTGAGGCAGTATGGGGTTATATCCGCAACATGGAGATATACTCAGCTGAGGGAAAGAAGTTGGAGGACACAGTATTATCACTTTTCGACGGAAACTTAGGTCAAAATCATCACATCTATCAAGACAGTTTTTATTAAAGTGTGAGATTAGCTCAAACATTACTAGACAGAAACGAAAGAGTCTGCGGCACTGTGAGGGCTAACAGGAGCATTCCACATGATGTAGAAGGGGAAGGCAAGCGCTTGAAAAAAGGGCAGTCAGTGTTCCAGAGAAAAGGTGATGTAATAGTGCAAGTGTGGAGGGACAGAAGACTTGTGCGATTGATAAATACCATCCATGGGGCAACAATTGTAAACACAGAGCAGGAAGATAGGAAAACAAACATGAAAATAAAGAAGCCTTATGCTGATGTCCAGTACAATAAATTCATGAAGGGCATAGACAGGGCAGACCAGTACCTCAGTTATTGCTCAGTTCTGAGGAAAACTGTAAAATGGTCGAAAAAAGTGGTACTGTATCTGCTAAATTGTGCTCTTTTCAACACATTTTTTTGTGTACAGGGCACTAAATACAAACAAAAAAGTAAAGTACAAGAACTTCCTGCACGAGGTAGGAAGGTTCTGGATATCAGAAGTCCAGAATCAAACTGAGTCCAATTCTGATGACCTTCAATTGCCAGAGAAGCAAACAACGCCAAGGGGGCCTAAACAGGACCTGCCAGGCAGATTCTCTGGTGGTTTCAGAATACACAAACTTGAAAAAATTTGGGGAGGGAAAAAGAAAGTACCCTGCAAGACAGTGTAGTGTGTGTGCAGCACTTAAGAATTGAAGTGAAACTAGATACATTTGTAAATTCTGCGTTGTTCCACTTCACAAAGGGTCTTGTTTTGAGAAATACCATTCAGTAACAAACTACTAGACTATCTACATGCAGTTTCTGCAGTCTGGGGCTCAGGAGCATAATCTGCAGTATCAAACCATGAGTAAGAATATGTTGGGGTTGAACATTCAAAGTGTTTAAAATGTCCGCGAACTGGGGGTATTTAATTAAAAGACCATCCAGTCATCAAGGTGTTTAAATAAAGACAATATACCCATTCTCCACATTGCCCATTTTCATACTTTTTAACATACAATTTTGTGATGCTTATTTAGTTTCATACATCTCTCCATCTATTCCAGTGACTTTGTCTTGATAGGTTTGGATTATGTGGGTAGAGATATACACTAAAACTTAAAAAGATGGATTCTTGTTAATGTATAGTTTTCAGACATTGTCCATTGAATATTTTCTTGATACAAGGTGTGAAAAGCTTGTCTCCCAGATAAGTTTTTAATGGGATTTCTACTGTACTAGGTTCCAGTTGTGATATTGTGTTGATGCTTATTACAGATTCAGAATCTGGAGAAGGAGAGGCTTGAGTATGAGCAGAACCTCTCAAAGCTAAAGAGATTGTCAGACCAACGGTGGCACGATGTTGTAGGTCTACAGGCACAATTAGCAGAGATGGAGTCACTCAAGACACAACTGCAGCAGTAAGTGTACAGAATGGATAGTTAATTTCCATACTTTTTGTGGTGGACACCACTGTAAATTGATTAGTGGCAGAATGTTTATATTTGCTGTTGTAATTCAAAATGTATATCGAATTTTATTTGAACAAATTGGTAAATAAAAGACCTGTTGGGAACAGCCATAGTTGTGAAGATAAAATGTTAAAATGGGTCTTCAAGTACCTGAGTGTGAAAATGTGAACTGGCTTCTTCTAGTATGGGTACACTGTATTGAATCTTCAGGTTCTGTAAACAGCAATGTAGTTGAACTTGTTTAAAATCCATTAATTGTCACTCATATTGTGCTTATACCTTCCACACCTTGTGTTATTCATGATTCTTGGATTATGTAATTGTGCTTTCAACAGTTAAAATTATATGGCATTGAATGCCTGGATGACGATTGAGTAATTAATTGGAAAGGATGTGAAAGAAAATGGTCATGATCTACTTTGAGGTAGTGTTGTGATATTTGCCTGGAGGCACCAAGGAAAACCGCAGAAGTGTTAATCAGGTTGGCTGTTTCCCAAGTCAAGATTTGTCATCAAATGACAGTCATTGACTCACTGTATACAGTTTGAATGGTTGGATGATGATTAATGGAAAGCTTCGAAGCAGTGTTGGTTAATTTAAAGTACTATTTTAGTGTTTGGAGAGACTAAGGAAAAATGTTTAAAGTCTTAGAATAGTCAGTCTCGTGGCAGAGATTTTGGCAGGGAATTTCATAAATACTGGTTAGTAATGTTACTGTATGGGCCAGCTTGCTCTATTAGCATCACTTGAGGTGTTAATTCATATTAAGAGTTACTAACCATTGAACCATGTTTTTTGTTATTAAATGTGAATGACATTGTAAATGAATTATATCATTGTAAACTTAATGTACCACAAGTATGACAACTTCTTTTAGTCATTTTTGGTAATGTCACATTATGGCTTACAATAACCAGCCTGTTTAAAATGTTACTTTATAGTGAACAGGAAAAGCTAGGAGCAAGTCAGGGGGAAGTGGAGCATCTCAGACTGAGTAACACAGAGCTGCAGCAGGACATGTCTGCATGTCGAGAACGGGAAGCAGAGTTGCTGGACTTCACACAGAAACTCACAGAGAAGAATGTACGCCTGCAGTCAGAATTCTCTGCCATAGAAGCCAAGGTAATGAACCTTATCAACTAAGAGTGATTAATCAAATAATTTCACTCTTCTAGGTGACAATAACATTTCATGTGAGGTAGGCACCCAAAGCTCTTTTAATTTAAAACATTATTCCCTTTATATTATGTTTCACGTTCAGCAGTCATTGTAAGCATTGCAGAGGCTTTATGAAGCACACCAGTCCTGTACCAACCAAAGAGGTTTTCTTGGATAACACTGTAGTTGGCAAGACTAAGGTGTAATGGAAACCTGGGGTTCAGAAGAATTGCAGCCACTTGTCAAAGCTTAAGTGAGGTGCCTGTTCCTCCAAAGTAAAGGTAACAAGTTCACCCTTAAATAGGCCAAGAAGGCCAAGAGGGGAAGTAGAGGTACAGCTATAATCTTCCCTTAACCTTGGCACTAGAGGAAGGTGAGATGGAGTTGGCTGTCAAAACCGCTCCCTGGCCGCTTTAAACCCCAGGAAAGACACCCAGTACCCATTGTGCAGGAGGCTGGGTGGACCCCAGGACTGGTCTGGACAGGTGCAGAAAATTTCATCCTTCGCCAGGATTTGATCCTGGTGATGGGTGTGACTGTGGAGCCCATAGCAAATCACCTTACTGACTTCGTCATCCCAGCCCATGCCTGTTCCTTCACTGAGAGCAAAAGAATATGTACTAACATGTTTTTAAAAAGTTACATTTGTATAGTTTACAAATTAAAACAGTGCAATTGTTTGTTTTATCATTTACTTTTAAACCTTAGATTACTGGCAGTTGAAGTCCTTCATGATGATGATGATGACCAGTTTGGAAGAGGTGGTGGAGGTGGTGGTGATGAGGATAATGAGAAGGATGAGGAGGTGGTGGTGGTGGTGGTGGAGGAGGAGGAGGACAGTGACAGTTAATCAGTGCAATGATGATGGTTGGGCTCTCTCTTTTCCTGTGACTTTCTTTCTTTTTGTGTGTACACAAATAAATGGCATAGTTGTCAAAACAAGTGAATTTATCTCATATTCCAGGCCCAGCAATTGGAATGTGAACAGGGGCCTCTACAGCGTCGTATAGTGGAACTTGAGAATTGTGTTTCTTCATTGAGTCAGCAGTTACAGCAGGAGCAGAAACATCGCCAGGAGGAGAACCAGTTGCTGGCACGTCACCTTGCTGAGCGAACACAGCATATTGAAGTTCTTGTACAGCAGCTGGAAGACCAGAAGGGTGAAAACCAGGTGTTGCGTCGGAAACAGGCCTCTGCACTTAAGGTGAGAATTGATGTCAATATATCCCTCTGAATCATATTTTAAAATAATTAAATAGAAGGATGTAATCAACCAGTAGTGTGTTCAATTTGCTGAGTGTATAATGTGAAGGAGATAACCAAACATCAAGAGGCCTGTACATTTTATTCTGTTTTTTGGTTTGAGTGGTAGTGACAGAGTTGGCAGTTAATGTGGCACACCCCTGAAGTTCTGACACAGACTCATGACTGGACACTTTGCTGGATACTATGGTGATCAAGTTAGGAGAATGAGGTGGGCAAGCTGTATAGCATACATGCATGGTTTGATATGTGCACACAAAATTTCAGCAGAATGACGTGAATAACAGAAAGCATTTGGGGAAACTAAGCATAGAATGGAGGATATTAATGAAAAAGATCTTATGAATGCTTCCTGCTAGGGATAAGGTCCAGTGGCATGATGCTGTGGACATGACAAGTAACCTTCAGATTCAGTAAAAGATGAGGAATTTCTTGACTAGTTGAGGAACTGTTATCAACCTAGGAAGGACTTACTTAAAGGCATTAGTTGTTTAGTATTTTAAAGTAAATTGTATTAATGGGTCCCACTTATCAGACACAGTACCACTGCTGTGTGCAGGAGCTGATGAGAGAGCTGCAACACTGCCGGAAGAGGCTGGATCTGTATGAATCGTCTAGTGGCAGCAATTCACTTGGTCAGGGTTCTCGAGCCAGCTCTTGCAATTCTCTGAATACTGTAGAAGGCAGCACAGTTAACACAAGTAGCAGCAAGGTGTCAGCAGGAGGGCAGGTCTCTCCAGGCAGCTCTAACAGCATTCAGGTATCGTGTGTATTGTACGTCAGTGTGCACTGTCAGTTTCATACACAGTCCTGCATTCTGTCAACAGAATAATGTATATACCTACTGTCAGTGGTAATTAGGTTATTACTTTCTTCTTCATCCTGTCCAATTCATTTATCATTACAGTCATGACTATATAATCTGAGCTTTTCCAGTTTTTTTTTTGTGTTTAATATTTGTATACTGAAAGCCTGATAGCTGAAATTGCATCACCTGTCTCATATAGCAGCAATTGATTGTCACAGTTATGGATTCACATGCCAGGTAGCAGTGTTTTCCAAAAGCAGTATATCTTTTTGAAACGCCGCATTTTCAAGCATTCACAAGTCAGCTTACCATCCTTGGCATACCTAGTGAGTGACCAGACCTTCACAGCAGGTTTCAAGATGTGTTGTAATCTTGTGGTAACATTACGAATCACAGGCAGTGTCCTTTAATGTTACTGTATGGCCACATGTAAGAAAAGGCTAAACTGATGTTTTCACATTCACACTCAGGCAAGTCATCCACTGGAACCAGATCGGCAGATGCTGATTGAGAGGATTGTGAAGCTGCAGCGAGGAAATGCTCGCAAGACAGAAAAGCTAGACTTCATGGAAGAACATACACGTCAGCTGGTAGCAGAGCTGCAGAAGAAGACACGCATCGTTCAGAACTACATCATGCGTGAGCAGGCAGGTGCACTGTCCCCTGCTTCAATGGACCAGAACAAAGTACGATACACTGTTAACATAATTAAAACTTTTGTCAAAATGATGTAAAATTAACTTATGAAACAAATCCAAGTTCTTATGGATCTTGATATAGAATACCATATAAGTCTGAATATAAAGCACATTCTTTTCACAAATGGCCATGCAGAAATATAGGGGTCATTGAGGCATTGCATTTTCTAAACTTCCTGAGTTTTTTTTCTGAATACCCCAATGGCAACATGATTGTTGCCTTATATTCAGGTTTTTATGGTACATTTAATTGACATTTTCCATCAACATATTGTTTAATGATGTAGAATATAAGTCAACTGTTCACATAAACTGTCCCTTATTCATTGGGATGGGTGAAGCTCAGCTGGTTAGAGCTTGATGCTAGTTCACAGGTGGCAGCGAGTATTTTTGGTGGACTGTGAAGGTGGTCATGCTGACTTGATCTCAGGGGTTATGTGTTGTTGAATCTTGTACTTCAGAGGTGTCATCCAATAAAGTAAACAAGAACACATACAGTCCACATCTTATTTTGCACAAAGGTTATTTGTAGTCACTGTACATGGGTGCTTATACATGAATTGACTGTCCATTTATACGTACTTAACCGGATACTTGGTTTCACTTTTGTGCCGTTGGTAAGTTTGGTGTGATGCAGACTTATGTTGGCAGTTGACACTGTCATAAACAATGTGGTCTGATTCAAATGGCTTAAAATGTTTGACAAAACTGACATGCTCCTTCTGTCATGGCCAAATTTCGAGTGTCCCTTGTAGATGCAGAGAGCATTATTTGTAGCTGAAAAGCAATGTAACTAGGGGACAATAAAGTAATTTGTTTGGCTGTTAACAGGTCATGTATTTTATGACATGAGTTTTCAGCTGAGATACTTTACAGGTGCGCAGGTAGCAATCCCGCATCACACGAGTAAAATACTCACTTCAGTCATCTGTGAGAAAGAATAATATACTTCAATGAATCGTGACCGTTTTGAGCTATGTGTTTGAACCACAATTGTGGCTCTTTTATGCTATATTTTGTATGTACAACTGTGATCTTTTATACTGTATATATTAGATTCACAATTTCTTTTACAAGCCTTCACAGCCCTGCCATGAGAGGAAGAAAACCGAGGTAAACACAATCAAATTTTTGTTCCCTGTTGTATGGAAGTGTTTGGGCAATAATAGTAAGAGGAAAGGGAGTGTGATTTACCCCACAGGTTCTTCGGGGAACCAGGCCGCACCCCATTGTATGTGGCCTTCCGTCTGCATGGGGCTTCGTGTACGGTGACCTTATGTTTTTCCCCATATGTAGGAGTGCTCCTTTTTGGGAACTCCAGCAGACATACGTGAATGGATGAATGAATAAATAGACCAGTGGCTCTGGTGATGGAGTAATCCTGTCCATGGGGACCCTGTTAGGGAACATGGAGAGATATATTAAGAGAGTCATAAAAATGCCCTGTAAGCATGTATCTCTGTCCATAGGGGCCCCAGTGGGGAACCTGGAGGGGATTTGCTTGTTGGGACTTTTTGAGTGAAAAGGATGGTATATCTGGGTTCCTTTCTTGGACCCAGAAGACATTAAGATTTTAAGTCTGGGGGCCATCTGGAACTTTGGTAAAGGGACAGGGCTATCCTGAGCTGATATCAGATTATGGGGCACAAAGGGCTAAAAGGCCTGGGTGCGTCAGGACTGTAAGGACTCAAACCCATTGCAAATTTATGTATCTGTCTGCACCACAGGTTTCAGAATTTTTGTAAGAATTTCACACTCCATATTAATTTTGAATGCAAACATTTTTGCCATTTTCTTTATGATGCCTTAATTTTGTTTCTTAACACATAATATCTGTTCGCATTATATGTGGTATGTTTTTAAGTTCTGTTATCAGAGTCACAGGACAGTTTGAGCCTTGAGTTTTTTTGTATGTCCTTATCTTGTTAGGCCTGATCCCTCATCATTAGAGCTGTAAAAAGGAAAGGTCTGTGTAGGATTTGGTTATGTAGTGGCCTAGCATTTCAGTGGAGATACTGAGGGCTGCTTGAGTAAAACTAAGTGTGCTCGTGATGAAGTGTTATTGTTATTATTGTCTTAAATTTTACTGTAGTTCTACAAGATGTTACATCATATGTACACAAAGTAAAATGTGCTGTTGGTGTCACTGGGATCTGTAGATGACACTGAACAGAGTCATTATTTAGAAGGATTATAGTAACTCAGCTGGTATAGAATTCCATTTTGTGGAATTCAAATACTTATTTCCATTTTCACATTGGATGCTATCCTGAACCAACTGAATCCCATGTACACTCTTACATATCATATTTCTGTATATTCGCTTTAATATTGTCCTCCAATTTGCAGAGTGTCTTCATGTACTTTCGACACCTGGAAGTAGCTGTGTTTATTAGTGGACTTGATACTTTATTTTACCACATCACTGTGTTAAGATTACAGCCTATTGAGATGTAACACTGCATGGTATTGTATGTGAATACTGATGTTTCAAGGCACCTGCTGCTTCCATTATCAGGTTGGAAGATGGAGACAGCAAGTTCCTGCAAAACATTGATGGTCATCTACCAAGCTATGTGACGTATTGTAGTCACTTCTTTCTGCACCCTTTTCCATTTTTATGATAGTTGTTTATGACTTCCACTTCCCTTACATCTTTATTCAGTTGGCATGATGTACAAAGAGTTACAGTATACCAGAGACTCTAGTTCCTTCTTTACCTGAAAATTGACAGCCTTAATTTTTTTAATTGTGTGTGTGTGTGCGTGCGCATGCGTGCATGAATGTACACAATAGGTGGGCTAGTCAGTAATGAGACTATGCACACCGATCCAGACCTTGGTTGTTGATCACCAAAGTAAGCAGTACTAGTTACCTTTGAGCCTTCCTACAGACACATGCCAAAACATGCCCCATTACATCAATGTAGTGTCAAGTAATAATTTTTATAAAATTCTTTAACTTGCTATGATCATACTTGATAAAAAGCAATTGAACAACCAGTATATTCCAATTTTTTATGAAACTGAAAAACAAATTGGCACCAAACCCTTCAGTTTGTTATATGAGGCATATGGATAAGATACCAGTTACTTAAAGCACTTGCACAGAATGACTGCAGGGAACACGTGGAAGGCTTGTGTGGGTGATGTGTAGCTTCCAATGGTTTTAAATCTTATTTTTCAGGCAGAACTTTCAAGGCATGGAGGTATCATGGCCTCAGTTTATGGTTCCCGAGCACTGGACAACAATATGACTTTGGAATTATCCCTGGAAATTAACAGGAAGCTGCAGGCAGTATTGGAAGACACGCTTCTCAAAAATATCACACTCAAGGTAAAATCCAGTTTATATGTTAACTGCTACTGAAGATATCCAGTGCCAAATTCCATCACATTTCAGTAATTAGTTTCAGGCATGACACTTTTGGATGGATAAGGAGATACAGTCTTCTGGTAATGCATGCATTGTACACACCCTCTCCATGAATACTTACAAAATATGCATTGTGTCTTCAGAATGTGTGTTGTCAGTGTCAGGTTCCTATTGCCATCAGTAGTGCACCAAAATATACAGAACATATGGTAAATTTTTATTTGAATATTTATGGACTGCATCTTCCATCCTTATTGGTTAAATTCAAGACAGGCAATGTACGTATAATGTAACAGAGAGGCACATTCATGTGACCATTGTTGCCGTGGAAAAGCAAGTGTGTCTGGAGCCTTAGTTATCCAGCATGCAGTGCACATGCATTGTATTATATTGTTGTCTGTGGTCTGTCTGGCTGTGCCATATTTTTCCACATTATCTCATAAATTTTCATGAAAATCCAGCATGGGAGCTGAGTTGTTCCATGCAGCTGGATAGACACACAGGCAGATAGACAGACATGACATTGCTGATGGTCATTTAAAAATTGCTTCTATTGGGTGTGAAAATGTGTAGTTGGGGATAGGCACAAGTGTTTAGGAGGAACTTGTTGCTTCATTTCTTCTGCCCTGAAGGTGGAAGCAACAGATTCCTCTGAAACTTAGTGCCTATCTACCGTACTGCATGGTATTACATACCAGAAGACAAATGTTGATTGTTACTGCTATGAGAATATCAAATAAAAGTTAATTCTGTATGTTAATTTAGTGTGTTCCTACCATCTTACACCTGTTCCAGATACAGGTGGTCCTCGACTTTTGGACATTCAACTTTCACAACCCACACTTTTGTACATTATAAATTCTCATCCCCAATCCATCTTTCACATGCCAAATTCATACTTTCATACACAGCTGACAAACAAATGTTCGAGCTATTGCACAGTGGCACTGTAAAACTGAGTCCCATACTGTATTTTGTGTCTGCTAAATACCAAAAGGGCCTATCCCTGTGGCCATGCTGACTAACACGTGGGCCTACAGCTGCTCACTTGCTGGGACCTTGGGTTCGAATCCCATTGGGGGCATGCACGTCTGTCTCTTGTGAGTGTTGTGTGTTTTCAGGTATAGGTCTCTGTGATGACTCATTCAGAAGAGTCCTACCAAGTGTGGTGTGTCTAAGGTGGGGATTACACGAGGCTGTTTTACACGCTACTTGCAAGCAAGTTCAGTTGCCAGTTCGTAAACAAGTATGGAGTAAACTATCCATTCCCATTAGATGTTGGAATGGAAAGGCTGGGCATTCGGCTAGTAGTGTTTTAGTTCATCGTTTGACTTCTCAGAAATGAACTGAAGAGTTTTAGTGTTTTATCACAAGGTACATATCAATTACACTGAGTGAGTTTACTAGTGGGGTGGTATACTAGCCAGTGAGTAGCGAGGAAAGTTTAACAAACTTCATCTTCACTTGCTCGGATTTAGTTGCCAATGAGTTTCAAAGCTGATAGTGAACTCGCTGGCAAATAGCGTGTAATCCTGTGTAATCCACACCTGAGTGTGATCATGAAGCCTCGAAAATGAGGCCTAGGCCCAGTAGGGCTGTCAACCCATGATAAAAAATTCCAGAACAGGCTTGTGAGATAAGTATAATTTGAGGCAAGACATATAACTCTGAAAGTTTATTTGTATGGTTTATATTTTGTAAACCAACTGACAACTTTGATGTTGGTGTGGATGGTTGAGTTTTCATGTTGGCTGATTTTGGTGAGGCCCTGTGTTCTTTGTTTTTGGCTATTCTGGCCACTTACACTGGTACCACAATCTGGTGGAAGAAAGCTGACCTACATCCTGGTGGTGGCAAGATGTAATTTGCATATAGAAAATGGTCATTGTACTGCAAAGCAACTGTATGAAAATGTTGTTAAGGTTGCTAATGGCTTATGAGTTTCGTTAGCCATTCCTTATGTAGCCATGAGAATTGTGGAGGATATTTGACGGCAGGAACATTACCATTTACCCTTGGTTGCATTAATGCAGAATGTACCATAATTGTTGTTACAACTGTTTTGTTTGTTGCCCATAAATAGGGTTCTTATGTACATTTAAGCAGTGGGAACAGAACCAACATTATAACATATAATTATTTTGCTTGTCTACCTTATATTTAAACTTTTCTACACGTTTTCAGAAACAAATTGTGTATGAAATTCGGGGACTGCCTGTATACTGTAGTTTTACTTCCTGGTAGATCTTGTTGTCAAACAGCCTCTTCTCTTTGTACAGGAAAGTATTGATACACTGGGTGCAGAAATTGCAAGGCTGACAATGGAGCGGCAAAATAGTGGGCAGTTATAGTTGTATTGTTGAACAGACTTGAACCAGTGTCAGAATGGTAAGAGTTTCATGATCATGTGTAAATGCTGCAAGATTTATTTCTCATGTGTTCCATATTTCAAATTGTAGAAGTGGTACATAAAGCGAACTTTGTGCAATATTTATAAGAAGAGATCTCTGATACAAGTTTCAGTTCTGAATGAAAATGTGAAGAGGAAACTGGATATGTTGCTTTTCACATCCACATCATGTATTCACCGAACTATGGAATTTATTTTGACACTGTTGAGGATGATTCAGCCCAAATGTGGGTTTGGTATCTGTTGTGTCTGTTTCATTGGTGCACTTTAATTAGCCATATATCTGAAGAGTAAGTACATCTGTCAAACTGGCTAATGCATCATTTCTTACTTAAGCACAAAGCATGCAAGTACAGGACATATCAGAATTGGTCTTGGTAAAATGATCAGGGAAGTGATGTAGAATATCGTAATTTATATGTGGAGTAAAAATACTTGTTTGATTTGTCAACATTCAAACTTTATTAGCAGTATATCATATTAGTTTGATTATCCACTTCACAGGTCATAAGAGCTATTACTAAAATGGTAATTTAAAAAGGAAACCATCTTATATTGAGTAGAAGAACATAATCTTTATAACATGTATACATTTTCTCATATGCTGTACAAAATTAACTTAGTATCTGGTATTACAGTCTCACATATTCAAGACCAGTAATTATGACATCCACCACCTGACTTCATCCTTGAGATTCAACCGTTCTTTTCCCTTTCCTGCAGCCTGTTTCAAAAACTTATTACTGCACAGATCAGATGCTTTCTTGAGAAGCTATTAGTCTGTCAGTCAAGAAATTCCATACACTTCATGAAGCCTGAAGGTTCATTACCATGAATAATATCACATTTACAAGGACATTTTCCATCATCACTGTACAAGATAGTAATCACAACATTTCTGAAAGAGTTAGCTTCTAAAATGTTTTGAATATTTTTTGTACAGAGGCAGTGGAAAAAGTCATCATTGAAGTGATATTATTTTTCATGTGAAACCACTATCAGAACTTATATGCTACAGTTCATTACCATATTTTTTAAGATCCCTGTTAATCTTGTACTTACCTTCTTTTTAGCCTCCCTGAGTTACTGTGCTGTATTGGCTATGAGGTTTACCTTTTCAAATTTTGTATCAATTTCTTGTCTTTCCATTCTGAGATATGTTCACTTATCTATAACATCACTGACTTGACTGACATAGCACCACTAGGTGACTTGTATGAGGAGTAAAGGGGAAGGAGGTAAAGACCGTGCATGTACAATGATGGAAGTGCCATCACATAACACACTGTCTGTTAGAATGGCTTAAGTTTGATCAATGACTGACTTGCATTTCCAAAATTTTTCTCTAATACTCGATGTTAACAGTGGTACTATTCCTTCCCAAATTGTATTTACCAGTCTTCATTGCTCCTTATTCACTGTATGCATATCATGTACAAATGTTGTATTAATACAAAGTTAAAAGTTATGGTGATTCAGATTTGTGGTGCAATGGAGTGGGCTCAAGTTACATTACTTGGAGACAAATGCTGAATGGCTTGGGCAAGTGGAGCAGATGTTGCATACTTTCAGTGTGCAACCTGTAGGTTGTTTATGGTGAAGATGTGCAACAATCATTTTGCTTTATGCATTAACCCTTTGAAGGAGAAATTTTCTGTAACAGATGTTTAAAAGTTGAGACCCTTTCTTACAGTTGAATCTGCTTTAAGTGATATAATTGCTGTTTATTGTGAAAATCATACAGTTCATACACATACCCTCTATAGGCAAAATGCGGTTTCTAGTATTAAAACAGGTGGTACTTATAGTTATCCCTTTTTTCTAAAGAGTTGCAAGAAACATACTATCATACAGGTTCAATAGATGCAGCACTGTCACCCTATAATAAGAATCAAAGAGCCCTTATTTTTGGACTTTGTGATTCTGAAGCCTATTGTGTATACTAATGTAACCTTTCTGTTACCTGCAGTAGATCTAATAGAAAACATCATTAAATGTTATGAAATTTACAGCCTATTCTTGCCAGTATTTGTAACATCCAAGACTGTTCATTTGAGTGTTCTTCATTCTGTAAGCTTAAGATACTCTTTGTTTTGACACTGACAAGGAAAACAACCATATTCGTGGTGAAGAACTGGTACTTCCACTAGTCTAATATAATTGAAGAGTCTACTCCAAAAAGAAGAGGGGTTACCATTTCAAGAAATGAATGGTACAATTTATGGCATGAGTTTGATGACAGTGAGGTAAAGTATGTTGGTTGAACAATTTTTTTTCAGCCAGTACTTCGTCTATAATTAATATAAAAGTACTAAATTAAGACATCTTGATAACTGATACCTGTCACAACAGCAGTTTTTTTTGCATAAAGGATACCTAAAAAATTGCATAAACAGGGGATGTCAGTGGTCTTGTGTTAAAAAGATGGGGAACATCATATATAATTAAAAAAAAAAAACATGGAACTAACTTTTATGCCACTTTCTTTAGTTGTCTCACAGTGCTTATTCCCCATTCTTGTTACATGCAAGCACATTAAGTTACTTCCTTGTGGCTGCACTGCAGAACTGTCTGAGGTGTTGTAACTCTTGCATTTTTTACATCCAAATTGGCAAAAGCAGTCCTTCAGAAACCACCATCAGCTACAGATGAAAGGTAAAAAATTATATCCTGCAAGCTGAATCCAAACTTACTGAACGTTTTTAGTGTTCATCATGCAAATTGATTCTACTTGTTTCATCTGCAGGCCCATCATTTACATAGTTCAGCTGTTCACACGAGTAATAGCTAATGTTTCCCGGTGGTAGTGTGATGGCTTCATAGAAGTACTCTCAACTAACCTAATTCAGTGCTGTAAGTCAGCTGTATATTTATGATTAACGACTGCTGTGATGTAATCACATTTTAGTAATGTCCTTGAACACAGAGTTCTCTTCTGACTGCAACTTGCACCACAAATAGCAACACCTGAAAACAGTGTAGCTTTTGTTTTAACTGTGGCATGAGTCAAAACATTTTAACTTCCTTCACAGTAGGGTCCAAAATATTGAAAGTAAGAGGGTAAATTATTGATACCACTTCATCCTCCTTTTATTCAGCTGTTTCAGGATAACAGTAGAACACAGAATATCCTGATGACAAAATGTGAATACTGAAGTGTTCAAATGCCAACTGGCAACAGTACTATCATGTGTTGTAATACTCAATGGATATGTATTTCTGAACATCTGTTGGGGTTGCTTCGTTATTGTCAGTATTCAAACTTACATAAAATGTTTGAGCTTTCCTTTTGTGAACTTCAGTTGCTGTGCTTCTCAGAAGAATGTGTTTGCATGTGTAATAGTATATTGGATAAGTTCATTACATGGGCTTTCATGTAACACTGATGCTTGTTGCAGATAACAAAGGTTTGTCAAGTTGTGTATCAAAAAATTTTCCTGTAGAATTAATAACCAACAGAAGGGAGTTTTAGTTCTGTGTATATGCAATTCATTGTTGTTACATACTCGGTCTGAGAACTGCGCTCTTCTGGGTTATTATGCAGCGAGTAGTTGTAATTCTTTTTCAGGACAACCAATCGGTCCCATCTTCTATTTATTTTTTTAAGGGTAAGATGGGACCTATAGGTTGTCCTGAAACGTCAGTAACAAATTACCACTACTCGCTGCGTAATATTCCAGAAGAGCGCAGTTTTCATCTACGTCATGGCGGAAGCCTGAAATCATACAGAATACTGAGTCTGCCTGCCGGATATACTCTGTGATGTATTTTATGGCTGTAGTGGCTCACCTTCCTTGAATTGAATGTATGTTATATTAGCACCACATATCTTTCATTGGCTAGTAGTTTTGAAGAGATTTGTGTAGTTAATGAATGCGTTGTTTGGTGATGCCATGTACAGCCATAAATGCTGTTTAAAAAGACAGGAATTTCTTTGATACAGCCTTCTATGATATTCAGTTTACTCTATATGAATAGCTCTTGTGAAATTACGGAGATGCATCTGGGTTTCGTGGCCGTTGTTCCTGCACAGGGTGCACTGTTATTAATTCACATAAATACTGGTATGTATTATGTTTATTCCAAGACTCCATGGCATTAAATGCTTTAATTATATGATTAATCATGTTGTTTTTTGAATTACCATCTTCAGACACTGAAATTGTGTTAATGTAATTCAAACCCTCTTTCAAGTGTGGATAACCTGTCCGTTTTTCATAGCACCACATCTTTTGTCAACTTTTCCTTCTCTTTGTGCACAACTGTCCTGAGCCAGAATAAGTCCACACACATCCTGCTTATCTCATTTAAGGCCCACTGGTTAATATTATCCTCCCATCTACACCTAGGTCATTTGTTCAGGTTTCCTCAGCATACCCTGCATGCATTTTCCTTCTCCCTCATGCATGTAATATGCCCCATCAATCTGATTCTTCTTAATTTGATTGCCCTAATAATATTTGGTGAGAAGTAAGAATTATGAAGCTCCCCAACAGGCAGATTTTGCCAGCTACCTATTCCTCCCCCCCTCTTAGGCCCAAGCATCTTCCTCACCTCCCCACTCTCCAACATCCTCCGTGTATGTTGCTTCTTGAGAGACCAAGTTTCACACCTACACAGAACAAAAGGCAAAATTATAGTTCTGTATATTTTAATATTTTTATTTTTTAGATGGCAAATGCGATGAAAGATGCTGGACTGAATGATAAGCAGACATTCTCCAAATGGCAGCAGTCCTATCCGATTCAATATTGGATTCACAGATGATATTCGTTACATGTTATTTAATCAGTAACTGACTTTTGACCTTTCACTAACCATACAGACGAATATTCATGATTGTTTTCACATTTTTACTGTGCATCCTGCTTTTATCAAAGTTTTTTATTACCATCTGATGCACAAGAGAATTGTTTTTAAAGGAGTATTAAAATTTACATTAAAATTACAATAGCTCCTTTCTGTAGTTGATCACATTTGTTGTGGTCTTCTTGTCTTGTAACTTCTTGCCACTGATTTTGATGTTTATGTATTTTGGTTTCAGATGTTTAATTTTGCACATATTATTAAACCATACTGCAGCATTTGTTTTTAGTAACTTTAGCTTAGTGTTCTTATAGCTATTGTAATTTTAATGTAAATTTTAATACTCCTTTAAGAACAACTGTCTTGTGTGTCAGTTGGTAATAAAAAACTTTGATAATAGCAGGATGCATGGTACAAATGTGAAAACTATCGATGCCCAACAGGCAAGATTGTGTAACAGCTATAAGAACACAAAGCTAAAGTTACTAAAACAAATGCTGCAATATGGTTTAATAAAATGTGCAAAATTAAACATCTGAAACCAAACTACATCAACAGCAAAATCAATGGCAAGAAGTTACAAAACAAGAAGACCACAACAAATGCGATCAATTATGGAAGGGGCTATTGTAAATTGTAATACTCCTTTAAAAACAATTCTCTTGCTCATCAGTTGGTAATATAAAACTTTGATTCGTAATTGTGTTTACGTTGTAACCCACTACCTCCTACAGCTATTACTCCATTAAAATTTGAAATACCTCCTTTTCACTCTCACTGGTACTGTACGTTCAGAATGAGAGGCTGCCAAAATGCGCCCTACCGTTTCGCCCTGTCTGCCTATTCAATCAACCATTACGTTTTTTTTCGTGATACGTCAAATAAGTTTACAGAAAATCCGGTGCATTCAAAATTTTATTTAAACTCAGACAACAAAAACTGTTTTAAGACGATGCGAGATTTGAAGCGTCCGCCGCAGTGTTACGTCTTCGCTCTTCTGGGCCCTTACGCGTCGTAGGTGGCCGCTGTTTACTTAGCTACGCCGCTTTAACGTCCCATGTTAGGAAAGGCACTGAGAGCAGTTTGCAGTCCAAGCGTAACTACTGAACGCATCTCTCGGTGCGAAAAAATTTTTCTCCCGTTAATGGAAGGTGTACCATATCTGAGCACATGACTCAACACACTCTATTTTAAACATGGAAGCGAGATGTTCCTCCGAAATGTCGGAAGGCACAACACAACTATTACCTGTATCACAACCCTATGACAGGCCAATAATCTGCGACGGCTCGTAATGCTGTTTTGTCTATGACTGAGTCATAAACATATCGCCACAGATGTATGATCGGTGTCACAGAAGATTTTATAGTGCTGAGTTAGGTTATGTAAATATTATGAGGAAGCGAAAGTTTACCTTGTGGAGCTATCACCATTTTGTAGGTCTGGAAAGACTGTTATTACACAGCAAAGGACAAGTTGACCTAGTGTGGGAAAACATCGGGAAGGGATTAGATAAATTAATTGAAATACTTTATTTCTATAATACGTGTACATTCCATGAACCCAGAAGTATGTCAATAAGACAGTAGGATTTGGAACAAGCCCTCGACAGTATTGCTAAGGTAAGTCGAGTTGCCAGACAGCCCCACAATGGTCTTCTTATACCTTGCAAAATTATTACGTCCACACGTTTCCACAAGGCGACGGTCATTAGAAATTACAGAGGGCTACGTAGAATGGTAAATTTTTCGGGGGTTTAGCTCAGTTCGATGCACTGTGGGTAATTGTTTGTAAACAGATCGACAGCTGATAAAATATTCACCTTGTGAAAATTTTGACCTTTTTTATTCCAGAGTTTTAAATTCGCCAGTTTGGTTTTGCTTGTTATAAGGTTTTCTTAAGAACAGTTAATGTACAAACTAGTGTGGCCAGCCTGACGAGCTTCGGGAACCGCAGTTTTAGGAGGCAATGTAGGCAACAGCCATGTCTTTAACCATCAAGTTGAAAGCATGGTGGCTACGCTGCAACAACGCGTAAAAGCGGCCAGCTCGAGCCGCACTAGTGTCATGCGCGGGCCGCGTGGTGGCACACCAGAAATAGAGGCTTTTTTCACGGGTGGTAAATATTGGACTGTACAGGATCACATGTCTCATTTTTGTTGAGAAAAATGTCACACATGGTCTCAGTACAGGTAATATCATATAGCGGGACAAGAAGTTTAGAAAATAATACCTTTGCTTTTGGTGCTTTCAAATCTGGACTGCGAGCTGGATAGAAATGTTAAACCAAATATGTAAAATAAGGTTATGTATCCATTGTTAAAATCAAAGCAGTTTCTTGCCAGCAACTCAAACTGTGGTTCAGGGTCCACATGAAGAGTCCATTCCTTCTTCCTTGCAGTACATCAAATTCAATTCTAGTGGCAATTCTTGCCTTAAATGTTGTCTTCTAACATTTCCAGGCAGACAAGGGCCATACTATAATGGGAAATATTAGAGAAAAATATTTACAATATGTAAACAAGTTATCAAAATGCACACTCAGTGGCATTGCATATTGGTGTTTCTAAATGGATCTAAAAATTCCTTGAGCAAGTTCCTAGCCATTCATCCAAAAAATTTTCATCAAAATCTCTTTTTTAATCCACACTGTTTTCAACTGCACATTAATTCCGTCTGTGACTTGATAAGATACTTTTAAATGACAAGGAAAGACTTAATCATGTGTCATTATAGAGTGACCCCAGACTCTTTTTATACATACAACTTAATATCATGTGTAAATAAAAAATGGCCTTGGAAAGGAAAAGTGAAGTGTACATATAAATCAACAGGTAGACGGACACATTAAGGCCAGTAGGTCCTTTGCTATATAAAAGTGTCTGTGAATCATGCTCTTCTCTGCAGAGTCACTACTGGGGCCACAGAAGTCCCGTTGATCAACCCCATCCTCATCTCTTTCAAATTGTTCAGCTTCCCTTTCCAACATTCTTCCCCCCCCCCCCCCCCCCCCCCCCCCCCCCCCCCCCCCCCACCACCCCCGCCACCCCCCTCCTCTCTCCCTTTCTTTGCTAGTAACATGCTGC
>Ga0123352_10000392_pt1 | contig 52547 bp, 27 predicted proteins | sample TergutLab28metaG_FD_89700 | JGI IMG/M metagenome (GOLD analysis project Ga0123352, IMG submission 89700) | Labiotermes labralis P1 segment gut microbial communities from Petit-Saut dam, French Guiana - Lab288 P1 | ecosystem: Host-associated > Arthropoda: Insects > Digestive system > Gut ... | reverse complement strand
TGAAAATGGTGTAGACTATGTCCAAGTTAAGAGGCATCACCTTTACAAGACTGCATTACCCGTCCCTAGCGATAAATGGTCGCCCCATCCCTACGCATATACGGCTCTGCTGCCAGATATTGTACTTGGTTATTTCCTTGAGACTTGCCCTTTGCTTCTTTTTTGAGGCAAAACGGATGGATATGTAAAACTGCTGTTAGGACTAGGCTTGTGCCGTATGAAACATGCGCGCAATGGTACTTGTCGGTTTGCTGTTTTCAGTAGTTGGTCATTGTCTATCCAAATCAGGAGGGCTGCGTTACCTAAACATTCACGATATGGGGAATCCATGGCGGATGCGCCACCTGTACAGACATATTTGTGAATGGCGGAAACTAATTGTAAGATGGTGGATGCGAGTGGTAGGGTAGTCAATCTGGGATGTTTCATCAAGTTTTGTTTATGTTCGTTGTTTAAGTTTATTTAAGTGGCCTATATGGGGTGATGACTCCGATGTAGGCTTTGTGCAACTTGTCTAATATATTTGTTGCTTATAACATTTAATGGATACATCTTATGTGAGATTTTATTGATTTCGCATAGGGTGTTTTTTTATTTTGATACAAATTTGGTAATTGTATGAAATATTTGATTCAAAATCACTGTTTAATTGAATTAATTTATGCAAATATCACAAATGGATATTGTTGAATATTATAGAAATTTTTGTCGAATCTCACAGTTGACATAAAATTACATGTTTCGTAAGATTTAGCAGTTCAACAAAACTAATGACAGCAAACGTCAAACAGAGGAGAATTCTCAATGCCAAGAAAAGTAAGCACACACATTAAGCGGATAATATCACTGATGCTTGTTTTAACCATGCTGTTTCCCTCTATCGCGTTGGCTGGGGATATAGATATGGCTTTGGCCGAAGATATCTTTGGGTTAAGTCAAATTGAAATTGAGGATTCCCCATGGTTAAATCTTCCTGAAATTGAACCTATCCGTATTGATTCAACGGGTTTTTCTGAGTTCGTGTCAAGTCCTGTGAGCGCGTTTGATGATTTTTTGTTGGAATCAGTAGATACTGTCCCTGTGTATGTGGCTTTGCCCATCAATGAACTGACAGAGCAGCCACCTGAAATGCTTGCGGAATTATTGCATACGTTTGATAGTGATATGATGAGGTACAGTAGCAATGATGTTGCTGAGTTTTCTGCTTTAATGAGGCAGGGGCTGAATTTTTCTCATTTATCCGAAAATAATCGCGCACTTATTTTTCGCCAACTCAATATCATGCAAGAATCTGCCTGGATAGCGGAACAACTACTTACAACCATGGAGCATGATGGATTCACATTGCATGACAGTGTAGAGTTGTTGCGTATCATGTCCACAGGGCTGTTTAGCTACAGCGAAGCACAGATATTTTTTAGATTGGTACCATCCCCCTATATACGGCAATCTGAACTTGCGCGTTTCGAGCAGTTTGCACAGAAGTTTGATATTGCGGACGAAGTGAATGCAAGGCGGCTTTCTGGTAGTCCATTCTTTTCTATCAATGGATTTGATGAAGGTGTAGATCCTTTTGCGAGAACGGCTAGAGGTGCTGCCGCTTTTTTTACATCTTCGGATTTGGATATGCAGGTACAATCGCCGTCAGCACTGAATCAAGATGCACCGTTAGTGCCAGAGACAGTGTGGCGTACAAGACCTTGGCGTGGTGCAGATGTTGAAGCACTCAGAGAACGCCCAGACATAGAGCCCATATTTACAGCGTTTACAAATGAAAATGCGTTTGTTGTTGCATTGGGTCTGCTTTTAAACAACCATAGTGTCGCAGAAATAGAGACTGCATTTGCCCTTGGTGCGGCTTTGCAGGTTGAACCTCAAACATTTATGTTACAGCCAGGCATCTACTATGCCGCACTGGGGTTACAGCATTTTGGAGAGACATCGCCATCGGCGTTGTCTGTGCTTATTACAACGGATGCAACTCCAGGTGAATCAAACGTCTTTTTTGAATTGGATACAAGCCCGCAAATGTTTAATCATTTTGAAGTTGGAGATTTTTTGAACACACCACCGCCACCTCCGCCGTCGATGCCATTAGTCATTCAACCGCAAGCCTTAGACTCAGGGCAAACAGGGCAAATCTTGTCTTCGGCAATGCGGCATCCTTTTGATGCACAAGGTGTGATGAATGCTGCTGATGTCCATGCTGATGAATTAGAGGATATCATAAACTATGGCATGGCCATTATGGCTTCTGGTGCGCCAATGATGATGGCTACATCTGGTGGACTGTCGCATAGTCATATCATTGCCAACCCATTCAACTTGGACTTTAATGCGAATGAATCTGTGCAGTTAAACACTGGTGCGGGTATGTTTCGTACGAATGTATTAAGTCTGCCTGGGCGTGGCGGGTTTGATTTGAATTTAGACCTTTTTTACAGCTCTGCCAATGCGGATTTTTATAGAATGACAACCCATAACTCCATACTTCAAAGACATAATTTACACGGCCTTGGTGTGGGCTGGATATTTGACTTGCCATACATTTTAGACGACGCGTTATATGTCCCCGGTAGAGGCAAATTTCAATTAAATGGCAATCAAATTTTAGAATACTCGCTGCAAGACATGCAATTGGTCAATGATACTACTTTTTTAAGCGGCCAACTGCGCTCTACACGACGGCTCAATTTTACCAATGGTACATCCTATTTTTTCTCAAGTGAGTATATTATCGGTATGGTTGACCGTTTTGGCAATACCATTCGTTTCGAGTATATGGTTGTTTCTCAGTTTATCAATCATCGACTATTACTTTCAAGAATCGTGGATACAAACGGTCAGGAGATCAGGTTTCAGTATACTGCTTCCGGTAGCAATAGAACCATTACAGTCACTGCGCCTGACGGTGGCGTGTATACAATTAACATGTCTGCCATCATAGGCTATATGTCTCATATGACAGCTAACCCAGGCCATTTTCAAATCAATAGTGTAGTCAATCAAGTGGGTGCAGTGACATCTTTCAACAATTTTGTTGGACGATTCTTTTTTGACTCTCATTTGAAGACCCCTCGTACGATAAATTATACATTGCTTGTTACACAAGTGACTTATCCATCGGGTGCGTTTCTGCGTTTTGGATATGCCTATCATACAATCAATAAGGGCAGAAATGGCAGCCGTCATGCGTACAGAGTCACATCTCGGACGTTGCATAATCATACCGCCAGACATGGATGGCGTGAATATTTAAGAACCACCTTTACTTACCAAGGCGAAGCGACTGCTTTTCCGCAACTTGTGGACAGACCGCCGGCAAACCATACCTATAGTGTAACTGTCACGCAAAATAATGGACTGCGTACGATTTATACTTTTAATCACCTGCATTTAAACACCGCACAAAGTATGCAAAACGGCAATACGTTATTGTCGATACAAAACATAGGGTATAACGGTGACAGATTACCGACCTCTATTGAGTTAGTCGAGCATAGAAGCGGCCGTACACGCAATACGCGCCAAACATTCACATACAATAGGCATGGTCAAGTTTTGACAGCGGTTAGCCCATTGGCACAGGGCAGTACAAATGCAAGATATGTGACAACATACACCTATGACAGCAGGTTTGGTTTAATGCTTACCCGCACTTCCATGCCTGATGCGAATACGACCATAAGAGAAGTGAATGTATTGTCTGCTGATGGTAGAAATATTGTTAGGTCATATGTTTATGAAAACAATGTACGGCAGTCACGTGCAGATTTCACGCATGACGCTCATGGCAATATCATTGGAATACGAGAATTTCCAGATGCACGGGGGGTGTATTTTACTTCAACCACTATCACATTCGACAGAGGCACTCTGCCCAGTGCTATCCGCACCATGGACACATACGCACGCGAGGCGGGTAGTGCCATAACTGGTAGCACCGGAGGCATAGAACGTCGCTTTACCTATGACAGCATGTGGCGTACACTGACTGAAACCGACCCTAATGGATATGTCACCCGATGGCAGTATGACAGAGTTGGGCGGGTAACCAGTACGACTTTTCCCAATGGCGGTGTGGAAACATACACCTATGATGATCGACTCAACCGCATGACCCATCGTACTGTGTTGGGTGCGACGTATACCCATCAGTTTGACGGTTTGGGTAATCTGTTAAACATTTCTGTTGGCGGCACGATAATCAGAAGAAATTACTACGACAACAGAATGCGTCTTGTTGACACGTTCAATGCCGCAGGAATAAACTCGTCACAGCATACACAGTTTCGTTACGACGTGTTTGACCGTGTAATAAGACATGCAAATTTACGTCCCGATGGTGTATATGCCACAATCGAAACTGTCACTTTCGATGACATCAGCGATACGGCAGGCAATGCACGGGTCACGACTAGAATCCACGGTAGCACTACTGTGGGTGTACCTCATATTGATTCGTTTGTGCAATATGACCGATTTGGACGCAGAACACAGGAAGGTACAGTAGGCGGTAGGGTTTTCACCTATACTCACGACTTGGCTGGGCGAGTAGTGACAGAGCAATCATTAGGCATACACAACACATTCACCCACAATATTTTTGGCGTAACATCGGTAAGAAATATAGAAGGTAATACCTCTCGAAACGAATATGACAGTATGGGTAGGCTTATTCGTTCATCTGATTTCATGGGCAATTTCACACGATTCACCTATGACGTACTTGGGCGGCTAATCCGTCAAGATGTACCTTTTGAACGCGTTGGCACAACAACGCATTATGCAACAACGCGATATGCTTACGACCGTAATGGCAACCTAACCCAAACCTCAACATTGGTAAGCCGCCCAGGGCAACCGCAAGTATGGTCAAATACAGACAATACCTTCCGTCATAATATGCTAATCTCCTCCCAAACTGGCGGTGCAGACGGCGTAAGAACAGAGTATACTTACGATTTAGCAGGGAATATATTAACCCAGCGTGTGGGTGCGGCAACGACAACTTTCGCTTACGATAACCGAGGGCAATTAATCCGCACAACAGACGCACTGGGTCAATCAGAAACATTCACATACGACGCAAACGGTCTGCTATTGACCAGAACTGACCGCAATGGTACGCTTTTCAGAAAAACATATGACCATGTAGGGCGGCTAAGAAACGAAGAAGCTGTTCAAAATGGAGTAGTCACCAGTTTCAGACAGTATCAATTCCGACCAACAGGTTTATTGCAGTGGGAAAGAAATAATACGCATACGATAACCTATTATTATGACGCCCAAGGGCGAGTGATAAGAAAAACAGAAACAGGCGGGGTTGTAATGACATACAGCTACAACGCCGCCAACAACCTGCTTCAAACCAGAGGGTATATAAACGGGACTCTTCATACCTTTTCCGTATACACCTATGATAACGCTCAAAGACTGCACACCGTAACAGGGTCAACTAACCCCAATGCACCACTATCCACCTATACCTACAACGCCAATGGCAACCGCACCAGAAAAACCTTGGCAAACGGAGTAACAACAGAATACACACTAAACTTGGCTGGTATGGTTACATCTTTAACCAACAGCCGTGGCGGGTCGGTTTTATCCAGTTTCCAGTACAGCTACTTTTTGGACGGAAACATTTACCGAATCGTTGAGCCAGACAGAACAACCGTATACACCTATGACATGGCAAGGCGGCTTGTACGTGAAGAATCTCAGATGCAGATTGCCACGCATTTACCAGCAGGATATGCCCCGCCAATACCACTGACTATACCGTATCCTTCGTCAGCAGTAAGCTTGGTGCGGGAGTATTTCTTTGACAATAGAAACAACCGCACAAGAATGACAACCAGAGGTAGTCATTCTAACTATGATGTGGTTTATAGTTTTGACTTAAATAATCGTTTGCTTACTTCAACGACGACTTACACAGGTGTAAACCCACGTACCACCACCACAACGTTGACCTATGACCGAAATGGTAATCAATTGACCAACGCAACAACAGGGCAGCCCATTGAGACCAGAAGGTATAATGCATTTAACCAATTGATAGAAGTCACAAGACCGCGAGGCTTTCCATCTCCACCGGCTATAACCGCATCCTATACCTACAGAGGAGACGGTCTTAGGCATTCTAAAACAGTAAATGGCGCAACAATTACCCATGTATGGGACAGAGGTAATATTGTTTTAGAAAGAAATCAAACAGGTGGCGTTGTCAACAGATATGATAGAACGTCAAGAGGTCAGCTGATTCATAGTCACGTGCATGGTTTTTATCATTTCAATGCCAGAGGGGATGTCGTTCAGCGAACAGATGCCACTGGGCATGTATTGATGACGTATCAGTATGATGCTTTTGGAAATGAGTTAAATCCGAGTTTAGCGAATAACAACCCGTTTAGATTTGCTGGGGAGTATTGGGATTGGGGGACGGAGACTTACTACCTCCGCGCAAGGTCATTCAACCCGAGGACGGGACGGTTTACGCAGCCTGACCCGTTTTGGAATGTTCGTAACATGCAGGGTAGTACTGCCGCGATATTGCAGAGTGGAAACCTGTATGTATACACGATGAATAACCCCATCATGTGGAGCGACCCGAGCGGAGAGTCTGCCCTTTTGGTAATCGGTGGTGCTATAATTGGTGGTATTATAGCTGGCGGCATTGTAAGCGGAGGAGGTTCGAGTAGTGGTTCAAGTAGTGATAGCAGTGGCGGCGGTGGAGGCAGTTGGGGCGGCAACAACTTGGACGCTGGCAGCGTAGGCAATACTCGACCAGGGGGTTCAGTTTCATTCTCTGTATCACCAGCAGTTGTTGTGCATATTCCTGTACCTGGTGGCACCAGAGGTTCAAGCACAGTAACAACCCCTTGGTGGTTACGTCCATGGGGAAACAATAGCCCGACACCAACCCCAGTTCACCAAGGACCAACGCCAGTAATCACAGGTTTTCCTTCGCATCAAGAAATGTGGCGGAATACTGTAAATTTGCTTGATGCTGTTGGCTTTGCAACGGCACAGACTGCTCGTAATATTTTAAGGTCTGACACAGGTACAACAACAGGTACTGGAAATGGAAGTGCACCAAATGCAGGTACAACTGATGAGCGAAGTCTCCCTCCAACAGGAGATCCAGGTACTGTTAGACGTAGAGTTAATAATCGTGGCGAAGTGGTTCAGGAAAGAGAGTATGGATCTGACAGGCGTCCAATAAGAGATGTAGATTGGGGTCATCCACACCATCATGGTTTAGCTCCAGGACAACCACATGAGCATATTTGGGACTGGTCAGACCCAGATGACCCCCGACGTCCTGGACGTCCAATTGGGCATCACTAGGAGGTTCGAGCATGAACGGATTAATCATTAAGTCAACCAAATTTGATAATGTCCCCGACTTGAAAGAAGCCTTTGCGCTACTTGGAAATAGTGTTCATAAATACAATTGGTTGTTATGTGACTATGACTGCACTAGTTATCCATCTGAAAAAATACCCATGAATAAAGACTATGTTTGGCTTGATGGGACTGAATTCGCAAATATCTTGAAAGAGCATGTAATTCAATTCATTTGGGGTGTAGCGACTGCATATGTAAAAGGTATTACAATAGAAGAAGTATTGAAGTACCCACTTCCTCGCGCTGAGGAATATGACGGTTTCTGGAAACCAAACGTAACTTTACAAAATCCATTAGCAGAGATTGAGATAATGCCTTTGGATTCTAGTTTGTTGCTCGTAATCGCAAATTCGAAAGATATTATTGAAAGATTTGCTAAAAAGTATCCTGATTCACAAGACCTTGCAAAATATAACATGGATTTACAAGCTAAGTATTGTCATTAAGTAAAGCGAGGGCAGATATATATGGACAATTTTACTGTTCGAGTGCGTTACAGTTCACACCCCACCCGAAGAAAGAGAAAATAAAACCAAATAAAAGGAGTGATGCATATGAATTATGAAATAGAAGTAAGCTGGGATGATGAAGCAGGAATCTGGTGCGGGGTATGCGACAAGATTCCTTTGGCACTGGAAAGTAATTCATTTGATGCATTAGTTGCACGAGTTAAAATTGCAACACCTGAAATTCTTTTTCTAAACGGAGAAAAAAGCGAGAATATCCGACTATGTTTTAAGATGGCACACTGGGAACAGGTTGCCTGATGGCTAATTATGAGAAGATAATCCGTAAAATTTAAAGCTAAAGGGACGGCAGAGTGTTACAAAACGCCCGCTTTTATTTAAAAATAAAAAATTCATAGGAGGTCAAATATATGAACCTTACCAAAAAGCCTCAATTACTTGCACTATGGCTAATGACTTCAACATTAATTTTGTCAATATTTCCACCCATTAGCGTTTACGCCACCAACCAAAACAACCATGAAAGGCCAACCTATGTGTTAGATTTTTCGCATATTTCAATAAGTAGTGGTGCTACTGTACCGCTTGGCATACGTCTTTCAAGTACACCTGGTGTTTCTCGTACAATAAATTCTTCTGCATTACACCATGATTTTGATATGATGCCACTTGGCGGTACTTTGCGGGTTGGAGGTCATCACGCAAATAGATACCTTGACGCAAACGGGCAAGGGCGGCAATTAGAGTCAATACAAGAATTAACTGGCCCCCTTCGCATTGTGCTAACGGCAAAAAGCCAAGATAGTTCAAGAACATATGCAACGTTTAATTTTGCGGGGCAGTCTATCACAAAATTTGTGAATGCTGACCGTAGTTATTTTTCAACTGTTGAGTTTGAGTTCGCGTCAGGTACTGACTTCTTATCGCTAGACTGGCACTGGGATGCCTTGGATACAAACAATAAAGGACGTCTTGCTGTTCAGCGTATCGAAATTTTTGACATGGCTTCTTCTGGGCTTCCAACACCGCCGCCTAGCCAGTCGGTGCCTAGCTTTTCAATGACCCCATCATATTCATTTGATTTTTCTAACCATACTAGTCCGGTTACAATGGGATCTTCTCAATCCTGGTCTTCTGTCAGCGCATCACAAATACCAGGTGCAGTGCGCACGATAAGCCCATCGGCAACACATCAAAATTTTGACTTACATTTTGAAAATGGTACTTTCAGAGCTGGTGGTTCCGGTTCCGCTGGAAATGGATTTATTGACGCAAATGGGCAGCATAGAACTATGCGCGCTAATGAAACATTAACTGGTCCAATTCGTGTCGTTATTACCGCAAGAAGCAGCGGAACGATGAACCAAAGGCTGTACGCAACTTTTTCTATTTCTAGTTATTTTGGTTGGTCATCAAATACACAATTTATTAGTGCAAGCAACTCCGAGTGGTCAACTGCTACATTTGATTTAATAGAAGGAAGAAGCAACTTACATCTGTCATGGCCATGGGATCCAGTAGGTACAACAGGGCAAGGCAGACTTGCGATTCAAAGAATCGATATTTTTGAAGGGAATCATCACCCTAGCCATATAAGCGGCTGGGCTAATAGACAAACACCACCCCAAGGCAATAACTGGAACTCAATCACTTTTGGCAATGGCCTATTTGTTGCGGTTTCAAACCAAGGTGCCGCAGGGTCACAAGTCATGACTTCACCTGACGGCATCAACTGGACATTGCGCACCACCCCCGGTACAAATCAGACATGGAGTTCAGTCACATTTGGCAATGGCTTATTTGTTGCGGTATCTTATGATGGCACATTGGGTTCGCAGGTGATGACCTCGCCCAACGGCATCAACTGGACGTTGCAGTCAACACCAACGCCTATGCAAAGATGGAATTCAATTACCTTTGGCGACGGGCTTTTTGTTGCCGTGTCCAGCAGCGGAACAGAGGGTTCGCAAGTGATGACATCACCAAATGGTACCAACTGGACTTTGCGCGCTACACCAGGGGCAAATCAAAGATGGCGTTCTGTCACCTTTGGTGGTGGTCAATTCGTAGCCGTTTCAAGTGGCGGAAGCAATACAAACCAACGCATAATGACTTCGAATAATGGATTAAACTGGACTATACGAACGACAAATAATACAAATGAACTTTTGTGGAATGCTGTTGCCTTTGGTGATGGTACATTTGTTGCCGTATCTCAATCAACGGGAACTAGTGCGCCGCATGTGGCAACATCTACAGATGGCACAAATTGGTCAATATTGCAATTAACATCCATACCTAGTCTAAATTTGCGTTCCATTACTTTTGGAAATGGTGTATTCGTAGCTGTTGGGTGCAACGGCAATGGCGGTGTACAAGCTATTTCATCTTTAAACGGCAGAAGTTGGAGTCAAATGTCAACACCGCCACCAAACAGAATATGGAATTCAGTCGCTTTTGGCAACGGAAGGTTTGCTGCGGTAGCATGGGATGGCTCAAGTACTCAAATGGCAATGACGTTAGACCGTCATTCTCATTAAGCCCCTGTCGAAGAGAAGAAGAAAAAGGGTTAAAAGAGGCTTATCAGAAAGGCACTGACAAGCCACCTTCCATTATTGTCTGCAATATCTCCGCTTATGTCAATGGTCGGGTAGTATTTTCCGCAAAGGGCACGGAAAATCTCCACCCTTAAACCATTGACAACGCTTACATGTTTCTCAAACTAAACGCCACCATTTTTGCCTTATCATACTAAATGCCTCATCCTACGCCACAATTGCATTTACTTTGAGAATTTACTTCTTCGCACTCTTCGCACATTTCTCCAATTTCTCCTTTTTCGCCATTGTCAGAGGGAGAAATTCGTGTTATAATATAACTAACGATTTCTATAGGAGGTTTCCGATGATAGAAATGCAAACCTTGGAATACAAGAGAGAGTATAATCAAAAAGCGCAAAACACCATGTTGGCTTTTCTGAATACCGATGGTGGGACTCTTTATATCGGTATTTCAGATGATGGTGCGGTATATGGTATAAGCGGCAACATTGACGAGGAAGCGAGAAGCATTGCAAACAGCTTTCGGGATTCTGTCACGCCTGATCCATCTGGTTATTTTAAGGTTGAACCTGACATACGTGATGGTAAACACATTATTGTGGTGACTGTAGAGCGCGGCTCTGCTATTCCGTATTGTTATGCCAAATATGGTCTTGTGCCGCAGGGCGTTTATGTCCGTGTCGGAAGTAATACGGTAACAGCCACTCGTGAGCATATTCGCCAGATGATTAAGGATAATGGCACAGGACAGTTCATTGCTGAATTATCTATTGTGCAAGATCTCTCCTTTGAATATGCCGAAAAAGTTTTCGCTGAGAAAGATGTGAAATTCGGCAAAGAACAAAAACAGTCACTTGGGCTTATTCGTTCCGACGCACGATACACAAACCTTGCGTTGATTCTTTCCGACCAATGTCCCTATACCACCAAAGCGGCAATCTTTGAGGGTGTCACAAAAGAGAAGTTCAAAGACCGCAAAGAGTTTACAGGCTCTATTTTTAAGCAGATAGAAGAAGTCCACTCGTATCTTCATGTGTTTAATCGAACCCGCAGCACCATCGAGGGTGTGTATAGAGTTGATCACCCAGACTATCCACCTGTGGCTATTCGGGAGTCCTATATCAATGCTTTAATTCACAGAGATTATTATATCGAAGGTAGCGTTCTTGTAAGCATGTTTGATGACCGCCTTGAGTTTATGTCTTTAGGCGGTACTATGCCTGGAGTTACCCATGACTTAATGCTTACCGGCGTATCTGTGACAAGAAATGAAAAACTGGCGCAGATTTTTTATCGTCTGAACATTATCGAGGCGTTTGGGACAGGTATACCTCGTGTATTTGGAGCATATGAGGGCAGTTCTGTAGAGCCCGAGATTCCTGTTATAGACGGCGGATTTCTGATTCGCATACCAAACATGAACTATGCAATTCAAAGTGATATTATGAATAGCAAAGTCTTAAACGGTTCTAACGAGCAGAGATTGCTTGATGCTTTTTCAGATATAAGTTTTAACAAAGAAGATGCCGCAGATGTGCTTGGAATTAGTGCAAGTGGAGCGTATAAGCTATTACAACGGATGACAGAGCGAGGATTGCTTGTTGCCCGTAAAGAAGGTAATAGGTGGGTGTATAGTTGTGTGTTGAGTTAGACCGAAAGATACTAAATGCAAGTCGGTAGTAGAAATGAGAATTGGGTGTAATGTACGTTGCCCCTGCAGTCGCGATTTTAAGTATAAAAATGGCATGAAGGATGTTAGGAGCATTATGGATATTGTGAATGAATCCAATGAAGGCTATATGTATTATGTTTAGCTAATCTCTAATACCCTAACGTCTCATCAACAATAATCACCTTTATTCTATCCTCAATAAATTGACCTGTAATCAGCACAAAATCATTACAAATACGCTGATTATGGTTGCAGTCTACACACCGCCCAATCTTCACACAGGGGGTATCTTTTTTGAGCCGCATCGCATCCAGCGGGGCGGCAATTTGCCTCGTACGTTCAATGGCCACCTTGACGTTTGGCACTATCTTGTTGGTTCCGACAACCACAATGACCTGTTCGGGGCCATAAATCATGGGTGCGACGCGGCTTCCATTGCCATCAATATTAAAAAGCTTTCCGTCCATTGTGACTGCGCTGGTTCCTGTAATAAATGTGTGGGCAGAAAAATTTTTTAAATAAATGGAACGCTTTTCTGCGGATGTTAAGCCAGGTTGAAACTTATCGTGGAACACATAGTTTCCGTTTCTTAAAAATTCAAATACACCTGTTTGCTCTAGGGTAACAGAGTCGCCGCTGCCAACCGTAGTGCCTTTGGGGAGTAAATTTTGCAGCAGTTCAAGTAGCTCGGCTTTGCTAGTTACAAAATAGCCCGCTATATTGTTGCGTTTTAAGCTATCTATCGTTGTTTGAATGGTGGTATCCATATACTCTCCTTCAATATTTCGATGATTGGTTTTTATCTACATATTTTATTTGATATCAGTATACAATATTTTCAACCCGCAGTAAAAAAAGACCTTCTACCGCAAAGCAAAAGCGATAGAAGGTTTTTTTTAATGATGCTTGTTTTTTACATTGCAAACTTACGGACGGCCTACAATAAACATACCCAATTCATTAGTATCAAAGCTTACAAGCCCTGACGCTTCGTTAAATTCTGATTCAACGGGTATCAAACTGCCACCCACGCCTGTACGCCATACGGCAACAGGCGGAACACTGTCAAAGGGTAAGGATACCGTTACAACTGCGTCATTGAAGGTTCGGATAGACCGCGAACCTGCACTAATGGATACTTGGTGTACAGTCGCGCCCTCTGGCATACGTGCGGCCAAAGCCGCAGGTACTCTGGCATCGTCTAACGCTGTGATGCGGAACACAATATTGCTTGTGTGCGCGGTTGCCGCAATGACTGCAACCGCTTCCGCGCTAAGTGAAATCACACCTTGAGGCAGTGCAATGTCTATATCCATTTCAGCATCAGCAAACTGGCGTATGGCAGACCTTGGGACTGATGCAGAAGTGATGTCCAAGTCACTAAGGTCAAATGTCACCCGATTATCATCAGTTGCAATAATCTCACGTATTGTGGAAGCGTCTAGCTGAATGGCTGCACGGTATCCAACTACACGTACATCCACATCAACATTGCCATCAGCTACGGGGATTGTCGTGTTTGTTGGAGGCGCGCTTGGCGCACTTTGTGCTGGAGGTGGTGATGGAGTTTCAGATGTTGTAGGTGGTGCAGGAATATATGGTGGTGGTTCTGGCAGTGGTGGAGGTGGTGCACCGCCACCGTTGCTGTCATCGCCGCAGTCTGTGTCACAAACACAGTCACCGCCTGGGCAGTTTGCGTCACCACAATCACAGTCTTGCGATTCTTCTCGCCATTGGGCATATACAGTGATGGATGTGTTTATGGCAGTGCTGCCAGTAAACGCTGTGCCGCTACCGTCTTGCGCGGTATTCCATCCTTCGAATATATAGCCTTCACGCACTGCTGTCGGTAGTGCTGTACTTATTGTATCACCATCACGCACACGTAGAATAAACAGACCTATGGCTGCACTTGTTTCTACCGCAAAAACAGAATCGCCAAGCGCGTATGATGTATTCACGAAAGCGGATTCGCTCCATGAACCAAGGCCTGTATTGAAAGATGCATGGCCGAGGTTGACATCTATAGTATTCCATGGTGTAAAGCCAGAAATACCAGTTGTCAGACCTGATGATGGTATGATAAAGCTGAATGCGTCGTACAACTCGCCGTAGCTTGGGGTTTCTGCTGACTCATCTGTGGCAGAGGTGGCTTCGTCTGCATCGGCTTCGCTTGAATCAGTTGCATTGTCGGTGGTGTTGTCTGTTGCATTGTCTGTAGTATCATCGGTTGCGTTATCTGTCGCATCGTCTGTAGTATCATCGGTTGCGTTATCTGTTACGTCGTCGGCGGCATCATCGGTTGTGTTATCTGTTACGTCATCTGTTGTATCATCATCGGTTGCGGCATCTGTCGCATCGTCTGTGGTATCATCTGTTGCGTCATCATTGACTCCTGGCATACCACCAGTACCATCTAAGATACATTCACAAACCGGACAATCTTGATCGCAACCCATGTATTCATCGCAAATACAATCAGGAATTTCGTCACAAATGCACTCGCAAACGGCACAGTCTTGGTCGCAGCAGTCTAAATATGGGTCACATAGGCAGAGTCTCAAAAGTTCAAGTGACATAACCTCTGCGTCGTCGGGATTTAATAAACGAAGCTGCACTTCGGTTCGTTGATCCCAGAAGTGTACAACTGCACGATTAATTTGCATATCCTCGTCTATTGCACCTGCACCTGGGTCTGGCCAGAGGATAAAGCTAGTTGGTCTATTTGCTCCATTATTTGCATTTGACACAATCTGACCAGCTGCATTAAATGCCAATACATTGCCTGTGTCTGGATCAGCCAACTCTCTGTTAGGATCAGCCCCAGCACCTGTAGTAGAGCCTGAAATTCGTACAGGATCGGCAATCGACACTAACATACCTTGGAAGCGACCATTAAGCAGGTCTTGTAGCGTGACGGAGACAGGAGTGGGCAGAGCCGCTGGCTCAATGGTAGTAACCCCAGCCAATCCATTTGTTGCAGTGATATTAGCAACGTTTATGAAACCATTACCTTCTACCCCCGCAGGACCTTGGCGTGTACCTGTTACCTCAACTAACTGACCTTTAAAGAGAGACAACGCCGCAGAATTGCTAGCAGTAGTAGAAACGCGTACTAATATGCCTCGGTTATGCTCCTGTCCTAGTGTAACGGGTACAGAATCAGGGTCTTGGATAAAGATACCACTGCCTTGAGCACCTGGTAAATAGTAATCGATTACAACACCACGCACGGTTACATTTTGACCAGCTGCAAGCGCACGAGCCTCGCTCACTGTTATATAGTCAGGGGCGGGTGTTGCTTCTCCTGATGAGATAAGAATATTGCCTATCTGGTGTGTGCCACCTTCAACCGTCGTACCTCCATTTACATTGCTATTTGAAGTCAGCAGCCAGCGAATCTGTACGTTTGCAAATCCTTCGGCAGCAGACGGTAAATAGCGGTTAAAGTGTGATCCAACATTTACATTGGCTGGATTACCGCTTGAGTTTTCAATCACAGCTAACGCACCAGCATTATGCCAATTTGTGCCGCCATCAGTACTAAACTGTAGCTGCCAATCACGCGGACCAGTACCAGTTGACCTGAAACTCCAATCCACTGAAATATTTTCACGACCAATTGTAGATATTTCAGTAATCCAATAGGCGTTATTTGCTAAATCATTCAGTGCCGAACCATTGACACCAGTAATACCCGATGTCACGTTGATACCTCCTGATCCAGCAGCCAATACCCTGCGTTGACCGTTTGCAACAAAGTTTAACCTAGAATTACCTGGGTTAGCCACTAAACCAAGTGCTTCATTCCAACGCGGAGTAAATGAAGCGGCTCCTGTTATTGCTGGATATCCATCACTTGCATTCAAGTTAGCACTAGCCCATGCCGCTATCGTACCAACAGTAGGCTGAACCGTACCTCCGACCTCAAACCGTGCCTCTAAATGCGTATCTTCGCGAATAGTAAATGCGTACACAGCATCCTCTGACAGCGGTATTGCATCGTCCGCATCACCCACATTAAACCAACCCACAAAGCGATGGCCAGCATTGGCTGCCGCCGTTACAGTCACCCATTGCGGAATAATATTCATATTGCGTGAACGATCACTTGGTGCAAATGGCGATGTAATCACCGCCGTACCTGCTGTCGCGCCGTTTACTGCTGCCGCACGGACAGTCAGTTCTGCCTGCCATTCTGCATTCGGCGTTACACGTCTATAATCAGTAGTGGACAACAAAGCGGTACGAATCATACTAACGCCCAATTCTTCCCATACTTCGGGTGCGTCAGAGACAGCCAATAACTGATTCCATGTAATGGTCGAATTGACTTGATTGGGTATACCATCGGCATGGCTCATCAGTACACGTGGCCCGTCTGGGTCTAATACAACCATACCCATTTGGGTGCCTTGGTTATTACCTGGCCATGGAAAGTTGTCACCGCCAGTACCATTTAAGCCACCGAAGATGAAGTTTGAACCAATGACATTAAATATCTGAGACCTGTCATTGAGGATTCTTTCTCCTGTAGAGGTCACATACCAGTTGTCATCGACTTGATGCATACCAGCCATAACTGACATAAGCTGACCATTATTATTTCTCACGTTAACCAGAGGAAGTACATCCGCACCATGCATTCTAAACAACAAAATATTATTTTCAAACGGCATTGTAGAAATAAGCTCTGCAAGCGTAGTTTGCTGGTCTGCATTTCTTGGCCAGAAACCTGTATTGCGCCAACCACCGCTATTAGATATGCCTATCCAGTCTTCGGGCTCTCCGTTATCTTTTGCCCATTGCACGACATAATCAAGCACTAATCGGCTCGCCCACACATCGCGGCTTGCGCGGTTATCGAAATAAATACCATGCGGCCCACGAGGCCCGCGCAGTTCGTCATAGGTGTTCGCCAAAAACGGAGCGATTATATCTCTCATCGCCTCATAATGCTCCCCTACACCAGCCGCGTGCGCTTGAGGAAGGCCAAAATCTCTAATGGCATTATTAGGGCTGACGGATGCTTCAACATCTATCAAACTACCATCATTATCAAATGATAGGCTAAATCTGCCAAGCCTACGCCCATGGTGTTGGGGTTCAATGATAGGCACACCGTTGACTGTACGCTCTACAAGCACGTGCTGATGCCCACCAACAATGGCATCAAAGTCAAGGTTGTTTGCAATATATGTCATAGACGGACTATTGCCTGGTTTGTGGGTCACGCCAATGACTGCGCTAACACCTTGCCCATATTTGTTGTCATCAGACCGTAAATAAGCAATCAGGTCGGCAACAGCTTGGGTGTATTCAGGAGGATGGTTTGGGGCAGGGGTTCTAAATTCTAAACCGCCGCCACCCATCGTACTCCATCCGCTAATCAAACCTTGCATCGTGCTGGTCATCAAACCGACCAATGCAATGGTCACATCATGGTTAGGGAACTCAATCACATCATAGGCACGTACAAAGTCTGGCTGTTGTCCAGCACGGGGGTGATTTGGCCCATAGAATAAATCTGCCGCCAGCAATGTCACATTTGGATTAGCACCAATTTCAGCGGCGCGTTCATAACCAAATGAAAACTCATGATTACCAAATGCCACATGGATACCCGAATCACGCTGGGCATAGCTATTTTCTGCCAAATAGCCCAGCATTGCCAGTGCAGGTTCGCCGCGTGTTAGTGTCGATACCGCATAACCATGGAATTCGTCACCGCCGCCAACCACAATCACGTTGGTGGGGTCAATGTTTTGTTGACGTTGATGTTCAATAAACGCGGTCAGTCTTGCCGCGCCTGGGTTTTCGTCCACAGGTTCGCGGTATTCTACATGACCATGGAAGTCACTAAACAGCAGCACATCAATGCGTAATGCTTCGTCGCATCGGCAAGGCATACATTCACCGTCACAACAGTCTGCATCTGGGCCGCATAGGCAGTCAGATACCATTGGTGTTGTAGAGCGGATGACAATGTCGCGCATATGGTTTCTGGCGGTTGCAGAAATCTCGCCGCCGCCCACTGCGGTTTGGCTTATTTTGCGCCAGCGCAGATATACATTATCCTGGTCATCGGCCGCCGCAGGCAACGACCTTATAATCCCGTTATCCCAAAATCCTGTGAGTACGATAGGAAGCCCTGCGGGCAACCAAGTTGTTCCGTCAAGGCTAAATTCCAACTGCCAGTCACGAGGGCCATTGTTGTTTGCGCCTGTACCAGCAGGGTCAGAACGGAAATTAAACTGCACCTCAATCCCAGCGCGGCCGCTTGTGGAAAAAGAAGTTTCCCAACGGGCTGGTTGTGTCACTAGGTCAAGGTTGTTGAGTCCGCCTGTGCCACCTGTGCCGCCAGGCACTGTTGCGGTCGTTACAGTTGGCGCACCAGCATTCCACTGAAGCATACGTGTTGTGTTACCCACAACAAACTGCAACGGAGTAGCCGTACCATAGGTAGTAGAAACGTTTGGAAGCCGTGCGGCTATACCACCAGCGTTGACGAAAAGTGTCTCCATTCCGTCGGCTTGCATCCATCGTGCAATATCCCCTGGCATCACCGCGCCATATGGCAAGACAATCACCCGAATGGTAGTCGTCAACGGCACATTATTAGGGTTACTTATCCCAGATGGAAGTGCTGCCACAGTGCCAGTAATCGTCAGCACTTGCCGTTCTGTGCTTAATGGGTTATAACCAGAACCAGCTACATCCCACACCACAGGAACCATTGGGGTTCTGATTCTTGTGCCATAAGAACCTGGGGCGGCCTGGGCATTGGGTGGGCGTACATTGGCCACATTGCCGCCCACATTGTTGAATAAATTGGTTTCAATACCCACTTCCGTAGGCAAACCAAGTCCTTCGGCTGTCGCATATGGCGAATGGTCTGCCATCATGTTTTCCAATGGGGTAATCCGTTCAAAAATTTGGTCATCCATTTGTGCCAATGGCAATGCGGCAGCAGGTACACCGCCATTTTCTGAACGCACAATGGTATACACATCTACCAATGTATGAGAACCGTTGTTATTAATTTGATATGTTCTGACTGAAAATGTATGCGGTGTCACTTCCGCTACAGAAAAATTGCGACGGAAATTTTGGTTGTATACAGAAATATAACTGCGTGGCATAAATGACACATTATAATAACCGCTGCCTGATGCAGAGTTGAATGTAAAGTGTACAATACCTGTGGGGTCAAGCACTGCGTGGGTTGCGTCTTCACCGCGTGTAACATTGCCGCTGGCATCTAACCAATCCTGGGTCAACTGCGATTGGGCACCAATCATTTGATGGGTGCGGTTATACACATGGGCATGACCTGTCAAAATCACGTCAAAGTTTAATTCCTCAAGACGCGGCAGAAAGTTGTTGATGATTTGTGTTTTTTCTACCGCATTGCTGACACGGTATACACAAAACGCAGGATGGTGGAATGTGGCAACCATCCATTCCGCATCGGCATTGGCCGCGACTGCGTCTTGTAAAAATTGCAGTCTTGCCCCTGTCATAGTGCGTTCAGAAGTGGTATTGCCGCCGTTGGAGTCTAATACCATAAAGAATGTATTGCCCCAGCGCACCCAATAGTCAAACTGGGTATAAAACTGCCCACGATGGCGGAACACGTTCATATTATAGCCGCCCACTTCACCCGGCAAATCGGGTGCAGGAATGTTGTAGTGCATTGGCCATAATCTGGTATTGGCGTTGTTGTCATCAAAGCTCCAGCCATCGTGGTTGCCCACGACACCCATCATAGGCAAAGTATGCAGATGTGGAGATGAAAACATACGGTCATGTCTGTATTGTGAAATCGTGACATGATTCGCGGTGTTTGTGTGGTTGGATGAGTGGACTTGGTCACCCACGGACAAAACAAATTCCGCATTTGGATATGCTGCGGTTGCAACACCCAGCGCGTTGTCCCATTCCCGCCCGTCTATCGTGGCTTCTGCTGTACCTTGTGGGTCTAAGCCATCTCCTGTACCAATTTGTGGGTCGCCAGCGATAAGAAATTGGAAGTGGTCACTACCGCCCGTGCGGAAATGTTTAGTTGCAGACTCACCGCCCTCCCAAGTCACCCGATAGGTGTAGTCGGTCATGGGTACAAGGTCATACACCGACACTTGATGCAGATAATAGGCAAATCCAGGGCGTGTTGGTTGCAAATTGGTGGTGACACCCATTGCACCAACGCCATGATGCGCTTCTACCCGCGTTCCAATGGATTCAAGTACCCATACTTGCTCGCTTTCCGCGCTTGAAAAGCCCGTGATTGCGGCAGGTACAACCTCGCCTCCGTTGCCTTGAAACGTGACATCATGGAAAACCGTTGGGCTAATCATAATACTGCCCGTTGGCGAACCAGAATGCCAGGTAAACCTCATTTCAGAGTTGTAAGCCCCTGGGTTTAAACTCAAATTTCTGTAGTTAGAACCTGAGACAGCCGCCAAAGGCGCAGGCGTAGCTACAGTTGCCTGACTGGCATCATGAGTAGACGCGCTGACGCTAATCATATCCGCTATCAGCCCGAATGTCATAATCACCGCCAGCATCAACGCGAAATAACGCCTAAGATGTTTTGGTTTGTACATTTTTCTCTCTCCTCTCGGATTTTTAATATATATGCATGTAATACGACTATTACAGCTACTACCCTATTATTTTTTAGCAAAAACATACGAACCAATAAGCACTGTTGCAGGTGCACATAAAACCATTGCAGCCGTAGCCGAAATGGCACGCAACACCTCTATACCCATATCTACACGATTAATCAGTACTGCGTATTGAAAGTTATTGATGTTAAACAAAATGAGTGTAATAAAAAAAGTACCAGTAAAAGCCAGTATCAATGTATTCGCAGAAGAGCCGATAATATCCCGTCCTATTTTCATACCCGAACGGAATAACGCGCTGGCCTTCATGTTTTTATTTGTCTCACTCAGTTCTGCCATGACAGACGCAAGGGAAACAGCTACATCCATCAACGCACCCAGCGAGGCAATAAGTATCGCACAAAACAATAATTCACCAACACTGGCATCAAACCCCGCAACAATGAGCATATCCACTTCCTGCACATTAAAACCTGTAATACGCAGTGCCGCGCTAATCAAACCATAAAAAACACTATAAAACAAAATACCCAAACTCGTCCCCGCAATGCTTACCCATGTTTTCTTTTCAAACCCCATAATCGCAATGAGCGAAACTACAATAATGCAAAGAGACAGCAACATAGTCAACAACGCTGGAGGCCCCCCGCCGGTAATCAAAGGCAATAAAAGAAAAATAAGTACAACAAATGTAAATACCAAGCTAAAGGCAGATTTTATACCTGTTTTTCCAAACACTGCCGCCAGCAAACCAAAGAACAATATGACAATAATATAGATGGCTATTGAACGGTCATGACTCTGTACATGCGAAAAATAATCATAGTCTGCCGCGCCTAGATGCTGTTCAAAAAACACAAGCAAACGCTGCCCAACCTGGGCATATACCGCATGTTCAATGGGAAACAATATATTATTAGCTTCAATAATATCGCCTCTGCGCGACCCCGACAGTAGCCGTATCCGCAGTGCCTGTGACCCAACACGTGCGCCAGCCGCATTCAGGCTAGTTCTATCCTCCACGACCTCTACCACACGCCCAGGCAAAAAGGAAACGTCCTCATGATGACCATGGCCAGATTGACCGCCGTTGTTTACGCCAAACCAGACCATCCCCACCATGGACAATATTACAACGATATAAAACACAAATTGCTTATTGGGCTTTATTCCTATTTGGACAATCATCTAAAAATAAACACCCCTTCGTTCATTTACTGTAACATATCACAATGCACAACACAATAATAATTTACTTTTTTATCTTATTTTTTCTGCCTTAGACGCCAACAACGCGGAGAACAGTGCTGTGGCAGGTATCGCAAAAATCATACCCATTGTGGCGGATACACTTTGTATAATTTCAATGGCCACCAGGTCTAAATTAATAATACGCAAATACGGGAAACCAAATAGCACAATCAAAATAATGGTTGGAAGCGACGCACCAGTAAACGCCAAAATCAAGGTATTAGAGTTTGCACCTAAAATATCTCCACCGATATTCATGCCGCTTCGATATAGTTGCTTAGTTGAAATATTGGGGCTTTGCTCTTTAATTTCAAATACGGCAGAAGAAATAGACATTGCCGCGTCCACCACTACCCCCGAAGCCGCAATGATTACACCAGCAAAAAACATTTCTGGGATGCGCAACAAAACGTCTGGCGGTGCATGATACATCATCTGCCGCGCGTCATCTAAATGCAAACCAGACACATGGCCAATCCGCCCCAAAATAACACTCAACAAACCAGCAAAAACCAACCCCGTCCATGTTCCCATTATCGCAGAAACACTCTGTCTACTAATTCCACTAACCATAAACAATGTGTATGCTGTCGTTAAAATGGCTGTAATCAGGGAAAATACTACTGGACTATGCCCACGGACAATAAAACCGACCATAAAAAACAGTACAGTAATCAATGTAAAGCCTAAAGCAACCGCCGCAAAAAAACCTTTTTTACGCCCCATAATCAACATGCTCACCAACAACAGACCAATCGCCGCAAACAATACCCTACTGCGCGACGGGCCGTATATGCCCATGGAATGTACTTCCAGATGTTCGATATCGGGCAATATGGACACCAATATTTCCATCCCGTCTCGCATATATAAATTAGAAAAACGCCCCAACGTATTGATTGTTTCCAACCGCTGGCCAACAAACTCCCCAGATAAGATTTCAATTTCTACACGCTGTGTGCCAATGTTTATACCTGGTATAAAAGCATCGGGTTGGAGGCTAGTGTCCCACACCGAAAGCACATGAGCGCGCTCGACATGAAACTGGGGAGATAAACCAATGTCGTCAAAATTGGATATGTAAATGAATACAGCACAAAAAATAAACCCGAACACACTCAGCCATAGTCTACCTGAATATAGAAAATCGTCTAATTTTATCTGTTTTATTTTCACGACAGTACATCTCCGCTTCATATTGTATCTGTCTTTATAAAACAAATATATATCAAAAATATTTTGCAGTCAATGACAAAAAGCTTACCACATTCGGCACAGTTGTTTCTCAATTTTATGCGGCTATCCAAAAAGAAAGTTTCCAAATATGTGGCTCAAAGTGTAATATCCTGGGCTACCATTTAACGTTTACCTTACATTCCACGTTCTGATAATTCTATAATTTCATCAAAATGCCCAAGTAATTTACAATCGTGAGTAACGACAATGATAATTTTTTCACTTTTGATTACGTCCAAATAATTAAATAGATTTTCTCGTCCTCTTTCATCTAATGCAGATGTTGGTTCGTCCAAGATTATGACATCTGGATTTTTTATTAGCACTCGCAACAAAGATACTTTCTGCTTTTCACCACCTGACAGAATTGATATATCTTTACATAACGAGCTATTAAATTCGTCAGATAATTCTGGCAAAAAAGATTCAAGACTAAGTAAACTAACTAAAACCAATAACTTATCCTTGTCCACAGCGCAATCATCTGACAGCATGATATTGTATCTAAGCGTTTCTTCAAACAAATAAGGCTCCTGCTCTGATACACCTATGTTCCTTTGTAGCAACCTATCTATTTTAAGTGCATTGATAGGTACATCGTTATACAATATTTCACCACTATACTCACCAATAAACATGCCAACTAACAATTTAATCATCGTACTTTTACCTGCACCATTTGCCCCAACTATACCGTATATTTTTCCTTTTTCGAATTTAAAGTCATACCTTAAAATATCACTATCATTGTAGGAAAAATCGACTGCTTTCATTTCTATGCTATCTATATTGACTAGTTCGTTAAATCCGTAAGCAACGGCCTCTTTTTCAAGTAATTCGGTTAATCTTTCATAAGCTACTATGTTTTCTTGCGTTTTTTGACCCAAAGTGAAAAAATATTTTACAGCATTTATACTTATAGAAAAATAGCTAAGTATAATTGTAAATTCGCCAACTGTTAACTCACCATCAATAATTTGAATCCCACAGATAATCATAAGTGCTATTTGAGAAATAACATATATCAGTCGTCCGTACGCTGTATAAGAATAGTTAGCTTTTTGTAAAAACAAAAGTTTTGGGAATAAATCTTTAAACGCTCCTTCAAGCCTACTAATAAAGGAATCAACTATGCCCTGCATTCTTACAAATTCAATACTTGATACTTGTTCATATATTTTTGAAAAAAATACAGACTGAGCTTCTTTTGCTGCAAAATTAGCATTATATAAAATATTTTGATATGACATATATCCAATCAAGTAACTAACGGCACTGACCAACATCACGATTATCACAAGAGGACTCAAGCTTATTATTACGTATACTGTAAACATTATAAGAATTATATTATTAGTAAACTGACTCATTACACTTAAGCAAAAAGATATTACTGCACTTGAGTCGACACTTGTTCTTTGACTCAAGTATGACATGTTTTGTTTGCTCAAAAATGAATTTGGCAATTTTTGCACATGCCTAATAATATCACTATTTAGATTGTAACTTAATATAGACTGAAGCATTATATGATTTTTATCTAATATGTAACCAACAGTAATATTCACTATAGATACAACAAAAAAAATTAAAACATAGTATATGCTCTGATTCCAGCCATCTGCGTGAAGTAGCGCATCAATGAACCTACCAGAAATATACGGATATACCATAGAAATACCCGCAACAATTAGACTGAGCAATATAAACAGAATCACTCTATGCAACATGTACATAAAATATTTTTTACACAACAGAAAAATCTTAAACACCAGAGTCCTCTTTCATCAATAGTCTAAGAAACTGTTAATAACATAAGTTAGCAAAGGGTCTTCACCGTTAATCCAATCACTAATAGTATAATCTACTAATATATCAGGATATAGCACCATATCTTCAAATAAAACAGAACAATGTTCGATAGATAATAACGAATTTGGCACGAAAATTTGAAAACCTGAATAAGGAAGTTCGATAAAAAAATCACTACTGACATCCAAATCACCATCGAAGGAAAAAAAATATACATTCTGTCCAGGGGGTTGTCCTATCAGCGTCCCTCCTCTGTTAGCAACATAGGAAGCATATAAAATCGATGCAGAAAAAGATGATTCATTGATAAAATAAAACAGTCGTCCATCTGGTGCATTGTGTAATATATAATCTATAAACTGAATGCCCATATTGGTATGCCCACCTACATTATACCGCGCATCGACTACTACTGCGTTGAGATTTCCTGAGGCTTTTGCCGCGTTGAAGGCTTGTATTGTCTCAAGTCTGTAAATAGTCCACCCTGAATATGGAAAAAAATTAATTCTTATATATACAATTCCTTTTTCCTCTATAAAAGTAGTCCATATGGCATCATTATAGTTTGACAAAAATAAAGGTGATTCATCTGCCTGTACAGTCATGAATTCTAAATCGGAGATATTGTAAGCTGTATCAATATATAGCTCAAACACGCTTCCATAGAAGTTTTTAAGTGTGTAGACAACCCCAGCGTCAATGTCAATACCTAACGCTGATAGCCCAATAGGCGATCGCAGATACAATGTAAGCCCAAGCGCAGATCTGGCATCATATACATTTTCAAAGTTTAGATAAGTAAGATAGGTATCAATAATACAGCTTATAGGCATTTGATTAATAGCAACTACTTCAAGGTTTAGGAAACTATTAAGTTCGTCAATCGCTTTAATAAGGAAAATCCCATCTGAAAAAAACTTAAACTCTAAAGGAAAAACGTATTCTCTTAAAATGACTTCAAAATCTCTAAACCAAAGGTGATTATCGTTAAGCATTGCCAGTGAATAACGTAGATTAATCATTACCTCCAACTTTGTCATGTTTTGCGCATCAACCAATAGACTTTCAAGCTTATCATTAAAAGCTAATCCCATATTCATATTTCGATGAACATCCATAATTAAATCAACATTAGCATTCGCAAAACGTGGATGTATATTAAATATGTGATTTCTAAGTTTTGTTATATCGTATGCCCATTTACGTTGCTGCTCATTATTAGCGATAAAATCTAGTCCAAAATCCATAGCAGACCAATCAATTGCATTATTTTCTGGCTCACTGACAGTCGGATATAAAGCGTTCATATGATTACTATAAACACTGACCATTTCTATATCATCATTAATATTTTCACAAGCTACAAATATAAGTAAAGACAAAACAAGTAAAATAAATAAAAAAAAAGCCCTCATATTTTATCCATTCTATAATTTAAATGAAATAATAAACACAGCTTATTTAAGACCAGCATTTGAAACGTCGCATGGAAGCACTAAAGTCTCCTCGCATCTAGTATGCAACATGAACGCACATGCCACATCTTAACAAAGTGACAAGTGCTTCTACACGACATTTTAAAGAACAAAACTGCGCAGTAAGTAAACTAAGCTACATATTTAAGGGCGCCCACCTGGCGTACTCCATGTCCGACAATAGTTTAGACAAAAAGAACCACAAAATGAAGATGCGACGCACTGGCAAAGCTCAAAAGGTGCAAAGTCTACATTTGATTGTAATACTTCCGCACCATCACTTACCTGCGGCAACACTAGATATTCCATATAATCCACCTCCTTACACTATAAAATATTCGAATGCAGCCCTGCAGTACACTGCAAATCTATATTAACAGTAAATACAAATTTTACTGTTAATTTCTATTTTTTTCATTTTCAATTTTTATCATGTTTGGCAGAAGCTTCATGTATTCAGATAATTTGTATTTCATATCAACACACCGCAAATCGGGTTCACTTAACCTATGCATTGGGCATCCTCCCATGCATATAGGTAAATATTTGCAATAATGGCAATTTTCATCTTCTGTTGGATCATACATCATATATGAAAGGAGGAGTGCTTTATTTTTAACGTCTGCATCTACAAGACTACCAACTTTTTTGCTATCGTCTCCTATGTCTGCCCAGCAACGATATAACCCACCATCATGTCCAACTACGTGCGACGAACATGAATCTGCTCCACAAAAGGTACCTCTAAGAGTAGGATAGAACATAGTCATTAAATTTCTTTTGTATTTCGACAAACGTTTTTTGAAGATGTAATCAATATCTACAAACTCTTTACGGGTTAGGCATTGGGTAGCAGAGTAACATCCTCCACCCAACGAATCTATATACCCTAAGTTAGGCATTACATTATCAATATAAATTAATCCCGTATTTACCAACATTGATTCTATCTCGTCAAGATCATCTGCATTTTCTCTGTCAACATTTATTCTAAGTGAAATCTGTCCATTGAATATTTGAGCAGATTGTTTCAAATTATCTACTATCTGAGAGAATGTAGGGGCACCATCTTCTAAAAATCTTCGCTTATTATGGATAGATTCAGTACCATCTAATGTTATTTGCACAAATTTAATATCAAGAGATTTTAATTTTTTTGCCACTTCAGGCGAAAACAGATACCCATTTGTTATCATGCTTGCGCTATAATCTATATCTTTATCGATGCATATTTGTTTAAATTGTTGCGTCATGAACTCTACAGAATCAAGTGCAAGCAAAGGCTCTCCACCAAACCAATTCACGGATAGTTTAGTAATATGACTTGCCTGCGACTTAACTTGTTCAACCAGCCTTTCCTGAGTATCTTGAGACATCTCCATTTTTTTCAATTTATCTATTTCAAAACAATAGATGCATCTAAAATTACAGTCAGCTGTGGGGGCAATTGTTAACCCAAGCGACCTCTTGTCATATCGACTATTGAGTAAATTGTATCGAAGTAAATGTATTTCATTTATATTATCATCAATAATGAATCCACCACGCTTTAAATTCGAAATAAGATCTCCATCATTACTTAACATTTCATTAGAAAGACTAAAATCTTTAAGCTTCAAAAACTTATCGTTGTCTATCAAAGCCATAGCATTAGTTCTAGTATTGTACAATACTACTTTTGAATCATCTTCTACATAAGGAAATGTGAAATTGTACGCTGACATTTTCATTTCTAAGCCTCCCTTTAGTGGCAGTCTGTCTACCATAGCTGTGCTTACTAATCCTTATTGCTGTTATCATCCTGCTGGCCAGTCAAGATTCACCTTATCTTTAAGCTTAGTGCATATAAGATACGTCACCAAATTGATGAATTTACGACAAAAATCTATCTAAATTGCATTGTAGGAGATTAAATTGGATTTGTCAACACATATTTCGCACAAATTTTAAGATAATTTGCAAAAACAATGCACATATACTCCAAATTCATATTTCCTAAAGGTATAACTCTATAATCAACATCATCTATATTACCTTCTATGATAGCAGAGGCTTTCGCGCCGCGTGGGGTATTGGCAAAGAGGCAGTTTTTGCGCTTACGATTAAACGCTTGGAAACTACAAAGCAGTACCATGAAACTTCATTTAACTCTTGGGCGCACGAAAGAGAGCCCCCATGGAATAGTAAAAAATTACTAAACCACATAATGCAAGTTTATGAGGCTTGGCTGACCGAATCTGGAATATTGGGTTCCCAGCCAAGTTTTTGTAGTTGTTTTAGTTGTGATTTTATTTTCTTTTCCTTGTTGAATTGAGTATAGTAGTCTGCTCCCAAATCAACAAATTCTTTACCCGAGAGAACATGATATATCGCAATCAAAATCGAATGGGCTACCGCACCTTTTGCTTTATTCTTTCCTGTACGAACAACCAAACGCCGGAATTGTGCATGAAAAAAGGTATTTTTGTTGTTTCTTTCCTAGCACAAAAAAACGAGATTGGCATAACCATTCTCGTTTTTTTGTTAAGGATTAATCAGATTAAATAATCTATAATCCACCGACTACAAACATACCCAGCACATTTGTATCGAATACAACAACCCCTGATACTTCATCAAACTCTGCCTCAATGGGTATCAATCTGCCGCCAACACCCACGCGCCAAACAAGCACTGGTGGAAGGCCTTCAAATGGCAGTGATATGGTTACTGTGGCATCACCAAAATCTCTGATGGCTCTTGAACCTGATGAAATGGATACTTGATGCGCCACCGCGCCTTCTGGCAAACGTGCCGCCAAGGATGCTGGCAAGCGTGTATCAATCATTTCTGTGATACGGAATGTGATATTGGCTGTATGTGCCTGTTGGGCAAGTGCTTCCAACGCGTTTGCGCTAAGCGTGATAGTGCCTTGTGGCATTGCCATTTCAATACCCATGTCCGCGCCTACAAATTGGCGTATTGCCGACCGTGGGATAACAGCAGAAGTGATGTCAAGCGATGTTAAGTCAAACGTTGCCACATCTTCGTCAGTCGCAATAATTTCTTCGACCAATGCTGTAGTCAGTTGAACCACCGCCCTTTCACCCGTGATGCGCACATTGGCAGCTGCGCCACCTGTAACAGAGATTGTTTCTGTAACAGCAGGTGCGGATGGCGCACTTTGTGGGATTGAAGGTGTGGTGTCAGTGCTTACATAACCGCCACCACTTGGAGGAAAATATGGGAAAAACTCTGTTGGAAACTCCTCTGTTGGAAGCTCTTCTGTTGGCAGTTCTTCCGTTGGCAGTTCTTCCGTTGGCAGTTCTTCCGTTGGTGGCTCTTCTGTTGGCGGCTCTGGCTGTCTGGCTTCAACAATCACATGCACACGATAGAATGTGGCTTCTTGGACAGCAGTACGAACAGTAAGAGCCCCACCAACCCACGTACGATTTACCTGATCCCAAGTGGGGGTACCATCTGCGTGACGTGGGAAATCGTCAGTATATCTATTTGCAGAAACGACACGCACAAACACTGCGTTTTGCCCTTCGCTTAATGAAACTTGGCTGGCTGGACTTGCGAAATTAGAGCTGGCATAAATGGTTGCAGTCGCGCCCGGTGCGACTTGAATATCAGCGGCGGTTAGTGCGTTTGCACTCACGGTTACTTCGCGTACCCGTGGGTCTGCCGCCGTACCGCTGCCATATACAGGTCTTGCAACATTTGGGTTAAGCGGACTTCTGACCGTCCTGTTGGTTGGAAGGATATCAATTTCTGTATTGCCAGCCACTGCTAAAATATCCATGTTGGAATTTAAACTGCGGCGTTCGGCCTCACGTGCAAGCTGTAAAAACCAAGCCGCTTCATTGGCTACGCGCTGTGCTGTGGCTCGCCCAAACTGCGCATTCCAGTAATCAATATTATCCCATGTGATGTTGGGGTCGGGCGAATAATGCAAGTCGTTGTCAAGCCCCGCGCCGCCCCAAAGCAATTCGATGGGTACAGAGCCTTGGTATCCGCTTAAACGGATATCTCTGAATACGCGGTCAAGGTCTAGCCACCCGGCGGCTGTGCCTGCACCGGCAGGTTTCTTTTTAAGCTGGAAGTTTACAGACACGGGCAGTGTGGTTTGTATCGCGTGATACCAGTCATAGATGTTGCTTTGCAGACTTTGGTATCCGCGCCAGTATCCTGTATCTTGCAGCAGACCCACATTGGTGACGCCATACTCATGGTATAGCCTGTGGAACAAATACAACGCTTGGTTTTCTGTGGAAATAATATCACCGTGATTTTGTACGCCAAGTATGATATCAAAATTGTTTTGCTCGATATAATCAACCAACTCTAAAAGTGCTGGAATCAAGCGGTTATCCACAACATAGTTCCAACCCAATTGAATTTCATCCGGCGGAACGTTCCCTGCAAACACCCTCACCACTGGTGCGCCCATCGCGTCTGCCACATGCATGAAAAATTTATATCTTTCGATATCTTGCTCTACACGCAGTGGGTTGGCATCGGTAAAGCTATTGCCAAAGCCTGTGCCTGTAATTTCAATGCCAAGCAAACCTGCATAGCGTCTGATTTCACGCGCTTGCTCAAGCATGAATGCTTGTTCTGCCGGGGTTTGTACACGCATACCTTGATAGCCTTCAAGGTAGTAGCCCGTGACATCTATCCCATCAAATCCAGCCTGTGCTGCCCAGGTGATGACATCCAGTATCGTCAGCCCGTCGGGTGGCCCGGGTGTGGGTGCTGGAGGGAGTCTAAATTGACTCAGGTCGCCGCCCTCACTTTCTACATATCGGTAGTAGTAACGCACAGGCCGCCACCATGCGTTTTGCACGGTCAAATGCTGCGCAAAGGTGAAGAAATTGAGTGACATGGGGATTTCTCTGTCATCAAATGGAAGGTCTACACGATAGTATTCTTGCAGCCAGTCATATACAGAGTCTACATAGGGTGGATGTGTTTCAATATATGGCAAATGCTCGCCGTTCAGCGTTCTAAACGGCAGTGTGATCCAGCTTATTTCTTCATTCAGTTGCCCTTGAAGCAGTGCTTGCCCCTGATAGTCTGGCTCCATCCGTGCGTATTCCTTAAACGCGGCATAGTCCGGCACTACAATGGTCATGAAATATGGCTTTTCTGGCCAGCGTTCTCTCATGACATCTGGGATGGATGAGAATGAGAACCATAGCCCCGCATTGCCTATGGGGCGTTCGATAAACAATGCCTCTGGGCCCAGTTCAAGGGTTGAAAGCACGGTGTTGTAGTACCATGTTCTAAACGTGATGTGACGCAATTCGGGCACGCGTACCGTGTGCAGTCTACTGGCAGAGCTAAACTGCGGCATGGCAACTACGCGGGTACCTTTGAAAATAGCGTGACGCAGGTATAAATACTCTAATGATGTGCTGTCACGGAAGAAGTCATTGCCAAAATGGGTCGTGTTGTAGATGACAAGACGACGCAAGTCTCCAAGTGATGGGTCATGGTACAGTGGATTGTCGGAGTTAAAGCCGATGCCTCTAAACCATGCACTGTTGTTGTTGGCATTGGTTTCATTAGGTACTGTAGCGTCGCCAATGATATATAACTCATGCAGCAATGGGAAACTTCTGATGGTTTGTACTTGCGGATTGGTTAATACACCATCGCCAATGCCCAGTATGCGCACGGTATTTGCGTGTGGCTGAACATCTGCCACAAGCTGGTCTATATGGTCAATCCAAATGATGCTTTCGCCGTCGGGCTGAATGACGCGTACTGTAGTGGATACCTCAAATGTTTCGCCGTTTACTGTCACTTCGGCATAGATATTTGCATAGGAATAGCCTCTGGCGGCATCTTCTGGGCGAATACCCACTGCGGTTAATATGCCGCGTTCGGGGTAGAATACATCGGTATTTGGCGCAACTTCAACAATGTTTGTATCACTGCTTCGCCAAGATACGCTCACACTTCTGCCTTGGGCGCGCGGGCCATTTTCGATACGCGCGATATATGCATAGTATTCTTCTGTATCTGGTATCAGCCCATTGGGTTTTGTATAGAAGAACGCGTCCATATAGTCCAGCGCACCGTCTACGAATAAGTCTAAACTGTGTTGCAGGATAAAACCGTATCTGACGTTTCTGCCAGGGATAATATCTGGCTCGCGCGGAATAACAGTAATTTCAGATGTGGCGTAAATTGAACTATCCGCTGCCGATGTCGCCGTGATGGTTACGGTGCCAAGGGCTAACCCAGCAACCACGCCGTCTTCGTTGACAACAGCAATGTCTTCGTCGCTTGAAGTCCAAATAATATTGCGGTTGAGTGCGGTGGCAGGTTCAACGGTGGCTTCAAGGTACAAGACGCGTCGTTCTTGGACTTCTGCTTCTTCTGGCTCTAACGTGATGCCCGAAACAAGCATTCCTTCTTCGCCAACGACTGTAATGATTGAGGCGGCGGTAAAGTCACCGTCTACGGTGGTGGCAGTGATGGTGGCTTCACCTGGTGTGATGCCTCTGACTAAGCCTGTTGTGCTTACTGTTGCGATAGTTGGGTCGGAAGATGTCCAGGTTACGGTGTTTACTGTCGCGTTTGCAGGGACTATTGCTGCGGTGAGTTGAACAGTGGTTGGGTAGGTTTCATCTGGATCTGGTTGATTGCCGATGATGGGGGCGTCGGGGTCTACTACGATAAAAATATCGTTGGTGGTGACAGTACTGGTTGGTCTCCAGTCAGCACTATTCCCAGCTATCCCCATTGGAAAAACAGCATTAAGCGTAACAGTTTGAGGGCCAACGGTGGTTGCTAAATTGCTTATGGTTGCATTTGGCGTTATCCTCATAGTTATTACACGGAATTCATAGCCAAATGTTTGAACCGCGCTTCTTCTGTTTCCACCAACATTTGCAGCATTGCCCAATGAGGGTAGACCAGCGGCAGTTCTACCCACTGTAAAATATCCAGCACCAACGCCTTGATTAAATAATGGGGTGTCAAATGCACCAGCGCCCGTTGCGTTAAGCGTACTATACATGGTGTGTATACCTGCTGGGTTGTGATTGGAAGTAAATGTATTTGGATGAATAACATTATCCGAACGGAACAGTATCGAAACCTCTGTTGTCTGCCCAGGTCTGACAGAAATTGTATGACTTAGGTCAAATAAATCTTCAACAACGCCGTTGACTGAGGCAAGTTCTGCGGTAATAGCAGCACTTGCTGATCCATTGGTACCAATAATCACCCTGTCCGTTATCCAGTCCAATGTATGCACTGGAAGCGGTTGCTCATTAATGTCATGAATTGTAAACCATGGATGGTCTTCAATATTTGCTGCAACGGGCAAATCAAACCCTTCAAAATCAATCGTTTCGTATAAATGCGCAGTGGCGTCTACTGAAATTGTATATGTTGCAGGTGCAACACTTACACCAGTGACAGCGATGCCGCCCTCTGGCGGGATAACAGTAATAATAGCCTCGGCCTCAATATTCGGGTTTTGAACAGAACGTGCTACAATGACTGCTGTACCCGCGCTAACGCCTTGTACAAGACCTGTTTCGTCAACCGTGGCAATGCTTGGGTTGCGAGAACCCCATGCGATAGTGTCTATGGTTGCTGCTCCTGGCAGTGCCGTTGCGGTAAGTTGTACATAGTCGTCGGTTGGTGCGTTACCGCCAGGTGTACCAGGGGTTTCGCCTGGTGCATAAACCCTGATAGGCAGCGGTGTAGCTGGGAATGATAAACTACTCCATCCTTGGCCTACGGTAGCACCAGCCGCTGGTTGCGGTGTCAGGTACAATGTCACAAAAGGATTTCCACCAAAATCAATAGCATCTACATCTACACTTATCGTTGGAAGCGTAACGATATCGTGTTCAGGAGAAGCACCTCTGATCGGATTTCCTTGAATAATAATTTCTGGTGGATGCGAAGACCCGTGAGGATCACCCCTGAACCAGTTGTTCATGAGCCCTCCCCCCCAGCCTTGCCCTGTACCTGTTGGAATCGGCGGCACAGTACCTTGTGGGCGCATTCGCACACGACTGCCTGTCACAGAGACAATACCATCCGCATTAGGTGTACCAGAAACCACCAAATGACTTTGTGCAGCACCAGCAGCATCAATCCAATACATTAAAATATGATTGGCTGGTAGTGTACTAAACAGCGTAAAATCAAACGCCGAAAGCCCTGTAATTGCTCCAAAGGTGATTGCATATTCATCTGGGGTTATTTCCACACTTGTCACGGGTGTGATTGAAGCCGCTGGGTTCATTACCTTAATACTTAGCGGTGTAGAAGCAACTGCCCCGCCCCATACGGTATGGGTTGGTCTTGGGATTAACTGATAGATTTGATAATCTTCCGCTCCAAAATTGAATTTATCAAAATCCACAGTCAATTGCATTCTTGTTCTGTCCACTTGATACCTAGAGAAATTGGCAAAGGTAATTGCGTCAGAAACACCAATAAACCATGTACCCACGTTTAGCCCTGACCAGCCAGTACCATAGCCAACCATAGGTGCTAAACTACCCTGTGGTACAGATTCAACCATTACCCACAATGATGGGTTGCTTTGATGCACAACAATATAATCCATTGGCATACGCATGACACCAGCATGAAGTGGTTGTTCATGGCTGACATAAATCCACTCCATTTGGATATGGTCTGCGGGTATAGGAACGACTGTGACGTTTGCCTTGCGGTAGATGTCTGCATCATAGTTTGATGTTACAGTAATTTCTGCTGTGCCAAGGCTTACACCAGTGACCACGCCGTTTTCACTGACTGTGGCAACGCCTGGCGCGCTTGATGTCCATGTTACATCGGTGGTTGTTGCGTCGTTTGGTAAGTCTAAAGGCATGTTGAGTGCGCGGGTTTGACCAATGATGACATCGGCATTGATTGGCCCGCCCTCACCTGTGATTACAACATGCAATGCTGTAGAAGGCATAGGAGAATGCCCCTCATTTGGGTTCATATGATTTGCCCACCCAGCTGGTCTGCTTGCATTATTATCGAAAGGGAGCGGCGTAAAAGTAAATGATCCAACACCAACATCAATCGTTAAGGTAGCGGTAAATGTTTGCACACCACTCGCCGCATCCCTCTCCGTAACATTAAAAGTAACACCGTCGGGTGAACCTTCATTAAACCATGGGGTTGACGTAACATGAGGCACATTACGGATATTCCCTTCAATATTAACTGGTGTTGCGCGTATCACCACTGTAGTGCCCGTTGCCGCAACCGTTTCAGCAAGTTCTAAAGTATTCGTAAACGTCCCATTTACTCCCCATTCAAAAACAATATGCGGTGAGTCGGAAGTAGGAACAGCCAAAACTGGAGGTAAAGCTAAAGGCAGTTCGCATTCGCATTCTTCCTCATCACAAGTACTATCTTCTGTGCCGTAGTCACTGCCGTACGTACCATCATCTAACGTACCGCCATCACTGCCGAGTGTACCGCCATCTGGTGTGCCATCGTCACTGCCGTGTGTGCCGCCATCTAGCGTGCCATCATCACTGCCATATGTGCTATCATCTGGCGTACCATCATCGCTACCATACGTACCATCATCTGGCGTACCGCTGTCACTGCCGAGTGTACCGCTGTCTGTTGTTGATTCATAGTGACCTGTGGAATATTCTCCATTACCCAAGCCTTCTGCAAAGGTTGGCATAATATTGCCAAATACCATTGCAAACACAACAACCAGACTCAAAAACCGTTTGAATCTCGACTTCATAAAATAACCTCCTCAAGGTTTATTTATAAAGCGAATCAAGCGTCAAAACCCCGCCACTACGTGCTTGACGTACAATCCCCTTGGCATTTACATTTTAATGGGGTTGCGGGTCAAGCCCGCAATAACGGGGTTTTGGCTCACTCTTCATTCGCATTATATATACAGGTAAACGTTTACCTATGCATTAAAATTACTTTAAAACTCATTGATTACCCTTTTGCAAAGCTTCCCAAATGCCTTGCAGATACACTGCACCCAGTGCCCTGTCATAAAGCCCGTATCCGGGGCGGCCTTTAGCCTTTGTCTCGCCCCAAATCATACGACCATGGTCAGGGCGAATCCACCCTGTAAAGCCAATGTCATGGTAAGCCTTCATGATTTCATACATATCCAGCGAACCAAAGAAGATAAATGCGCAGATTCATAAAAATCTGTTTCATTTTCAAAACGCAAATTGCGTACATGTGTAAAATGTATACGCCCCTCGCCGCCAAATTCTCTAATCATGGCAGGGATATCCGCGCCTTTTTTCGCACCCAGCGAGCCTGTGCATAGCGTCAACCCATTATGCTTGCTGGGGTAAAGGTCTAAAAAGCGGCGGATATTATCACGGCTGATGATGAGCTTTGGCAGACCAAAAATAGGCTGTGGCGGGTCGTCTGGGTGAATCGCCATTTTAATATCCAGCTTTTCCGCAACGGGAATAATCGCATCCAAGAAGTATTTCATATTGACATAAAACGCGTCTTCGTCCATGCCCTCATAGGCTTCCAAGCTTTTTCGGATGGTTTTCATACGTTCGGGTTCCCAGCCTGGCATTTCATAGTCTTCTGAATCTTTTGCATATCTTTCTGCCAGTCCTTCAAGGGATATATTTTGTATAAACTCAGCCTCGTATTTCATTGTGTTTGAGCCATCGGGCAAGTTGTAATACAAATGGCTTCGCGCCCAATCCAGCACGGGCATAAAGTTATAGCAAATGCATTTGATGCCAACGTCGGCAAGGCGTTCCATTGTTGTAATATAGTTTTCGATTTTCTCGTCTCGGCTTGGCACACCCAGTTTAATATCCTCATGGATATTCACGCTTTCAATGACTTCAACTGCAAGCCCCGCAGCGGTGACTTCCTCTTTCATGGCTTGAATGCGTTCCTTCGGCCATGCCACCCCAGCGGGCATATCCAAGAGGCTAGTCACCACCCCCGTCATGCCGGGTATTTGGCGAATGTCGCTTAGGCTCACAGGGTCTTGCCCTGTACCAAACCAACGGAATGTCATTTTCATGTTAAAAACTCCTTTGCTAAAAATCTATTCTTCTACCCTCAATTGCAGACCGATACCCTGCGTAAATCACTCTGGTAGTGTCCGCCGCCAACCTTAACCCCGCCAAAGGCGCACGGTCATGGGCGGCACATTCTACAAAGTCTTGAAATTCACCAAAGTATCCACGCATCACATCATCAGCCATTGAAAGATATTGCCAACCTGTTTTCACGCCCAGTTTTTCTGTAAAAAACACATCGTCAAGTCCATCTGCTTCCGCGTGATACGCCATGAAAGCATCGTTGGGGTTCATTTTAAAGCGATGCACCCCGCTGTTTAAATACACATCCACACAATTTTTCATACCGCCCAGTAGCATATCAGCGGAAACAATATGCGCTTTTGTGTTGTCTGTAAACGTGATAATAATATCAGCAATGTCTTCCACGTCTACAGGTCGGGCGTCAATATGCACCTTTTCATTTTCAGCCAAACATGCAGATGAAAACCCAACATCGCAAGTGACAGATTTAATATCAATTTTTTCGCCACGCGCTTCGGCTTCTACCATTTTAAGATATAAAGCGGTTGAAATCGGATGACAGCCCTGACGCATCAACGAACCGCCACCATTAAATTTCCAGTTTGCCGCATGATGCGCGTGTGAGCCGTTATGGCTTTCTTCTGCGTGAAGGTACATGATTTTACCCTTTTGTACACGCAGAAGCTCCGCACTTTTTTGCACCCCTGGCGCGTAGATCCAATTTTCGGCATACATCAGATGTTTACCGCTTGCTTTCACCGCGTCTTCTATGCGCTTGATTTCCGCTTCGGCAGCGTCCAACATGGTTTTGCCATCTGTTTTTTCGCCAAAATACCCCGTCAACGGTTTTTCGGTAATTACATGTTTTCCTGCATTCAACGCGGCAATAATCATTTCTGCGTGAAGCGACGGCGGTGTAACGATATCAATCAGATTTATTTCCGGGTCACGCAAAAGGTCTGTATAGTCCTCTGTCCACGATTCAAAACCACAACTTGCAGCAAACGCCTCAAGGCTTTTGTCTCTGCTGGCAATGGATTTGAAAACAACCTCCACGCCATACACTTTCTTAAAATTTGTAACATGAAAGTTTGCAGCAAAGCCACTTCCAATCATTCCAATCACTACTTTTTTCATTGACGCGCGCCCCTTTAGTCCTTTTTAAACTTGCTTGAGATGCCCGTTTTCACACGTGCAAACCCGTCTTGGAACCATTTAAACTGTGACAAAATTAACAGTGAAATTACAACCACAAAGAACAAGCTAATCGGTCTGGTAAAGAATGGTGTCACACTGCCGCCGCTCAACCGTAAGCCCCGTATCAAATTAGATTCTGCCATTTCACCAAGCACCATGCCCAGCAAAAGCGGTGCGGCAGGAAACTTTGCATACATCAGCAAGAAACCAACCAGCCCAAATATAAACATTGCCCGTATATCAAACATATTGTATCTGACAAGAAAAGCACCCAGTACACAGAATACAAAAATGACAGGCATCAATGTCTGCTTTTTAAATTGAAGAATCTTTACCGTAAACCGTGAAAGCGCGATAACAATGAAAATCATTGCGATACTAGTCAGCACAAGGAATATAGCCACTTGATAAATAAACCCAGGGTTTTCTAGTGCCAACAATGGCCCCGGCCTATAACCATGCATAAAGAACGCCGCAAGAATAACCGCCGCAGAAGTACTGCCAGGCACCGCCAGCGAAAGCGTTGGAATAAACGCACCACCCTTACAAGCATTACTACCTGATTCAGACGCGATAATACCCGCATACGAACCTTTGCCAAACTCTTCAGGGTTCTTGCTTGAAGACTTTGCAGACCAATAAGACATCCACCCGCCAACGTCTTCGCCAACACCTGGGATAATGCCCAATAGCGAACCAATCACACCACCACGAAGCAACGCCGTTGGGTTTTTAATCAGGATTTTTATACCCTCCATAATCTTGTAATCCGTCATTTCAATGGGCTTATCCACTTGCTTACTAAACATTTTCAAAATTTCTGGCACACCAAACAATGCAATCATCAGCGGAACAAGGAAAAGTCCAGCTCTCAAATTTGGTAAACCAAACGCGAAACGTGGATATGCAGAAATGGTATCAAGTCCAACCATAGCAATACCCAAGCCCATAAGCCCAGCAATCCACCCTTTTAAAGAGTCGCCGCCAGCCAAGTTTCCGCACATTAAAATGCCAAAAAGTGCAAGCAGAAAATATTCATATGAATGGAAGTGAAGCCCCAGCCTTCCAAGGAAAGGCGTAAGCATAAACACAAAAATAGCTGAAATAATAGTACCAACCATAGAAGATGTGGTTGCCAAGAAAATAGCAAGCCCTGCCTTGCCTTGCTTACTTAACGCGTGTCCGTCAAGCGCAGTAGCGGCAGAAGACGGCGTACCGGGAATATTAAGCAAGATAGCCGCCTGCGAACCGCCGGATATCGAGCCTACATACACACCAATTAGTGAAATAACCGCAATTTGCGGAGGGAAACCAAATGTTAAACCAGTCAGCAGTGCCACAGCCATTGTAGCGGTAAGGCCAGGAATAATACCAACCAAAACACCAAACAAAGTGGACAACACAATGGCAATAATGCTCATCAACTGAAATGACATTTGTACTGCTTCAATAAAATGCTCCATCTCAAATACCTCCTTTAATCCATTACATTCCTGGCAACGGCGCACGGAATATCATTGATACCACCGCCACTGAAATACCCACAATTGAAATGGCTATCAACAAAATTTTTGCCCAATGCCCAGCCTTTAGGTACAGCATGATTCCAACAAGGAAGATAATGCTTGCCAGCAAAAACCCAAGAAACGGCAGAACGATAAATATATACAACCCCATAATCGCAATGCCCACACAAGCAAACAGCATATCTTTGTTCATCAACGCACTGGCACCATCTTTTAACTTTTGCAAATTTTCGCCAAGTGCACCGCCCTTTGTACTGCGCACAAGCAGCATTAAAGAACACACAAACATGACACTGCCTACAATGACTGGAAAAAATCCTGGTGACTCGTAAAACGCCAACGCCATCCGCCGCGTAATATCTTGATGGTATCGTATGCCTTCAATCACCATGTATACAGAAAGTGCAAGAAATACAAGCGAACCAACAAAATCAATATGTTTTCTTTGTTCCAAAATAGTCCCTTCTCTCTATTCTTTCTATAACAAAGCGCGAAAAGAAATAGACCTTTCGCGCTAAGTTAGATACTCACTCATATTAAAATCTATGGACGTGCAATACCAAAGTCGGCCGGTGAATTTGGTGCTGCACCTACATCAAATAGAATCCAAGAAACAACAGAAGCGTTTCTTTCCAAATATGCTGCGGATTCTGCTCTGGTCATACCTACATGCACCATACCTTGTGATTCAACAAAATCTCTAAAACTTGCGGAAGCTACCGCCGTTGTATATGCCGCATCAAAACCATTCACAATGTCTGCGGGCATATCTCTGGGTACAAACAAACCAAAAGATGCGCCAATTGGAAGAATGCTTGCAACGCCAGGCGCGTATCTTGCCAGCGAAGGAATAACAATTTGATTGCCATCGTTGCCAACAACAACCATGTCGTCTGGGCTCAGTGCCGCCAATGGACGCATATCACCAGAACGGATAAAGTCAATCATTTCATTAGAAAGCTGCGCGGTAAAATCAACTTCTCCGCCAAGCGCGGCGATGATTGCAGGGTTTCCACCTTCATACGGAATGTGGTTGAATGTTGCGCCAATGGCATCTGTAAACGCAATCGCGCCAATATGTCCGCTGGAACCAACACCTGCGCTGCTGGCAGAAATGCCGCCTGGGTCTGCATGAAGTGCAGCTATCAGTTCTTCAATGGTTTGGTACGGAGAATCTGCTCTGACTGCCACAACACTGGGTGCAAAAGCCGCGTTCCATGCGTACCACTCTCTAAAGCTGATCTCTGAGAATCCCATAACTTGTGCAGTGGTTACGGATGTCATACTTGACCCAAGCAAGCGATATCCATCTCTTTGCCCGCCGTACACATCAATCATACCCACAGAGCCGCTTGCACCAGGCATGTTGGATACAGGCATGGTCACATTAAGAATGCCGCCCATTTCATCCACAAGCATTCTGACCGTCAGGTCAGTACCGCCGCCGGCACCCCAAGGCACAGTCACGTTAATGTCTCTGCTTGGCCACTCTGCGCCGCCGCCAATGCCTAAAGCATCACATGCTGATAGTGCAAACAATGACACAACCAGCAACAACCCTGTAGCTAATACTTTTTTTGAAAGATTTTTCATAAAAATCTCTCCTCCATTTCATCATTTTTTATAGTAGGCAATCGTTTGCCGATTGCTATACTGTCTATTTTTTACAGCTTCGCTACACTCTTCCCCTCATAAAAATCCACGGGGATTGTCAATGTAGTCACACCACTTTTGCGTCCTTCGATATGGTCTATTAAAGCGATTGCTGCCTGGCGCCCAATTTCCCATCCTGGCTGAATAATATGGGTAAAATCTGTTTCCATCATATCGGTCCAATAAGGCGCACCCAAAAATGATACGGATATATCCTCTGGCACACATATGTTATTTTCCCTTAAATAGCGTATGCCGCCTTCTGCCAAAACATAATGTGCGTATACAATGGCAGTGACATCTTTTTGCTTGAGAATTTCCCGGGTAATTGACGCGCCCTCTTCCCATACGATATCACCTTTAAAAACAAGGCTTAAATCGTCAATGCCATATTCCGAAAGTGCTTTTACATAACCTAATTTACGGTCAATCAAGTTTGAAATTTTGCTGGAAATCTCATTTTCCCAGTAAACAAGCGCGATTTTTCTATGGCCTTGCTCTAAAGTGTATTTTGTCAGGGCGTAAGATGCACCGAAGTTGTCGCTACAGATGCAATCATATTCGCCGTCGTCTACACCATTCAGCGGACGCTCAATTGACACGAAAGGTAAACCCATTGTGCGAATATATTCCGTGTTCTCTCCACCTTCTATTGTGGGGATGACCAAAAATCCATCTGCGCGTAAGCGAATCATTTGACTAATGGCATGTTTTTCGCGCCAAGGTTCATCGAATGTATTGAGGGTTGCAATTACATAGCCACTGTCGTTTAATATTCTTTCAATGGATGCAAATATACTTGAGAAAAATCTGTTTTCATACTGTGGTGAAAGCACCGCTATGATTCCTGTTTTTTCGCCTTTTAGACTGCTTGCCGCGCCATGTTTCACATAGTTGAGTTCTTTTGCCGCCTTTTCTACTCTTGTGCGAAGCTCACCTGTTATGTATCGGTTCTTCGCACCATTTAATACGAAAGAGGCTGTTGCAACAGTGGTTCCTGATAAATTGGCGACATCTTTCAGTGTTGCAAATTTTTTTGCCACAGTAGCAACCTCACAATTATCAATAAAATTTGACTAGGCAAACGTTTGCCTTACATTTTTTTCACATTATAATGCTTTGATATATTCCTAGCAAGTGGTATATCACACAAAATTACGCGCATATACACGGATATTTTTATGCAATACATACAAATAAATACTCCGCCACAGCATATACCATAGCGGAGATGGTTATAACTCTTCCTCTAAATACCGCAAAATCGGATAAGGGTTTATCCAAAACTGCCCTCGTGTAAAACTCACATTCGGACGAATGGCCAAATGCAAATGCACAGGAAAACTGCGCCCTCCCCTACCCCCACCAGTGTTTCCCATCTGCCCAAGCAATTGACCTGCGGCAATGGTTTGCCCCGGCATTAAACCAGGTGCAAGGGTATCTAAATGCGCGTACAAAAAAAATGTACCGTTTCTAGTTACAATGCCGACCGAATAACCCAGTTGATTGCACCAGCCTGCTTCTTCTATAACGCCCCCGGTCATGCTCACCACCGGCACACGGCCACGTATATTTTCGCGGTCTATAATTGCCGCGCCCATGTGCATACGGTTGCCCTGGAAGTTATGCTCTACCCCCCATGAGTTGCCAAACATGATTGACGAATCATGCTCATACCAGCCTGTTGGAATTGGAAATGCTTCAATTTCATCAAATAGATTTTGAAACATCGTGACATAGGGCGCAAGACTTCTGGCGTTATATCGTCTGGCTATTCTGTGAAAGTCTACGACGTATAGCTGTTCAATTACGCTTAAATCATATACGGCCGATTTTTCAGGAAAAAAATCATTTTCCGCGTGAAATACCGCGAATAATTCAGCAAAAGGTATGCCATATTCCACCGAATAATTTTTCAGCATACCAATGGCACGATGCGGCACACGAAAAGCCGCCACCGTTTCAGGGCTTACCCTCACACGCACACCAGGGCGAAAAACCTGCCATGCCACCGCAAAAATCAAAATAATCGCGGCAATCACAGATATTTTAAAAAGCAAATCTTTTATGCGCCTAAGGCTAAGTAAAGACATTTGACGCATAGGACGGCGACCCAAATTAGCCCGTCCTCCGCTTCGGGAAATTCTCCGATGTGGTGTACTTGTAAATTGCCGCCATATTTTTTTAGGCGAAAAATCAGGCGAAAAGTTTTTCCGCCGCCTGCTTCTGGTATACATAAAACACCCCCCGTGGATGCATGTTATAGCTTATGCAACCTTGGGGGGTGGATATTCCTACAAAAGTACCGCTTTAATTTCTTCCGGCAAGCCATCTCTTTCACGATGCATGGCAATTGTAAAATCTACATGAAACTCGTCAGACAGCCTGTCAAGCCTGTTTTTAAATTTAACCAGAAACTCGTTGCATATTTCTTCTTTAATCAAATTGGTTAGCCCGTCTATATACACATGCTTAATATCGCTGTTTTGCGTAAGCATCCCCCAAATAAAATAGTTTAGCCCTTGATAAGTAGAAATCCGTTGCTTTCCTGTTTCTACAAAACGGATATCTCTATGGATATCTTGGGTATGACGCCTGTCGTCATCAATAAACACAAGGTTTCCATCTGTCACCTTTACGTTCTCGTTTGCCATGTTAATCAGTTGACGTGTCTTGCCTTCACCTTTTAAACCAACTAAAAACTGTACCATTAAACCGCCTCCTTAAGAGTATGTTGTGCGCCGCCTAAAGCGGCATGAATTAAATCTGGGACTTGCTCTTATGACATTATTATAGCATAATCTCTTAGGAATGCTACACATTTTCGAATGAGGCCTATAATGTATTTAAAACGCTTAGAACTTTCAGGCTTTAAATCCTTTGCGGACAGAACTCAACTGGACTTTGGCCAGGGGCTAAATGTCGTGGTTGGCCCCAATGGAAGCGGAAAGTCAAACATTGCCGACGCATTGCGCTGGGTACTGGGCGAGCAAAGCGTCAAGCAGCTGCGCGGCGGTAAAATGGAAGACATCGTTTTTAATGGTACGGCGCACCGCAAGCCCTTAGGTTTTGCGGAAATTACGATGCGCTTAGATAATTCTGATAATAAACTACCCATGGAATTTAAAGAAATCACCGTCACTCGCCGTTTTTATCGTTCTGGTGAAAGTGAGTTTGCGATTAATGGAACCACTTGTCGTTTAAAAGATATTCAATTGCTGTTTATGGATACAGGCATTGGTCGTGATGGATATTCCATTGTTGGGCAGGGACGCATTGATGAAATTTTGAGTTTAAAGTCCGAAGACCGCCGCTTAGTATTTGAAGAAGCAGCAGGTATTGGCAAATTTAAATCCCGCCGCAACGAGACAATGCATAAGCTGAACCAAGAACGCCAAAATCGTGCCAGAGTGGATGATATCATCGCCGAATTGGAAGAGCAAATAGAGCCGCTGCAACAGCAATCAGAAGAAGCAAAACTATATTTGACGCTGCGCGACCAGTATAAAGACGTGCATTTAAATATTTTTATCAACGAGATTAATAAAATGAGTACTGAATTAAAGCAGGTTGAAGAAATCCTGCTAAATAGTTCGGCAGAGTCAGAAGACGGCAAACAGCGATTACAAGAGGCACGGAGCGCGGGCGAAGGGCTAAAGGCAAAAGCTGCCGAAGCCGATTTACGCTATCGCCGCGCCAATGAAGACCTGCTTAAAATCACCACAGCCATAGAGAAAAAAGAATCTGAAAACAAACTACTGCAAAATCAAATAGAACAGCAAAAATCTGAACAGTCAAGGCTTACACTTGAAGTGGAAAAGCGAGTACAGTCTCTTGCAGAAAAATCAGAAGAGCAGGAAAAAGAAAATGCAACACAATCTTCCGCAACACAGGAACTTGATGCTTTAACCCAAACGCTAAACAGTCAACTGGCACTTTCTCATCAACGGGACGAAGCCATTAAAGAAAGTTCATCTACACTAAACGCCCACAACCAAGCAGTAATGGATGCAATGACTGCCGTTACCGAGGCGCAGTCACATGTGTTAGAAGCAGAAAATGCGTATCACCGTCTTGAAGATGACAAAGAACGCCTAAACACAGAAATCACCCACCACGATACAAGAATTGAAGAACAACAAGCCGTTTGCGAAGCATCTGAAACGGCTTTAAAAACATGCACTGCCGAATTAGCACGTGCGAAAACCAGCCAAGAAGCATACGCTGGAGCCAGTAGTCAATTGGCAGAAGCATACCGCGCACTTGATAAACAACTGCATGAAGTGCAGGAAAATTTAACAGCCGTACGCGGTCGCTACCGTGCATTAAATGATTTAGAAAACCAGCAAGAGGGATACTACCGCAGTGTAAAAACAGTATTGCGTAAAAAAAACACCGACCCTGCATTTTTAGGCATTTGCGGTGCGGTTGGCGAGCTGGTTGGCGTAAAACCCGCATTTGAAATTGCGATAGAAATTGCACTGGGCGGCGCGGCACAAAATATCATCACACAAACAGAGGCCGATGCAAAAATCGCAATAGATATGCTGAAACAAACGAAAGAAGGACGCGCCACTTTTCTGCCACTGTCGGCAGTGAAGGGGCGTGTGATTGATACTGCACGATTTAAAAATGAGGCTGGATTTGTTGGCGTTGGCGCAAATCTCGTCCATTGCGACGCTGTTTACACCCCTGTTTTTGCACAATTGCTGGGGGATGTTTTAATCATTGACACGATGGAAAATGCCCTTGCACTGCATAAAAAATTCAATTATTCGCAAAAAATTGTAACATTAACGGGCGAGAGGCTAAGCCCAGGTGGTGCCATCACAGGCGGTGCAAATTCGCGCCAAGGTTCACGAATTATTGGACGCAGCCGCAATGTGGCAGAACTAAAGCAGCAAGTGGAATCCCTTGAACTAGCGTTGAAAAAGCTGACCGAGCAAGAAAAAATCTTATCACAAAAACGCCAAGCCACAGAAGAAACGCTTGAACGCGCCAAAGAAAAAACCCAGTCATTACAACTTGACCAACATATGCAGGAAGACCGCTTGGCACAGGCGAAAGAAATGTTGGTTGCATTGCAAGCACAGTCAACACACTATAATGAAGAAAACGACAAATTAATGGACGCGCTGGTGGAAGCAAACCAGTCTATACGCTTTGCTAAACAACAATTGAAAGACAAAGAAACCCTAGCTGACAAAACCCGTGCCGATTTAGAAAACTACCAACAGCAAATGGAACAAAACCGCCAGGAACATAGCGAAGAAGCCGACCATATCACAGAACTGCGGGTAGAAATAAGCCGCCGCGATGAATGGATAAACCAAGCCACCACCAACATAGAGCGTATCCAGCGGGAACGCGAAGCATTGACCCGTGAAATGTTAATGCTAAAAAATGAAATGGAAGCAAGCAAAAAACTTGAAGAAAAATCATTATCCGACAAAGAAAACGTGACATTAGACATTTCAAATTTGAAAATACAGCTGGAAGTCATTCAAAAGGCATTAACTACCGCCGAAGCAGAAAAATCCAACATAGACACCGCAATAAGCCGTGCCGAAACCGACGAGCGCACCTATGCCGACACCACCGCGCTATTAGAAAAAGAACTCACGCGTCTGGAAATGCGCAAAGAACATCTTGACGCAACTAGCCACCGTCTGCACAATGAAATTTGGGAAGCATACAGCATGACGTATCAGCAAGCCATCATCCACAAGCGGAGTGATGCAAGCGAAACCGCATTGCGTAAAGAAAGCCAAGAACTAAAGTCGCGGCTGGCACAGTTGACCAATGTAAACATCGGCGCGATTGAGGCATATAAACAGCTAAAAACACGTTTCGATTTTCTAATCGCCCAGCGTGATGACATTATTGCCGCCGAGGAAAGTTTAAATGAATTAATTCAAAACCTAACCATGCAAATGGAAGCACAGTTTGCCGAGCAATTTAAACTGATTGCCCAGCATTTCAGTGATGTTTTCCGCCAAATGTTTGGCGGAGGCAATGCAGGGCTACGATTGCTGGACGATGAAAATATTTTGGAATCAGGCATTGAAATTACCGCGCAGCCTCCTGGCAAGGCATTGCAAAGTTTAATGCTGCTGTCGGGCGGGGAACGCGCATTGACAGCCATCGCATTACTATTTGCCATTTTGCGGTTAAAGCCGTCTCCATTCTGTGTGTTAGATGAAATTGAGTCGGCATTAGATGATGCCAATGTGGCGCGGTTTGCAAAATTTATTGGAGAGTATTCAAAAGGCACCCAATTTATAGTCATCACCCACCGCAAAGGCACAATGGAAGCCGCAGACAGAATGTACGGCGTCACAATGGAAGAGCAAGGCATTTCTAAATTAGTCAGCGTGAGTTTTGTAGATGGAGAGGATTTATAATGAAAACAGATATTGAAATCGCCCAAGGTGCGGCAATCAAGCCCATTTCAGAAATTGCGGCAAAGTTGAACATTGCGGCAGAAAATCTTTCGCCATATGGACATTACAAGGCGAAGATAAAATGTAAAATCAGTGAAAAGACTCATGCTAAAATGATTTTGGTGACAGCAATAAACCCAACCCCCGCCGGCGAAGGCAAGACTACCACTTCAATAGGACTTGGCGACGCACTATCACAACTTGGGAAAAAAACGGTGATATGTCTGCGCGAACCTTCGCTTGGACCTGTGTTTGGTGTGAAAGGCGGCGCGTCTGGGGGCGGTCACGCGCAAATTATCCCTATGGAAGATTTAAATTTGCATTTTACTGGTGACATGCACGCCATTACCACAGCACATAATCTTTTGGCGGCTATGCTGGATAATCATATCCATCAAGGCAATGCACTGGGTATTGACCCACGCCGCATCACTTTTAAGCGAACAATGGACATGAATGACCGCCAACTGCGATTCACCACCAGCGGGCTTGGTGGAAAAACAAATGGCACACCACGTGAAGACGGGTTTGACATTACCGCCGCGTCGGAAGTGATGGCAGTCTTTTGTCTTTCAACCAGCCTTGCCAATCTAAAAGAAAATCTTTCGCGTATTGTGGTCGCATATACTTACAAAGGCGACCCCATTACCGCGGGGGATTTGCAAGCCCAAGGCGCGATGGCAACACTTTTGCGCGACGCATTTGACCCAAATCTAGTGCAAACACTGGAAGGCACACCCACAATTATTCATGGTGGGCCATTTGCAAACATCGCCCACGGATGCAATACGATGGTTGCTACAAATTTAGCCATGCAACTAGGGGATTATGTAGTAACCGAAGCTGGATTTGGCGCAGATTTGGGCGCGGAAAAATTTTTAAATATTAAATGCCGCCGCATGGGCATTGCACCCAGCGCAGTGGTTATTGTGGCAACGATTCGCGCATTAAAATACAACGGCGGCATTGCAAAAGATGTACTTGGTACAGAAAATTTAGCAGCACTGGAAAAAGGCCTGCCCAATTTGCATCGCCATATTGAAAATATAACTAAGCATTTTGGATTGCCTTGTGTGGTGGCTGTCAACCGTTTCCCGACAGATACTGCCCCAGAAATTGAACTTCTACAAAAGTCCGTTGAAAGCTTTGGCGTGGAATGCATCCTTTCAGAAGTACATGGCAAAGGCGGTGAAGGTGGATTGGCATTGGCAAGTGCCGTGATGGAAGCGGCAGTGAAACCGTCCACGTTAAAATTCACATATGACTTAAACCACTCTATAAAAGATAAAATTGAAGCCGTGGCAAAATCGATTTACGGCGCAAGTGGCATCAGTATCTCTCCAGAAGCGAAAAACACCATTCGCCGTTTAGAAAAACTCGGATACGGAAACCTTCCTATATGCATGGCCAAGACGCAGTATTCTTTTTCAGATAACGCAAAATTGCTGGGTGCGCCCACTGGATTTATAGTGACTATTCGCCAACTACGGCTTTCTGCCGGGGCTGGCTTTATCGTCGCATTGGCAGGGGATATCATGACCATGCCAGGTTTGCCAAAGATACCAGCGGCGAATCATATTGATATTGATGAACATGGTGTGATTAGCGGGTTATTTTAGGAGGTGTATGTTTTGAAAGATAAGATTAAGGACTTTATTCAGAACAAAAAGAAAATCGTAATTATTGCAGCGATTGCTGTAGGCGTACTGCTTATTGGCGGTGGCGGGGCTATTTTTATATTTTCTGGGTCAAATGACGAATACGAAGAAGAAATTGACATTAGTGTACCGCATTTTACAGTAATACCACCGCCAGCGGCTATTCCACCAGAGCCTTCTGTTTTTGATGAGTAAGGAGTGGCTAAAAATGAACCTACAAAACCCCGCCATATACACAAACCGCGAACTCAGTTGGCTCAGTTTTAACGAGCGCGTACTCGAAGAAGCGCAGGACAAAACAAACCCGCTAATGGAACGGTTAAAATTTCTGGCCATCACTGCGTCAAACCTGGACGAATATTTCATGATTCGTGTGGCCGCCATGATGCAAAGCCAAAATACAAATCCCGACCCTTCGGGGCTAACGCCGTCTGCACAAGTAGAGGTCATTTCTGTACGTATTCATGACATGATGACAACGCAGTATTCGTGCTTCACACGCGGTCTATTGCCTGCCATGGAAAAAGAGGGTGTCTTTTTTCTTTCTTATGACAAACTTAGTGAAATACAAAAAACATATGTAGATAATTATTTCAACAATGTTATCTACCAAGTCATTACCCCTATGGCAATAGACCAAAGCCGCCCATTTCCCACAATCAATAATCTGCGCGTTTATATTTTCATCGAACTGATAACACCCGAAAGCGAAGCAGAGTCAGCCGAGGAAGACCACGCATCCGATGCCAAATACGCCATTGTACAAGTACCCACAGTCGTTCCACGTATTGTAAAAGTACCCACGGACAACAACGAACATCACTATATCTTACTGGAAAATATAATCCTTGCGCATATAAACCGCCTGTTCCAAGGCCATAATGTGACACAAACCGCACTGCTTAGGGTCACACGCAATTCAGATTTAATCATAGATGAAGAGGACACCGAAGACCTATTAGATGAAGTGTCGCGTTCAATAAAAGGGCGGCGTTGGGGCGACCCTGTGCGTATTGAAATTACCAAAGGCATTGGCGCACATGCAAGAGGTTTGCTGGAAAGAGTTTTGCAGCTAACCACTGACAAAATATACGAAGTAAGCGGCCCGCTTGACCTTACCATGTTCATGAAGTTTGTATCCTTGCCTGAATTTGACCTACTCAGAAACAAAAAAATAAACCCCTCCCCTGTTCCGGCATTTGCTAACCAGGGCAGCATGTTTGATATCATCCGCCGCAAAGATGTGCTGGTGCATCATCCCTATATGTCCTTTGATTGTGTGGTGCAGTTTGTTCAAGAAGCCGCTGAAGACCCCAAAGTATTGGCAATAAAACAAACTTTATATCGCGTCAGCGGCGATTCGCCCATTATAAACGCCCTGATTCAAGCGGCCGAAAATGGAAAGCAAGTGAGTGTGCTGGTAGAGCTAAAAGCCCGTTTTGATGAAGAAAACAATATAAACTGGGCAAAACTGCTAGAAAAATCTGGCGTACATGTCATTTATGGCCTAACAGGGTTAAAAACCCACTGTAAAATATGTTTGGTGGTACGCCAAGAGGACGATGCCATTCGTCGTTACATGCATCTGGGTACAGGCAATTATAACGAAGCCACAGCAAAAATTTACACCGATTTGGGCTATTTCACATGCCGCGAAACATTTGGACAAGATGCTTCCATTTTGTTTAACGTACTCACAGGCTATTCAAAAGTGACCGATTGGCAAAGATTATCTGTTGCCCCTTCCACATTGCGCACCACCATATTGCAACGCATCGAAACCGAACGCCAAAACGCATTGGACGGCAAGCCTGCCGTCATCACAGCAAAAATGAACGCGCTATCCGATATGGAATTAATGCAGGCATTATACAAAGCCTCCCAAGCGGGCGTAAAAATTCGCCTATTGGTCAGAGGCATTTGCTGCCTAAAACCAGGCATAGAGGGCATCAGCGAAAATATTACTGTATCCAGCATCGTAGATCGCTACTTGGAACACAGTCGAATCAGCATTTTCGAAAACGGCGGGAATCCAAAGGTCTACCTTGCCAGCGCAGACTGGATGCGACGTAACCTCAACCGCCGCGTAGAAATCATGTTCCCAATAGAAGACCCCGACCTCAAGCAAGAAATCATATCCATCATGGAAATATCTTTGGCAGACAATATCAAACGCCGCGAAGCCGACAGCGAAAGCGTATACCGCAAACCAAACCGCCGCGGTAAAACGTCAGTGCATTCTCAGCTAGAGCATCACAGACGGGTGGAGGATAGTTATGCGGCGGTAAAGACACAGTATTAAGGCGCAAGTTAAAACCTGCGCCTTGACTGACTTCAGTTTTTCATTTGGCTAGTGGCGGGCGTTACTCTTTTTCTACGCGGCGTAAAAGTAGGGCGTTGTCTTCGGTGATTTGGAAGCTGACTTCGTCTCTGTCTTTCCAGCCTAGTGTTTCTCTAATTTCTCTGGGGATGACTACGCGACCTAACTCGTCTATGAGTCTGATT
>Ga0123352_10000391_pt1 | contig 52575 bp, 49 predicted proteins | sample TergutLab28metaG_FD_89700 | JGI IMG/M metagenome (GOLD analysis project Ga0123352, IMG submission 89700) | Labiotermes labralis P1 segment gut microbial communities from Petit-Saut dam, French Guiana - Lab288 P1 | ecosystem: Host-associated > Arthropoda: Insects > Digestive system > Gut ... | reverse complement strand
GAGGCGTTCTTGTCGTCCATTATCTTTACTATAAAATATAAAAATCCCGCTTCTTTTCCACTTCTTCCACACGTTCCCATCAAAAATGGAGCTGCCTTGCTTCTTCCTTAGCAAGACAGCCCCGTTTTTTATGAAAAAGAAACGATTGATCAGATTGCTGTGTTGGATACTATTCATCGTTATTTTTATGGTGTGGATAACATTGGCTAATCCATGGCCGCCTTTACGTGACCCCGTACCCGAAAACTTGAATCATCTTTTAAACAATGGTATATTTGTCCAATAGGTTATTTATAATCGGAAGCCTTGTGAAAACAACGCTTGATTTCTTTACATACTCGAAGAATCGTAAAATATATAATGAACCTTATCGATAAGGAGACATATATGGATACTGTCAAAAAGAAGATACTCGCCGTTGACGACAACCCGAGCATCCTAAAAGCCGTCCATTTCGCGTTGAAGGAACTATACGAAGTATACGCCATCAGCGAACCGGGGAAGGTCAAGGGATTCCTAAAGGAAACGACCCCCGACCTTTTTTTGCTGGATTGCATAATGCACGGACTGACCGGATTGGACTTGGTTAATATCATACGGGAACATCCCGACCACGAGAAAACCCCGATAATCTTCCTCACTACGAAGGACGCGGAGGATTCCATCACCGCCGCGTTCAGCATGGGGGTTTGCGATTATATTATCAAACCCATCAACGAGGATTTTCTGCGGGATAAAATCGCCCTTTATTTACGTCAGACAAAGGAAAACGGTTAATAATCCTTAAAGGGGTTGAATATATGGTCAAACCTTACGAACCTATGCCGGACGGCGATGTTTTGTTGATCCGCGACAATCAGCCCCCATCAAACGGGGACGCAAACGGGGAAATGATGCTGATCGAATCATTTCTGCGCGACGCGGGCAAAGCGATGCCCCTATTCGAGGAAATCTACAACGGCGATGAAGGAAACGCCGAACGTTTCCTCGTTTCCATACATGGGATGAAAAGTTCATTGGCCATCATTGGCGAAAACGATTTGTCGAATGTTGCGTACGAAATGGAAAAAGCCGGGCGCCAAGGCAGTACGGATTTGATTTCATGCATGATGCCGCCGTTTTATGACAACATGCTGACACTTATGGAAAAGTTGAATAAAAAGCTCGCGGAACATCGGGCACAAGAAGATGAAGCCGTATCGGTTACCAATGATATGACTGCGATAAAGACGCGCCTTCATGGCAAGCACGCGGAGGGTATCGATATCGCCAAGGGATTGGCGCGTTACGGCGGCAATGAGGAAACCTACATCCTCATCCTGCGCTCGTACGCGGCGGGTGTGCGCTCCATGCTTGGTACGGTTGAAAACGTGAACCAAAAAACCCTCACGGATTATGAAATCAAGGTCCACGCTATAAAAGGGATGAGCTTGGACATTTACGCGAATCATATAGGTTACGCGGCAGCCGACTTGGAAAACGCGGCGAAGGATAAAAACTTAGGCTTTATCGATAAGCATAACGCGGCTTTTTTGGAATCCGTCAAAAAACTCATAACGGAACTGGAAAATTTGCTCCGCGTTTTGGATGAAGAAAATCCCAAAACGTTGAAAGCCAAACCGGACGAAGCCGCGCTTAAAAAGCTACTGGCCGCCTGCCAATCCTACAACATGGACGACGCTGACGCGGCTATGGCGGAAATTGACCGATACCGGTACGACGATGACGGCGGGCTCGCGTTATGGCTGACAGACAGGTACGATATAATGGACTACAACAGCATCGTAAAACGATTGGGAGGTGAATCATGAAGATAATCTATGTGGACGACGTAGTTTATCACCTTAAAACGACGAAGGAACGTTTGAAAAATTATTTCGACATCATCCCCGCGCAATCCGCGGACGAGCTTTTCGAAAAGCTGGAGACCATGACGCCGGACTTGATTTTGCTGGACATCAACATGCCCGAAGTGGATGGGTACGAAACGATCAAACGCATGATGGAAAACGAACGATACGCGAAAATCCCGGTCATCTTCCTTACGGCCAAAGCCGAAAGGAAGGCGATCCTAAAGGGTTTGGAACTCGGCGCGGTGGATTTCGTGATAAAACCGTACGAGGACAATGCGTTGATTGAACGGATCACTTACTATTTGTACCCCGAAACCCGCCCCGAAAGCAAACCCATCGTGCTTGCGGTGGATGACAGCCCGAGTATATTAAAAGCCATTAATTTCCTTTTAAACAAGGACTGTGTCATTTATACGCTTAATGAACCGGATAAGATCAAATCCGTATTAAAGATCGCTTCGCCCGACTTGTTCTTGCTGGATTGCAAGATGCCCGTCATGAGCGGCTTCGAATTAATACCCACTATACGCGACCATAAGGACCATAAAGAAACGCCGATCATTTTCCTTACTTCCGAGGCAAACTTCGATACGATAGCCGTGGCGCGCAGTTTGGGTGCGTGTGATTTTATCGTTAAACCGATCGACGACGAAATCCTTTATAATAAGGTCATGGCGCATTTGGATGGATTCGAAATCAAACGGCGGCTGCGCGGATTATAATCTTATGTTGGGGGACGACAATGGATCATAAGGAATACACCGTCCTGATCATCGACGACCAGGAGACGAGCATTACGGCCCTATCGCGGATACTTGAAACGCAATACACCATCCGAAAGGCAAACAACGGCATTGACGGCATAGGGATGGCAGAAGCCTTCCAACCGGACGTGATCCTTTTGGATATCATGATGATCGATATGGACGGCTATGCCGTAATCACCCAATTGAAAAAAAACACCGCGACGAAGGATATCCCCGTCATATTCATCACAGCGTTGTATGGCGACGAAAATGAAGAAAAAGGACTGGCGCTCGGCGCGGCGGATTACATAATCAAGCCGTTTTCCCCCGCGATCGTAAAGCTGCGTATACGCAACCAAATCAAGATGCTGGACCAATTCCGCGAAATCCAACACCTGAGTATGCACGACCAATTGACGCGATTGCCCAACCGCCGCAATTTCGAGAACCGCTTATGCCTCGAATGGCGGAGGTCACACCGCGAAGGTACGCCCCTGTCTCTGATGATGATCGACATCGACAGGTTTAAGAATTACAACGACACCTACGGCCACCAGCAAGGGGACGTCGCCTTGCAAACGATGAAGGATATCTTCGATAAAACCCTAAAGCGCCCCACGGACATGGCGGCGCGTTGGGGCGGCGAGGAATTTATCGCGTTGTTGCCCAATACGGACTTGGAAGGTTCGTCCAAGATCGCGGAGGAACTGCGCGGCAACACAGAAGCAAGCGAAATCATGTGTCCGATGAAAAACACCGTCACAAGGATAACTGTAAGCATCGGCTTGTGCGTATGGACACCGGACAAGGATTACAACCTGGACGAGTTCATATCCCAAGCGGATACGTTGCTGTATAACGCGAAGAATATGGGACGCAACCAAGTCTGTTTTTAATTACTTCCACGCTTTATAAAGCCCCGCGATCACCTGCTCGATCGGGGCTTTTTTAATTACGACGGTTTGCGTCTCGATACCGTACGCCTCGGAAAGCGCACGCAGGCCGTCAAAACTACCGTCATAAGCGATCTTACCGTTCGAAATCATCAATATCCGCTCGGCCATTTCCTCCAGGTCATCCATATCGTGGCTGGTGACGACGATCGTCACGCCGTTTTCGCGGTTGACTTTCTTTAGGAAGTCGATCATTTGCCGCTTGGCTACCACATCCAACCCGAGCGTGGGTTCATCCAATAAGATCAACGTGGGGCTGTGCAGGAGCATCATAGCCAGGTCGGCCCTCATGCGCTGGCCGAGGGATAATTCACGCGCGAAGGTCTTTTGCAATTCGCCGATGTCGAGCAAGTCGGTCACCATTTCCAGGTTGCGTTTGTACACATCGTCGGGGATGTCCCACACCACGCGCTTCCATTCGAAGCTCTGCGAAATGGGATGGTCCCACCATAATTCCGTACGGTTGCCGAAAAGGACACCCAGCTTTTTCATCAGGCGTATGCGGTCCTTATCGGGCGACATACCCAGTACGGAAACGGTGCCTTGCGTGGGCTGGAGCATCCCCGCGAGGAGCTTCATCGTGGTGGACTTGCCCGCGCCGTTGGGCCCGGCATAAGCGACGAACTCGCCGGGGTTGATCGTAAAGGATACGTCGTCCAGCGCGTGGACGGTTTTCTTTTGCGGTTTAAGCAGATTCCTAAGTATCCCCTTCCCCGCGTTTTCACGCTGCCATTGGGTGAAGGTTTTGGTTACGCATTGGACATGGACACCCCCGTTCAAGGGACTTCCCGCGGACGGGGTGAACATGGCGGGGGCTTTGCGCCTTCTACCGGCGGTGACCCATGGGGTGGTATCGGTTGATGCCTGTCTTGACATAATAATGCAGTCCTTTCCTGAAGAAGTGGGCGGCGAAGAGCCATAAGATTATCGCGATCAAAAGCGGGTACCACGCGCTTAAGCCGAAGGGAGCCTTGCCGAACAGCGCAAGCGTGGGAAACCACGCGAGCAAACCCGTAGGGATAAACGTAATAAGCGGAAATTGTAAATACCTCGGCATCCCCGACAGCGGGAACGTGCTGATATGGCCGAAGGTGTCGATGACGAACGTCGAAATCTCCTCGGCCTGCACCGGCGCGTAGAACGCCAGGCTGGAAGCGAAGTACGAATTACCCAAGATAATCGCCACCGTCACGATGAGGTTGCCAATGAGGGACAGCACCCACCACCAGGGTAATACGATATCAAGGCCGTTTAACGCCACGGCCATGATCACCGTACCCGAAATCAAATTGCTGCTGCCCGAAAAAGGGATGAACCCCTCGGTAGCGAGTTGCATGGGTAGGGATACGGGCTGGTTAAACATGTGTTCAAGCTGTCCCCGCCCTATCCTTCTGCTGATATGCCCCGTATTCGCGCCCGAGCAGAAGGTTTGGAAAATCCCCGTGACGATGGTCGTATACGCCAGCATGAACAACACTTCGAAGCGGTTCATGCCGCCAAGCCCGTCAAACCGCTACGCCAGCAGGAATATCCCCGTAACCGAGGAAAGGTTGGATATCACGTCCGCCAAAACCGCGAGGACGGCGAAGGTACGGTCGCGCAGCAGCCACGCCAAGTCCATCTTCGCGTACAAGGCGTAGAGGGAAAAAATCTGTTTTATCTTGTATGCCGCGTTACCCGCCATAACTCACCTGCCTTTCCTTTGAACGGGCGAACCAAATAATCGCAACCGGCCAAAGGATGATGTTCCATGCTATTTGCACGGCGATAACCCGCGTCGGGTCCGCCGAACCTACAAACAACGACAAGGGTGCGCCTCCCAAACTCCCGAAGGGCTGCGCTTCGAAAAAACGCGTCAACCCGAAGGGCAGGATACGGAACGGTATCACCGTACCCGTAAACAGCGAAACGATCGCCATGCGTATCGAATGTCCCAGCCACGCCATACCGCGCAAACGGATGGTTACGCAAGCGAAGATGAAATCCAGCGCGAACCCCAGCGATATACATAAAAGCAACGACGGGAAAAACCACGGCGTGACGGGTATAACCGATATCCCGAACAAGGGCGCAACCGCCAGCATCGGCAATGAAAAAACCAACAGCATGGGAGCCCACCCGCCGACGGTCTGCGCGATCAACTGACCGAAGATCGGGTACGGACGCGCGTAGAGGTTGATCAACTCCCCTTCGTAGTTCCACGCGGATGCCATCGTACGGACGACCAGCATTTCCGACAGCAGCGCGTTTACATAGGTGTAGGTAAGCAATTGGGTCAATGTCATGCCCGCGTCGGTTTCGCCGCTTGCGATGACCCGCCACAAAAACATCAACGGCAACAAGTACATCAACCGCACGACAATGTTAGGGAGCAGGTAGATCAACCCGCCGTTGGTTTGCCCGCGCAAGGCGGTAACGGCGGTGACGGTGTATTTACGCATATGTTGCGCCCCCGGAAATCGCGCTCCCGGTTTTCGTGCTTCCAATCTTCGTACCTCCGGTTGTTGTGCCTCCGGTTGTTATGCCTCCGGTTGTTGCGCCCCCGGTTGTTGTGCCTCCGGTTGTTATGCCTCCGGCCGTCGCACTTAAAGCGGCGGTTTCCGCCGTTCCTTCGGTTTCTATTTCCGTTATCGCGCCGTTTGCCATATGCCATATCCGCGCGGCGAACTTGTTAATGAAGTAACGGTCGTGGGAAATCATCAGCAGCGTCCCGTCGAAGTCCGCCACCGCTTCCTCGATCCATTCCCGCGATTCGATATCGAGGTGGTTGGTCGGTTCGTCGAGGATAAGAAAGTTGATCTTTTCCTGCATTAAAAGGCATAGCTTCAAACGGCTCTTTTCCCCGCCGGACAGCGACGAAACCTTTTTAACAATGTCGGGCGTACGAAAATTAAATTTCATAAGCAGCGCGCGCGCTTTGTCCTCGGGTAAGCCCGTCGCGCCGCGGATTGTTTCAAGTACGGTCGCGTTTACGTTATCGAAATGAACAATCTGCGGAAGGTAGGCGAACTTAATATTTCCGCTTACTTTAACGTTGCCGCCGTCACATTCCTCCTCGCCCGTAATCAATTTGATCAAGGTCGTTTTGCCGCAACCGTTCGCGCCGATAAGGGCAATGCGGTCGTTGCGCAGGATATTGTGCGTGATTCCGTCCATCAGCACATTGTCGCCGTAGCTTTTGCGTACGTTGTCCAACGAAACGACGACCTTCGCCGCGTAGCCGCCGCTCTTGAAGTCCTCCACTACCCTGCGCGTCGTGTTGGGTTTGTCGATTTTTACCATATGGTCGATGCGCGAAAGGATGGCATGGTGCTTGGTGGTATAGCGGTCGTTTTGTAAGAACCACTTGGCGCGGTCTTCGATGCGCTTAATTTCCCGTTGCTGGCGTTCGTACTGCTCCGAATGTTTTAAATAGCGGCGTATCCGCTCCACGGCGTAGAACGAATAGCTCCCGCTGTAAAAGTTTACCTTCCCGTAATCGATTTCGATAATGCGCTTGACGACATTGTCCAGGAACACCCTATCGTGGGAAATGCACACCACCGTACCCTTAAAATCACGCAGGAACTGCTCCAGCCACGCCAGCGACGGCAAGTCGAGGTGGTTGGTCGGTTCGTCCAGCAGGAGGATATCGCACTCACGCAGGAGGATACGGGCCAGGTTGACCCGCGTCTTCTCCCCGCCGCTGAGCAGCGAGAAAAGGCTTGATTTCATATGCTCGCTTATGTTCATCCCGTTGCAGATCTTGTCGATCTTGTAATCCACGTCGTAGCCGCCCAGCCGTTCGTAGTCCTCCATGAATTTGCCGTAGCGTTTGAGCGCGGCGGGGTCGGGATCGCCCTCGACCTTCTTCATCGCGTGGAAGATTTCGGTGACTTCCGCGAAGGACGAACGCAGGATGTCCTCCACGGTTTCGCTTTCGCCGAATACGGGTATCTGCGCAAGAATCTCCACTTTCTTACCCGTCGCCTTTGACAGCGTACCGCTTTCATAGTCCTCATCCTCGGCCAAAATACGGAACAGCGTCGTCTTGCCGGAGCCGTTGCGGCCCAGCAGGCCGATTTTTTCCCCGCTGTAGACTTCCAGGCTGATGCCGTGCAGTACGTGGTTGGCCCCGTAGTACTTGTTCAATTCGTGTACGGAAATGTCGATCATGTGAATCATCCTTTCTGTTATTGCGTCGGTCGCCGCACGGCTAATAAAAAACCCTGTGCGATTGTTGACCTCCGCACAGGGTTATAAGCGTGATATGCTTATAGTTTACGAATTAATCGGTTAATTCGTGTGTGGTTACGGGCATCAAACAATCTAAAAATGGGCATACTACCCCCTTGTTTGAAACCGCGCTCATCGAAAGATGGAAGATATGCGCCATCCAAGTAAATTGTTTCATGCTTTTCACCACCTTTCTTATTAAACCGTGGGATACGCTAGCACAGCGTTTGCCGGAAGTCAAAACATTTCGCCATTCGTGTTAATATCCATGTCAATGTTTTCGCCTCGCCGCTTTTTTATGTTGCCTTATGTGTATTTGGTGTTTTTTCCAATGCGCGGCGTCTTCCCTGTGGTATGCGCTTCGGTCGTCCGCGTATTTATTTTCGCGCTGTTGTTTATGGTATTGCTCCCAGCGGACATGGGTTAGTGTCCCGCTCCTTAAAGCGGCTTGGATCGCGCAGCCGGGTTCATTCGTGTGGCGGCAATCGGAGAAGCGGCATTGCGCAAACAATTCCTCTACATCCCCGAAGCCGATGCTGATCCCCTCTTCCGCGTCCAATAAGCCCAATTCGCGCATCCCCGGCGTGTCGATGACCATCGCCCCCTGCGGTAACGTGAAAAGCTGCCGATGGGTGGTGGTGTGCTGACCCTTCGAAGCGTCCTCCTTGCGGGTTTCCTTCACCGTCATGACCTCTTCATCGGCCAAGGTGTTAAGCAAACTCGATTTGCCCACGCCCGACATACCCAGGAAAACGACAGTTTTACCCGGTTGCAAGTATCCCTCCAGCGCGTAAAGCCCAAACCTCGTACGGCTGGAAATGGCATGGACGGGAATATCCGGCGCGGCGGTTTTCACCTCGTCGATTTGCGGCGTAAAGTCATCTACCAAATCCGCTTTTGTCAGGATCACCACGGGTTGCCCGCCGCTTTGACGCGCCTGCGTAAGGTAACGCAGGATGCGGTGTACGTTAAAGTCCCGGTTCAAGGACGTGAGGATGAACACGTAGTCGAAATTGGCGGCAACCACCTGTTCCTTGATATGCTTGGCGTACCCCGCCAAATGACCGGAAAAATCCGCCCGTGAAAATTTCGTGCGGCGGGGCAATAATTCCGTAATCATCGACGGCCCGTTATCGTTGTATTGCAAAAGCACGAAGTCCCCCACGCAAGGCATGTCAGCCCGTACGACCGCGCCATGCATGAACGATCCTTTTAACTTCGCCGTCAATTCCCCGCGCTCGGTGATGACGGTGTATTGCTCGCGCTGCTGTTCGGTTATCCGCGCGGGCAGGAGCCCTTCGGAAATCATTCCGTCGTAACCATATGCTTGTAAGGTTGTCATTCTCTTCTCCTTTTAACCGGCTATAATTTTGGACATAAAAATACCGCGGACAAGTAGCCTTTAATAAGGCATTGTCTGCGGCATCCATTCGTATAAATACTACGTATTTACACGCAAAGAAATCCGACACACATTGTGCGTCTTACGAAAAGGGTACGGTATGGTACGTATGCGGTTTAGGCTTCGGCAGCCACCCCGTCAATTTTGTTATGTGCCATACAACAGTACACCCTTTCGGAAAATTTAGTTTTATTTACAAGCGAAGCGTACCACCACGGCTTGCGGTTGTCAAACACCTTTTTACTTCATCCAATTGCGCCAATGTCGGCGGTTGCGTATCGGTGAGCTTGTACGGGATGTTAAGCCCTTCCCATTTATGTTCGCCTTGCTTGTGGAAGGGAAGGACTTCGATTTTGTTTATATTATTAAATACCTTGAAAAATTCGGCCATTTTGGTTAAATCATTCGCATCGTCGGTCAAACCGGGGACGAGTACGTAATTGATTTGCGTCGGGATGCCAAGGCGCTGCGCGGTTTTTAAAGTCAAAATAGGCCGTTCGACCTTCGAACGGGTGATGCGGTGATACAAATCGGGATCGTATGCCTTAAAGTCCAATAACAATAAATCCACATAGGGCAGTACGGCTTCGGCATCGGCTTCCGTTGAAAACCCCGATGTATCCAATACCGTGTGTACGCCGCTTTTTTTACATTCCTTTAACAGTTCGCGTAAAAATTCCGGTTGGTCCGTCGGTTCGCCGCCGGATACGGTAATCCCTCCGCCGGAAAATTTATAAAAGGAAGTGTATTTCAACACTTCCTTCATGATTTCCGCGGTCGTTTTTCTTTCGCCGCGCGTACGCGACCACGTATCGGGGTTGTGGCAATAGAGGCAACGCAACGAACACCCCGCGAAGAAAACCACGGTGCGGATGCCCGGCCCGTCCACCATACCGCCGGTATAAACCGAATGGACGAAGCCTTCCGTCCCTTCGCTATTGGGAGTCGAATAGTTAAACCCCTCCACGGGCTACATGCTTTCGTGGAAGGTACGGTGGATGACCTCCAATTGCTGCTCGCGCGTCAGGCGTACGAAGTTGACCGCGTACCCGCTTACGCGCACGGTAAGCTGCGGGTATTTTTCGGGTTGCTCCATCGCGTCCAACAGCGTTTCCTTATCAAAGACGTTGATATTGATGTGGTGCCCCTTATCATGGAAGAAGCCGTCCAGTAAATTGGATAGGTTGGTTACGCGTTCGTCCCCGGTACGCCCGAGTGCCTTGGGTATCACCGAAAAGGTATAGGAGATACCGTCCAGCGCGTATTCGTAAGGAATCTTCGCCACGGAGGACATGGAGGCGATTGCGCCCTTGGATTCCCGCCCGTGCATGGGGTTGGCACCCGGCGCGAAGGGTTGGCCCGCCACACGCCCGTCGGGGGTTGCGCCCGTAGCCTTGCCGTAGACGACGTTCGACGTTATCGTCAAAACCGAAAGGGTCGGCATGGCATCGCGGTACGCGCGGTGTTTCTTTAATTTTTCCATAAACAGTTTAACCAAATCGTTTGCGATCCTGTCCACACGCTCGTCATTATTGCCGAATGCGGGGTAATCGCCCTCAATTTCATAGTCCACGACAAGGTCGTCATCATTGCGGATGGCTTTCACTTTCGCGTATTTGATCGCCGAAAGGGAATCCACCACGACGGAAAGCCCCGCGATACCGCACGCGTGGGTGCGGAGGACTTCCATGTCGTGCAAGGCCATTTGTAAGGACTCATAGTTATACTTGTCATGCATATAATGGATGATGTTGAGCGTGCTGATATAGAGCTGCGCGAGCCAGTCCATCACTTGGTTGAGCTTGCGGTACACTTCGTCAAATTCGAGGTATTCCGATTTAACGGGCGCGAACTCGGGCGCGACTTGCTTGCCGCTTTTTTCGTCCCGCCCGCCGTTGATGGCGTAGGTCAACGCTTTCGCCAAATTCGCGCGTGCGCCGAAAAACTGCATCTGCTTACCGATACGCATCGCCGATACACAGCAAGCAATGGCGTAATCGTCGCCCCAGTGGCCGCGCATCAGGTCATCGTTTTCGTATTGCAGGGAGCTCGTTTCGATGGACATCTTCGCGCAGTATTTTTTAAAGCTGTCGGGTAAATTATTACTCCAAAGCACCGTCAAGTTAGGCTCGGGCGCGGGGCCCAGCGTCGTGAGGGTGTGGATCATGCGGAAGGAATTCTTGGTGACGAGCGTTTTGCCGCTTTCCGACATGCCGCCGATGGCCTCCGTCACCCATGTCGGGTCGCCGGAGAATAACGCGTTATATTCCGGCGTACGCAGGAAACGTATGATCCTTAATTTGATCGCGAAGTGGTCGATCAATTCCTGCGCTTCGCGTTCCGTGAGCGTACCGTTTTTTATATCACGTTCAATGAAGATATCCAAAAACGAAGCCACACGCCCCAGCGATGTCGCCGCGCCGTCCTGTTGTTTGGCCGCGGCCAGGAAGGCGAAATACGTCCATTGGATCGCTTCCTTCGCGTTAGCTGCGGGCTGTGAAACGTCGCAGCCGTAGTTTGCGGCCATTTCCTCCAATTGCTTCAACGCGCGTAACTGCTCGTTGATTTCCTCCCGCAGTTGGATTTCTTCGCGTATGCCGATTAATTTGCCCGAAAGCCGCATGAGGTTTTCGTGTTGTAATTGGCTTTTTTTATCTTCCATTAGAAAAGCCGTGCCGTACAACGCCAAACGGCGGTAATCCCCGATGATCCGCCCGCGCCCGTACGCGTCGGGCAAGCCCGTGATAATCCCCGAGGATCGCGCGGCACGCATGTCGTCGGTATACGCGTCGAAGACGCCGTCGTTGTGGGTCTTACGATGATTCGTATAGATATCGACGATGGCGGGGTCGAGTTCGTAGCCAAAGGCTTTTAAAGCGTTCTTAATCACGCGGACACCGCCCTTGGGCATGATCCCGCGTTTTAACGGTTTATCGGTTTGTAAGCCGACGATTTGCTCCAGGTTTTTATTGATGTACCCCGGGCCATACGCGTTTACGCCGGACGGTTTTTTCGTTTCCACGTCCAGAACGCCCACTTTCGCTTCTTCCTTCAATAAAACGCGAACCTCCGCCCACAACGCGTCCGTGCGTTCTGTCGCGTCGGCGAGGAAAGCGGCATCCCCTTCGTAGGGCGTGATATTACGCTGGATAAAATCGCGCACGTTCACTTCTTCCGTCCATGCGCCGTCGTTAAAGCCGTGCCATTGTCCTTTGATCATCGGGCCCTCTTTACGATTCGAATTTGTACGCGGTAAAGCTCTTGAAGGGTTTATCCTTCGTCACGATACAGCCGGGGAAGCCGGGTTGGTTGACCGTATCCGGGTAAAGCTGCGTCTCCAGGCAGAATCCGCTGTGTTTTTGATAGGTAGTACCCTTGCCCGTCACCGATCCGTCGATAAAGTTGCCCGAATAGAATTGCATCCCCGGCATATCGGTGGTGACGGTCATCTTAATGCCGCTTTCGGGTGCATGGACGATTACGGCGTAAGAAGGCGCTTCCCCGCCGTTAAGCACGTAGCAATGGTCGTATCCCCCCGTACCGTTGACCGCCGCCGCCGCTTCGATGTCTTGGCCGATGGCCTTCGGCGTGTTGAAGTCGAAGGGTGTACCCGCTACGGCGTAATATTCGCCCGTGGGGATCAAACCTTCGTCCACGGCGGTGAGCTTATCGGAATTGATTTGCATCACATGGCCGTAGATATCCTTCGCGTCGAAGCCTTCCAAGTTAAAGTAGCTGTGGTTCGTCAGGTTGCAGATCGTTTTTGTGGGGGTTTCGGCCAGATAGTCCATACGCAGGGTATTGTCTTCGGTAAGAGTGTACGTACAGCGTACCGTTAATTGCCCGGGGTAATTTTCTTCCCCGCAGGGGCTTACGTATTCAAAAATAATTTTAGTGGATTCCCCCGAAATTACCGTCCATACCTTTTTATCGAAGCCCTCGATGCCGCCGTGCAGGTGATGGTCGCCGTCGTTTTGGGCCAGTTGGTACTCCTTGCCGTCCAGCGTGAACTTGCCGTAGCCGATGCGGTTACCCACCCGTCCGACGATCACGCCGAGGTAATAGTGCTTGCTCAGGTAATCCTCCGCTTTGTCCAAGCCCAGCACCACATCGCGCAATTGGCCGTTCTTGTCCGGCACTTTAATGGAAATGATCCCACAGCCCGCATTGGTTACGGTAACCTTCATGCCGTTTTCATTAGAAAGCTCATACGTGTTGATTTGCATCGCGATCCACACCTTTTTTGCTTGCGATTATAGCATAAACCCCGATCCGCACACATATATTTCTTTGCATACGGAGGTGGGTAGACATGAATGTCAAGGAAAAATTAGCGAGCGCACTTGCCCTTCCCAAGGAAATCGCCTTGGACATGCCGTTGATCGTCGCCGCGGGCCGGGGCGAATTGAATATAGAAAACTATAAAAACCTGCTGGAATTTTCGGAAAACAAGATACGCGTACATACGTCCGCGGGATTGCTGAACATTGAGGGAACGCGGCTGTGCCTGAAGCAAATCACGACGGAAAATTTGCTCATCACGGGGAGTATCAACGGCATCTATTGGTAGAATGTCTTTTGGAGGCAGTATTTATCCATGTTCCTACGATTGTGGAATTTTTTGCGCGGTTATGTGCGCGTGGCGGTTACGGGCTTCCAGGTAGAACGGTTCCTTAACATGGCCGTTTACCGGGGCATTTTTTTGTGGGACGTACTGCGTACCGATGAAGGGATCGAAATGAACGTAAGCATCAAGGGCTTCAAGATGCTCCGTACCTACAGCCGCAAAACGAAATGCCGCACCCGTATCGTAAAAAAAACCGGCCTACCCTTCATTATATTCCGCTACCGTAAGCGCAAGCTGCTGCTTGGCGGCGTGCTTTTCTTCGCGTTGTCGCTGTACGCGCTTTCTTCCTTTATATGGCGGGTGGATATCATCGGGACCGAAACCCTCGACCACGATGAGGTACGCGCTTTCCTCGCAGAACAGGGTTTGGGTGTGGGAAGTTTTAAATATTTTATCAATTACAAGGAATTGACGCGTGAATTGATCGCCAACTTCGCGGAAATCGGCTTTGCGGACATCTACACGCGCGGCACGCGTACGGCGGTACTCCTAGCCGAAGCCATCCCCGCGCAGCACCTCATTGATCGGGCAACGCCCACGCACGTCATCGCCGACCGCGACGGTTTGATCACCAACGTAACCGCCGGGGCGGGCGCACCCATGGCCCGCGCGGGTGATATCGTACAAGCGGGCGAAATGCTCGTAAGCGGTATGTTGCAAATCCAATCCGAAACCGAAGGCCCCGCGATCATCTATGTGCACGCCTACGCCGAGGTGTGGGCGCGGCGTTATTATCCCATCGAATTCATTGTCCCGCTGGAATATCAACAGCGCGTCTTTACCGGGCGTACGGCAAACCGCCACGGCATCCAATTCCTGTTTGGCGCGAGGCGGGAGTTCCGCTTCCCCGGAACTGGCATTACCTTCACGGATTATGATAGAATAAGCACGCAGCACCAGCCGGGTTCGAACGGTGACTATCCCCTGCCCTTCGTATGGCTCACGACGCATTACGCGGAATTTACGCTCGTTGACCGCACCCGTACGATGGCGCAAGCCTACGATTACGCCGACCGCCAGCTTACGACACGCATCCTGCGCGAATTCGACCTGGGTATCGACATCATCGAAAAACGTTTTATCTACGAAGAAACGCCAAACGCGCTGTTGGTTTACGCGCTCGTCATCACCAACGAACGGATAGACCGAATCATACCCATAGAGGATGTGACGCAATGGACTCCCCCAACACCCCCCGACGGAACATAGATATCCCCAATGCCTTAATGGTCAACATTTTCGGTAAGCTCGACGACAACGTGAAGAAAATCGAGCGTGCCTTCCAAGTCACCGTCATCAACCGTGACGATTCCATTTCCATCATGGGGCTCGGCCCCGCTTCCCGCGCGGATAAGGCCGAAGCCGTTATCAACAAACTCGTCGCCTTCGCCAAGAAAGGTGAGGTAATCTCCGACCAAAAGGTCAATTATTTGATTGCGGCGCTGGAGGACGAGCATTCGCCAACCGCCAGGGGCGAGTTCAACGAAATCGAGAAAATCAGCGACGACACCGTGTGCGTCAGTATTTCCGGCAAGCCCGTCAAGCCCAAGACCGTCGGGCAGAAAAAATACATCGATTTAATCCGTACAAACACGATCACTTTTTCTATCGGGCCCGCCGGGACGGGTAAAACCTACCTTGCCATGGCGATGGCGATTACGGCCTTTCGGACGGGACAAGTCAACCGTATTATCCTAACCCGCCCCGCCATCGAAGCGGGTGAAAAACTCGGCTTCCTCCCCGGCGACTTACAACAAAAAGTTGACCCCTATCTGCGCCCGTTGTATGATGCGTTGCATGACATCATGGGCGCGGAAACCTTTATGCGCAATTTCGAACGGCACCTCATCGAAGTCGCGCCGCTGGCATACATGCGCGGCCGTACGCTGGACAACTCCTTCATCGTATTGGACGAAGCGCAAAACACGACCCCCGAGCAGATGAAGATGTTCCTCACACGCTTGGGTAATAATTCGAAGGCTGTCATCACGGGCGATATCACGCAAATAGACCTGCCCGACGGCAAACTGTCGGGTCTTAACGAAGCGATAAAAATACTCGACGGCATCCCCGACATCGGCATCATCCAACTCAGCGCGCGCGACGTGGTACGCCATCCGCTCGTGCAAAAGATCATACATGCCTACGACAAGCAGGAAGCGAAAATGAAATACAAGGATAAACGCCGCACCCTAAAGAGTTGATTCAAATGCGCAAACGATTTATTAATTACTTGATGGTGGCCCTGGCCTTTCTGCTGACGTGCGGAGCGATAGCGAGCGGGGCTTATTTTCGTGCGGGAGAAGAAACGTATGCCCTGCACGTCGGCTTGCCTTCCGATGTAACGATTTTCGCCCCGCGGGAAATCCCCGACCCCGTCACCACGGAGGAAAACCGTTTATATGCGCTTAACTTCGCGCTGGAACGTTTTGGCACCCCCATTTTTGAACGGGACCACGGCGTATGGTTGACGGTGGAACGCAATTTGCAATCGAGGTTCGCCGAATTGGGCGAAATACGTATCGCCTACCATGAAGAAAAGGAACGCATCAACGACGATCATCGGCTTTGGGAGCGGTGGTATACCGAGCAAGTGGAACGTGTGGAAGAATTGCAACGGTTATGGGATATCAACCGCGACGCTTACGTGGAAGACGGCGGCGACGAAGCGCATCTCTTGCCCCGCCCCTCCGATTTCGAGTTAACGGCCGAACAGGAATGGGTAGACCCTTCCATCGAGACCCTTACGCGATTCAGGGAAATGCCCATATCCTTTACCGAAGCGGAACGTCAATACCTTTTGTATATGCCCGAATTCGAGTTTACGCACCTTTGGGAAACCGTATGGGCGGCCGCGTACGCCGTGCAAATCCGTGACATCAATGAAGGGGATGAAACCAGCGGCCACGTCTTGACGGACATACGCAGATATTTAGATGAACACGAACACAACCGTATCATCAATGAAATCGCCTATCAAATCGTTTCCCGCCATATGCTGCCCAACCGTTTTATCGACCACGAAGCTACCGAAAACCGCCGCCGCGACGATGAGGACAACTACGTCCGCGCCGTGGTGCTTTCGGGCGAACGTATCGTGTCCGAGGGTGAAATCGTTACCTACCGCGCGTTCCGCTTGTTGGAATACTTGGGCTATATCGGCGGGGAAACCGATTGGCGCATAGCCCTGCGCGACGCGATCGCTCCCTTGGCGGGAATGTTTGTCCTCACGCTCGCGTTATTTTGCGCCGTGATTATGTACCTTTCGTTCTACCGTCCGGCTATTTCCACCACGCAAAAGGAAGCTGGACTCCTTTTTATCCTGTATGTGCTGGTGTTGGCCCTCATTTGGGTATTGCGGGAGCAAAATTACCCCTTCCTGCCGGTACTGGTCTTCCCCATGCTGGTGTCGGTGCTGATCGACCGGCGATGCGCGATCATCTTTTCCACGTCGTTGATCCTTATCGGGTATTTTATCGTGGACGGTTCATTGCCGTATCTGTTGTTTTATTTTGTATCCTCCATTTTGATTTGCCTGTTGTCGCGCTATACAACCGAGCGCAACAAAATTATATTGGTTGGTTTCCTCGTTACGGTGATCCAATTTTCGCTGTCGTTGGCGATCGCTTTAACGCTGGAGCGTAACCTCGTGATGAATAATTTGCAAACGCATTTAATAACCGCGGGGTTTGCGGCCGTTAACGGGTTGTTAACAGTTATCATTTGCGTGGGCAGTTTGCCGTTTTGGGAAGCGTTGTTCGGGGTGGTAACGCCGATTAAATTGCTCGATCTAACCAACCCGACGAATCTGCTCCTGCGGAGGCTCACCATTGAAGCACCCGGCACATACCACCATTCCCTTATGGTAGCCAACCTGGCGGAATCCGCAGCCTATGACATCGGCGCGAACGCCCACGCCGCACGAGTCGGCGGCTATTACCACGACGTGGGCAAATTAAAATTCCCGCACTTCTTCGCAGAAAATATTAATGGCGAAAACCCGCACGAACACCTCGAACCCATCAATTCGGCGGGTTTGATCATCAGCCATGTCACATACGGCCTGACGTTGGCCGCCCAGCACCGTTTGCCGCAATTCGTACGCGATATCATTAGGGAACACCACGGCACTTCGCTGATGCAATTCTTCTACGTAAAGGCCAAGGAAGCCGACCCCGACGTGACCGAGGACGATTACCGTTATCCCTACACCATCCCCCAATCGCGCGAATCCGCGTGCGTGATGCTGGCGGATACCGTCGAAGCCGCCGTACGCGCCATGATCCCCAGGATGAAATCCGTCGGCGAAGTGGAAAAGGTCATCCGCGATTTGGTGCGCAATAAATTTAACGACGGGCAGCTTGTGGACAGTCAATTGAGCATTAAAGACTTGGATACGATCGAAGCGTCGTTCATCCGCGTGTTAAAGAGCGCGCACCACGAACGCATCGCCTACCCCAAGCTGGAACCCGAACCGAAGGACCCGCGCGATACGCGCGATTCGTTGGTGATACGCGGTATGGTACGTAAAGAGTGAATTGGGAATTATGAATTTGGGCGATATGAATTCTGAATTAGGAGCAAAGGGTTGTCATGACGATTTATTGGGATGACGTTAATTTCGGGGGAATCCACCAAAATTTAATTGAGCGGGTGTTGGTTGCCGGCGCGGAATGCTTGAATTTGGATGAACGGTGCGAAGTGAGCGTCATCCTCGCTTCGTCGGAGGAGATTTGCAGGATTAATCATAATTACCGCGGTACGGACAGCGAAACGGATGTATTGAGTTTTCCCGGCTTCCCCGGGAGCCTTGCGTTGGGCGATATCGTTATCTGCTTGGAAGCGGCCGAACGGCAAGCGAAGGAATACGGACATTCCTTTGAACGGGAGCTTGCGTTCCTGGCGGTACACGGCTTCCTTCATTTATCGGGGTACGGTCACGACACACCCGAAGAAGAGGAAAGCATGTGCGCGTTACAGGAAAAAATATTGCAAAGCATCGGGGTGGGACGATGAATAAAAATAAAAAATTCCTTTCGGCGTTCGGTTACGCGTTTACGGGCATACGACGCACCGCCGCCCGCGAGCGCAATTTCCGCATACAAATCATTTTGGGAATTACGGCCGTGGCGGCGTGCATTATTTTTCAAGTGGATACGTGGCACTTCCTGGCCGTGGTGCTGTCCATTTTTTTCGTACTTGCGATGGAATTGGTGAATACCGCAATCGAAGCCGTAATCGACCTCGTATGCAAGAACCAAGTCCACCCGCTTGCTAAGATCGCAAAGGACGCGGCGGCGGGCGCGGTATTGCTCGCGTCGTTCCAGGCGATCATCGTCGCGCTGATCGTGGCGTATTCCGTTTTAAGGAGATATATGTGAAAAATTTTTATTCCGGCTTCGTGTCGTTGATCGGGCGGCCCAACGTGGGCAAGTCCACACTCATGAACCATCTTATCGGCGAAAAGATTTCCATCGTCACCGCCAAGCCCCAAACCACGCGCAACCAAATCCGCACGATCCTTACCGGCGAGGATTATCAGATCGTCTTCATCGACACGCCGGGGGTACACATACCCAAGACGAAGTTGGGTACATTTATGGTAAAGAGTGCCTTAAATACGCTTAACGAGGTCGATGCCGTCATTTACATGGTCGAACCCAAGCTGCATAAGGGAGGCATACCCGAAGGCGACAAGGCGATACTGGACAAGCTGGGCAGCGTAAAAACCCCCGTTTTCCTTGCGATCAACAAAACCGATATTACCGCCAAGCCCGAATTGTTAAACGTCATTTCCGCGTACAGCCAAGCGTATTCGTTTAGGGAAATCGTACCCCTGTCCGCATTGACCGGGGATAATACGGCTGCGCTGCTCACGGCCTTGCGCGGCGTACTTGAAGTCGGGCCGATGTACTTCCCCGAAGACCAAATCACCGACCAGCCCGAACGTCAAATCACCGCCGAAATCATCCGCGAAAAGGTGCTGACATTTCTACAGGAAGAAATCCCCCACGGCGTAGCGGTTGAAATCATGAAATTTAAGGAACGCGCCGCCAAGGGAAAAACGCCGCCGCTTGTGACCATCGAGGCGACCCTGTATTGCGAACGTGACAGCCATAAGGCCATCATCATCGGCAAGCAAGGCGCGATGCTTAAAAAAATCGGCCAAACCGCTCGCCGCGATATCGAAGCCCTGCTCGGGTCACCCGTTTTCCTCGAATTATGGGTAAAGGTAAAGAAAAATTGGCGCGACAGCGATTTTTTGTTGAAAAATTTTGGGTACAATGAGCTTAATTAGTTTCCATATATTTGATAACATATGTACAAGCGGTGAGGGAAAACTATGGTTATAAAAATTACAGGGGGTTATTTATGAACCATCGTGAAAAATTATGGCGGCACTTCATCGAATCGGGCAACCCCATGTCCTATATCGCGTACCGCCAACTCTTAAAAAGGGATGCCGCGCGACCGCATCCAACCGATGAATCCGAAATAACCCATGAAAACCTTTAAAGCTCGCGGCTTGGTGCTGCGGGAATATGAAGCGGGAGAGTCTGACAAGCGTCTTTTGTTATTATGCAAAGGCGTCGGCAGGCTCTTCGTTTATGCTAGAGGCGCGCGCAAGCCCAAATCAAAGTTCATCGCGGCGGCGCAGTTATTTACTTATGCTGACCTCGTGATCGCCGAAGGGCGCGGCTTCCATTCGTTGGCGCAAGCGTCGGTCATCGAAAGTTTTTACGACTTGCGCACCGACTACGACGCGCTTTGCTGTGCCCATGTCATTGCGGAGATATGCGAAAGGACCGTGCTGGAAAGCGAAAATTGCGACGAATTGTTACAGCTCACGCTTAAGGCACTCGGTTACCTACATAAAAAAGAACCGCCATTGCCCCTCTTACAGGTTTTGGCGGTTTTTATGTTGCGGTTCTTTTTATGGTACGGGGTCGCGCCGACGTTGGATGCCTGCTGCATATGCGGCGTGATTTGCGATGAAAAAACAAAAACCCTCGTTTTATACGCCGAGGGCTTGGTGTGCGATGATCACAAGGCAACGGCTTCCGGGGAGTATATCCCCATTTCCCCCCCTACCCTTTCCGCTTTGCACTACATATACGACAATGCTTTACCGAAAGCGTTTTTATTTACCGTCGGTGACGGTATCGTACGTGAAATGCAAAACGCCGCCCGAATGTTTTGGCGGCATCATTTTGATTGGGAATTGCGCTCATTGACATACCTCTCCGCTTGAGCGTCCCACATTTCCGTATATTTACCCCCGGCGGCATATAATTCATCGTGTGTGCCGCTTTCTGTTATTCTTCCGCCGTCCATAACCAATATCCTGTCGGCGATGCGCGCCGAGCCTAAGCGATGCGTGACGAGTATCGAGGTCTTGCCGAAGGACGAAGCCGCGAATTGTTTGTACAGGCGCGTTTCTTCCAACGGGTCGATGGCGGCGGTGGGTTCGTCCAACACGATAAATCGGTGTTCGCGGTACATGCCCCGCGCCATGGCCACGCGCTGCCATTGGCCGCCGGAAATTTCAACGCCGCCGAAGTCACGGCCCAGTACCGTATCGATGCCCTTGGGGAAAGTGGCGGTGTCGGTATAATCCACCCCCGCGGCGGTGAGCTTTTCTCGTACATTCTTTTCCACTTCGTCAGCATCTTTATATTTGCCCGTGACGATTTGCCTTGCCACACCCTCTTCATCGTATTGGGATCCCGTTTCCTGCGTCATTTCGCCGCCCTTATCATAGTCGCTGATGAACACGTTCTCCGCCAAGGTGAAGATATATTGCATATAACCTTGGAAAACCGCCGAGGTCTGCGAAAAAAGCGCGGATTCATTTGTAGCGGTGGGGTCACACCCGCCGACCAAAACTTGACCGCTCTCCGCTTTATACAGCCCCATCAGGAGCTTGACCAAGGTCGTTTTGCCGCTACCGTTTTCGCCCACAAGGGCAACCGTTTCGCCGGGGCGTATACGCAGGGAAACGCCGTCCACCGCGGGTTTATCCGCTTTTGGGTAGGAGAAGGAAATGTCCGTCGCTTCGATGCCCTTGTTTAAATCAACTTGTACCCCATTGGGGGACAAGTTCGCCTCGGGCATTTCCAATACATTCATTAGGTTGTGGGTCTTGCCCAGCGTACCCGATACGTTCCATTTGATGCGGTTAAAGATTTCCTCTAACATACCGAAAAGCATCCCCACCGATGCGAACACCGCCGCGAACGCGCCCACGGTGATATAACCATCCATCAGCGAAATGAACAATAACGCCATAATCCCCACCCAACCGAGGGCCTTGATCCCGTTAAGGGTGAGGGTGATGACCGTGATCTTTTTATGCACGCCCCATTCCTTTTGTTGTAATAGGGTTAGGGTATCCATATACAAACGGCGGAAGAAGTGAAACACGCCGAACAGCCGCGTTTCCTTGATTTTATCGCGGGCAATCAACGCGCCTTCGTAGTGGTCGAAGCGGCGGCGGATGGGCGCGGATTCCTTTTCCAATTTGTCCCACAGCTTGGCTTCGATGATTTGAGAGAGTGCCACGGGTACGAAGATAAGCGCGAGAGCGAGGAGCAGTAGCGGCCGCATACTCCACAGGTATGCGCTCATCACGATGTAATACGTGCCGTAGAAGAAAATAATATCGCTGAAGGTTGTGAGCAGGTACGGGGTTCCCCCGCAAGCCTCAATGGCTTTGTGCATATCATCCAACGCTTCCTTATCCTCAAACGCTTTCGCGTTTAACCGCCCTACCTTTCGCAAAGCTGACATGCGAAGCACCGCGCCGTCGGTTTTCCGGTTGATAACATCTGAGGCAAAATAATTATGCACCCCGTTAAGGATTTGTTGGCTTACCACTACTAACGCCACATAGAAAGCACCTATAAAAACATACCGCATGTTTCCATCCACGCCGATTAGGGCCAAATCAGCCAGCGCGTCGTACAGGATTTGGTTGACAGGGGCGACAATACCCCACGAAGCGCCGTGTATGATGCCCAGTAAAATATATACCGACCATAAAACGGGCATCTTTTTGAAAACCATCGGTACGATGCGGCGGATGACTTTTATCAACGACAGGGATTTCTTCTTTTCCTTCACGCGTACCACCCCCGCTGGCTTTCAAACATTTCGGCGTAGAGACCGCTTTTTTTCATTAACGTGCCGTGGTTTCCCTGTTCCGTGACCTTTCCGCCGTCCAGCACATAGATGATGTCCGCCATTTTGGCCGACGCCAAACGGTGGCTGATAAAAATCGTGGTAAAGCCCTTGCTGATGGATTCGAATTTTTCGTAGACTTGGCTTTCCGCCACGGGGTCAAGGGCGGCGGTGGGTTCGTCCAATATCTTTACGGCGGCGGGGGAGATAATCGCGCGGGCGAAGGCCAACCGTTGCCACTCCCCGCCGGAAAGGTCAACGCCGTTGTCGTGGGTTTTGCCCAGCAGGGTATTTTTACCCTCCTTTAACGACTCCGCTTTGGCGTCGAAACCCGACAACGATAACGCGCGATCGATTTCCTCATCCGCCGCGCCGTTGGCTTTTCCGATGGCGGCGTTTTCCGCCACGGTTATATCGTACCGCACAAAATCTTGGAATAATGCACAAAACATCGCCTTGATTACGGGGATTTCCCATTCGCGCAATTCCTTGCCGTTAAGCAGGATTTCCCCGTCGTAGTCGTCGTACAGGCGGGTGATGAGCTTGGTGATTGTCGTCTTCCCCGCGCCGTTGATACCCACGAAGGCGTAGTGTTTACCGTTTTCTATCGTTAGGTTCAAGCCGTTTAATATCACCTTTTCCGTACCGGGATAGGTAAAGGATACGTTTTTGAATTCCAGCTTTTCGAAGTTCGGGGGTGGCGTAACGGGCAAAGCCTCCGCGTCACGGGCTTCCGTTAATTCCAAAAATCGGTTAAATTCCTTTAAATATTCCCGCTCCGTGGTAAATTGCCGGAAATAATACGGTAACGACCAGCTCATGCTATGAACCGTGCTGAACAACGCCCCGATTAAAGCGATGTACAAACCCACGGTCAAACTGCCGTTAGCCACCGACGGAGCCAGCATAAACAACGCTGCCGTGGAGAGCAACCCCAAGATAACCGACGCGCTTTTCGATCGGGCGAACCACAGGGCACCGATCCGCAGTTGCCATTTGCGCACATCCTCGAAGCCCGCCAGATATTTGTCCGCCATTTTCTCCGCGTAGCAGAAGAGGCTGCGTTCACCCGCGGGTTCACGTCCGTGTATAAACCAACCGACGGTACCCACATAGCGGTCGCGTTCGGTTTTATCGCGTTGCGCTTGGTAGGTGGCTTTACCCGATTTAATGGCCAGCCAAAATATGGGTACGCTCAATACAATCAGCATCGACCCCGCCAGCGGCGCGTGGGCTAACAAGATAACCGCATAGCTTGCGGTAACGCCCATCTCCCGCAGGAATTGCGTCAAGGTATTAAACATACCGCTCAGCTTGCCTTCGGGGTTGTCCCATACGCGGTTTAACAGATCAACCGTTTCGTTGTTTTCCAAATGCTTAAATTCCAAGCGGGCGCGTTTCTCCACCAACGGGACGCGCATTTTTAATTGCGTCTTCATGCGGCCCTTCGTATTCGCAAGCCCCATCAGCGGCCATAAAATATAATTGTAAATTTGGAACACGCCCAGCGCGATCAGCGGCGGTACGATACGCGACGCGCCCAGCCCTTCCCCCACCACCACCAGCGCCGTGTCAATAAAATAAGCCGTTACCAGTACGCTGATTGGCGCGATGGCAAGGCCGATGATTTGCTGCAAAAGCCCCAACAACGTATAGAAGGGTATCACGCGGAACGGCAACGACAACGCACGCGGATACGTCATTTTACGGGACAAGTCCATATGTATTCCACCTTTTTTGCATTATACTATGCTATACTGACGATGCCAACAAATAACAAAGGATGTGCGCGGCATTGACGGCATACGAAAACATAATAGAGATGTGGAATGGCTATACGATTATCACGGCGGCGGACTTGGATTTGCGCCTCAATCATTTCCGCATCCAATTCGCGTATAATTCCGCAAAAATTGAAAATCCCGAAGTAACCTACCATACGACAAGGGAGGTTTTTGAGGACGGCCTGGTTAAAGCTTTCCGCGGAACCCCAAAAACCCTGACTGAAATCAATAACCAACGGATATGTTATGATTTCCTGTTACCCAAAATAATCGAACGCGAACCGTTGACGGTTGCGCTAATTAAAGAAGCACATGAAATCACCACGATGGGAACGTACGATGACCGCCGCTTCTTCGAATTGGGGGAACGCCCCGGCGTATTCAAGAAGCATGACTTCGTCGTGGGCCGTCATGAAGTCGGCTCCTTACCGGACGATGTTGAAACCGACATAGCGGCTCTTTTGAGTGAAATAAACCAAATAAACAACCCCCCCGATCCCGCCAAAATCCTTAAAGCCGCCGCCTATTTCCATTCGCGCTTCGAGTTTATCCACGCCTTCGCCGACGGTAACGGACGCGTGGGGCGTACCATGATGAATTACTACCTTATGATAAACAACCACCCGCCTTTAATCGTTTATGATGAAGACAGGACCGAATATTACAACGCATTGGAAGCCTATGACGCAAACGAAGACATTAAGCCTTTGTTTGCTTTTTTAGTTTACCAACTTGAAAAAACCTGGCAAAAGGCGTTAAACAAACCCCATATAACCCCACAAGGAGGAGCAAAATGAACACACAGGAATTAATGGACATCGCTTTACAAGCCGCGGGCTTGGACAAAATGCCCGTAGACTCGGACATCATGGTACCCGGTGAAAACATCAAGAAGGTATTGATGGGCGTGGACATGGACACGGCGGAAATCATGCTGGGCAAGCAATTGGGCTACGACTGCGTAATCAGCCACCACCCCAGGAATACGAACAAGGATATGCTGGACTTGCTCCACACGCATATCTTTAACTTGGAAAAATTGGGCGTACCCCGCAACAAAGGCCAAAAATTGCTGGCCGCCCGTAAGAAAGAACTCAGCTTCAACCAGCACGTATCCAACTCGCGCCGCTCGGAAAGCGCGGCGAAATTGCTCAACATGCCCTACATGTGCATCCACACCCCCGCCGATATCATCAGCCAAGGCATGGTGCAAGCCTTCCTGGATGAAAGGTTCGCGGGTAAACCCGACACCACCGTGCAGGAAATCGTGGACGCGCTGGACGAAATGCCCGAATACAAAAACGCCCACCGCAAGCCCGTCATCCGTGCCGGCGGCAAGGAAAGCTACGCGGGCAAAATATATGTACTGATGGCCGGCTTAACCGGGCCGGGTGCCGCGATATTAAAGGAATACTTTGAAGCGGGTGTCGGCACGCTGGTACTCATGCACATCCCCGAAAAGGACGCGAAGGAAGTCGAGGAACAAGGCATCGGCAACGTGATCGTGGCGGGCCATATGTCCAGCGATTCCTTCGGTATGAACAAGATCGCAAAGTTGTGGGCGGAAAAAGGCGTTGAAACCACAATGATGTCGGGGGTCATTGAAGATAAATAAGACCGTTCTTCATTGATTTCGCTTTACCCCACCAGCAATTGCGCCAGGTAAAGCATCATAAAACCGGGAAGCCCCAGCACCCCCACCACCATAGCGGTGATGGCGTTAACCCCCACAGCCAAGCCGATACCCGCAAGTAACGCGTTGGCAGCCAGGATCCCCGCCGCGCCCAATACCATGTTGCGCCCCACCCTCAATAACCATTTAAATTGGCGCGTGTATAACAAAAACGCAACGAAACACAAGCACAAGACCAGGATAACCCACGTCAAGGTATCCATATGTAACCATCCTCCCCATACAAAAATCCCGCCGCTCTTGCGTGCGGGATTTTATTTTATTTTCCGAACACGATGCCCTTCGCCTTGATTTGGTTATGGTAATATTTATGCCGCAATCCGGCGGCCTTTAATTCGAAGGTAAGGGCATCGATGAGGGTTTCGTCGGTGGTTTGGTCGAAGCGGCTATGTATATACGCCAGTTCGTTATTTACCGACTCCAAGCCGACGATCAACTCCATGTCCTCCGCCGATAAGGTTCGGGAAAGGTTTTTTGCTTTTTTCGATTCGGTTTTACGTTTAAATATCTGTGTATGGATCGCCGCCGGTAACGCGTATTGCAATGTTTGGGTCATGATATCCCGCCTTCCGTGATGCTATACCATAAGCATAGTCAAAAAAAGACGGGTTTATTCCTTTAATTGGGAATTATTTTCCATTCGTTTACATAAGCGAAGATACGGCACGGCGCGGGCGGTATATTTGATTGAATCCTCGTACCCATCAGGACAGCCGAATGTCGGAATGCCAGCCCCAACACGGGTACCCGTTCGATGAACGCGTGCTGCAATTGCGACACGGCTTCGATATACGCGCTTTCGGTGGCGGCGACGCGCGTGGCGGCCAACAATTCCTGTAATGCCGTATCGTGATCAATCAAAAAAGCGAAATCGGGTACGAAGCCGAGTTCCGCCCACCCGACAAACAGATCATAATCGTTGTTATCCGCCAGCCGTTCAATGAATTCTTCATCGGATAAAACGTGTACCTCCGCGGTCAAACCCGCTTCTTCCAACCCATCTGCCAAACGATAAGCGACGGCTACGCGTTCACGGCTGTTTTCGCTTACGATGATGATCAGCGGATATTCTTCGTCACGGGGGACATCACGCAGCAAAAGACGCGCGCGGTCGGGGTCATGGGGCAGCCCAAGCGCCGTAGGGTCATGCATCCAAGCGTGGGGGTGTATGGGCGTCGCCGCGCGCGCGGCATACTGTAAATAAAAAGTGGCCACCGCTTCGTTTACGTCAAACGCGTGCGCGATACCTTTCCGTACATCCAAATCATGGAATACTTCCCGCGAAAAATTAAAACCGACGAATTCGAAATACATAACGGGGAATTCGGCGGTGTGGATTTCCTTGGCGGTGGGGTTGCGTACCCATTCGGGCAACGAAAGGCGGATCGCGTCCACCAATCCCCTGTCGAAGGCATATAAATCGATTTGCCTGTCGGGGAAGAACAAAACCTCAACGCGTTCTATCGAAGGCATTGTGCGGAAGGTGTTGGGGTTACGCAGCAGGGTAAGGGATTGCAGGGGAATCATCCGCTCGAAAAGGTATGGCCCGTTTCCCAAGGGGGAGAGGTTACGCAGGCTGGCGGGATTCGTTTCATTACGGTAATAATGCCGCGGTATTAACGGGAAAAGCAACGCGTACCCCGCGGCGGGATTCGCGTCAACGAATGTAACATGTACGGTACGGTCGTCAATGCGCTGTACGGACCCGATATTCTCGACGGTTGAGCGGTATATCGCATCCCCGGGGGCGTGCCGCAGTACATCGAGTGAAAAAGTAAAGTCGTCGGAGGACACGGGCAAACCATCCGACCATATGGCGTCGTATTTAATGGTCACTTCCACACCGGAGAAGTCAATCGCGAAGTCAAGCTCCGCCAAATGGCCGGTCACACGCAGGTTTTCGTCCAGCACGGCTAACGGCTCAAAGATAAGCGCTAATATCCGCGCGACCGTTTGGTCACGGTTTAACAAGGGGTTGAGCGTTAAAGGCGGGCGCATGGGAAGGCGCAGAATACCGTCGTCCATCCGGTCCGACGCGTACACGGCGGGGTCGGGTAAACGTGGGTCGGGGGAATCGGGGAGCGGATCGTCGAGATAATTCGGAATTGGAAGTTCGGGATTCGGAGTTGGGGTGGGATCGGGAGGGTCGTCAAATGAACCGCCGCAAGATGACAGGATTAACATCACGGCGAATAAAAAAGGTAAAAAAAATATATATTTCTTCATTCATTTTCACCCGAATAAAACCGCAGGATAAACGCGTAAATGCGTTGGTTAAATTCCACACGGTTTATATAGTGGTACGTTTCCGGAAAGGGGATGACATCCAGCGTTTGCCCGTCGGCGGAATATTCGGGATTGGCCAGCCAATTGCGCACGTTCCCCTGCCCCGCGTTGTAAGCGGCGAGAACGAGCCGCATATCACCGCCGAAGGTTTCCAGCAATCTGTTTAAATAAAAACCCCCGAGCGCGATGTTCACATCCGGCCGCCAAACGTCCTCCGGCTTAAATTCGCGTAAGCCCATCAATCCCGCGAGCCATTCTGCTGTGGCGGGCATGATTTGCATCAAACCCTGCGCCCCGCGCGGGGATTCCGCGTTTTCCCGAAAGCCGCTTTCCGCCATAATCACCGCAAACACCCACGAAGGGTCGATATTACCCGCATGGGTATTCACATACCCCATGTGATGTACGGGAAAGCGGACGCGTATGCCCATGAAACCTACGCCCGCGGCAAGTAACAAAGCGATGATTAAAATAATAGGGAACCTTAAACGGCGCCGCTTCATAGGGTTACGGCACCCCCGACTTTTTCCCGTAAAATTTCCAACGCCCCGTCGTTTTCAATAATCACATCCGCGTACGGCTTCAACGCTTCGTCCCCTACCCTGCCGGCTAATCGGCGGGCGGCGTCTTCGGGCGTCAGGCCGTCACGCGCGATAATGCGCTCGGCGCGGAGGGTATCGCTTGCGGTAATGAGGATCACCGTATCGCAGAGCATATGCATACCCGACTCAATCAAGAGGGGTGCGTCGATCACCACGAAGGGGTATTTGCCCGATTCGCGCGCTTTATTTATTAACAACAGAGAATCATTCCATACCTGCGGATGGATGATGCGTTCCAATAAAGCCATTTTATCCATTTGGGTCCGAATCCCCCCGGGGGATTCGTCATTGCCGAAAGCGAGCGCGCCCAACGCCTTGCGGTCAATTTCACCGCTTGGGCCGATAATCCCTTCGCCAAAGGCTTCGATGATTTGGTCATAAGCGGTTTTACCTTTTAAAATGGCCTCGTGCGCCAATTTATCCGCGCTGATGATAAAACCGTTATATTCCTTTTCCAATATCTTGGCGGCGGTGCTTGTCCCGCTGCCCGAGATACCCGTTACGCCGATAATCCTCATTTCGCTTCGTACCAGCTTTCGCCCGCGTTTATGTCCGCCACAAGCGGTACGGCCAATGCCGCCGCTCCCTCCATTTCGGTTCTGACGAGTGTTTTTACCGCGTCGAGTTCACCGTGCGGCACTTCAAGGAGCAGTTCGTCGTGTACTTGTAATATCAGGCTCGCGGCGAGCTTTTCCGATTGCAAACGATTCGCCACGCGGATCATCGCGATTTTGATGATATCCGCCGCCGTCCCTTGGATGGGCATATTCATAGCCACGCGCGCGCCGAAGGAACGGATATTAAAGTTATGGGATTTTAATTCGGGGAGCGCGCGGCGCCGATTGTATAAGGTTGACGCGAATCCCGTTTCCTTGGCCTTTTGTACGCAACCGTCCATAAAGGCCTTCACCCGCGGGTATTGGACGAAATAACCCGCGATATAATCCTCCGCTTCCCAAATGGGGATCCCGAGGTCTTCACTTAACCCAAACGCGCTGATGCCGTAAATAATGCCGAAATTCACCGCCTTCGCGTTACCGCGCTGCGCGGGGGTCACATCCTCGGGTGCGATACCCAGCACTTGCGACGCCGTAATCCGGTGGATATCCTCATTTTCCCGAAAGGCTTTGATCAATACGGGATCACCCGACATGTGCGCCAGCACGCGCAGCTCGATTTGGCTGTAGTCGGCGTCGATGAATACGCATCCCGACCGCGGCACAAACGCTTTACGCAGTTCGCGCCCCAAGGGCATACGTACGGGAATATTTTGCAAGTTGGGTTCCGCGCTGGAAAGCCGCCCCGTAGCGGTCAAGGCTTGGCGGAAGGTCGAATGGATACGGTTGGTGAAGGGATTGATCAAAGGAAGCAAGCCGTCGATGTACGTCGATTTCAACTTTGCGTGGGCGCGGTATTCCAATACTTCCCCCACGATGGGGTGCGCGGGCTTTAGTTTTTCCAACACATCAGCGGCGGTGGAATAGCCTTGCGTGGTTTTCTTCCCGCCTTTAAGGCCCAATTTTTCAAAGAGGATTACGCCCAATTGCGCGGGGGATTGGATGTTGAATTCCTCGCCCGCGTGATTATGGATGGCCTCCGTAAGCAGCGTGAGGCGCTTGGCCAACTTTTCCCCATAAGCGATAAGGATGCCGTTGTCCACTTGGATGCCGATGTTTTCCATGTCCGCCAGCACGGTTGTAAGAGGGTGTTCGATGATTTCATACAGGCATTGGGTATCGTTATTATTTAACGCTTCGTACATTAGGGGTTGCAGCCGTGCCAGCGCGTCGGCATAACCTACCGCGAAGCCGGCGGCATCCCGTACGGGTAAATCGCCGAACGATTTTTTATTAATGATTTCCTTTTCCGTCGGTAAAACTTCCTTTAAATACATAGCGGCGAGGTCGGGCAGGGATTTTTCCGCGTTGAGCGTATCCAGCGTATAGGCCGCCAACATAACGTCGAAAGCGATATTGCGCGGGTTGACCCCATGCGTACGAAAACGTTGTATTTCGTGCTTCGCATCGTATACCCATTTGGGCGCGGCGGATTCGAACCACGGTTTAGCGGCCTTTATAAAATCGCAGGTAATATAATAAGGTTCCCACCCATTTGCGGAGATTGCCATACCGACAGGTTGCATGTCGTCCCATAAAATGTACAACGCCGTACCCTCCGCGGATTCCATCAGAATCTTAAACAGCGATTCCGCTTCGGGTAACGCGTCGATTATTTTGATCGCTTTTTCTTCTTCGGCGGGTTTTTCCTGCGTGATAATTTTGGGGGAATCACTCGAAATTTCCTTTACAAACCGTTTCGCCGTTTGCCTGAGTTCCAAGCGTGTGATTTCGTCCAGCGCGTCTTGATTCCACATACCCTGCGCGGGAGTCAGCGTCAAATCAATCGGCACATCCGTTGCAATGGCCGCCAACATTTGGCTGATACGTGCTTGTTCTTCAAATTCGATGAGGTTTTCCGACGCTTTTTTGGGCTTAACTTCCGCGGCGTTTGCGATCGCGTTTTCCAACGACCCGTATGCGGTGATGATCTTCGTTGCCGTTACCTCGCCGATGCCCGGTACGCCGGGTATATTGTCGGACGCATCCCCCATCAACGCCTTAACATCGATATAAGCGGCGGGCGAAACACCGTATTTCGCCAGCACATCGGCAGCGTAATATGTCTCCACCTCCGTTTTACCCGCTTTCGTTTTGGGCAATCGGATACATACCGTTTCGGTTGCGAGTTGTAATAAATCACGGTCGCCGGAGACGATGACGGCCTTTAACCCCGCGGCTTCCGCTTTTAACGACAGCGTACCGATCACGTCGTCGGCTTCATAGCCCGCGTATTCCGCCGGAGGCAAGCCCATTTTAACCAAAAGGCTCTTAAGCGTCGGCACTTGCTCGCGCAATTCGTCGGGCATGGCGCGCCTCGTTCCTTTGTACGCGCCATATAGCTCGTGGCGGAAGGTGGGTACGGGCAAGTCGAACGCAACGGTTATATAATCGGGCTTTTCTTCATCGATAAAACGGAACAAAATACTCATAAAACCGAAAATCGCGCCCGTATGCTCCCCCGCGGCTGTCGTCAGCGGTGGGAGCGCGTAAAATGCGCGATTTAATATACTAAAACCGTCGATTAATAAAATCTTTTTCAAGCGGAACGCCCCATTCGGGTTGTAGTTTAGCCAGTATACCATATAATTCCTGATAAACATAAATGAAATGGGGAGGAAACCGTGAAAGCAAACATTAAAATGAAAATCGATTTCCGCAGGGAAATCTCCGGCATCATCGTAAACATGGTGAAAAGCCACGAAGAAATCATCAACGAAAAGATCGCTTTCGACGCCAAGATGCGGGAAGCGGTTGATATGTATAAAAAATTACCGCCGGAAGAACTGGGTATAAAATTACGTCAAATCCGCGAAGCGCACAACCTAACCCAAGGGGATATGGCCTACCGGCTGGGTATGGCCGAAACAAGCATACGCAAAATGGAAAGCGGAAGCGATGCCGTACTCGCCGATACGATAACCCGCCTGGTGCGTAATTTTGACCAAAGCCGTTTTTTATTGCAATCCGCTCCGGCGGTCCTTGATGGGGACGATATTATATACCGGATGCAGACATTGGCCGAAAATACCCTCGCGGCCGCGGTGGAGTTTTTTGTATCCGAAGATATCGCCCATATTGAGGAATATACGGATATTTGCGTGGAACTGTTGTACGCAAAAAAGCAAATCTATGAAGATATTTCATTTACGCAAATCATCGAATTCCTCCACGATATCAATCCCGGTACGGTTGACATCGACTTGTGGATATCCGCCAATGAAATTAATCCCCCCAAACTCGTACGCGATTTAATCAAACGATACGAAAACGACTTGGGGAACGTGAATTATTTAATCGGCTTCCTTAAAAAAATAAAGACCGTTTGGCGACACCACAAACGTAGAAAAAAAGAAAAAAATAATATTAAAGTCAACAAGCTGATAAAAAAGTTAAACGAAAAGAAAGAAGGGCTCAAGCATAACATCAAAGAATTGAACATGCTCTGCGTCACACGCAAGGACGATATCTCCGGCATTAACGAATGGTTCTTTAACCTTAAGCCCCATTTACGGCATTACGTACGGTCGCTAAGCCGTAACCATACACCGTAATTATAAACCGACTATCCATGGATAAAGCCCCGCAGAGCAACGATTCGCGGGGCTTTTTGTATTGTTTTAATCGATACGGGAAAATTTACGGAACAACTTTTTAAAGGAGTGAACACGAAATTTTCCCGTTTTATCTTATGGGTGAAAGGACAGACGGCGCGCCGAAATCCTTATCACATCGGTCTTGTTTGCGGACGCTGCGGCCGCGGCTCCGCGGACAAGCCCGGGAAAGGAAGGTATCCGGCATGGGAAAATCAACAAAAACAAAAAGAGCGTATTCCATCCTCGTTGCAATCGTTATGGCGTTCACCCTCTTTATTGCCGCACCGGTTTACACGGTATACCAAACGATTACCGAAGTACAAGCCGAATTGCCGAAAGACCGGGACGGTAAGCGTCCCTAGTACAAGTAATTAAATTACCGGAAGCGTTATGCCGAATTCCTTTTCTAAATATTTTGTAATCATATCGAGTTCGGCATAACGTTCCATCCCTTTAAACAATAAAATAGCACGATAAACATGTGTATTTCCCTCGTCGATATTGTTGATACGGTACAGACAAAGCGATTTGTAATATAAAAACATCGGCAAATACGTATAATTAAATCCATCGGCGTCACACAATCGGATACCCTTGTCACACATAGACATGCATCTATCATACTGTTTTAATTTAAATAAATCATTTGCCGTGTTGTAAAGCAATGTTACGTAAAATTTTAACTTTTCATCTTCATCATGATAACTTTTATCCATTGATGCGATCAATTTTTTTTGTATTTCCAATGATTTTTCGTTAAATGACAACTCCGCGTATGCAATGGCAATGATATTTATCAACCGCACTTCATCCATCGAAAGGATATAGGTGTCGATTTTATCCTCATCGAAGTGGGGTACGGTTACCCGTATACCTCTAACGGCTAAGGAAAGGGATTTATTATGCTGCCCGCGGTGGGACGCCAGCGACGCCTTCACGTACAAAGCGTACTGCCGCACCAAATTGTTTGCCCCCCTCTGTTCTAATTGTATTAGAAACGTTTCCGCTTCCTTAAACCCCTCTTCCGTTTTCATCAGCAAGCACTTATGAATTTTTTCCTTCAAATCGATAATCTGTTTGTCTTCAATATTCACAATGTCGGTGTAATATTTAATCGGGTCTTCGCCCAACCGCTGCATCAGCCGCTCGAAGGTGAACCAATCGGGACGGCGCAGCCCGCGCTCGATGCGTGACAGCGTCCCCTTTTCGCAAATCCCTTCGCAAAGCTGCTCCTGCGTCAAGTTCCTCGCCTTGCGCAATTCCTTAATCAGCACATCCCCGCGGTATAACGGCATATCCCTTCACCCCTTCATGCAAATAATAGCCAAAGTTGCAAAATAAGTCCACAAAATCAAGGATGTTGCAAAAAATGCTTATTTACCAACCCGCGCGGAATTGCTACATTTGCCGCGCTTTTGCATTTTAACGGAGGTTATCATGCAATGACCCGAACCCCAAAACGATTAATATTTATCTTTCTTTTTTTATTGTCCGCCGTACCGCTCACCGTTATAGGCCGATACGATTTTCCGGCGGAGCGCATATCCATCCACGGCACACTTCCGTCGGAGCGGCTACCTTCCCCTGCCGTGCCCCATCCGTTCGCTGTTTTATTTTCCCACGAGCCCGGTTTTTACGACGAATCCTTTTATTTGACGCTCACCGCCCCGGAGGGTGCCGTTATTTTTTATACCCTCAACGGCTCCTACCCGACGACGCGCTCAATACGTTATACCGGACCCATACGTATCAACGCCCCCGAACCCGCACGCGCCATAGCCCGCTTCGACCGGGAAACCATATCGCGCGTGGCCGCGTTCAGCATCCGCGCGGTCGCGTTTTTGGACGGAAGGTTTACGGAAACGGCTACCCGCAGCTTTATCACGGGTACCGACGTGCATACGCGCTTTTGCGCCGATACGCTTATCTTCGCGCTCAATTCCGACCCGCACGGCCTGTATGACCATTACGACGGTATTTTCGTCGCCGGAGTTGACCGCGAATCCTTCATAGAAAATTATTATGAAGCCCACGGCGAACCACCCCGCGTAATACGCTCATCCCCCGCCAATTTTAACCGGAGGGGGGTGGAGTCGGAACGCGCGGTGCACGTCGAAATGTTTGACCATACGGGTACGCTGCATATTTCACAACGGGCGGGGATGCGGGTAAAGGGCGGATTCTCGCGGGCACACGAGCCGCAGAAATCGTTGGAGCTGTATGCGCGGGAGGAATACGGCGACCTTAACCAATTCCGCTTCGCTTTCTTCGGCGATGAGCTTACCCACGACGGCGTCCTGATGGATCGGTACCGACGTATTCGCTTACGTAACGGCGGTACCGACCGCTATTCGGGCTTTATACGCGACGAATTGAGCCAAACGCTGTTCCGCCGAGCGGGCTTCCCCACTACGCAAAGCCACCGTCCCGCGGCCGTCTTCCTCAACGGTGAATATTACGGCGCGGCGTGGCTAAAATCGCCGCGGACGGAAAACCATCTGCGCCGGGTGTACGGTGGTGAAAGCGAACGGTTCGAAATCGTATCCGGCGGCGAAACGAGGAACCGTAGCTGGTGGGGCGGCGAACGCAGCGCAACCGCCGACTTGCGCCAAGTACATGCCTTGGCGGCCGCGGGCTTTACCGGGCCAAGGGGTGATGAACGGTTTATAGAGTTCAGCCGCCGTATTTGCGTGGAATCCTTGGTTATGTACTACGCTATGCAGATCTATATCAATAACCTTGACTGGCCCAACCATAATATAGAAATGTGGCGGTACTTCCCCACCGATGAGGAAAGGGACGACCCCAACCTCCATACATACCTGAGGGACGGCAAGTGGCGCGTCTTTACCCATGACCTGGAAGCCTCGTGGGGCATAGGGGGTAACGCACAGGTATACCACGACACCATCAACGACATATTAAACAGGCGGCGCGGGCGTTGGAACAGTTATCAGGGCTCCGCGTTCCTAACCGCTTTGGTTGCGCGCGATTGTACCCGCGCCATGATGGCCAACGTATTCATGGATTTGATAAGCGGCGCCTTCGCGCCCGAAAACGTGCTGGATACGCTGGATACGTTACTGGCGCAAATTGACAACGAATTCAACTACGCCCTGCGTGCCAATACCTTCCGCCCCCATACCCCGTCGTGGCCTACCCCTTCCGTATATGAAACGCACCACGAACGCATCCGCTATTTCGCCGTCAACCGCCCGCAGGCGATCCTTACGTCCATTGAACGCAACCTCGGCTTTGACCGGAACGCAACCTTTTCCGTTACCCTTACGGTGGGGCCAAACGGTAGCGCGGTTATGAACACCCGCACAACGGACGCGCGCCAAACCGTAACGGGCAGCTATTACAACGGCACCCGCATAACACTCACCGCACGCCCCAACGAAGGGTACACGGTGGACCATTGGCTGGTTAACGGTACGCGGTATACCGGCGAAGCCGTTTCGGTTGACCGCTGCGCGGAAATTACGCTGGCGTTCCGCCATAAATCGCATTACATACCAAACCCGTTTCCTTTCGATATAAACGTTTGATCAATATAAAGTTGCAAATAATGCTTACTGATTTGCACGCGAAGTATGGATATACTTGTTAAAAATAATAAGGAGCGTGTTTTATGAAGGGCAAAGCAAGGAAGAACATGATGGATATTTTTAGAAAAGGGTTATGCCTATTTATCAGCGCGGTCATTTTATCGCTGGGGATACCCTTTACGGCAACCGCGCAGCCCGCGCCACACGGGGTATTTAAAGACATGGTAATAACAAGCCCCAATGGTTATGTTTACCATTTTAACGTCGAGCATCCCGATTTAATTAGTATTGAGCAGGATGTTTTGATATTTGTAACCGGCGAAGGTGAGTTTAATGTTTCCGTACATTTTACGAAGGTTGTAACACCTGCCGGTGTTGCCCAAGATATTAATATAACGGTTGATTATACCCCTGAAGGCAGTTGGGATTCACATTCCTTGAATAGGTATGTACACCCGCTAAGGATGGAAAACCGCTCTTTCGGCAGATATTATTGGCATGAGGTTGTTTATAATACATCTCTTCGAACGGGCGGTTACTATACAGCAGGGTTGATGGGTGATAACTACGGAAGAGTATGGGCCGAACCCGCTCCCTCCATTTTTTATCTAGCCGTACATCCTCTCGTAATTGAAAAAGGAATTGAAAACGGTGAAATATTTTACGGCGAACGGTGGAACGATGTCGAAGAGATTGACGGCGAATGGATTTTCCATGGAGTGGTTTACAACGGGGTCACCCTTGACATAAGCAGCCTTCTCCAAGCCGCGTTGGATAGCGGCCAAATCGAGTTGATCGGTCCGCCAGAGCCTGTCACAAAGGTGACCTTTGACGGTTCGGTGGTATCATGGGATGCAGTTCAAGCAGAGAATACTTACCATTTATATATAGAAAGTGTAAATTGGATGATAAGAAGTCCGAATAAATTTGAAGTTGGTGCCATAAATCAAATTGACCTTTATACAGCTACAACCTACGACGAAGATGGGAATATTATACCTCATGTTTGGGAAGCAGGTGAATACCTTTTATTCTTTTTAACTTATAGAAATGACAGAGCTTCCATGAGTGAAGGTTTCAACTTCACCTACCCCTTTTCCGTTTCGAGTGGGGTTGGCGCGGCTCCTGTGCCAACTCCCACTCCTCCTTCACCCACACCTACCCCCGCACCCCAATTGCCCATCCCTTCACCTACCCCCGCGCCGCAACCCACCCCGTCACCCTCTCCCGCGCCTACCCCGCAACCCACGCCGCAACCCACGCCGCAACCCGTATCCACCCCTGCACCCCCCGTTACGGTTACGGGTACAACCACCGGACTAGTCACCACCGAACGTCTCGTACGTACGGTTCCCCCTTCGCCCGTAACGGGCCAAAATTTACGCTATACCGTCCAACCGGGCGAAACGTTGTGGAGCATCGCGTTCAACTACTACGGGTCGATGCAGGCGGCCGCCGTCAACAGGATCGTCGCCGCCAACCGTGACATACTGCCCAACAGCCGAGCATTGGAAGCAGGCATGGTACTCACCCTTCCCGCGCAAGGCTTGCGCCAACCCGTCATACAAACGCACTTGGCCGACGCCGCGGGCATATACCTTGTGCAATCGGGTGATACGCTGTCAAACATTGCGGCGTATTTCTACGGCGACGCAACGTTATGGAGGCGCATCCGCGAAGCCAACAGCCCCCGCGTCGGTACGGATAACATGATTTTCGCGGGGCAATGGCTGGTAATACCTTAATATTTCGTAACGTATATGTATAATAACGGGGGTCGGTATATCCGACCCTTATTTTATTATAGGATCATGTACTTAAATATGTTATGATGATGATTATAAAAATTAATTCTTTTTATAGAAAGGAATTAAAATGTTTGACATAGAAAGTATCCAATCATTGTATAATGGCAATGCCGTCAAGCACAGAGAGCATTTTATACTGCGTATCAAAGAACGAAGCATCCGAAGAAAGGAAATATCCCATGCAATACTAACAGGTAAAATTATAGAACAATATCCCGATGATGAACCGTTACCCAGTATTTTAATACTCGGGTATACTAAGGATAACAAACCGTTACATGTTGCTGTAAGTATAGATGACGATATAATTTGGTTGGTTACGGCGTACTACCCGGCGCTTGATATATGGGAAACGGATTATAAAACGAAAAAGGTGATATAAATGAAATGCTATTCGTGCAGGGGAAAAATGGAAGACCATTTGTATTCGGAATTTGAGGATTACGGAGTGTGCGCTATAATCGTCCGCGGTGTACCTTGCCATAAGTGTTCAATGTGCGGGGAAATTGCTTATGATTTAAAAGTTGGCGTAAGGGTCGAAGAAATAATGGAAGCAATCAAAGAATCATTATCAAAAGAAATAGCCGTCATACAATACTCGCCAACAGAAATTGAAGTTGTAAAATATACGGACAAAGCGGCTTAATCATGCAAATGGCTTCCTGGAACGTCAACGGCCTCCGCGCTTGCATGAATAAGGGTTTCTCCGATTTCCTGCGCCGCGGATTTGATTTGGTTGCCGTGCAGGAAACGAAGATGCACCCCGACCAAGCGGATTTCACCTTCCCCGGCTACTATGCGTATTGGAATTGGGCCGAAAAGAAGGGCTATTCCGGCACGCTGGTACTCACGAAAAAAGAACCGATAACCGTCACGCGCGGCATAAATATACCCGAGCACGATACCGAGGGCCGCGTCCTTACGCTAGAATTCCCCGATTTTTATCTTGTAAACGTATACACCCCCAACTCGCAGCGCGAACTGGCGCGGCTGGGTTACCGCATGGCTTGGGAGGACGCCTTCCGGGCCTTTTTATGTGCTTTTGATAAACCCGTGGTGGTATGCGGCGATTTGAACGTGGCGCATAAGGAAATCGACCTTGCCAATCCCAAGAGTAACGCGGGTAGCGCGGGCTTTTCCCCGCAGGAGCGCGGTAAGATGACCGAACTCTTGGCCGAAGGCTTTACCGATACGTTTAGGCATTCGCACCCCTACGAAAAGGGTGCCTACACATGGTGGACATACATCGGCAAGGCTCGGGAAAAGAACGTCGGCTGGCGCATCGATTATTTTTTGGTCTCCGATTCGCTTAAAAATAATATAAAAGAAGCGGCGATTTACCCCGAGGTGATGGGCTCCGACCACTGCCCCGTTGGATTGGTGCTGGCATGATCGATATAAAACCCGCGGCGGACGCCCCGTACAATGACCCGGCTGCCTTAAAAAAAACCGAGGCCGCCGCGCCCCCGCTTCCCTTGATTCCGAATTCCGAACTACGAACTCCCCATTCACCCCCATCTTCCATCGACCGTGAAATGCTCATCGAAATCCTTTTAAACGCGGGATTCAAATCCACGGAAGAAAACCTCGCTATGCTCAAACTACTCATGGATAACGGCATCCCCCTCACCAAAGAAAATATCCTGCGTATGAACCAAGCGTTAAAACTAACTGCTGTCACCGAAAGCACCGTCGATGGCCCAAATCCCGCAACCGCAGCCCACCACGGTAAAGCGTTGTTCATGATACTCAATAATATAAAATTAACCACCGCCAACGCCGCCCAATTGGAAGGGTTCGTATCCGGCAAGCTAAAGATCACCGGGCAAATCGACAACCTGTTGCAAGCCGTCCGTCAAATAAACGATCCCGCGTTGGCATCGCAAATCACACGGATATTGGCAAGCGTGTCCGCCGCCGAAACCGCGCAACCCCAACCCACGACCGGAACCTTCCAAACCACCAATCATACCCAAGCCGCTCCCCGGCAACCGGTCCAACAACCGATTCAACAGCCGTCCGTACCGGCACAATCCACCGTATTCATACAAACCACCCCACAACAGCAGTCCACCCCGCTGCAATCTTCTTTGCAGCAATCCGCTTTACCCGGTCAACCCCCGACGCAATCAACCGTCGCCCCGCAGCACCCCCCCATGCCCGTACAATCGGCGGCATCGCCTCCCACCCAAAATTCCGCGCAAGCACCGACAAATACAACGGAGCAAAACGCAACCCAACAAAACCCCACCCAAACTTCCGTACAACCTACCCCACCGCAACCTACCGCATCGCAGCCGCTTCCGCCGCCGTTTCAACCGCCGAATCCTTTAATTCCGAGTCCCGTATTACAACCACCGAACTCCGAATCCCCATCCCCGAATCCTTCCATTCCAAATTCCGGATTCCAAACCCCAAACGCCGAATCCCCGCCCCCACTCACTTTCCGCTTAACCGAAAGCACTCCCGCCGACATCGACCGATTCCTTAATAACCTGCGGGACGCTTTAACCCAAATCCGTCAAGCGATAACCCTAAGTTCCGAGCTTCGGACCCCGAATCCCGAAATTTCCCGCGTATTGCAAGAAGTCCGCACCTTTTCCAATACCATTGACTTTACCGCGCAAATACGCAACCAATTATATGTACAGCTTCCCCTTTACTATAACGGGCAGGAACACCAACTGGCCCTGCATGTTTACAAGGATACAAAAAAAACGGCCGACGGCAAAAAGGACACCGCTTCCGCGCTCATTTCGCTGGACACCGCTTCCCTCGGTCGGTTTGAAACGTATATCCAAAAGAGCGACGCCTCCGTGCATTGCCAATTCCGATTGGATACCCCCGGCATCGAAGGGCTGGTACGCGACCATATAAATGAATTGGAAACCTTGCTAAGAAACCATAACCTATCGCTCGGCGGGTTTTCCTTCGCCAAGCCCGGCAAGCCGTACACCTTATTGGATTCCCCTTCCCTGTTCGATGACGAAGCCCGCATAACCGAACCACTCGGCGCGCGCCCCCGCTTCGATAAAAAAGCATAAACCAACCATGAAAGGATTTTGAGATGTTTAAATTGGCCAAATACCTAAAACCCTACCGATGGCCGCTGATGCTGACGCTCCTGCTTTTGCTGGGGCAAGCGTTGGCGGAGTTGTCCCTGCCTACGCTGATGGCGGATATCGTCAACAACGGTGTTGTGTATTCCGTCCTTAACGAAACCTCCCGAACCTATTACATAATACAAACGGGGGGTATCATGCTTGCCATCGCTTTGCTTGCGGGTCTGGCATCCATCGGTTCCAGCTACATCGCCCAGCGTATGGCTGCGGGTATGGCACGCAACCTGCGGCGGGACTTGTTCGTTAAAGTCGAGAGCTTTTCGCAGTCGGAATTCGACGCCTTTTCCTCCGCGTCGTTGATCACGCGGTGCACCAACGACGTTTCGCAGGTGCAAAACCTCGTTAACATGAGCGCGCGGATGCTGGTATACGCGCCTATTTTGGGGATCGGCGGCGTTATCATGGCGTTGACGCGCTCCGTCAGCATGTCGTGGATCATCGCGCTGGCGGTAATTTTGCTGGTTTGCTTCGTTGTCCTTATTACTTCAATCGTGATGCCCAAGTTTCGGATTTTGCAGGAAATGGTGGACAGGCTTAACAAGGTCTCGCGGGAAATCCTGCACGGTTTGATGGTCATCCGCGCGTTCGGCACGCAAAAGCACGAAAAAAAGCGGTTCGACGGCGTCAACACCGACCTGCGGGATATGGGCCTGTTCATCGGGCGCGTGATGGCGGTCGTCGGCCCGTTGATCACGTTTATGCTGGCGGGTACGCAGCTACTCGTTATTTTTATGGGCGCGCGGCACATCGCGCACTCGGGGCTTGCGATCGGCGATATGATGGCGTTCATGCAATACGCCGTGCAGGTGATCTTCGCGTTTATGATGGTGTCGATGGTACTCGTTATGGTGCCGAGGGCGCAGGTTTCCGCCGCGCGTATCGCCGAAGTGCTGGAAAAGGAGCTGTCGATCAACGATCCGGACGAGCCGAAGGCGTTCCCCGACTTGTCCCCCATTGGAGGACAGGTTACGTTCAATAACGTCCGCTTCCGTTATCCCGGCGCGGAGGAGGACGTACTGGAAGGCATTACCTTCACCGCCAAGCCCGGGCAAACCACAGCCATCATCGGCCCTACCGGGTCGGGTAAATCGACGATCGCGTCGTTGCTGCTGCGCTTTTACGACGTTGTCGAAGGAAGCGTAACCGTGGACGGCTTGGATATACGCGGCGTCCGCCAAAAGGACTTGCGCGATAAGATCGGCTTCGTCCCGCAAAAGGGGCAATTGTTAACGGGCACCATCGAGTCCAACATCAAATACGGCAACCCAAGCGCAACCGAAGAGGAAATGGTTAAAATCGCCGAAGTCGCGCAAGCCTTCGATTTTATACAAGAACGCGAGGAAAAATTTGAGTCCGAAATCACCCAAGGCGGCGGCAACGTTTCGGGCGGCCAGCGGCAACGCCTTTCGATCGCGCGCGCGCTGGCGAAGAAGCCCGAAATCATCGTCTTCGACGACAGCTTTTCCGCGCTTGACTTCACCACGGACGCGAAGCTGCGCCGCGCGCTAAAAGAGCATACGGCAAACGCGACGGTCATCGTCATCGCCCAGCGCATCGGCACGATCATGAACGCCGAGCAAATTATCGTGCTGGACGAAGGTAGGATCGTAGGCATCGGCACGCACGAGGAATTGCTCGCATCCTGCCCCGCCTACCACGAAATCGCGTCCTCGCAGGATGTCCTTACATCGGAGGTGGACCATGCCCGATAAAAAGCAAGAAAACCAAAGACCGCGGCAAGGCGGGGGCGGAGGTCCATGGGGCCGCCGCGGCGTACCTACGGAAAAAGCCAAGGACTTCAAAGGTTCGATGCGGCGTTTAATCGCTTACCTCGGGGCGGAAAAAACGGCGATAACCATGATCATATCCATGGCGGTGGCCTCCACGGTATTGGCCGTATCCGGTCCGCTTATCCTGGGCAAAGCCACGGATACGATATTCGCGGGGTTTGTCACGAGCATTGACTTTCAACGGTTGGGGACGATCCTCGGGATTTACGCCGCGATACAAATCGTTAATATCACATTCAACTATTTCCAAGGCTTCGTCATGGCTGGCGTAAGCACGCGCATTACCTATAAATTACGCAATGAGTTAAGCGGAAAAATCCACCGTTTACCCCTGCGCTATTTTGATAAGACCCCGCACGGTGACGTCCTTTCCCGCATTACCAACGACGTGGACACAATCAGCAATACGCTCAGCAGCGGCTTGGTGTCCATGATTTCGAGCGCGACGGCGGTATTGGGCATCATCGTGATGATGCTGACCATCAGCCCGCTCCTTACGCTTGTGGCGATCACGATACTCCCCATGTCGGGTGTAATCGTAGGCATCATCGTAAAAATATCGCAGAAATACTTCAAACAGCAAGCCGAAAACCTCGGCAAGCTCAACGGCCATATTGAGGAAATGTTCACCTCACACGCCATCGTCAAGTCCTTTAACGGTGAGGATGCCAGCGCGGCCGCTTTTGACGAACACAACCAACGCCTGTACCGCGCGGGGTGGAAGGCTAATTTCCTTTCGGGCATCATGTGGCCGATTATCGCGTTCGTCGGAAACCTGGGTTATGTGGCCGTCGTGGTCATCGGTGGGATGATGGCGGTACAGGGGCGCATTTCCATCGGTAACATACAAGCCTTCATCCAGTATACACGCCAATTCGGCCAGCCCATGGCGCAGCTTTCCGGTGTGGCGGGTATGCTCCAGCAAACCGCCGCCGCCGCCGAGCGCGTGTTCGTATTCCTAAGCGAAGAAGAGGAACCACCCGACGCGGATATGCCTGTGGTCCGCGATAAAACACAGGGGCATATCAAATTCGAACGCGTGCATTTCGCTTACGAACCCGACAAGCCGGTTATCAAGGATTTCTCCGCCGAAATAAAGCCCGGGCAAAAGATCGCCATCGTCGGTCACACAGGCGCGGGCAAGACAACCATCGTAAAATTACTCATGCGCTTCTACGACGTTAACCAAGGTAAAATCACCTTGGACAACACAAACATAAACAGCTACACCCGCGACAGCCTGCGCAGGCATTTCGGCATGGTACTGCAAGATACGTGGCTCTTTAACGGTACGATCGAGGAGAATATCCGTTACGGTAGATTGGACGCCGCAAGCGACGACATTAAAAAATCCGCCAAGGCCGCGCAAGCGCATCACTTCATACGCGCGCTGCCCGACGGTTATCGGATGATGATTAACGAAGAGGCCGACAATATTTCCGCCGGGCAAAAGCAATTGCTTACCATTGCGCGTACGATCCTTGCCGACCCGGATATCTTGATATTGGATGAAGCGACCAGTAACGTGGACACCCGCACCGAGGTGCTGATCCAACAAGCGATGGACAACCTGATGCAAGGGCGTACATGCTTCGTCATCGCGCATCGGCTATCGACCATCCGCAGCGCGGATTTAATCCTCGTTATGCGCGAGGGCGACATCGTGGAGCAGGGCAACCATAAAGAACTGCTGGCGGCGGACGGCGTATATACCGCGCTGTACAACAGCCAGTTCGACGTGGTTGATTAATTATAGGAAGAGAGCGCGCTTTTTAACCGCGGATTTGTTTAACCGCACGCTCCCACCCCTTGATTAACCCCTTTGCTATTTCTTGTTCCATTTGCGGGATAAATACCCTTTCCGCCCCGCGGTTGGCGATGATATCGTCCGTGCCTTCCCAGTAGCCGACCGCCAAGCCCGCAAGGTATGCCGCACCCAAAGCGGTCGTTTCGATGACCGAAGGACGCTCCACGGGTACGCCGAGGATATCGGCCTGGAATTGCATAAGGAAGTCGTTCGCACAAGCTCCCCCGTCAACGGGGAGCTTTTTTAATACGGCACCGGGCGCGGAAACGAACGTGTTCCCGTCAACGGCATGTATGTCGGATATCATGGCCTCAACGATTGCGTATGTTTGGTAGGCCATGCTTTCCAGCGCCGCGCGTACGATGTGCGTCCGAGTGACGCCCCGCGTCAGCCCGACGATCGCGCCGCGGGCGTGGGCGTCCCAATAGGGTGCGCCGAGTCCGACGAACGCGGGTACAATGTACGCGCCCAACGTGTCGGGTACGCTTGCCGCCAAGGCTTCGGTTTCGGCCGCGTGCGTGATGAGCTTTAACTCATCACGTAACCATTGCACGACCGCGCCGCCGATGAAGACGCTCCCCTCAAGTGCGTACTGCGGCTTGCCGCCGTAGGAAGCGGCCATCGTCGTAATCAATCCATGGCGTGAACGGACGGGTTGGCCGCCTGTGTTCATCAATAAAAAGCATCCCGTGCCGTATGTATTCTTCGCTTGTCCGGATAAAAAACACCCTTGCCCAAACAACGAGGACTGCTGGTCGCCAGCGATGCCCGCGACGGGGATTTTCCCGCCGAAAAGGGCGGTATGCGCGACGACCCCGGAAGAGGATTTGACCGACGGCAGCATCGTTCGCGGGATGTTAAGCAACCGTAGGATGTCTTCGTCCCATTCGCAGGTATGTATGTTATATAAAAGCGTCCGCGAAGCGTTCGTATGGTCGGTGACGTGCGCCGTACCTCCCGTCAGGTTCCAAATCAACCACGTATCCACCGTGCCGAACAGTAAATCCCCGCGTTCGGCCTTATCGCGCGCGCCGGGGACGTTGTCCAGCAGCCACGCCAGCTTCGTCGCGGAAAAATACGCGTCCAGCTTTAACCCGGTTTTGGACGCGAAAAGGGATTCGTATCCCGAGTCCCGTAAATCATCGCACATGGGCGCGGTGCGGCGGCATTGCCACACGATGGCGTTATGTATGGGTTGGCCGGTGGCTCTGTCCCACACCAGCGTCGTTTCCCGCTGGTTGGTGATACCCAGCGCGGCGATATCTTCCGCCGTTATACCCGCCTTTTGTATGGCTTCCTTTCCCACGCCGTACTGCGATTCCCATATGGCATTGGGGTCGTGCTCCACCCAACCGGGCCGCGGGTAAATTTGCGTAAATTCCCGTTGGGCCTTCGCTACGGCTTGCCCCTTCTTATCGAATATGATACAGCGCGAACTCGTTGTCCCTTGGTCAAAAGCCATGATATAGGACATAAAGCACGTTCCTTTCTACGAACCGTAATCCTGTAAGATACGCGCGAGGGCTTCCTCGGTGTAAATGCGGATGCCTTCCTGTAAACGTTCGATATCCGCCGCGGGTAAAGCGTTGGCGGGGGTTGTCGTGGCTTCCTTGATACGTCCGCCGTTATGGTCGGCATAAAAAACCGTGATGTAGCCGTCCACGACCGTCACGACATACCGATGGTTCGGCAACTCATCATCGTTACCCGACTGTACGGCGGGTAGGATTTCGTTTATCGTACCCGAAACCGCGGGTACGGTACTGTAAACCGCCGTACCCGGGTATATGCTCGCGTTAACGCTGGCACCGCCGAATAGCAGATACCCGAACCCGATACCCAGCAAAACCGATATAAAACAAGAGCCTATGATCAATACATACAATTTTTTTCCCATATTCATGTCAATGCCTCCTTTTTATAGGAAGGATTGACATAATCAGGGAATTTTATTCCGTTATCTTCGCGTCGCCCCAAACGCGCTCAAGGTTATAGAACTGACGGTTCTCGTTATCGAATAAATGCACGATTACCGAACCGAAGTCCAATAACACCCAATTGCCCGTATTCATCCCCTCGGTATGGCTCAGGCGTAATCCGTGGGCGGTTAGGGTTTCCTCCGCCGTCTTTGCCAAAGCCGCCAATTGGGGCTGGCTCGTACCCGTTGCAATCACGAAATAATCCGCCACGGTGGATATGCCGCGCAAATCCATTACCACGATATCCTTACCGAATTTTAAATCCAATGCTTTCTTTAACGCGGTCACAGCCGCGCCTTCGTTAACCGATTCCTTCATCTAATCCTCCTTGATATGGGTATTGCGGTTATTTTAATGCCTTTAGCGCTTCGTAACTGATGGGGTGTACGGGGTTTTTGGCTTGTTTTTCTTCCTTGATGGTAAATTTGATGCCGACGCGCAGCGCCTTGTTGATATCCGTATACGCCAGTTTTCGCATTTGCGCAAGCGGCGGGTAGTCGTCGCGGTAAGGCTCGATAAAATCGGCCAGCATGATCACCTTGTCCAGGACCGTCATCGCTTGATGGCCCGTGGAATGGTAGCGGATGGCTTGCAATATTTCGGCGTCGTTCACGCGGTAATCGCGCTTGGCCGATTCCGCGCCCATCGGGCCGTGGGTGAGGTCGATCTGCGCGGTGTGCGCGCCGTCGAAGGGAATACCCCATTTTTTGCACAAGATCATCTTTTTATCGGTCGAATACTCTTTCGCGCAGTCGTGCAACAGCGCCGCCCAACGCGCCTTTTCCACGTCCGCGCCGTAATGCCGCGCAAGGGCGTCCGCTTCCTTCATCACGCCCAACGTATGGACGAAGCGCTTGGGGGAAAGGCGTTTTTGCAAATCCCCCTTAACCGCGTCGAACGTATACGGCGCGCGGTACAAGTTATACGCGTGGGCGTACTCCTCCACGGCACGCGGTACATACGCGCGTACGCTTTTACCCTCAGACATACGCTTGCGTATCTGCGTGCCGGAGATATCGACCTTCTCCATATCCAGCAAAGCTATACGCTCACCGGATAATCCCCCGCCGCCGCCGAATTTTTCGTTCAATTTGCTGATGGTTTCCATGGATTGCTTTTTACCGTACCCGGGGCGCGGCACGGCGATGAAACGGCACAGCGTAAGGAGCGTTCCGGCGTCCTTCCAAGTCAGCAATTGCTCAAGGCTGTCCGCGCCGATGATGAAATAAACCTTCGCGTCCGCCGGGCAAACCGCCAATAACTGACGCGCGGTATCGACCGTAAAGGACGCGCCCGGGCGGTCAAGCTCCATACGCGATACGTCGAAGCCGGGATAATCGCACGTAGCAAGGAGCGTCATTTGATACCGATGCTCGGCGGGGCTGACGTTCACGCCTTCCTTATGCGGGGGTTGGCCGCACGGCATAAACAGCACGCGCTGGGGCGAAAAACGCGCCAGCACCGCTTCCGCCACGGCCAAATGCCCGTAATGGATCGGGTCGAACGTGCCGCCCAATACGGCCAAGCTGTGGCAACGGTCCAAATAATCACGGTGATCCGTTTTCATAATGGGTCAAGTTTAACATAACATGAAACGGCTTTACAATTGGCACACATAAACGAGTTGTACATATAATGCTGTAGAATCTGCGTTTATCCAAGGAGGCAACGAAAGTGGGAGCATTTGAACTTCAAACTGTTGAACCCGAAGAATCCTTAGCCGGCCATAGCCATAAGAGGATAAAAGACGAATGTATTGTGGCATACAAGGTATACGATAGCTGTCGGCGTCAGAATTGCCTGTCTTATAAGGATTTGGGCCCGCCGCTGGTAGCGAAGGGATTAAACGAACACGGCGAATGTGGGAAAACCGACATGCCCGTAAAAGCGCCCGAGGGTTCGGCCTCCGTTTCGATCGATAAACTCACGATTACCAAGATCACCGTGCTTAACAAGCAACCCAGCCCCTTCCGCGCAGGATACTGGGACGTGGACGTAAAGTTCGAGTTCGAATATGTCCTTACCTTCCGTTGCGCCGCGGGCGAAATCATTTGCGAAATCAGGGCGAAGAGCTTCTTTAAGATGAAGACGACGCTGTTCGGCTCGCTGGGGTCGGATTTGGTTATCGGGACGGACCTGTATATCGGCAAGACGAATACGTTCCAAGCCGTGCCCTTCATTTGGACGGAAGCCAAGGCTGTCGCGCTGGACGCGAAATTGCAGCACGGCCACGGCAGACCGCCCGAAATCCACCTGACGATCGGATTGTTCGCGATCCTTAAGCTGTTCCGCTTGGTCCACCTCAACGTCCAATCCACGGGCTTTTGCATACCCGAAGCCTGTAAGGAAAGCAATGACATTAACCCCTGCGAATATTTCGCGGACCTCGAATTCCCCATCGACATCTTTTCGCCGCCGCAAAAACCGGATTTCAAACCTTGCAAATGACCGTAAAATGACCGATAAGCGTTACGGATCCCCTCCGGTGAAATTCGCCCAAAGGGGATTCGTAACGCTCTTACAAAAGCCGTTAGTGAATATGATATAATGATAACGCTGTATAAACGGGAGGTTTTGGTTATATATGGGTAGATTATTCGGGACGGACGGCGTACGCGGCGTAGCCAACCGCGGGTTGACGGCGGAGCTGGCGCTAAGGCTGGGACGCGCGGGCGCGTACATATTGACAAGGGAAAACGACCACGCGCCCAAAATCCTGTTGGCGAAGGATACGCGGCGGTCGGGTGACATGCTGGAAGCCGCGCTTACCGCGGGGTTATGCTCGTTGGGCGCGGAGGTTTATACGGCGGGAACGATACCCACCCCCGCGGTGGCGTATTTGATAAAAAAATACGGGTTTGACGCGGGCGTGATGATTTCCGCCTCGCATAACCCCATGCCCGACAATGGGATAAAATTCTTTAACCGCGTAGGGCAAAAGCTCCCCGATGCGTTGGAGGATGAAATAGAAGCGGCGGTATTTCAAATCGAAAGGGATGATACCCTGCCCCGCCCGCAAGGGGCAGGTGTAGGCATTGTCCGACCCTGTCCGGATGCCGAACGGGATTATATGGATTTCCTGCTTTCCACCGTCCCCGGTTTAAAACTGCCCGACGGCTTTACAGTCGCGCTCGATTGCGCCAACGGCGCAACCGCACGGATCGCCCCAAAGGTGTTCACGGCCTTGGGCGCGAAGGTCTATGCCTTGCACGACAACCCCAACGGGATCAATATAAACGATGACTGCGGATCAACGCATATGGATTCGCTGCTCGCGTTCGTGAGGGAAAAAGGCGCGCATGTCGGATTCGCCTTCGACGGCGACGGCGACAGGATGCTAGCGGCGGACGAACGCGGTGAAATATTGGACGGCGACGCGATAATGGCCATATGCGCACAGGATATGCACCACCGCGGCTTGCTTGCGAAATCGACCCTCGTGGGGACGGTCATGTCCAACCAAGGTTTGGATGTCTTTTGCCGCGGGCAAGGTATACGGCTACTCCGTACAAACGTCGGCGACCGCTATGTATTGGAAAAAATGCTGCAGGAGGATTATACCCTCGGCGGCGAACAATCGGGGCATGTGATCTTCCGACGGTTCGCCGATACGGGGGACGGCATCCTTATGGGCTTGCAAATGGCGGCTGCCGCGGTACGCTCGGGCAAACCCCTTTCGGAACTGCGTAAAATCCTGACGGTATACCCGCAAGTATTGGTTAACGCGACCGTAAAAAACGAACGCAAAGCGGAACATAAATCCCATCCCGCCATCGTTTCCGTCCAAACCGAGATAGAAGCCGATTTGGCGGACGAGGGACGCATCCTCGTACGCCCCTCCGGTACGGAGCCGTTGATACGCGTAATGATCGAAGGCAAGGACCAAGCGAAAATAACCGAACAGGCGAATCGGTTGGCGCGGGTCATCGCGGATACATTGGGATAAAACTATTGGTATTTTTACAATTTTATGGTATATTAAACGCGTATCGTAAAGTCGCAGACGTACAAGGGAGGGAAAACGATCATGACCGTTAAAGGTTTAGCCAATAACCAAATGTCCAACGCCATGATGCGCGTGGCAAGCGGCAAGCGCATTAATTCCGCGGCGGACGACGCGGCGGGTTTGGCCATCTCCAACAAATTGGAAACCCAAATCCGCGGATACGAGCAAGGCATCGCCAACACGCGCGATATGCAAAACCTAACCAAGGTCGCCGAAGGCGGCTTGGCGTCCATTGGCGGCGCGTTGGGCCGTATCCGCGACTTAAGCCTCCAGGCTTCCAACGGTATCTACACGGACGCGGACCGCCAAATCATCCAAAACGAGATTTCCCAGTTGGCGGACCATATCCAAGCCACGGTACGTAATACGGAATTCAACACCATGCCCCTTTTGGACGGCTCGGCTCAAAGCCTGCACACCGCTTCCAATCCGGACGGGTCGGGGGCGACGGTCAACATTAACGACATGAGCGGCTTGGCAAAAGCGATAGCCAACTTTAACGTTACCGGAGAATTTAACATCGGTGACATCGACGCCGCGATGGCCGAAGTCAACGGCCAACGCGCCAACCTCGGCGCAATGTCCAACCGCTTCGACTTTACCGCCGACGCCCATTCAATCACCGCGCTTAACCTGGCCGACGCCCGCAGCCGCATCGCCGACGCGGACATGGTTAAGGAAATAATGAACGTACGGAAGGAAGAAACATTAACCCAAATCCAAATCCTCATGCAGTATAACGAACAGGCACGCATGAGGAACGAGCAAATCAGTCCCATCGTCGCCCTCGCACAATAATAAAATCCTTGGTTTTATAAAACCCACCCTTTTTCACTGTACTGCACCAGTAAAAACGGACGGGGAAAGAAAAGCCTCCTATCGTATAATAAAAACGATGGGAGGTTTTTACATGGCAAGGGGATATACACACATGAAAGTGTTGGAAGCGCAGTTATTG
>Ga0123352_10000386_pt1 | contig 53017 bp, 37 predicted proteins | sample TergutLab28metaG_FD_89700 | JGI IMG/M metagenome (GOLD analysis project Ga0123352, IMG submission 89700) | Labiotermes labralis P1 segment gut microbial communities from Petit-Saut dam, French Guiana - Lab288 P1 | ecosystem: Host-associated > Arthropoda: Insects > Digestive system > Gut ... | reverse complement strand
CCATTATCTCCGTAACCGTTCAACTTTGGATATAGGTGTTTTGGGTTATATCGGTATACTTTAACATAAGGAACACCCTCCCGAAGTCTGGCACATTCCTCCTGGGACACCCTGTATATATATCCAGTCTTCAGAGATAGAAGTCAGCTTCATCTAATAATCCAGCTAAAATACAGTTCATTTCCATCTGATTCGTCTGAAAAGTTGCACTTTTCACCTCATGACAGAAAGAGGACTAGACTCCGAAACGTGTTGTTATCAGCAAAGCACGATGGTGGACAATGTCCTGTGTGGGTCTCTATGTCAGTTTAATAATTACGTGGCTTTGGACTGCATTCACCTGGACGAACACAAACATACCACAAAAACGTCAGCCAGAATTATGGACTACGGCCTGTGTTTCAAACCAGGTATCTTTATGACACAGAATTAGACGAACTGCCGCTGAGCAACGATTCCGCTTGACGAACACCAATGATATGATATGTTTCATTATTCTCATCAGAAGAATTCTGCGTTAATCACAACAAGCGAGCTCCATGTGGCAACTTGTTTCTTCTAAATCTGTACTTTCGTAGTTGGCCACAAAATTCTTTTCCTTTTTCTTTAATAGATCTCGAGGATTCATTACGAGTTAACAAACTGCTGCCATCGTACACTATCACTAGTCCCAATCTTTAATAATTTCATGCTGTTTATTTGAGATATTTTTCTACTGTTTCCGAACAACTTCGATACGCATTTCTCATATTCCCATGTACGCCATTTACATTCCGCTCAACCTCTCCTTGATATAATCACCCCAGCAGACTGATAAGTTGCCAATTTATATCCCACTCATCCTCCCTTTCTCGATATAATCACTTCAGAAGACTGAAACTTTACGAACATGTGAAGTTTACCGTCATACACTGCAGCAGCTGTCTGTCGAGGAGGAATTTCCGAGTGAATGACATATGAGAGCAATAAGGATGCACCTCGAGGAAACCTGTTCCACCTAATGTTCCAGTCACCACCCAACTATACGGTTATAGATCGTGAAAATTTATTTTTCATAATGTTGTTAGGGTTTCAAAGGATAGCAGTACCCTTCAAATTTACTTAGAGGGGCCTCTTACTTTAAAACGACCATCATTAAATTGGATTACCTGAAGTTTATAAAATTCCTCCCTTCTGTGTTTCTTTTCCTCCCTGGGCCAGTCTGTGGGATTTGTTTGCACATTATGGAACTGGGAGAGGTTTCTTTCCGAGTAAGTCGATTCTCCCGCGTATCACTATATCAATGTCTTATACTCAATCACTCATCTATCGCCGATGCTCTACAAATAAAGCAATGGAAAGCACTCTTTTTCTCCTTCCACGCCCACTTTGCTCATCTCAACACAACTAAGCCATTAAAGGGCTTCCTTTCGAACGGAAAGACAGGCGGTGTATCTACACGCAGTACAAAAATAATACAAACTATTAGAACAGCACCATGTAGGCTACATATTTTTGTAAATTTCGATAATAATAATAATGACATTCAAAAAGCAGGGCTAGATAGGCGTACTTCAATCGGAAATTAAGGCCTGTGGGCCTGCTCCGAGTATGATACATAGTTGCTACAGGTTTTTTTTTCGGCGAATCTGCATTCCTCTACGGTCTTCGTGTTTATTTATTGCAGATACATATCAATGGAGTCTAGGTGTCGGACAACGTAGAACGACGTTTTGAAACCGACATATACATACAAATAGCTGTTGGATTGTATTTTTTAACACTTCAGTATATTAAAAAAATTTAAATCAAATGTGTAGATTATAATGGAGTCTACATGAGCCGTATTGAACGTAGATAAGCAAATATTTTCGCGAAGAGTCGTCATAGAGAACATCAACACAAAAGGTTTTCGTTTTCGCTGATAAATTACGGTTGTAGTCCTATAGAAAGGATAGGAACAAAATTCAGTGTCGCCTGATACCTTTTAGATTTAGACCTCAATGCCATAAAATTCCAAGCAAATCCCTGCATTCATATCAGAGAAGAAAGATGTTGGACAGATGGACACGGACGTTTATAACGCTTGCATTCGTTGCACAGATTCCTGAACCACAGTGTGGAAACCACTGAGAGGTAACGTCGCCCTTTGTAATCAACATGATGTTGAGTTACATGGGAAGTGTATAGGTCGAACGGTACACATTTGTTAATTTAAACACTCCATGGAGATGAGTGGTTTTTCCTTGGTACGCATGGCAGAGAAGGTGAGTGGGCCCCAGGATCGATCCGAACATAGTAGTGCTTGTCAGTTGCTACCCACACCAAACAAGATTGTAAGTACAGTTGATGATTGCTTCAGCCGTTAATAGCAATAGTGGTATATTCGTCAGGTCTGTCTATCCCTGTCCGAGCTAGACAGGATGAGGGCGGCAGATTGCAACAAATTCTGGGAAGTGAAATAATGAAGCGTTTTCACAAACCCTTTTCAGTGTTATCCTGTTTTACTGTACCCTGTAATGTGACACTCTCCGGCACTTCTTGGAAATTGTTTTTATATGAAAAGCTGTGTTTCCCCTCATACTAAGCATACTAAACCATGAATGGTATTATACGTTGAGTGATGTAGGGAACGTTTTGTATTTCTATTGTTTGCCGTATAATTATATATCCTTTTGTTAAAATTTAAAATCAACAGAACAGAACAGTAGACTACACAGCGTTGCAAAATACTGCATTGAATGCAGCGACCGCGCAGTCCAAGACCATGGATTTATAGCGTTCTTTAAATGAAATGTAAGAACAAGTGCGGAGCACAATACTTGGACCTAGTAGAGACACAGTAGTTCTGGTAAACTGAAGCATGGAGGGTGAGGAAGTGGGAAAAGGAACAAACAACAGAGAGGCAAAGGATATGAGGCTGGTGGAGTCCAGTTGAAATGTGATGGCACACGGTGACGCACGGGAGGGGAAGTGAAGGGGAACTGGCGAATGGAGTGGGTAGCCAGTACTCTTCACACAACCTTGGAACATGGTGTCTCCAGCACTACTACCGCTGATGCGCACACCTCGGCTGCCAGTAGTCGACTGAACTGACGCCCCCGTCGATTTAAATGGACTCGCCCGTTTCGTCGAAAGACGAAATATGGTTTCTGCGCGTGTGCCATCATATTTCAAACGCAGTCTACCTGTTTTGTGGCACCAGATGTCAGTCAAAAATACATCGGCCGCTAGAACATTCGTAGCTGGCACAATCACGGTAATGCGACATGCTGTTGCGCGGACAGTAGTTCCCTCGCCAGGCGAATACCCACCCCACGCTACCTGCACTCCGTACATACCTTCGACGTTCCAATTTACCAGAACTATACAGTACTAACAGGAAGATAGGTGTAACAGTAACAAGAAGGTTCATAACTAGTCTGAACGGAATATTATTAGGGAGATCGCATCATGCAGGATGACAAGGGCGAGTACATGATAAACGAGAAATTCTTACAGACTTTTTCGTCAACAAGTACGGAGACTACTGTTGGGGAAAAACACGCGTACTCAGGCTGATAGTAGATTATTAGAAAAAACTGTAGAGAAATATATAAGAACGTGGGAAAGATATAACTGGTTCGTGATGCAGTACAAAACGGGCTTCTGTGAACCCAATAAAGAGTATTCGGGTTATACAAAAGCAGGGAACTTCTTGATAATTTAACTGGGTTTCAGGAAAGACGTTTCGCGTGGTTGGGTTAGGTACGGTATGGCTTGGGTTAGGTACGTGGGTTGGGTACCGAACACTCCTTACCACATGTGTTCCGGACATTGAAATTAGGTCATCTACAGCATTTGCATTACATGACACTGCGCAAGCCTAGCGTAAGCGCTCAACTAATATGAGCCTGCCTGTTTTACAAATATTTTCGAAGCGCCCCTATTTGAAAACTCTATGTTTTTCTAGGTATATGAGCATACTACCATAGCGTCATCTCTACTCTGACCGAAGACTAAAAAAGTTCGGAATGAATTAGATGAATATCCATATACGCATACATAGTTGAGAACCAAGTACCGGCAAACTAATTCATCTTACCGCAAAAGGGAACACCGTTTTTCCACCAAAAGCTAATTTCTAATATCAGTGGACACGCGCTGAACGGGCGCGAACGGAACAGGGTGCTAATTCGGTTAGTCGAAAAATTAGTTAATTCGCAGAAACTATACATAAATCAAAATTAATAAAGATCAGTATAAAGTGAAAAGCTATTACCGGCCTTTATTGAGTATAACAATAATTCATCAATCGCAGATAATCACACAGTAATAATTTCTAAATCTTATACTGATGTAACTTTATTAGATGTTATTAAATTCATTCTTTTCGTCATGTTTTGTTGAGGATCGGACACGTGACAAGGTGGCTAGGGACTACTACAGTATTATTTTATGACACTAAAGGGGAAGTTACTGCCATAAGTTTATGGTCACGGCATTATATTCTACTTTTCCTTCTCCTTTGTGATTGGTTCAGACGTACGTTAACTCATGGTGCTCAGTGATCTGTAAAGAATTTTTAGCATCGATGAGTTGACGATTCGTATGGCGTGTGTACAGTAAAGGGTGGATAAAATAACAGTGGTCTGTTTAAGGGCCCTATTATGGTTTTAACTTAAATGGCTACAGAAAAACTACGTAGGATAAGTTTGAAACAGTATTTTCTCTTAGTTTCTTATTGTTTCGTGGTTTATTTGAAGGAGTTCTTTAAACTCAGTAGAATATGTAGTGGATACTGGGTCTATTGGCTGACGAGGATTTGCCTACCACAGAAATCATATGACGTTGTATAAGCCTACTGGTGTTACTGTGAACAGTTACGTAAATGGGATATGCGGAAGGAACGAGTCATGTTATTTTATAAGACACACGCCTTGTGCGTGCGGAGATCTACGAAACATCTCAAAATGGAACTTGACGACTCCGTATTGCGAAACGGATGCCTTTTAATGTTGTAACCAGTACATGACGAGGCCTGGTCTTCTGTCTGGTTCTTAGTTGTGATTACAAAGATGGTCTACCGCAAAGGTGTTCCAAAGAGCGCACAACAAAGCGCTGCTCTGTTCCAGGTTAATATAGCCACAATTTAATAAAAGCTTTACGGCACCTTATCGTCTAAACATGCTCTGACGTGGTGCTATAATGAAAATGTGTGTCAGCTTCGGACCAACCTTGTCCAGATGCATTCGTAGAGATTTTCCGTGCCACTGTTCGTTTACTTAAGATAAAAATTTTTTACTTACACAACTAACGATCAAATGAATAATTTTAATGCATTTCCCTTACATTATAAAGTACACAGTCAACATAGACGACTCGCTACGCGCTGGACCGTCCGGGGATCGAATCCCCGTGGAGACGAAATTCCCGCAAACGTCCAGACCGATCATGGGGTCCAATCAGCGTCTGTATAATGGGTACCGGATCTCTTTCCCGCGGGGGAAAGCGGCCGGGGAGTGGCGTTGACCCACTCCCATCTAGCGCCGAGGTTAAAGAAAGAGTACAGATACATCTTCATGGCCTGTTACAGGGTGAAGTACTACTGTCAGAATAAGTAAGTGACATTACAGGTGTTACACTCTACACACATGTATAATATATATCTACAAACACACGTTATGTTTCCGGTATGTCCTTCACTGTGATTTACACATTTACTTAAAGGCTTATAATAATCTTTTGGAAGTATAGTTATATTTTAATTCTTTGCTGGACTTCTGTAATTCTCGATATGCGACACTTCTGATACAGGAACGTTGCCATATGTGTTACATGCATTTGTTTTAAGATCGTTATTATTTAAAGAATTTTATAAACATGGGTCCGTGCATCGTGAATCGAATTTAACAATTTTCAAACTAGATGCGACTTATTCAGTTTATTTCATTACTGTAGGCAGCCCTACATGTTTCGGGTGTAGACACCCATCATCAGGAGCTCGTACAACTGTAATTACAGCTTCTGGTATTAATTAACCGGATCTACTATCATCCGCTTTCGTTGTTGAGTTGGAACTGAACTGTGCGATACACATGAATCAGTTCCAACTCAACAACGAAGGCGGATGGTAGTAGATCCGGTTAATCAATACCAGAAGCTGTAATTACAGTTGTACGAGCTCCTGATGATGGGTGTCTACACCCGAGACATGTAGAGCTGCCTACATTAATGTAATAAACTGAATAAATCGCATCTAGTTGGAAAATTGTTAAATTATTTAAAGAGTTAATACATTTTTGTTCATATTTCACTGAATATTTAGTGACATAAAAGTCATTTGTATCCACAAGATTCGCAAGTTACATAAACCTACAACGATTAAACAGTCGCTTCTTTAGAGAAAAACACAAATAGCTACCAAAAGTGAAGAAGTGGGGACCAAAAGAAACGCCTCGATGTCATCTCTATGCCGCACATCTCATGCCGACAATATTTACACGTACACTGCACTGCTTAAACCCCGGACGTAGGTACGTAGGATTCTACAGCAGATCTCGTCATACCTATTGCCTGTTATTGTTTCTGCGATGGTCCTTTCTCTCCCCACCCTTCCCCTTTATTTTCTTCCTCTCCTTGCATCCATGCTGTCTTTATATTTCTCTGCCTTTTGTTCGCTTTTTAGGTTTATTTCTTTCTCGTACTTTATATTCGTTTGTTTGTAAGTGTCTTTTGTTTTTTGTATGTAGCCTCGGAGATGCAGTACCAGAACTGAGCAATGTTTGTGTCTCATACAGGTACAAGGACGGAAGGCCGTACCCATGGCCTGGCGAAGTGTCTGGTTTCATCTTATATCCGGAGTCTGCGAACCAAACCATCTACTCCAAATCAGTGGTAGAGTCTGATTCCGGAAATTACACTTGCCTCGTAAGAAACGACACAGACGAGCTCTGGCATACGATTAATGTCACGGTGATGGGTAAGTCTTCACTTTGTCTACTCTAACTCTATGGATCAGAGGCCTTTTTGAGATGCTGATATTTGTAGAGCTAGCCAATACATTGCCCGTCATTTGTATAAACCGAAGGTTCATTGCCGTGTTCAGTAGAGTCCACCAATTGACCTTAAAGCCTGATGAATTCGGACCTCGCTCTGACATCCTGTCTTTTCTAACCTTCATCTTAATATTATTATTCCATCCATACTTAAGTCTTCAAAGAAGTGCCCTCCACTCAAATTTTCCGACCAAACTGCCTACCCATGTATCACCTCGCATAAGCTTTATCTCGCCCACGTATTGCTTCTCGATGTGATCACCCAAACAAAATTCAGTGAACTGTACTAATTATTAACCTTCTCAGTGAGTAATTTTCTTCATCCATCTGTTACTGCTCCTCTCTTAGGTACAGATTTATCTTCAGCACCTTGTACTCTGACAATGCATGTTCTTTCTGCACGTACAGACAGATCAAGTTTTATATAAGTATTAAACAGCATGTAAAATCTCTTTCTGTGTTAATATTTACATTCACTGAAATATCTTTGATTTGACACTTCATAAATGACACATCAACATTAGCCATTTGATTTATTTTTATCACTGTCACATTTTATTACGTATCGCTAACAGATGTCGTATTCCCACTACTGTCCTGCAGACAGTGTTCTAATCCACACGCCCCGTACTTATACAAAAAGCCAGCAAAATTGCCGGCTGTCACGCCTACTACTTTCTTAAAGTAGGTTGTACTTACGTAGTAAGGTTGCTCAACTATTATGGCAGTCGTTTGAATATACAGTACGTGCTGGTTGACGTATTTTGTATTGTGTCGCCAAGGTCCCGCGTAGTGAGCACTTTTAGATACAATATCGGTTTCTGGTAGCAGACATTAAAACAGAAACAGTGGAATGGTCAGGTGATCTAGTAAGAATGGATCGTGTCAGGGTATTAAAATACTTGGGAGTAAACCGTAGGGAAGAAGAAGAATTAGAAGACATGGGCTGAGGTGGTTGGAAGATGGTGAGAATGATCTGCGGGAGATGAAAGTTAAAAGATGGCGACAGCAGGCGTGGGCAGAGAAGAATGGGCGTCGGTATTTGAGAAAGCAAAAACTCTCAGAGGGCCGTAGAGCCAAGGAGTAGGTAAGTAAGTCAGTAACAAAATATTTCGGTTTCTGGAAGTGGCAGTTATACCTCTTCTCAAAACGGTCACACTCGCTCTCAGGCTCACCCAACCTCCTGCTCAGTGGTCCAAGGGGCTTTGCACAGGATAAAGCGGCCGGGACGTGAAGCTGACCACTTACCCCACCTGGTGCCGAGGATAAGAATGAGTGGAGCTGTCCATCCACTCCCCTTATGCCTTTGCAGCGTTCGCAGGGAAATTTTTACCTTAAGAGCTGATGAAGGTCATTCATAGTTTATGAAAAATACCAGAGACGAAGAAAACAAGATTACTGAAAACATGACAGAGTTTTATTTGCACGCACACGTAATACGAGATAACCAAAATTGCCTCATAAAGTTTCTTGCTGGCATTAATGCGGCTCCATAAAATGGAAATGTGGTATTGATTGTACCGTCTTCTTCAAAGGCCGTTACAATAAGTCATATTCTTCTTATTAATACGACTTTGAAATGTGCTGCCTCTTTGCAGTTACGGAAGTGATATCTCTTCCATTGTACTAACAACACCAAACAGCGTCATTCGCTTCATTCTGTGTGCAGTACATTAAACACGAGTGGGAACGTAAAGTTCATTCTGGACGACACTACAGATTCCAGATTAACCGAACCCTAACATTTCAAACCAAACCCGGTCCAATCCACTCCAAAAGAACTTGACAGAAGCCGACCAATTCCGTGATATACGAACTTTCTTAAAATTTCATGTGCCCATCTGCTCAAGAAACACCTGGCTTTGTGCAACCAGAATGTCTCTACCGGATTCACAGAATCACACTAGACCTTCGAAGCGAATAATCTGACACTGCCAAGTCTAGAAAAGCAATTGCTGCGACGTGTTCAACGCACCGAACTGACGTAACATTAACGACACGGGTGAACTTTAACAGCATAAGTTTTGTTTCTTCTTTCATGTTATCATCAATTGTTTAAAAAAAAAAAACTAAGACTGAAAGCTGCTTCATAAATTTAAGGACAAAGTTATGATGCCAAATGAATTTATTTCCCGAAATGAATATTTGTACCTTCGGTGCTATAAACTGTGCTGTTTTGTAACAACACAGGGACCCAGCAACACGCAAAGGCAGTATTATTGCCACTTGCTTGGTTAACACAGCTCTGCTCGGTGTCTCTCATGCACACATGTACAGTGCGTAATGGCTGCAATTTCGCAAACTTTTCGGAAGCCAGAAAAAAAAACGATTAAAAAGAAACGGAACTCGGCAAGAGAGTTCCCTTTATTAGTTCTGCCTACAGTCAAGAAGATTTCTCTTCATCTTTTTTTCTTTGCTTTTGTTTTATTATGAGTACGTAACGTAATTATTCCTGGAAATTCACCCAGGCCAAGTACAATCAATACCAAAACTAAACAGTCTCTGAAATGTCGTTAGCGAACGCTACTCAAAGGCTTTTTAGCTATTCATTTTGTTATTCTCACAATCAAGTACACTAGCAATATTGGACTTAAGTCGCTAGTGACGTACAGCAGATTACAACCTGTGTTCTGCATAAAACAAAAGCAGAAGACCAAGGTTTTTGTCTTTTATTGTTTCACACATACCAAAATGAAATTCTATGAATAAATGTGAGTGTAAATATCCCATACCATATTTCATCGAAGTCTTAGCCTAGTGCCTGAGAAGAGAACCTTGCCAACCCTAATATATCCACTTTATACGTTTACTTAACTCACGATACATAACGTTGCTTATAGTTACATTATTTGAGGATAATTTCCATTAATTATTTAAAGAGGTGATAGCTCTTAGTTTAGACTGATTGTACCTAACTTTATTTAAGATACCCGAACAGCATTTTTAACCTTTAGTTTTAAAGCTCAGTGACAAATTGCATCAGAATCTGATTTCGATGAAAATTTTAGCTATTTTCGGGGGACTAATGATGGAAAAACATAAAAAATCGGTGCAGTGAAGCTAAATCGAATTCCAGCCTCTCGCATGAACCACCCAGCTCAGTCAGTTCGACTCTGTCTTGCGTAAGCACGGCAGAGTTCCGCGGAAATGTTCCAGTACTACCCAGGGAAGCAATAAGCGTCAGTTCCTAGAACATCGCAGGCACGAAATCGATAAGAAACCCAGAGATAATAGGCGAGCCGCATACTACACCCTGCATAATACATGAAACTGTACTGGTACAAGTCAAGGAACAGGTGTGTTCCATGATCATTTACACATATTTGCGCGCAAAGTTGTACATGAATTATTTCCTTAGTTTCCGTTATATTAGACATACATAATTTTTCTGCGCGTATACAAGAGCGCATACGTGCCCAGAAATTTTTTCCCCCACTTCTTTTATTTGAGTACAGTTCCCAAATGAATTCTTCGTGATTTTGCACCCTTCTTTTGTCTTCATGTTCACTGTATGCCAGAATAAACCTCATTGACGAAGAGTTACATAAGAGTACACTTGATACAAGGCATATCAACTTCAAACGTTTATTATATGCTGCACATTTTGATTACATCCATCACCTATGGTAAGGACGTACTCTCCATTATGAATACTCTTTACGTACTTTGTTCGGAGCCTGCATAAAATTTCTTAAGTATGACGTCAGCAAGGCATAATATAAAAACAGTAACTTTCTTAACTTTCTTGTATTAATCTCCTTCGCCTTGCGAATCCTCTGCTTCTTCCCTTCTACTGGGGTTGCTTCAATTCCCAATACCCATTTTCTTATTCTTATTCTCTTGTTTTTTCGTCTAAGCCAGGGTAGTGTAGTGTCGTCGGTATAGTGACTTGGATGCGGGCTGGGCGTGTCAGGAAACGTGGTTCTTCCCTCCCGCGAAGCTTCCAGACCGGCGACCGGCTGTGGGGCGGGACAGTCTCCTATTCACTGGTTACCAGTACTCCTTCCCGCAAGTAAAACGGCCGGAGCGTACCGAGGTTACAGATGAGTGCAGCTATACTTACACTCCCCTTTTCTTATCTTCCCAGCTGTGCTTCCACAGCCTGAAGGGATTAAAAGTTGTATGCCACAGAAGAGACCCCACGTTTTGGACCTTGACATCTATGTATGTAAAAAACTGTAAATAACTGCCCCTTTATTAAGAAAGTTGCTTAGAAAAATGGAAAGTTAAGAACATGGTACACGAACGGAATGTTCTGCTCGGTGAACAGTAAATTGTATATAACTTGTCATGCGAAGTGTGTATGGCGACATATGATCACACGTACTGGTATACAGAACTATAAATGACACGTTTAGAAAATATGCCTTCGTGCATTTCACTCCGTTCCTGCTATAAGTAAACCGGAAATTTCATACTGTATACACTAGACCAAAGGTGCATAACTATATATAAAAGTACTTTACGCGAATAGTGGTATAAAATCCCTTTCCTTCCTGAGAATTTCTCCCTCTTTTCCTTTTCTCCTCCACAAACCTACTTACCCTGGTCATTCTTTATAGAACTGAACTTTGTACAGTAAAGCATATGACAAGTTATTTTCCTTCTGAAAAGGATGCTACAGACGTACACTTAAAACTATAAGTTATGTACAATAAATTTTTTTCCGAAACATGTACATATACTATCGTATTTTTTTTTTTATTCATTTTGGTTAAACAGTGCTTACTTCAATACCTATACAGGCCTGGGCAGGCCTTTAGGGCTCCAGGAGGTTGAGGCTTCCAGAATTTCTAGACAGTCGGAACATGAAGGTGGCAATGTTGTCAGCCATAAGCACCGGCCGCCTTTACCCCCCCCCCCCCGGGGAGATACCCCTAGTACTCATTTCCGTAAGAAGCAGAGTCGACCTCAGGGCGACAGTACAGCCGGAAGAATTAAGTCAATGAAAAATCCCAGTGACCCCATCGGAAATCAAACCCGCGACCTAACGGGTTGTAGCGCCACAGCGTACCCCCCTTAAACAGTGCTGCCACGTAGAATTTCGTCAGTACCCATGAGCTCCTTCGCGGGACTAATGCCGTATACTACAGCAGATACACTAACATTGATTGTCGAATCACCCTGATTTATAAATGATCTCTAGTTCCCAGAAATCATTGATTTTGACGCCACAACCCCAAACCAACGCACTATACGCTGTTCTAGGAAAAAACGAATGCCCCTCTTTTTAGTTTGATGTACAAAACTGCCTAATCTGATAGAAAAGTTCTTCCCATCTTCCTTGTACCAGTGACAATTCTAGCAAAGCCTAGGCCTACAGCAAGAAGGCTTAGGGCCTGTGTCATGAAAAACGTAGAAATGAAACTGACAAGAGGAAATTAGTTAGGTATACAAGATATTTCCAAAATAAATCTGTGACATGCGGGATTACGCTGTGATATTGGAGTATTCCCTTAGTGCCACGCGTAATGATTTTGTGTCCCGCGAAGCCGTAGATGACTGCTTTTTACTCTGCGCATAGTTATATCAGCCAATCCTGGTTGGTATGTGACGTGATTGAGAAATGGTTTCGAATCTTTCTCGTTTACTCGTTAATGGGTCTGAAGTCGGGGAACTGATTTGGTTTTCACCACTTTAAATCAAACATATCAGACTGAGTCTAAATCTAGCAAAGTCCACAATACGGAGTTCCTTATCAGCTGACAGTTGCTCAGCTAGTCAAATTCTTCATCTGTTGTGGAAACGAGTATTATTTCTTTGTTCACATCTGTACTCTACTGTACCCAGCCTGAGCTAAGTGAACCCAGTTCACATTCACATACCCAGTTTTTCTGTATTCCGCCTTAATGTTATCCCTCCATCTACGCGTAAATCTTCCACGTGATCCCTTACCTTCGTTTGTTTGACCAAAATGTTGCAGGCATTTTTCAGGTCTCTCTCTCACTCTCTTGCATGCTGCATGCACCACCCGTCTTACCGTCATTATTTTATCGCCGTAATAACACAGCAGTCCGCGAAGTGGCTTACTCAAAAACTTACGACATACATATAATAATACCGTATTTACATCTTGGAAACCTGTAGCATGTCAGAGGCTTTTTGTCAATTAACACAAGTCTCGATGTGCGCACCATTAGTGACACGCAAAATGTCCAAACGATGCTTCCACCAAGATTACAGACTTCTAGGACATCACGCTACGTTGAGTGATTTGTTGCGAATGTTTCGGAGAAGCTGCATGCCTCTGTCTTCAAGCAGTCTCCTTCGATCACCCTGCAGATGGACGCAGCAGCTCCTCGTTAAAGTCAGCAGTGAAAAATCATCATATCGCACCAGACTGTGATCAACAGCAGCAACAGCAACAGCAGCAACAACAACAACAACAGCCTCAAAAAACATACTGCTCCACTTATTCCCGGGTTCGTTCATGTATATGTGGCGGCACGCTCACAACGGCGTCAATAATTCCATAAAAACATGAAAGAAAACACCTTGTATTTTACAAATTCCATCAAGAAGTTTAGGAATATGATTTATATTGAGAGTGGTAACCACTTTGTCGACACTTAATTAATTAGAACGGTCGGGGAATTGCGCTGCAGGAATTAACCATCAGTGCTCAACACGGCGGATCTCCACCCTGTTGGACGATGGTTTTGGTTGTGTCTTCAGTATGAACTACGTGTATCAAGAAGCTCTCCAGCAAGTCGCGAGATGAGGCGCAGTGACAGTCTGCACAGTTAAGAAGGAATCCCACACCACACATTTGTTATCGGGCTATTCCCAGGATCTGAAATGAACGGCGATTCTCGTACCGCCAAACCTTCTTACTCTGTTGATTCCGTCCTCAAGCAACTTTTGAGTTAGACGTTTGCATTGTCTATTTTGTCCAGCATTTCAATAAGAAGGTTCCTGTCCTTATCACAAGCACTTCCTCGCATAACATGAACGATCTGTACACTACGTGTTGTGTTGCAGGGTATACGTGTATGAAGCTCGAACGATGCTCTTATTATTGACTTTCTTGAAGTTCTGACAAACGCTTCCTGAATCCAAAGCATATTTCCAACTGGCATTTGAGGCTTTCTTGTATATTTCCTGTCCAAAACCCTGTCGGTTTCCAAGAAATGTTCATTCTTTAATCAGTTTACGGTAGGTGTAATGTCTGTTACACCTTGAGGTAATTCAGCAGCATAACATCCGACTTCCAAAAATTAATAAACGCCATGCATATCTGTTAACAGTGGAAATAAAAGAATACGTTGCACACCAAATCATTATCGTTTAATGAAGGTACCAAATCATTAGTTACTCTAACTGATGAAGAAGTGTAATGTGTATCATATAGCACATCGTGAGAGGTTGAATTTCTCATAAGTTGCTCTAACTGATGAAGAAGTTTCATGTCTGTCATATAGCATATTGTGAATGGTTGAATTTCTTAACGAATAACCGACATTGTGATTGCTTTGTGTTTGTTTGAAAGTGCAAGTTGTGAAGCTCCTTATTATGCAGTTTTCTCCTTTCTCCTATTATTTCCTTTCTCTGAGGTCGAAGCTTTCTCCTAGGTACGCTCTTCTCGAACACCCTAAACCTATGTTCTCCCTTTCGGCGAGTGACCAAGTTTCACAAGCATACGCGTATGAAACTGGCAAATTTATAATTTTGTATATTTGACTTAGAACCAACACATGACTGGAAAATTACAGACGGCCTTCTTTGGAATTTATTTAAGTTTTCCTAAAAGTAGAAGTAGTGAACAGTGAACGTCTCTGATCCCAAATTTCAACACGATCTGGGGTAGGTTTACGAATGTGGGCTACATAAAAAAATGCGATCCTTAAACTAGGCTTTATTATGAATAAATATGCCCGAAGATCAAGATTTCCCAACATTTAGTATATCTCCCACATCAAAATGTGTAAAAATTTGAAACAGCTTATGGGATGTAAGGAAAAATCTAGTAATGTCCTGATGTAAAGTATGCTTTTGTGGATGAATATGGCTTAAAAACAGAACTGTCGGAGAAATATGAAGGAAGGCTTCTGTATCCAAGTTTGCAACCGGTGGATGGTTCACTGCCTAAATAAAGAGGCTTTAATCTCTTTACGCAGATTAGGCTTTACTGTGGATCAGGCAGTACGCCCGAATATGGGAACTTCTCAGCAAATTTTGATGGCGATGGAATTTCAACAAAACCTCTCGCAAAACTTGGAAGATTAACGGAAAAGACCATTTATAGCCTAAACAAAACTGTAATTTATTGTGCATTAGGAGCAGACCGCTTCCAGGTAGGGATAGTAGCGGCGAATATACCGAATAAACATCTGAAAAGGAGTGGTCCTCCAACTTCGTGCTTGGGCCAGGGCCTAACTTCTCACCATAAAAATTCGTGTTACTAAATGCTACGCAGGTTCTCGGACGTGGACGGATTCCTTGGGGCGACCTGTGGTTTAGAAGGAAAAAATTAAAATGGGTCTTGAAGAAACAGTATGGGAGGTCATGGACTGGATTTACCTGGTTCAGGATAGGGAGAAATGGTGGATTCTTGTGACCCTTCAGTTCCACTAAAAGCGGCTCCGTTCTTGACTAGCTGAGGAAATGTTTGCGTCTCAGTTTAATATGCCCGAAAGTCAAATTTCCTGACAACGTTTTGTTAGAACAATAACAAAGCGTAGCTTACGGAAGACCACGAAATGCCTTCTTCACATATCCCATCCGCCTATTCCACATACTTGCTTGCAACTCCACGGGCGACTTCACTGAAAGTATTAGGCAGTACGGATTATCAGCTATATTGATTCATAATAAAGCCCATGCATTCATAAGAATATACATATATAATTTCCCTATGTATCACGTAAAACTTTCCATAAATTTCTTTAATATTTATTGTGGGAGACTCTCAGTTATTTTCATTTCATTGTTGCTGTTTTAAAGTAAGCTTGAGTAACTGCAATGGACGCCGTAAGTAATTTTGTATATTACGTCAAGTAATACACCCTTCCCGCTCTCGTATCTCTGATATCGGAGACCTCGTAAAGACCTGCTCTCAGATCAAAATATCCCCAACGCGAATATTTGTACGGATTTGCCAACCTACACATATCCAGACCCTAAAGATGGTGTTGAGCCAACGTTTGTCGCCACGCAAGTTTTCATTTTCGAAACTATGCAGTGGATTTCAATGGAATTTGGTATTGAAGGTTAAATGCAAAAAAAAAAAAATATATATATCGCGACAGTTTTTAGAGAGGGTACATTCACTATTTGGATTTTGTCCTTCGTCCAGTATGTGAACTTTGGGCTCATCTGAGTACGCGTTTCCCTCACTCTTTTGCCTGAGGACAGCGTTTTAAGTTTTATTTTGAAAGCGGAATGATGGCCAAGTCCAAACGGTGCCTATTCTAAATTACGTGGACGTGTGCGACAAATCGCTGCATACCTTTCCACTCCTGTATGACTAATTTAAGTACACAAAGATTATGCATTGACGTGTAATGTTTGTGTTAGGTTCGTGACCATGACCATCGTCGTTATCATCTTCTACAAAACTACAGGTATCAGTTTAGGTAGCAGCACTTACAGGTTTATTCGAATAGCAGGCCTATCCAACTTCATTTCTCGTTAGCACGCTCATCATCCGCGAAAGACATTGAGTTATTTTGCTGAATCGTTACAGATGAATGGATAACACGCAGTGTTTAAGCACAAGCTCTCCTTGGCACTGCCCAATGCCTGTGCTGTAAGTAAAAATTCATTTATCTGATTCGACATTGAACTATATACTATTAATATTTGTTTACCGAGTTTTAGACTGAGTTTTCTTGTACAAGTCGTAGGAAGCATAGCGCAGAAACGCAAATCTGAAGAACTTAACGGTACATAGTCCTTCTCTGGAAGGTAACATACGCTCAGCTGGCGAAGAAATTACCCGCCGTATATGAAACACAAAGAATAAAATAGGTACAAGTGTGATTTGTATTTTCAAGACACGCCATGTTGTAATTAATCATGCAAAAGAACAGATTTTTATGCCGCAGTTTGTTTGTGCTTTCGCAAGGGTTCGAAAAGCTGCTGTTAGCCTTGTCATGCCTGACTGTCCGACCGTCCTTGAGTATGAAACCACTATCCTCCCGCTAGAGGGATTGTTGTTAACTTTGTATTTGTGATTTTTACTAAAATCTGTTGAGAAAGTTCAGTTTTCATTCAAATCTGACATGACGACATAAGTAAATTTATGGTAGTATCGAGCTAAATTCTTGTTGGGTTGAGAAACGTTTAAGATAAATGTCACCGAGAAAATAAGAACACATGTTTAATATCAGATACTTTTTTTTTTCGAAAATCGTCATTTACGACACAGTTACGAAGAATACGATGCCAAATAAATAATGATTTCTACGCAGAGTAAGGTCGGTGTATATGAACCTTGCTGCTGGTGCAGACCCACTTAGTACGTCCATTGTACCCATATGGGCTGCACTTTTTTTTGGAAATGTTTGTACTCCTTTCCACGTGTTCACCTCAACGAGTAGAATACGAGTTTGTTTAGTTGTGACATGGAAGACGGTTGTTTTGTGTTTGTTCAAAATCGCCGAATTCAAAAGTTCTTTTAAAAAAAGTGAACAGTATTTTTTCTCCTAAAATCACATAATTTTTTTGCGGCTTCAATATCGCAGCTGTAATAAATAAGTATGGATTACAGACATAAGCGATTTTGTTTTAACACTAACAAGGAAGAGCAAAGTAGCCCCAGGCTTCACTTTACCAAACTAGTGCGGCTATGGACTTTCCAGTCGTTTGACAAATTTCAGTTTCTCTTCCGAAAAAATTGTATTGTGGAGTAATTTACCATTCACGAAAACTGGCGTATCAAACATTACCATAACGACATTAAAATATTGCGATTTCAAGAGAAACATTTATATAACTTTTACAAAACACGGGCCTCCCTCTGTACAGGGTTATTCGAAATGATTGTCGGGGTTTTAACAACTTGCCACCTCGTTCTCTAGACGCAACCCCATGTTTTTTCTTTCTATGAGGTTACGTCAAGTATCAGGTTTATGTTCCTCCTCTTCCCGCAAGTATCCCGGAAGTGAAGGTACGAATCAGAACCGCCACTGAAATCATCACCGCTGACATGCTACAAACAGTTTGGAACGAACTCGATTATCATGTTGATGTTTGTAGAATCACAAAGGATGCACATATAGAGCACCTGTAATATGTAACAAAAACTTAGAGTGTTGTTCTGTTACATAAAAAAAAAATATACTCCTATCTCAAGTGTATTGTGTATGACAAGTTGTTAAAACCCCAACAATCATTTCGAATAACCTGTATATTTGTTTGAGTATGACGTAATAATCCATGGACTTAGTGTTCGTGTTGTTACATCACGTGTCTTTGCGGTTATCGATATATTTCTTCATGTGATTTACATGATGCATAATTGAGGAAAATAAAACGGTACAGCAGTCATATTATAATATTTATTGATTAAATCTAGAAACACGAAATTTGATATGTAGATAAACTATGAATGTACCTGAAAATTGTGTACGAAATACTATTTTTAAGTCAAGAGTTACAAAATTTTTCGACGGGATGAACATTTTAGGTTACGTATGACTGATAAATTTAACACAGACAAGATCGACAGAGCCTAATAATACTAATAAAATTCTATAATGTATTTACAGCTGTCATCAACAAAGTTGTGACACACTGGATTAAATGGTTTGGCTATTTAAGAAGGCTGAAGGACAAAAAAAAATCCAAACGCACCTATGTGTTACGTTATGTGCACACTTGCTATCTTGCCCAATCTACGAGATTCGTACCGAAAGTCATGAGCAACAATTTTTTGTAAAGTAACACGCTTTATTATTGACAAACCAAATACACCGTCTTAATCTACAGACCTTTCTTTATTTTTCCACATAATCGCCACTTCTTTGTGCACATTTCTTACAGCATTCTGGGAGTTTGAAAATTCCCCTTCCGTAATATTCCGTTCCAGCCATCCGAAGACACTGACGCACTGCTTTCTGAATTGCCTCCGTTGTCTCATAACGTTGTCCGCGCAGCTGATCCTTCACAAATCCGAAAAGATGGCAGTCTGTGTCCACAGTCACACGCCTGTCGTCTTGAATGATCTCATCCACTCTCTCCTTGTTGCGTTCAGTTGAGGCTGTTCGAGGGCGACCGCTCCGAGGCTAATCTTGGATGCTCGTGTTCCCATCTTTAGAGTGTTTCACCCATCTTCGAACACTGCTCGCACCCATGCACACACTTCCATAGGCACGCTGAAGTCTCTGGTGAATTTCTGCAGCAGGGATTTCCTCTTTAACGAGAAATTCGATGACAGCACGCTGGCGAAACGATATATCGTTGTCGGTCATTTTGTTAGGAGTGATACTGGTCACGTGATGCAAGCTATTGACGTCACGAGACACTCAAGGATAACACAACAGCTGGTTCCATCTACCACCATACTCTCCTTCGTCTGCTGTTACCGGTTTGCATGCAAAAAATTGTTGCTCATGACTTTCGGTACGACCCTCATATTTTCATTCCAATTCAGTCGTTGCAGATGATTTACTGTATGTATCACCTCTTCCGTTCCACACGTATCTTTGATTTATTAAGCAAACCTTACGTGTGTATTAATTTTTTCCTGCCTAATGTATTATAGACTTTGCTGCTTAATGCGTTTGACAGGTCAATCTGACATGGTTACTTTGCTGTCTGAGATATTATTATTATTATTATTATTACCATTACTTTTATATATAGTGTTTACAATTACATACATGGAAGCAACCATATCTCTAGGGTACATAACTGTATAGCACTTCTGTGCTTAAATGATGTGGTTCATGTATCGTTATTTTCCATGATAAAAACGTTATTATTATTATTATTATTATTATTATTACTGGAACCATTCTATATTTCGCTGCTGTACCAGTATTAGTAGTAGTAGTAGTAGTAGTAGTAGTAGTAGTAGTAGTAGCAGCGGCAGCAGCAGCAAACTATATAAAATATACGTATCTCTGTGCATGTATAATTTCACGCATTAGTATCGATTGAAAGGAGCTCAATTCCATAACTTAATGAACTTGTTGCTAGGGTTTGTTAAAATTCCATTTTCTTCAACACTGGATGGATGTTCTTTACTGTATGTACGCAAGAAGGTGCCTAGTACTCGTAAAAAGATATTCGTACAATTCAACATTCTCGACGCGTTTTAAGCCGTACTGTGTATTTTCGTTTGTTGAACAACGTACCATATAGGGTTCAGCGAGAGCAGTGGGAATTAACTGGACAGGTTGTGTGTTTCAACAGTCAATACGCACACGACAAATAGGATGTGATTTAAAACTAAAATAGCAAACAGAATGTTGACTACAACCTTATCTGTTGAAAGCTTCGTGTACTACAAACTGCTGTCGGCACTCAAGACAAATCGATCCGTAGAAGCCAGACATGACCTCGTTCTCTATTAAATATATGATTTTCAAGATTTTCCAAGTCTTCCACGAACTGCAACTTTTTCATTTTCCAGGAATGGATTGTTATAAATGGTTGAAATCGCAGGGTCTGTAGTTCAGCAATACCTGTCTACAACAGAACCCGTGTCATATGTAGCCGTGAACACAACGGAGTTTTTTTTCTGGTCCCTTGATTTTACAGTTAAAATAATATTGGACTATATGCAATGAACGTCAACTGTTTAAAGGACAAAATTTTAAAAAATTATATTTTTGTGGAATAATCAGTTTCATGCCCATTTTTCGAGGTGTTACAGTACAACTTCTTACATCCTCAGTGTCAAATTTCTTTAAACATCATTTTCAGCTACAGGGTTATAACGCATTGTTACAACTCCGATGACGCATGTGACAGATGCATTCACCTTTTTCGTTATTAATCATAAACAGCCCTTAGATAAGACTGCAGTTTTTATAAAACACATACCGCTCCATCTTCAGAGTTGAAGTCACGTCAGTATGTCGCACTTATGGCTGGGGCCGGCCGTCTGCGATTTTTGCAGTTGTTATGTCATTAGCCAGCGTACGTTAACTGGTAGGCCAACATTGCCTGAAAACGGGATACCGCCCCCCTCCTCGGCTTTTGTATGGCTGCTAAAATATCCATACTTTTCAACAGCCAATAGGTTACACTTCACCATTATAAAAAAAAAACCCCCCCGCGCGGTCTGCATACACATGGATTTCCACCATTCAAAAACTGGCACCCCTGAAGTATTGGTTGTGGATGGTGGCTAATTTATTTAAAAAAAAACAAAAAAAAAACATGTATTAGTGATCACTAAGAAGGTCTTAAATCACATATTTTCATTATTCACTTCTAGCGAAAGCACCTATATATTGAAGACCTCTACATTTTTCTTTGGTTTGAGCTAAAGTACGCAGGTTTTACGTTAAAATTAACTGCATCATATTGGTGTAATTGTGTGAACTCACATGTACCAAGCCGCGGGCCACGAGTGGCAACAGCTTGAGAAACATGGCATGACATCACCTGTTACGTTGACCGCTGTCTGAGGCAGATAACTGATACAAGGCCTACACGACTTTTGACCACTTGGCTCTTTACTTTTCCCTTTCCTGGTCTTTATTCTGACAAATATTTGTTGTTATTTCCCGGATTAGGTAGCCTATATTTCCGGCCTTTTGTTAGTAACGTCAAAATACAAATTCCAAGCAGGCTGGTGTGACGTTGACGCTCTAGACTTTTATACTTTGTATGAGGTGACCGGTTCGAACCTCGGCTGGGTCACCGTTTATCTTGACTCAAGTTTTTTGTGGTTTTCCTCAGTCCTTTCAGGCAAGTTAATTGGTATTACCTCGATTTGGCCACGGTAGGTTTGATCAAAATCAATACGTATTTGTCATTCAATGGTCATCTTACTGTAGAAGTTTAAGTCTGGAATCCTTGCAGCGACGTAAAATAAATCACGAAATAAATGTGCAACGTGAAGGATTTTTACGTATGTTCGCCCTTTGAAGATGACACCATGTTATAACGACCCGATTTGCCTGGTCGCCTTCAAATTCTATCCACCTTGAACATGGAGAGAAGTAGGTTTTCCGAAACGTCGGCAAATCAACCTACCACAACAGGCTGTAGTTATGAAAGAACAGAAAGAGTACTACATTCAAACCGCAAGAAGAGATTGAAGATCTCAATAATATATTTGTCACATTCTGTAAACAGAAAACGGAATTAGAGATTACAAATACGCTGTATAATTCTTTCCATGCTAAAGTGCTTCACATCAATCAGCGTTTTAATATAATGCGTTTCTTTTATAGCTATCCTGAGCACCGCAGCTGTCACGGGATGTCCCGATGGATTCAGCCTCTCTGTGTGGTACAGCTACCGTGCTGGGTGCGGCGATATAAGGAGGACTATGTGCTAGTCACAGTGTCTTGATTTTTGTTCTCTAGTTTCCCATTTCGTTGCAGATGCTGCTGGCTACTCTGGTATTCCACTCCAGATGTACGAACCGCACGACCTGTATGTTCAAACTGGCGATGAAGCGAGGTTCTTCTGCGAAGCGTTTGTCGGTATGTACACGCACAGAATCCATTGCCTTTTATTTCAAGTTTGCATGTGATCATATGACGCATTCCGCTGTTCCCTGCTCTGTCCTTGGTATGTTCTAACAGATAATCTTAATAGGATCAGGAATTGACTTACTGCTAATAGACAACGTAAGGAATAGTTACAAAGTAATTCGCACTATACACATTGACAGCACACTTCGTTGATATTCAGTGTACGGGTTCGTACATGTTATAAAGTATTTGATCTTTTAAAAAATTGATTTTTTCGCCTGATTTATAGCACAGCAGGGGAATCGTACGTATTCCAAATTGGGATAAAGATGTATGCTTTCTTCTGAGTAATTTCCCGGCGTCTGAATTTTAAATGCCAACGTTTCGGAACACTCTGTCTGTTCCACCTTCATAGGCGCTTATGAAGTTGGAACAGATACAGTGTTCCGAAATGCTGGCATATAAAATTCAGATGCTGAGGAATTACCCAGAAGAAAGCATACAACATTCAGAACACGGCGAAAGTTTGAAATTGGATACAGCTGTTTCGGAAACGAAAAATACGGACAGACATTATCTCTAAATAATGGTTTTATTTTATACGCCTTCTGCACAGAATTCATAAACGTTTTTAAAATAAGGGCGACTATTCTGGAAAATGTCTGGAGATGTTTAGGTGTATGATGGACCTTGTAGCTTTTATAAAATCTGGACGTAATAACTAGTTATACATATGTTTGTTACCAATTCGACCAGAAACTGCGATTAACGGTGCAGCAATTTCTTTCTTCCAAACCGAGGCATAGGTGTTAAATAGTCTAAATTCAGAGATGATATTATTACAGACAAAAATTGTTAACATTGCCAGGCCGAATTGATCTGCCAGACGCCCACAACAAGGTCAGCTGGAAGAGAGTGGAACACAACAGTTCTGTGACGCTTCCTGAAAGATTTCAAGTGACCAGCAAACCACGGTAAGGAGATCCTACTTGGTGCATTTTTCTACCAATGAAGTGTGTGTGTGTGTGTGTGTGTCTGTGTCTATGTGTGTGTGTGTGTGTGCGCGCGCGCGTGTGTGTGTGTGTAACCAAGAGTGCTCTGGATTTGATTTTGTCGGCTGTTTAGTGACGCTCTTTCAGCTAGAATTCACAGTTGCAGAAAATAAATCAAGTTTAGGTTCTTCTTTCTTTCTTTCTTACTTTCTTTGGCGATGCTTCTAATTGCATTAGTTACATTGCATCGAAAAGAATTAAGGTTGTGGGTAAGGAAGTGGGAACGTGTGGAAGGAAGCAGTGGGAAGTACTTTATTATCAATCCAAAACATTTTCCTGAAAGAAATAAGTGATACTCGAAATAAGTCAGTGATAATATTCCGTCGAAGGGCAAAGAACCGAAACGGGAACCACCCTAATTAGGAAGCAGGCGTGCTTATCACTCAGCTGCTTACGTTTGTGGCAGTAGCGCAGCCAGGATCTGCTGTTACCCGTAATTTACATTAATAATGTACTGAAGTTTTTTATGTGTTTCAGCCGCGCCTCGTCAGACATACAGAAGGGGTAAAATGTTCCAGTACATCCCACTAATATCCAGGCCAATAATTTTTAATAAGTGAGTTTGTATCCCTGCTGAGCGCCCAGTAAAATTGCTTCTCCAATCTGTATACAAATAACTCGAGAACCAATGAACGGATTCTCAATAAATTTAATATCAAAGAACTTTACGGCAATACTGTTGAGCTTTTTCAGTGTTTGTTATAATATTACTAAAATAACTGACGGTTCAGATTAAGATCTGTACATATTTCTGCGCATCCCCAACGTAACTCGCCGAATATGTGCCTGTCGGTGCGGAAGAATGTTTCGAACAAGTGTGGTAAAGAAGAAACACGTTTTTAACCAATGTAATTATCCGCGAATTTTACGGTTAAGGCGATAATTAAAGAATGGGGACTAAGTAAGTACATCTCGAACCACTTGCTCAAGAATTCAAAATAGTTCCCAAGATAGGCCTACCTGCCTTCACACTAGAAAAATATGAACTCTCCTGCGTTGAGACGGCGCTGAAAAGAGTCCACTTTATTCGTGTAATGTACTTTACGAGTACAATGCGACCGTGACGCATGTATGAAAGTATAAACACATATGTGTATGCACATGTTACACACACACACACACCAGCCACATGCCAGTCATATGACGGGCCACCATAATATTCACGCGCCACTGCACGGCCCTTTACATCTGCCTGTTCTGTATTCTTAGAGCAAACCAAGAGTTAATTTCATCTACCATTTAGTGCAGATTATTATCGACTGGCATCAATTGCTGTGGATTACTCTCAACTGCTGTCGTTCATTATCGAACCGAATACACTATGGTCGATTATTGCCATATTACTGACCCAGATGTGACTCGCACATTCACATGCCAAGGGTATTATGTGTGTGTTGTTTAACGGCGGTGTGAACTGCTGTAATTACGTAGCCTTGATGATAAACGAATGAATATGGAATACCGGCAGAATGACACTGACAGGAGAAGACCGAAATACTTTCCCAGTGCCACTTTGTCTACCACAAATCCCACATGGACTGACCTGGGAGTGAACCCGCGCCTACGTGTAGAGAGGTTGGCGACAAACCGCCTGAGCTATTGCATGGGTCGTAATACATAAGGCAGACAAATTTTATTTTAGTGTATGAAATAACAGCAGACTGAGCTTTAATACTGGTTCTTCAGTCATGCCGTGTTAAGGCTGGTTTTACTTGCCACCAGTTGGAGTATCTGCTAGCAGTGAGTAGCTGCATGTGAATTTAGTGTTTGTTTACTACTCCAAGGGAAGATGTAATCGTAGTTTTCGTCGTTATTTATACCAAGCATTATTTCATCCCGTACATGTTACGTGTAAAAAGCAAACAGGCGCATTTGAGTAATCGCGTTTATCAGTAGTTTGTAACAATTAGTTTAACGCTGTATTTGCAAGGACGAAAAACGCTGGCATTACTGAACTAACAGCGTAGGAGCAGTAACAGAGCAAACGTGCCAAAACTATTGTTATACTCACCTGATATTGTTGACTATCACGTATTCAACGAATTAAGTAGGTAGCTTACTAATTCCATGAATCGGGATCGTCCATGAGAACTTTATAGTAGCTCATCCGATCAAGGAAATCACTATAATACAGCTTTCTTTCTTTCTTTCTTCTTTCATTCTTTCTGTCTCTTTTTATATGTCTGTCTAATTTTTGTTCCTCCTTTGCATTCTTCGTAGTCGGAAAAGAAAGCCAGAGAGGCCCACAACCCTGTTACGGACTGTATCACATTTTATTCATCCTTCCTTCGAGATATCGTGCTGTGTCGAATGTCGCTTTCTTGGAACTTTCCGTCTGCCAGAGAGGAGAGAAATGAGCATTGTGCGTGATATTTGACTTTTACATGAACCCATCATATAACAATGCCGGCAATTGTCGTGCTTCTTTTCCCCCTCCCTCCCTCTATAACACGTATTCCACCAGCCTCACACCCACACACCCGCGCGTCTAGACCCAATTTTTCGCTGTCTGTACAGCACGTTACTTAGTAATTTGTGATTTCCCTCTCGATAACTGTCATACGCCGCAGCAGCAGACGTCGGTTTTCCCTCCCATTTCTTAAACAGTTTATGGGCTGCCAAAGCCTCTTCCACTTCCATGCTGAAAGCAAGATATGTTGGTGGATGACAGTTCCGATGAATTACCGACTTCAACACGTTATGAAAGCTAAGCCAAAAAGCGTCATATTCCGCATTCGGTACTGCGCTCTTCCTCTCGGCAATGACAAACGTTGCAATGTGCATGCAGTGTTCAGAGAGTAAATCAACTTTAGTAAACACTGCGACAACGAAAATGGAAAGTTATTATTGGCAATTATAATACGACCGGTTGCACGGTGTTACAATTACATTAGGTGGCCAGTCAACTCGCTACAACGCAGGGTTATTTAACTTAGCAATCTGTAATCATTATAGCGCCACAAACCCACCGTCTTGTTCGAGAAGGTGTTTAGTCGCGTTATAAATTACCTTCCTAGTTTCATATTTTGGTTTGTACCGAAAATAAAGTTATGGTGGTCTTGTATTGTCCATTCTGAAGGACACTCTTTTTCCTAGTTATTTACATAGTTTTCTTCTATGTAAGCCTGAGGACTTACTCAAAATGCAGGCAGATTTTTTTTTCGGACTCGTGTTGTGTGGCATTTTTTAATCTGACATCCCGCACCACGCTTCACTCGCACTGTTTCGCGTGACGGCAGACAAAGCAGCGATCGCCGACGTTCCAATTTGTCGTAACTCGAGGACCACGCGATTTACTCTAATCTATTGCAGTTAATATTACGTTTTTATTCACCTACGTAATGGGAATGGCTTTTTTCGGCACCCAGACACGCGTCACAAAAAACACGTGGTTGAACATCGACGTTCTGCTGGTGAAATCGAAAACGCTGTATTTCGAATATTTTCTTTCAGATCGGCTTCAGTGCGAGACTTCATGCCATACACCCTATCCTTCAACATGCCCCACAAATAAAAATCATGCGTGTTCATATTTGGGCGAACGAGAAGAACACATTTCTCTGCTTACTATTCTGTTACAAAAAGCACACTGTAAACAATGCATAGAATATAATGAAAAATCATATCGCCATAGCACACGTGTGCTTATTTATGTGTAAATTTATGGTTCCGGAAATAAACTGGCTCGATAATGGCAGAGCGAGTTTTACTTGTGTTCATGTTAAACAATAACGTGCATAATAAGAATTCTCGTACTGATGACGATCTGCAATAAAGGATTCAGAATGGCATGTCGTGCTATGATGGTATGATTTTAACTAAACTAAAAATATAAAGTGCCATAAACAGTTAATGCATTCCAAACACATTGTTGGCGGTGTGAGCTATAGCACTGTCTTGCTGAAAAATGTATAAGTACTCTCTAATCGGACATGTTTTCAAAAAATGGTTTTAGAATATACGTTAACACATCGGTAGGAATTTTTTTGCTGAATTATCCCAGTTGCACTCATAGCACGCCACACACTCAATATCAGGTAATGGCCCTGCATGGATTAACTTGTAATTCTGAGACTTTATTTGTCTGCTGTGACCCAAAAGTCTTCGCCGCTAACCGAAAAACGCGTGGGGTCTATCCTCTAGCAAACTTCCTATGAAGGCTTACCAGTTCACAAAATTCTGATTTTCTCTGCGATCTGTGGGGAAGAGCGTGTAAACCACAGTTGTCACTTTCGTAAGAAGTGCCTGTAGCCCATGTATCGTACAAGAACATGAGAAGCTCCAACGGGATCCCCTTTGAGTCTGTAGATGACGCATATATATATATCAGACAACCTCCTTCTGATAACAAGTGCGGGAGTGAGCCGGTGAGTGGGCGTAATTTTTTATAAGATAAGCTAGTGGAAGGCAAGCGACTAGCGACAGTCGATATGTAATCTGGTATAAGTTACAGAGTTCACCTGATGATTCATGGGTGTAGTTACCTTTCAAAGTTGTCGTTTCATCAGGTAACCGAATTCGAATGTACGCAACTTTATTCACAAAGACCCCCACTTTGATCCTATCTTGAGTTACTTTTATCCAATCCATCCCCTCGCGACCTACTTTCCTGAGGTAGTGCATTTTAATACTATCCCCCCACCTAATGTCGCGGGATCTGAAGTATTCTCTTCATTCAAGATTTATAGACTAATATGCTGTATGAGCTTGTAGTTTCCATCCGCTCCATGATTACTACATATCACACGGCTCGCATTGTTTGATATAATAACCTTCCGTGAGAAGTAGGCCTACACGTTACGAAGCGAGAAGCATTTCCCTCCATCCTCCCTTCCCACATCCAAGGTCAACAAACGACTGGCCAGTGGTGGTCAGTTTCACTCGTTTGGCCATGGCCTCAGTAATTATTTGAATAATATTTGAAAGTGAAAATTCCCCTGTATGAACCACAAAGAACCGATGCAAAGTGCTTTTGTGGAAATGCAAAAATCTGTCGCTCGGAAAGTACGTGTACTTCTTAAACTCTTGCGGCTGTCACGGGAGGACATTGACCGCTCTATGTGAAGTACACGCGGGGAAATGGTCTATTTTTTACATACATGCACACATGTCAAGAACTTTAACCATAACTGCCTTATTCGAAAAGTGCTAACCTCTTCTGCAGTACTAACCAAGGACATTCATGAACTTACCAGACGTTTGCAGAATAAATCTAGTAAAGCCTGATGGTAAAAATACTGCCATTCAGCTCTACAATAAATTACCATGTGAACTTCTTAGTCCTGATTATCCGAAACGCGGTTACCTGATATTCCTTTTTATCCGATGTGCCGTATCGTTCAAAAGCTGTTTTACGTTTGTAAACTTTCATTTTACAAAAATGAAATTTTATCGACATACAACCCAGCGTGTTATGGAATGAATTATACTCCACACCACGTTCATGTTTCTACATTTTTAATTATTCTACGTTTGTGTGTTTACATTGCTTATTGTCTGCAGTTACGTAGGTACTCGTTAGTGATTTAGTGTGTCGATAGAAGTTAGTAACTTGCCAATACCAAACGGCTAGGGGAAAAACGTGGTTGTTTCCATGGTACAAAAATGAGAAGCCTTACAAGCACTACATAAAGACGAAACTACGCAAAAATTGGAAGAAAAAATGTGGCGATGGTGGTGTTACTGTTGGAGACTAGAAGAGGAAAAGTAACGAAATTGAAAAATGGTATTTATCGAGCCGTACGGTGGAGTCCCCAGAGATGCAGTTCGGTTTGCCGATCTGGATCGGATCGTGGGACAAGCGGACCAGCAGAACTACCGACGGGCGATTCAGGATGAGTTGAAAAAGACCGAGTTTTCAAATAACGACTGCATTGCCAACCTTCGATCCTAATTAACCGTTCACCGGAAAGCCCAGGTATCTTCAGGCCACAGCCCACCCGCTCATGAAAATCGCATCTCTTAAGAAATTCAGCTCATCTCTGCTGGCATATATCCCACGAGGTCAAAGCTTACAAGTTGCCTGTGCTTAGAGTTTAAAATAAACATATGTGAGAAACACATTTGCACTTTAAAAAATACATCCGGAATGTACCGAAATCTCCCCCAATAATCGCCATCAAGAGTATTAGTGCCAAGAATTACAATAAAGAATAAATAAATAAAAGTTTACACGACGGTCATTTGAAGTTTTATACTGCGTTAACTGGTATCTAGTGGAAGCAGAGCAACTATTGGTGTGGCCGTATTGTACAGTACACTATATCCCAAGCAACTTCGACTTTCCAGCAGTGCAATAAAGCATTCCTTGTGTGACCCTACTATGCTAGATGCGCGTCACATGTTGCTTGGTTCTCAGTTATTGACGTATCGGGCGGACCAAGTATAAGGTGGAATGAAACAGAACTGTTACACCTTTAAAAAAATGAAGAAAAAACCCCTTTCCTAATCCTACATTAATTTCCAGTAAGAAGTATTACTTTGTTAATGGACTTCTAGAAACACAGTGAAAAACCGGCATAGTAACAATGCTTCTAGAGAAGGACTTATCTTTATCGAGGAAATAAAATAGGCGTACAAGATCAGCATGCCGTCAGCGTGTCTTCCCATATAAACTGCAGAACCAGTCGACGGATTTTTATAGAATGTGGGTGGTATGACACTGTATTTTATCATCAGATTTTGCCACATCGTCGTGTTGCTTAATTTACTAGAGATGGTAATAAAAACAAGCGGACAAACGAATTTGTCAGGGTGGAAGTGACACTAGCGTCACTTAATCAAGGGTCCCAGAATTTTGTCTGACGATAGATTTAAAAAATAACTTCTGTTCAGGTACTTTTTTTACAGAATGTAACACAAATTGGCAGCTGCATTAAATTCATATATTCAGCTTTCGGTGTGATGCGGATAACTAATGAATGAAATGCAGTATTGTGTATCGCTAAAAAGTTACAAACGTGGCGACGGTGCGAAATTTTGAGAGTAGAGCTGTGTCCGACAGATTTAATGTAAAAGAAATTGTATTTCTACGCAGATATGATGATGATGATCACAATAATAATGATAATAATAATGGGCTAGTGCAAAAGTACAAAACATACCTCACAGGCGAAATAACATTACATGTCGCATAAATTGTAAATACGAAACAGCTGCAACGCTATATACCCCTGAAACATAGTTTGTTTCAAGTATGTAGTTGTAAATACACTGCATAAAGGTGATAACAAGGAAAATAATAATAATGTGTAAAGCATGTACAGTTTCAAACAAGTGTCACTGATCCCTGCCATAAGCCAGATGAAACCAGCTTACGTTTTCACGCACTGGTTCCTCAGATTTATTTTAATATCTTCATCTACGTGTAGATTTTCTGCCTAAACATTTAGTAAACAAAATTAAACCCAAGTCTTATGTAATATTTCATAACGTGGTAGTTGTTAGCTGTGGAGTTTTGCCCCTATCCAAATCCCCAAGCGCCAGGGTCACCTCTTATTTGGTTGTCTGGACTGCTTATTTGATATGTCTGCGTCAACATGTGAACACCGTCTCCTCCATCTGCACACTGACGACGCACCAATTAGCAATCATACTGCACGACAATATTTCCTTCTCGCCCAGAACCGATTTGAAGGCCGATCTGTGTCTAATCCATGAAAATAGTGGTAGCTTATGTGCTTACGTATACACTTTCACAAACACTTTTCACATTTCTTATGTCACTTAAATTCCAGGATACTGACAGTTTCACAACAAGGCGTTCTTGTTACTGTGCATCACTAAACCCTACTAACAGCCCATTAGCCTACCATGAACAATTTTAAACTGTTTATTATGCAAGTTCGACAACGTACCTTAGCATCTCTTCTCTGTAATTACCTCGTAATCACTAAATCTTAAGGAGAAACGTACTGAATGTAAAATGTGTGTTTCATTCTTATCTACAACATTTGCTCGAAACATTTTTGTTCCGGTAACTATTCAGCAAGTTACGTGAGAAATGCATAGGGTAAGGTGGTACAGTTTCAATCGTTTCAGGCAGAACATGCTTTAATGCGTACAATATACGAGCAAATATACGTATGAATGGTGACATAATATTTATGTATCTTAATGTATATGTCAGATTCATATCACATGAAAATATGTACTAATGTAATTTTTTTAACCATGGCCCTGGTGGGAGAAGGCCTCTTCATTGTCGAGGATTCATGATCACACTCAGACACATCACACTCGGTAGGATTCCTCTGGACGAGTGACCAGCCCGACGCAGAAAAACCTCTACCTGACAACACACAACACTCACAACAGACAGACATCCATGCCCCCGGCGGGATTCGAACCCACAATCCCAGCAAGCGAGCGGCTGCAGACCCACGCCGTAGATCACGCGGCCAATGGGATCGGCAATTTAATTTTAAAGTATGACTAAATTAATGAAGTTCTGGACGTTTCTCTCACTTCCTTAAAAATTACCATCAAGGGAAAATATATTCCTGATACATCGTAGCATGCCGTGATGGTAACATTTGCTCCGCTTTCCACTTTTGTTAATGAAACTTGACTGACAAATTACAGGCCTATTTCACTATTCCCTTTGTGTTCCTGCAATTCTCAGGAAGGTTATGCACAGCAGGTTACACATGAATAAATTACATACTTCATTTACATATTAATAAAAGATTGTTTCCAGAACAATCCGACTTCACGGATAGGTATATCTACAGAAAATGCTGACTACAAGCTAACAAGTACCGGAACAGTTTGACTTCAGGAAAGGGATATCTACAAAAAATGTTACAAATACTGTATTCCTATCTCTTAACCATAAAAAAGACATGTTGCAGGCCAGGCTGTTGATGGTGTAAATCACGAAATATTGTTAGTTAAATTTCATTTTTATAGAACTGAAGTCACAGGTGCAAATTGGTTCAAATACTAATAGACAGACAACAAGAATATGGAATAAAATCAAGTGATAAGTCTCAGAAGTTCTAGGACACCTACCTTTCATAATATGCACAAATCACTTTCTTCCAGGAATAAATACCATATCAACATCTATAATATTTGCTGATATTATTAATGTCATAATTTGAATTCACAGTGTTGATGATTTCTCTTCATTGTCAAACATAGTTCTGTCAGAGTCCTATTATTTGAGGTACTTGTATCCCATATGAGCAGATGGTTTACTGCCAACAATCCGGCCCTTAAGTTTAGATAAAACGACTAATTTTGCGCAATAGCCATCAAGTATCGGTTATGATGAAAAACAGAAAGACAAGCCTGTAGAATTTTCCCGCATTTTATGGAGCCCGAAGGTACATTAACCCCTTTCACAAGTGCCCGCCACCTGTCTCTATCCTGAGCCTGCTCGTTCCAGTCCATACCCACACATCCCACTTCCTGAAGATCCATCTTAATATCATCCTCCCATCTATGCCTGGGTCTTCCAAGTGATTTCTTTCTCAGGTTTCCCCACCAAAACCCTGCATACGCCTCTCCTCAACCAAATACGCGCTACATGCCCCACCCATCTCATTCTTCTCTATTTGATCACCCAAATAACATTTGGTAAGGTGTACAGCTCACTAAGCTCCTCATTATGTAGTTTTCTCCACTCCTCTGTTCCCTTGTCCCTCTTAGGCCCAAATATTCTCCTCAGCACCCTATTCTGACACACCCTCAGCCTACCTTCCTCCCCCAGTGTGAGCGACCAAGTTTCATACCCATACAAAACAACAGGCAAAATTATAGTTCTGTATATCTTAATCTTTAAATTTTTGGATAGCAAAATGGAAGACATAAGATTCTGCACCGAATGATAGGAAGCATTTCCTGAATTCAATCTGCTCTTAATTTCTTCTTGAATAGAATTTTGATATGTTAAGTTTGTTCCCAAATTTTTTAAATCTTCCACCCTTTCAAAGGAACTATTATCAATCTTCATACTGTGACTTCATCCTGCATTCTGACCTCAAGACATGACCATATACTTTGTTTCATCAGTAGTTACTTCTAGTCCAATCTCCTTACTAGCCACTACCAAAGCTTCTGCATTTTCCTTTATGATATGTACGCTTCCTCCCAACATATTAACACCATCAGCATAAACCAAAAGCTAACGTGTACCATTTAATTTCAAGCCATCCTGGTTTACCTGAACCCTCCAAATGGCATTCTCTAATGCAAAGTTGCAAAGCAGTGGCAATAAAGCATTTCCTTGTTTCAAACCATTCCTAATAGGAAACATGTCAGACAAATTTTTGCCTACCCAGACTCTGATATACATTACAGTCAGACACATTTTTATTAACCTTACCAGTTTCATGGGCATACCACACCCAGTGAGAATACTATACAAGACCTCCCTCCTAACTGAATCATAAGCTTTATTGAAGTCCATAAAGGGCTGATGTACTGCTATTTTGTATTCCCAATTTTTCTCAAGTATTTGATGAACGCAAAATAAATGATCAGTAGTTGACCTGTTGTGTTGAAATCCACATTGATGGTCCCCATAATTTCCTCTGCATATGAAGTTAACCTTGACAGCAGGATGCTGGATAAAATTTTGTACATAGATGGCAGAAGTGATATGCCCCTATAATTACTACAGTCTGTTTTATTGCCCCACTTATAGATAGGTACCATGATCGACTCCTTCCACTTTTCAGGCAATTCCTCCTCATTCCAAATAGAACTAATAAGTTAACAGATCTCATAGTGAATGGTTCTACCCCCTGCCTTCATCAATTCTGATGGGATTTGATCAATACCTGGTGATCTGTGGCTTTTAACTTTCAAATAGCCAACTCAAACTCCAAAGAACTTGGCTCAGGCACTAGTGGTTCTGCTGTGTGTATTTCTGTGTGCCTAACATCATTAACTGCACATACATTCAATAGCTGGGAGAAATAGCTCCTCAACCTAGCCAAAATACTTTGGGAATCTGTAACCAAATCACCCTTGTCATTCTGTACTATATGAGTTCTAGGCTGGTAACCCTTCTTAAAGTCATTGTGCCCCTATACAAGCCCCTAATATTTTTCACCTTACTGTTAGTTACAAGTTCCTCAATTTTAACTTTCAGGTATGCCTTTTCTTTGTTCCTGAAATAGTGTGCTAGCTTCACATCTTACATTGTTCAGATTATCTACATTGCTTTGGCTTCGATCCTGTACCCACTGCATTTTGGACTGCTTCCTTTGATGTAAAAAACATAAACATTCATCATCAAATCATGGTTTATGCTACTTCAATTCATGCAGACCTAGACTCTCTGTAGCTGAGGTTTTGATATGCTCTTTAATGTTCTCTCAGGCCCTACTTACATTCTTGTCATCACTTAAGTTCTCCAGAGCTGCAAATCTCTTTGTAATCTCTATCTGATACTGTTTCCTAACCTCCAGCTCATTTGGCTTCTTGAGTTTAAATCCTTCCCCATCAAATTTCTGTATTACTTTGTCACTTACTGCCAGTCTTTCCCTAACTTTTGCAACCACTAGAAAGTGATCAGTATCACAGTCAGCTCCCCTGAAACTTCAACTTTGTACATCTAGTATACTTGAATGCCATCTCCTATCCATCAATATGTGATCAATCTGGTTGTGAGTCTCATCTCATGAAGAGAGATCCAGGTGTACTTACGAATGTTTCAGTGTGGGAACATCGTGCTCGTAACAAATAGATTGTTTGATGAGGCAAAGTTTACTATTCTAACACCATTATCATTACTATCCTGATGTAGACTCTCATTCCCAACTGTCCGTTTGAAAATATTATCTCTCTCCACTTTTGCATTAAAATCCCCTACTAGAATTTTCACATGGTACTTAGGAAAATGATAAAAAAAACTTGCTCTATTTCCTCATAAAAACTGTCTTTTGAATCATCACTTTTCTCCTTACTTGGTGCATGCACATTCAGAACAATGATTCAGTGACCTATCTGAAGTATATATGTCACCCTATTGCTAACAAACCCTACTGTCTTAACTGCTGATACTATTCTATGGTGTACAAAAAATCCTGTTCCTACTGATGAATTTCATTTCCTCTTCCATAAAAAAAATTACAATCCCCTGCTCTTTCTGTGTCCCCTTTGTCCCACCTAACCTCCTGCACTCCCACTAAATCTAATTTATATCTTGCTAATTCCCTGGCTGCTGCTGAAAGTGAACCTGCCCTATTCAGGCTCCTAACATTCAATGTACCAAATCTAATGACCCTTTTTCATTGTTTAAGTCATACAAAAGTATCAGTCCAGGTCTAAAGCTTACTGTATGAACATTTCACAACAAGATATGATTTTACAGTAAGAAGTTGATAGCACCTCGTCCAACCTCCAAGCTGGAAGACCAATTCTTGTTGGCTGTCCGCAGCTGATTATTCAATATATTCGCAGTTACCCCCCATACTGGAGGCCATTTCTCCATGCGCAGCCTAAGGACGTGCCATGCCATGGTGACAGGGACCCACTTATCATGGTGCATGTGAATATGTAGTATTAATTGTGTACTTCATTGTAAATAACCAAGTAAACTTTCCAACAATTTCAGCAATACAGTAGTAGTACAGGAATAAATAACATCATCATAGACCAATTGCCAGCCTTTCATGTTCTCAGAAAAGTGACTAGCTCACACTGTGCTGGAATCAAAATATCCGACAGTTTACCATGTAGGCTCCTAAATCTTATGAATGAAAAGGCTTAATTTAAAGCAGGATTAGAGATACTTAAAGACATGCTACCTTTAATTTGTTGATGAATTTCTAATGTTTAAAAATGACTATAATCTTCCTTCCAGCTGTACATAATTAATGTGATGTAACATTTTAATATTGTTTGTGAATTCCTTAGAACATATTTGTATTGTATATTTTGCATTTTATGAACTATTTTACATCCTGTTCCCTCTTTCACTAAATTTTGTATACTCTATATATATATATGTGTATATGTATATGTATGTATGTGCATATTACATATGTATATGCATGTATGTGTGGATGTATGTTTTTATGCACGCTTGCAGTGACAGAAATTACCATTTTGCTCTCTTGCTCACTACCCTGAGACACATTTGTTCAGCTGCATTCTGTACACATTTTGGGGCTCAAACAAAAAAGGAATTCTTTCATACTGCCCTGCAATGTATTAAAATGATGAGTCACTTCTCCTTCACTAAGCCCTTGAGCTCTGGGATGTGAAAGACGCTCGAGGTTTCTACGGCTGAGCTTACAGTGCTGTGAAAAAAGGCTTCAATTTAACCACTTTATCCCTGTAGCCTTATTTTCTGGGCTCAAGGGATGTATTGAGTTCATTTCTCCTCCTCTTCCCCATCCTCCTTCTTCTTTGACTGCACAATAGTCCAACATGGATCTTCACCTCCTTACTGGACTTCTCCCAGCCAGCTCTGTTTTTTTACCTCTCTTTCCAATTTGAAATTTTTCATTTACTAATATCTGTTTGTACACAATTCCACCATCTGTTGTTTGGTCATCCTCTTGGTTGACTTCCCTGATGATTATTGTTAAATACTTGACTTCATTTTCTTTTACTATTCATTCTGTAAACATGACCAGTCCCATTCAACCGACCTACTCTGACAAATGAAAGTATATCTAAATCTCCAAACAGCTGCAATAATTCTTTATGCTATCACTTTCTCCAATTTTTATTTACTTTAATTCCCCCAGACATTCCTCTTAAAATTTTTCTTTTAAACACAGCCAACCATTTTAGCAATATCTTCATTCAGTGTCCAAGATTCTGCTAGAAGTGCGTAAGATTCTCTATTTGTAATTCTTTTTTTCAGTCTCTGGTTTTAATTCATTTTCATTTGTTGAAATTGTACCAAGATAGGTATATTCTTTCACTGTTATAAAATTATATGTACTAAGTTGTAAGTATTCATTTTCATTGTAAGGCTTCTGTAATACTATCATAAATTTTGCCTTTTTTTCATTTATTTCTAACTCCAACTTATTTGTTTGTTTGCCCAGTGATGTAAATACTTCTTCGCCATCTTGTAATTTTCTTCCCATTACAATTACATTCATCTGCATATGCCATAATTTGACTACATTTGTCAAGTATGGTTCCTGTGTTTCTACTTTAGATAATCTAATTGCAGTTTCCAACACTATATTAAACAGCAAAGGAGCAATTGCATTTCCTTGTTCAAAACTTTGTTAACTTTAAATTTGGAGGATAATGTTTACCAATTTTAACCTTAGCATATATTCCATTATTTAAAATTCTGCACAATGTAACTAATGTTTTTGAGAAACCAAGTTTATGCATTTCACTCCACACTGTCATATGCTGCTTGAAAATTAATAAATACAGGATGTACATCTATATTCTTTTCCGAACATTTTCCCAATATTTGTATCACAGTAAAAATTTGATCAGCAGTTGATCTTTGCCTTCAAAAGCTTCCCCGGTATTCTCCTATTATTTCTTCAGCATAAGGTACTATTTGAGTTCATTTACCTCTTCTACAGTGAAAGCAGCCTGCCTCACTTAAATGTGTGTTAGACCTAACCCTCTTTGTTGAAGACACAAAATTCTTAACCAGTGTCCCTTGTATTTCTGCAGAAAGTAATGTTGAATGAACAGTTCTGTTTCTGAAAACTGGATTTAACCCTGCTGCCAGTTCCTTCATTCCACCACCTCGACCAAAAAGGCAAAGTTTTCCAAAAATGCCAAAAAATATTGTGGAGGTACAGTTCCACTCATTCTTAGCCTCCACGCTAGGTGCAGGTGAATGGTCAGCGTCACGCACCGGCCGATTTACCCCCTGGGAAAGCGCCCCCCAGTATCCATTGCGACACAAGAGCTACTCGGGACCTTTTGGAGACGAAAATTCCCTTGGTCCTATCGGGACTCGAACCCCAGATCGTCCAGCCCGTAGAGATACTAAAGGGTACATGCGAAAGGACTGGGCCTCCAAAATAATAATCTGTGAAATATTTTTCATGCTTTAATTTGTTCAAATCAGAAGAGACGCCAACGGTCTGCCTTAGCAGTCCGGCCTATCATTGCTCCTCAGCACTGCTGCTATTATAAGATGTAAGTTGCGTTTAACCAAAATACCAGTAATTTCAGACTGGTGGATTTGGCTGTAACCATTCAGGGCGACTGGCCTTCTCTTGCTCACATACGCAACCATCAACTTTTATTACACTTTGCATTCCGTAATTTGGTGCCAGTTATTAGTGTCGAGATAACCATGCAGAACATTTTTCTTGAGCTCGAAACTGTACCCATTGGAGTAATGGAATATACACGTAAGTGGAATACAAGCAATAACCAGTTAATACTAAATTGTGTCAACAGACGGCAGTTACTGTCACACAGACCAGCCATATAATGTCGGAAAACGCGGGCACAGTAAGTTTTGAGTTTAAACTTACACTAATAACGCAGGCAGTAGATAAATATAAGACGGGTTTATAACAAGACGAAAAACTAAACAGAAGTACTCACCGTTCCACTTGGACGAAATCATATCACTAAAACACAATTGCTGTGTAGACAGAAAAACACCACTAACTTAAGTAACCGCGCACACGACGATACCACTGGAAGGTACTACCAACTTCACGGCGCGAGAAAAATTAGTTTACCCCGAGAATGATCGGAATTGTAATCACTGACTCCATGGAGTAGAGTCTTTCGTGAGAAGCTAATGTTGCCCTAGTTATTGAAGAAATTCGCGCAATTTATGGAACTCGTAGATTAATTACTGTTCTCACAAGACCCCGCCACGTGTCCCTATCCTGAGCCAGATCAAGCCAGTCCACGTCCCCCCCCCGCCGCCATATGTTTTTGAAAGTACAATTCCATATTATCCTCCCGTCTCCGTATAGGTCTTCCAAGTGGTGTCTTTCCCACAGGTTTCCCATCCAAAATCCTGTATGCACTTCTCCTCTCCTTTTCCCCTCCCATATGCCACGTGCCCACCCATCTCCTTCTTGATTGATCACCCGAATAAAATTTGGTGAGGAGTACAGATCTTCAGGCTTCTAATTGTTCAGTCTCCTCCAGTCCCATGTTACCTCGTCGCTGTCAGGCCCAAATCTTCCTCATTGCTCAATTCTCAGCCCACGCTTTTCACTCAATGTTCACACCTAGTTGCATAAAACAACAGACAAAATTATAGATCTGTAAATTTTAATCTTTATATTTTTGGATAGAAATCGAATTTACATGTATCGCACATGTACAACCTTACCGTATAAGTCTTAATACATGTGTGCGTTATTTTTAACCGATTGTAACCAAATCTGAAATGGGTGTGCTGTAACAAATGCCGGTTGTCGAACATTTACGGTTTCATCACATGTAATATTATACGCCTATGAGCTATCATTTTCAGGTGTTACATGATAGTAACTTTCAATGTCAGGAAGGGGTTCCTTGGAAGAGTATAAAATGCAAGACATGCTATATGCGGCTACGGTTGTCGTGCGACTGGGTTATGATCCTGTGAGATCCGCAACGTCGGCATTTTCCTACATATTCTTCAGTGCCTACCGAGTGCGTAGCAGTCAATCATTATTAACCTTTAGTTTAGGGTTTTGGCTTCGATGACAGCATTTTGTTTAGTGCATTTTCCACATTGAATTTAACAATGGAACCCTTTCACACTCGAAACATTTTTGTGGAACCCCTAATAAAATTCTTACCCATGAAGCCATATGAAGTAGGCGACAAATAGGTGATGATAATAAATATAGGTATATTAAACAACGATATGAGAAGAAAATGTTACTTAAGAGCATAATTTAGGTAAAAAATACATTTTATACAAAAAAATGAAGCTGAAGAACTAATACGCCTCATACATGTGTCAGCAGTTCCCAGTCCGGAGAGGTTTCTCTTTTATCTTCACAATTTTTATTCTGTTTTGTTTGATTTGGAAACTGGAATTCTCGTATCTGGTGCCGCATTTATTATTTTTGTATTTTGGTTTTGTTGCTGCGTATGGATACAATCACACATGCTGGCGAATGGTTACTGCTGTTGAAATGCACGTCAAAATTTTGGACGCTCGCTGACTTTTAAGCGTTCCTCGTTTTTAAAATGTGATTATTGCATTTATTATAGTATTGCAACAATACAGAAATATTTTAAGAAATGGATGGTCAGACAAAAATGGATTATTTTAAGTGAAGTTTATAAGAAGTTCATAGTAACAGTACTTAAATAGTTATGTCCATTTTGTATTGGACTTTTTCACGAAACCATTATTTTCGATACGGGAACCCAAGGGTTTCGTGGAACACCATATGGGAAACATTGGTTTTGGTTCTTAGGAACAAGAACGGTGTACAGTTTCATCGTGTAAGAACACAGCTCAGGAGCCACAACGGAGAAACAGGTTAATGATGAAACTCGATCAAATTCGCGTTATGCCAAAAGATATTGTTTAGTCAGTATCATATAAGAAAATTCGATTTATTAGTTGAATAATGAAGTAAAACTTATTTGTGGAAGCCTGTATGCCTACTAAAAGCTCAAATATTAAAGAGTTCGTGTAAATATTAAATAATATTTATAAAGTGAGGAAATTTGCATGCTTGACAGTTAAGTCATTTCTAAAAGAACAGCATTGCTTCTTTCGGGAGTACTAAAACGTACATTCGTCAGTCTGTCGTTGCAGCTGTGGAAGGTTTATATTAAATGTAAGTATTCATAATTAATTAAGTGGAGCTGTAAAAGTACTGTTTAATTTGTGTTTATGTCAAGTTCTATTTACCGTAGTATTCAGGGACAGTGCCATGTTGCAGTGACAACTTACCAGGTTTGCACATATCCTGACCTCATGCATGAGCTACATTTATTGCGTTTTATGACGATGCGTGAAAGAGGGGGGTTTTTTTTTAAGAATTTAAAATTTAAGACTCATTACAGTTCGAAATCGGGACAAGGTCTTGTCCTTCGGTGTAACATTCCTACCGTACAATTGTTACAGCTATCACAGGGCACTTTCAGGCATGCTGAGCAATAAAAACTGTATGCCCACTGTGTTATAAAACGTGACAATTTCTAGTATTAAGTTTTATTGAAACACATTAAGCGGTATTTGGTTTGTATGTGGACGGACGGATGATCGGCGTACAGATAGAACTATTTCAGTAAGCGCCCTGCAGAGATGCGAACGCGCTTATTAAGACATGCGGTAATCTCGTGTTCAGAAGGCTGCTTTTGTTTTAGCATACACAAATTCAGAAACGTATCCGTGACAACAATTATGTGCTTCGAGGCTTTTGCTCCCTTTTGATATTTTGAAAATTAAAACGCACCAACAAATTACATCGGACAAAAAATCTGTAAGTTTTCTTCCAAAATTTCTTCTTTTGATAGATATTTAGAGAATGACGCTGGAAATATTTTAGGAATTTATTTGGCGACACTGGTGGGGAATGAATATTGGGTTATTGGTGGAATTATAACTGACAATGTATCCGAAGTGCCGTAAAAAAAATTAGAGCCAGCCGGAATGCGTGCATAAAGTTGTGTGAGTCGTCATGTAATCCGGCGGTATTTCATGTCAGATATTACCCAGAATTACAGTGTGGTTGCGGTTGTTGTAATTACCAATTAAAAATTTTATGAAGATCCACATAGCCGTTCTTGGATTGTTACATTCGGGCATACAGATACAGTGAAGTTAATAGTCGCAACATTGAAATTCTTCTTTCCAGAGGCACCAAAACAAATGACCACAAATGCTACCTAGTTATGAAATTCGAAGTTTTTTGAAATTATGTGTTCTCTGTTATTGCAGGGAAGATAATGAAATCCTGGGTTCATACATGCTGATCCATGGTGTGAGAAGAGAAGACTTTGGGCAGTATACATGTCAGATTAGCAACACTTGGTTCCAGTCTGTTGACACTTCAGTGTGGCTCAGAGAAATCGGTAAAGTAAATAGTTTTTTTCGGAAATGTTGATAAGAATATGTTTTAGCATGGTTATGAAGTTTGTATGGTGAATTGTTGTATTAACAGAACCCATTTTACATCCCTTTCAGTTGGGTTTAATTGTAATTTATTATTGTTTTCAAGTTTGTTCAGTATAGTGTCAAAGTGTTCCTTGTAAGGTAGGAACTGGGTTTTAAATTTATCACTTGGGTGAACTCCGGGCTTCAAAGGATTAATAACACTTCTTCAAATACATATTTTATATAGCAGTGAGTATTAGGAAAATTGCAAACAATGATAAACAAAAAAAAAAATCCAAACACTGAATTAGAAAGGATGGGAAAGCAAGCATTCTTGTCTACTTTTAAGGCAGGAATATTGCAGCTGCCTCGAAGGATTGAGGAGAGCCACAAAGAAAGACCCCAGTCAGCATCACCAGGTTTTGTCTAAGATTGCCTGGGACATTCATAAAATGAAGCTGTCAGCTGGAGTGTTTAGTAATTTCCAATATTAAATGCAGAAACTTCCTTGCAGGCACAAGTATGAACATTAGAAGGAAGTGAGAAGGTGTGACATTCACTCTGTTGCCATCTTTACTTCCAATCACCTCTGAAATAGAAGTTGTATTCCAAACATTTTGTAGATAAAGGTCACCCCTGTGTCATGCTAAGGGATGGCTTGGAGAAAGTTCCAAACATTCTTCTTCTTGGCACTTGAAGGTGTATGATAAGCTGCAATGGCTGTCTTACTGTCATAGAAAGAGTCTCTGGTAGCCACCAGATTGAGTCTCTGCAGGTCCCATGTGCTGTTACCGATTAGTGCATTGTTGAAAAAATTTTAAATCTAAAAGCCAATGCACAAACAACAAAAACTGGAAGAGAAAAATTATCTGCCTGCCAGGAAATTAATCTTCTTCATCCACCACTAGCCAGTCACTTAAAGTTTGAATTGCCAGGGCATTTAGGTAAGTTGTGTGTATTCTTGATTTCAAACTTTTGCTGTGTTTTGAATATAGTGTGGTTTCTTTTGGGCAATTCCCCAGCATCTCCATTTTATATGCCAACATTTCGGAACACTCTATCTGTTCCATCTTCATAAGCAGGTGGATCCACCTGCCAATGAAGATGGAATAGATAGAGTGTTCCGAAACATCGGCATATAAAATTGAGACGCCAGGAGATTATCCAAAAGAAAACACACTATAATTTGTGTGTACTTCCTTTTTCCACAAAAATTCGTGACCCATGTACTTTAATAACTCCCTGTTTAGTGTGTCCCATAAATAACTGTTACCTGTTAATGAATATTTATTATTGATAATAGTAACAAATTGAATGTAAAAGTAAATAAACTCTGCTTGTGTTTGCAGTGCCATACCAGGATGAAAGCCAGGACAAAAGGGCATACAAGCAGATACTGCTTGTGTTTGCAGTAGTCATCCTCTCATCTCTTACACTAGTTGCTCTCTACTTGCGCTTTGGATTACAGATGCAAGTTATTTGGAAAGATTCCTTCTGCAAGCAAGAAACAAGTGGTGAGTGACAATAAAACTTTATGAACAGTTCATGCAAGTAAAAGGCCAAGGACTGTCATTCTGCCATTCTTGTATCCATATCTCTCAGTCAGTTGCTGGTGGTGTACGGTATCCACAATGGTAGTAGTACACAGACATGAGGAGTACTGATGTCAGATGAAAATAGTTACATAGTGTGCTTAATCAGTGAAATTATATCAAAGTGGCCTTGGGGGCTGCAATGTATAAGGGTGGATTGCTGGAAACTACCAAGAATGGAATTGTTGGATTTCCCTATTAATGGTTACAGGTCTAACACAGGGTTGCCTCCACATCATGCTCCATTTTACTGGATCTAATGACAACCCTAAGGCAACACACACTTCCCCCCGATGTGGGGGGGGGGGTTAACATATAGATTCTCCTGTGAACTTGAGTCTCCATTACTGCATAAACTTCCTTCAACCCATCGCCAATTCTTTTGTGTTTCATATGCACAGCTCTAACCAAAAAGAACACAACAGATAGTAACTGTATTGTCTCACACACACAAGACATGACTGCACTTCAGCCCAGTGTTTTTTTTTTTTAACTGGATTACATCAATTTCTGGTCACAAAAAAGGGGTGGGCAGTTTTCCCCAGCGCAAACATCTGCCAAGGTCAACTGCAAACTTTTCAGTCAATATCAGTATGGTTGCTCTGTCTTATGTTCGTTTTCTGTAAGCTGTTGCCATCTAGTGGTTGCTTTTGAACTGTGGAGTGTAAGGAGTATTTTTCTGTTATGAAGGAATGTAGCGTAGCATTTACAGTATTACCATACAACAAAAACTGGAAAATTAAAAATGCTTTTTAGACACTCCAGAATCGTCAAAAATTCACAGTTTTCACTAAACAATTTCTGTCTTTAAACTAGCATAATTTACAACTGTGTTCCTAATACAGATATTCTGAAAAATTAATTTGGACCAGATCATTGGAATTCACACAATCAGTTAAAATTTCAGCAGCCTTCATACCAGTCTTATAGTAGCAGGTGTACAGCATGTAATAAATTTACAAGTTTTTGTTTACAGAGCTTTCTTCTTAAAAATCATAAAAGAGTGCAAATATATGAACCGGATTTCAGTATATAATGTGTTTCAAATGGGCTTTTTCATATTTGCCTTGATGTTCATACATGTCAGATACATATCTTAAAAGTAAAGTAAAGCTAAAATAAACTTCACCCTAGAGGAGGCCACAAATGCCCGGAGTGGGTGTAGAGGTATATCTATACTCTTTCTTTGCCCTCAGCGCTAGATGGGGGTGGGTGGTCAACGCCACGCCCCAGCTGCTTTACCCCTGGGAAAGACCCGGTATCCATTGTATAGGAGGCTGGGTGGCCCCCAGGGCCAGTCTGGACAGGTGCAGAAAATCTTGCCCCCACCAGGATAGAAGTCTTATTCAATATTAAAAATCGGGTGTCAGAAAGGCAGTTGTGCTATATAATCTACACTATGACTAATCAAGTTGACCGGAATCATTCTAGAGGAGCTGACAGCTGGTCAAGAAATTCCCCACCATTTATGGAGTCTAAAGTACATACATCATTCCAAGAGCCTTTCACTGGACATTCTCCTGAACCAGAAAAGTTTTCATATCTTTTATTAAATATTAAGACGCCTGGATAAATTTTCAGAAGGGCAGTCGTTGCTAATCAGCTGTGTTTATTATTATAATGTCCTAGGGTCTGTGAAAAAAATTTTTACATTGTGCTCACTTTGAGTTCTTTATTGTCAAATCATAGGAAAAATTTTTCAGATTTAATTGTATTGCTATGCTGATACTTCCACACTCTGTAACTGTCATAACTGAGGTATTTATCACATCATTATACTCGTTTTATATCCCCTGTTGGTAGAAGTTTGTGTCATAATTTATCAACCATTGTGTCACAGCTGTGTATACCTCGCAGATCTTAAATTTCTGGTGCCTAGGATTGTATTTAAGCACTGGAAATAGATAATAGCTGTTCCAAGAAAAATTCCTCTGGTATAATCACAGTCAATGTGGGTTCTTTATTGAAAAAGTAAAGTTTTGTTCACCATGAAACTTATTTTCCAACTGACCTCACACAAATATTTTGTATGATGGACCAGTTTTGAAAAAGTAATAAATGTGTTTTGATGTTTCTTTGAAACAGGAATTGTGTCAGATTAGTATGGCAAAGTACACCAAGTTGTGTTGAAATCTGTAAAGTAGTTTCTAGGTTGGAAGTATGCAGATGGATGGACCAGACACAGAAAATGCCTCTCCACTGTACATTCATTTTATGCACTTTATGCAGAGAATACACAAGTACTCATTTAACATTGTTTTGCTTTAATGTTGACAAATTTTAGTTTCCAAAGACTTGATAAACTTTGATTTAACTCAGATTAAGATTGTTTTTACTGGCAGTTCATGGGATCTTTGATGGCCAGGCTCCTGGGTATTTTAATAATTAATTCTTACAGGAAAGAATGGTATTATTCTGTGTTGTTCTGTCCTATATTTTTATTTTTGGGGACATAACCCCATTGATGAATTGGGACAAAATGTATATAGCGATCACTGTTGTTCAAATTCTTTAAACATATAATAACTATCGATATCTTGTGTTTTAGATGGCAAAGAATACGATGTCCTCATTTGTTATGATGACAAAGACTCAGATTTTGTATTGGGCATGTTGGTACCAACACTTGAGACACGTTATGATTATCGTTGTTTCACACACCACCTTGGATCAACTGATGAAAATTCTGGGACAACATGTAAGTTAACATAGATAGTTACAAGTTCGAAAGGCAAAGAATAAAGGCAGACAAAATATAGCACTCAGTTCTTGGAGTATTCATTTTTATCATGTGCAGGAAACTTACAGATCTTACAAGTTTCACTTCCCTAACTATAACTGCTTTTTATTTACTGCATTTTTTTAGAATTAGAGTAACTGTGTAAAATAATACAGTCACTAGTCATCCAATTAGAATTCGGTATCTTACTATTCATCATTGCTTTGTTGACACACAAAGATGAGACTGTAAGATTGAGATGCAGAATTTGTTTTAAGAGATAATTTTGTACATTAATGTTATTGTTTTATTTGGGTTAAATAAACTATTTTCAGTAATGTCAAACAGGGCCAGCTTTGCTTAATGGACCTGCCCAGCGTAGCCGTCGTCTGTTGGTTGTTTTGTCACCTTCACTTCTACATGACAGTTGGACAAGTAGTGCTCTCTACCAGGCTCTGCATACTTTACTAACAGTCCATTCCAGGATTATTTGTGTAACACTGCAGGTACATATTTCAGATATCACTATGTGCGTTGAGGTAATGTATTAGATTTTATGATTTTACCAGCATACAGAATAATGAATTATTTATTTATAAAGTCACTTTCCATTAATTTAAAAGTACTATGCCAGGTATGTATATAGGTTCCTACAGAACTATAATCATCAGCCTTGTACCTGGTAACCAGGTGAAGAATCATGTAGAAATGTGGTGACTTACTTTGATAGTTCTGTATTTCTAGTACTTAGGAGGAAGCTTGCCACTTTTATTGATAACAGAAAATTTGTACCCTGGAGGGACACTTTCTAATCTGTACCTTGATAAATAGGATTTATCACACCTCACTTTCCACTTTCCATCTGCTGGAGCCTAGAAAATTGCTGTATATGTATATGCATAATTTTCACTCCTTACATATTGTTCACATTTATAATTCTTGTGACCCTGAATAGGACCATACTATATCCTGATTTCTTAACGTTCCCATTTCACAGTTCCTAATGGCTCCGACTGGGGTCTGTCTATTCTCTCCTTCCAATATTTCCGATTGGCCACATTTATTTCATCCTATCTGTGTAATCGAATAAATACTCACATCAGCTATCTTCAACTCATAAAGAATTATTTTGAATCAGATGATGGAGACATCATGTTCCTCTGAAGTGTTGGTATCAGCATAAAATGCTGCACAATGTCAGAACACAGAAGACATCTGAACATAAAAGTTGTAATCATGAATTTGGCATGGAATGATAAATATAATGTCAGTTCCCTCAGAATTCAAGCATTTCGCGAAGCTCAGCTCAAGAGAATTTAATTTCCATTACAAAATTTCTTTCACCATAAATCTGCAGGCATTGAGTTAATTCATGTGAAAATAATGCATTATGTCATTATAATAATGCTCTGTCTGAGGCATGGGTGCAGTAAATGGTGAAATCACCCCTGACTTTGACCCACTGGTGTTTTTCAGTTAAACTTACCCCAGTCATCATTTATGAGGGAGCATCCAGAAGTTCCAAGACTGAATCTGTGATGAAATATGCACTGACTTTTGTTACGGGTTATTGTTACCCCTTTCTGGGTTTTATAATGGGTCTAGTATGTCTGCCTTTGCTGAAAGCACCACTGGATCTGACTTGGGACTGCATGTAATATGGTTAGTGATTGGTCCCTACATTTCTGGAACATTCTGTAGTCTGTATAGTGACTAGCTACAGGCTGGACAGCCCTGTGTTTGAAACCCGGTGAGGGTGAGATTTTCTATAATTGTCCAGACCAACCCTGACAGTCTCCTGTACAATGCATACCGGTGCTATAACTTGGGGGTAAAGTGGCCTGGGCATGGCATTACCCATCCACCCCAATCTAGTGCCAAAGTTAGAGGAAGGATAGAGCTCTAACATTATCCCTCTCTGCATTTGCATGGCATGTTGGAGGGAGAGCTTCTTTTTATGGAAGTAGCATCCATATGGCTGCAGTTGCATTCCCAGAAACAAGAAAAATCACAAGGATCTAAATCAGCCAAGTAATGGGGAGGATGACCACAGGCAAATTTTCAGCAGCCAAAAGTTGCCACACTGACAAAACAGTACAAATTGGTTCATTGTATTGGTGAAACCACCAGTTGTGGTTCCACTGTTGTTCTGGATGCTTTTCTTGGACTTGTGCCATCAGACGTTACAAAACTTCCCAGTAGCAATGCTGATTAATTGTCTGGCCTAGAGGAACAAATTCCTGATAAACAAAAAGGGTCATCAACATTCTCTTGATGTTTAGCCTGACTTGCCTTACTTTTCTTGGACACATTGAGGACATGCTTTTCTATTGAGAGGACTGCTGTTTGGTTGCTGTGTTGTTGGTAAAACACAATATCATTTCCTGTGATTCCAGAGCATTTTTCCAAAGTCTGATGTAGAACGTAATACAAATGGAATGTTCCTTAAAGTCATCCAATAGAAAATTATGGATCACATGTAACACTCATAACAATAAGCTATCCCTGAGAAGTAGTTCAGAAGCTGCAACACTCAGACCTGACTCAGGTAGTGATACTATGGCACCTAATGGCAGAAAGCTGTACTGCTTCTCATTCATGTTCCAAGTTGTGAGTTTTGGAACTTGTGGGTATGCCTGTGGGCTTGAATGTTTTTAAGGCTATGGAATATCCATAAATATGAGGCCACTAACTCCATGGAACAGATTCCTTCTTGTGAAGCTAATAGTTCCTCAGCCAGAAAAGAAATTCTCTGCATTTTATGAAACATGAAGGTTTATTACCATGTCAAAAGACCCTGCGGCTTGTCCCTGTCCTCAGCTAGAACAATCAAGTCCATGCCCCCTCCCTCATCTTATTTCTATAAGATCCATTTTAATATTACACTCACATTGATGCCTAAGTTTTCCAAGTGGTCTCTTTCCCTCGTATTTCCCCACAAAATTTCTGTACACACCTCTCCCCTCCCCCATATGTGCCACATACCCTGCCTCATGTCCTTGATATTTGAGGATGCAGCAGTTTAAAATATTTGTAAAAGAGACAGCTGAATTAATTGATACATCAGAAGATACTTCATAGATTATACTTTTTCCCTGCTTCCAATAATGCTAATTCAGTACTGGACTGGACATGTAAAATGCATGAGGGAAACACAGACAATGAAGTTTATTAGGGAAGCTTCATTGGAAGTCCTCATTCAGAAAACTTTAGTACCTAGGGGAATAATATTAATATAAATGTTGCCAGAAAGGATCAAAGTGACATGAACTGGACTGAAGTGATTTAAGACAGGAAACTGCAGTTGGAGCAAAGAGAGTGAGAGTTACTAATTATTTTATTTATCTGAAGAAGGTCCATTTTTGTCATAATTTGAGTCTTTTTTAAAAGGAAGAAATATAGTGTAATGAATTACTGTTACTTGTTAAGAAGTAATAATCCTTAAAACATTAAAATATGTTGATTTTCTTTAGCCACTTCCAAAGTGTGAGTCAGCAAAAAATGCACAAGGTGACAGCCTTCCTGCTCTCCTGCATGCAGTTCATTTGGTGGAATGGAGGTCAGAGGGGTACTGTTTTGGAATGGGTGATAGAAGTCGAGCACACAAGAGGTTCTGGGCCTCAATACGCCTCCACTTGCCCCCACACAGGCATAGTAGGCAGGCAGTCAGTCCTAAGCAGGTTAGTGTCCTCAGTTCCAAAGACTGCATTCCATATTTTGTGAGTATAAACAAAGGTACATTTATGGTATGATGTGATATATGATATGGTATGATATGATATGATATGATATTCACATGTCTGTCCTGGACCCCCCCACAGTTCACCCAAAACACACACACACACACACACAAACACACAAGGATTTTGAAACTTTAGGAAGATTTTCATTTACACATAATGTGAACATCACGTAAGTTAAGTCCACCTCATCATTGTACTTCACAAGTTTTTAGCATTAAGTATACCAACGACAGTGCTCGTGTCTGAGATGAGATTTGTGTTTGTGTCTCTTAATGTAGAATCTCAAATTTCATATGGTAACATATCTGTGTAACATGAAACTTCAGTTGAGATTATATTCTTCAGTGTTTTATATAGACCTATATGTCACCTTTACAAAATATGTACTCAACTCACTCTCAATTTGATGGTGATCTGATGCAACAGACCATTGGAAATTGGTATATGAAATGTTGTGTGGTTTGTTGATAGTAATTTTACGAAAAACATTGTTCTCATTCTGTAGTTACAAAGATGGTGACTGCAAAATTTTGAGGTTATATCATTCAAATATTTGGAATTTGTATTCATGGACATCAGTACACATGTATGGATTACTAAGTTGTATAAATGTATAATTCTTCGAAGACTAAAAGAATTTGAATGAAATTTGGCACTCCTTATGTTTTCTGTAGAATTTATTATTGCTTCCTGGATAAATTGATCTGAATACACATATAGGAACAACTGTTTCATAAGGAAGCACCCATGCTGATAAGTAATACAAGCACTGATTTAATTTGTTAGGAGCTGAACCAAATGTCAATGGCAACTACTGGCAGTGGAGGCAATGTATGCACTGCCATTGGGACCAGCAAACGAGGAACATTGCTTACAAACTCACATGAGAGCCTGGAAGTCCTTGTTTGAAAGGTGTCAGTTACATGGATAAGACTGGGCCAGTATAGCTTTCTCTTCTTTTCATTATTACCTCGATAATAAGCCTTGAGAAAACAGGTTACTTTAAAGGAAAGATTAATACATTTTAATATATGATATTTAAATTCTTCGCTCATGTTATATTAAAGGAGCAATTTCAGTTTGTGGCTATTTAAACTTCAGGACTCAGAACTTCACAAACACTGAAGGTCTAGATTAGTCTTGTTGTACCAGTCATTCTGTACTCTCCAGTTAACCACAATTGGTGACTTTTGTTCAATTTTTATAATTTATATTTCTCAATTGACAGTAAAACTTCTGCTTATATTTTTATAGGATAATTTTATTGGGTATAGTAGGTGTCAAAAGAAAGACAATAGCGGTCATTGAATTTACAGTGTTTCCCCAGTACTCTAACAGCCTGTTTGTAAATAAGTGTTACTACTACACTAATGGCAAAATTGTTAGTATTTGTGTTATGGCCATAGACTTCATGCAGAAAGTTTATGTAGCTGGATGTGAAACCAGACATGCAAGAATGTGTTTTATTACTTTGCAGTGGCCCTTAAACTGTGAACAACATTAGGACTTTCCACCTTCTTGTTATAAAATTAATATGCTTCTTTAATGTAACCACGAGTATTTATTCACAGTTGACCCTTCTTTATGACTGATGTACAGTTTATTGACTTAAAATGTTCCTTATTTTCTATAGGAATTTTGGAGTTAAAGAATGCTTCTGAATCATAGCTGTAAACGCTTGCATAAACAATCAGACACCTGCATTTCCCTTTGGGATGACAGAACTTTTCTCTTTGCCAAAGAGAATGTACATGCTTAATTGCATATAATTACTTTGTCCACAGTGAGGTAGTTTTTTAAAACAGAATTCTGGATTTTAAAGTAAATTTAATGAGTGTTGGCTTAGTAACTTAAACTTTCAATATTGTAGTGTTTACTGCTGTGATAAACAAGTGTTTTTTACTGTAAATTGAATTTCTCTAACTTCTTTCAAATTTTCAACTGTAGTAATGAAATTTGAAAGTAAGTTCAAATTTATTAGCTTAATCCAGTCTCTGACATTAATTACACATGCTGAAGTGAAAGATAAAAGGGAACCATTATCACCTTAAAATATTTTGCATTAGAATGACATTATTAGCATAAAATAAGCATTACAGATATGAAACATATAGTTTTATGTCTGCTAAAAAGGAAAGGTAATATCTGATAGCAGAATGAGATGGGCTGGGCATGTGGAACGTATGGGTGAGGAGAGGGGGGTGTGTAGGGTCTTGGTGGGGAAACCGGAGGGAAGGAGACCACTGGGGAGACCTAGGCATAGATGGGTGGATAATATTAGGATGGATCTCCAGGAGGTGGGATGTGGGTATATGGACTGGATTGGGCT
>Ga0123352_10000385_pt1 | contig 53036 bp, 8 predicted proteins | sample TergutLab28metaG_FD_89700 | JGI IMG/M metagenome (GOLD analysis project Ga0123352, IMG submission 89700) | Labiotermes labralis P1 segment gut microbial communities from Petit-Saut dam, French Guiana - Lab288 P1 | ecosystem: Host-associated > Arthropoda: Insects > Digestive system > Gut ... | reverse complement strand
GACCGTCATTCCAGGTGGGACAAATTCCCGGTGTACGATCCCCTCTTGGTCAAAGAAACAAATGAGCATCGTCTTCAATTTGCTTTTTTGCATACGTGCTTTTTTGGGTCTTGGAGACCCAGGGCTCTTCCATTGCGAAGATTGCAGTTTTGTCTCTGGGTCGTAAGCATAAACGATGCTTTCATCGCCTGTGATGTCGTTCAAGAGGAGTGTGGGATCGTTTTTCACAGTTTCCTTCAGTTCCTGACAGATCGCTACTCGACTGTCTTTCTGATCCTGGGTCAACACTCTCGGCACAAACTTCACTGCAATCCGATGCATGTTCAGCTGTTCTGTGAGAATTCGCTGACAAGATCCATAACCAATTCCAACCTCTGCGCAGAGATCGTTTATGGTATGATGACGATCCTGGTTGATAGCCGCCCGTACCTGTTTCACTTTTGAGGGGGTTGTTGCCGTGCTTGGCCAACCTGATCGATCATCATTAGCAGTCAAAGTTCTGCCATTCTTGAAATGTCCAAACCACTCAAAAGTTCGGCTATGGCTCATGCACGAATCACCAAAAGCCTGTTTCAACATTTCAAAAGTTTCACTTCCCGTTTTACCCAATCTCACACAGAACTTGATGCACACCCTTTGTTCGTCAACTTCTGCCATACCGCCGATATCAGAAAATCGCAGATGGCTGATGCAATACACACATAAAGACATGTGCAACAATCAAACGCTTCCACATCCAACCATGCCACTCGGCACACTCACTTACAAGACACCACCGCAACACACCCTAGCGGGAAACTCGCGAACTACAAACGACTTGCGTGTTATGAGCATTGTCCTGGGACTTTTGGATACACCTTCATATGCAAAAGGACTTTTTCCACACTCACAATGTTTCACCAGCTGTCTGCTTGTGTTATCAGGTGAAAACACTAAACTAAAACTAACAAGATATGTTACTGTATTTACATTTGAGGTATATATTTGATGTTTCTCACATGTGATTCATGATAACTTGTTAGTTTCAGTTTAGTCCGTTATTGTTTGGATTAGTGTTTTCACCTGAAGATGAAAACGGACTGCTTTTGAAACATAATTGTTGTTTGTGTTTAGTGACAATGTGAAAATTCGTGTTACATATAAGTGACGCCAGTTAATTGTGCATAAAGTGTGTTGCACAGTGTTGTTAGTGGTGGTGATTATTGAAGCAAATCCTGTTGCACTCTGCATGTAAAATCAATTGTATCTTATGCTGTGATACCTGCCTTATGAATTCAGATCCTGATAGTGTTTGTGCACGAGGTTAATGTGGCATTCTGCAGTATGTTCTGTTGCTATCAGTTTTATTTTGTGCGAATTTTGTATCCCCCAAGCCCTCAATTCTTGAAAAGGTCACTCACCTTGGCAGTAAATGGAATAGTGTTTTGTCATAATTGAAAATTTTTCAGTAGTCCTGTAATATTGCAATTTTCACAATTTTGATAATGCAAGGATGTTCATAAAGTACAGTATGGGGAATTCATGAGCATCGGTAATGACTTCGAGTGTCTGGAAATGTCACTTATTGAGCATGATCAGTTTTCAGCGAAAATAGCATTGGGTGTATAAATGGTATTGCATCCATAGCACTAAACAAATTAGGAAATGAATGCATAACATTTCTGATGCATTCACTCCTGTTTAATTGGCAACATCTGTACCTCATTTGTATGAGTTCCATTTTACCATAAAGATTTTTGTAAGTCCTTGCAAATGTGCTGTAAAGGTTCTTCACTGTAGTGTTTTAATGTGTAGAAAATTAACCAATGTGGCAGCTACATGGACATAAATTTTATTGCATATCCCCCTTCTGAAGTCTAGTGGAAAAGTTAGTTGTTCAGTCAGTGCTTATTGTGAACTTGTCAAAATTTGTCTTTTCTGATGTTAATGCAATATTACTTAATAAAATTTGCCTTAAAATGTGTCCCAAAAAGTAACACAGAAGCCAAGGATTCATGCCAAGATTAACACACCTCTTTTTTATTATTTCAATTTTGTTTGGCCCCCTCACCCCAACTTTTTCTTTGATGCTGTTCACTTTTTATTTCAATGTCTGTTGAATTTGGGCAGCATCCTTTAGTGTGCATGACATCTGGTTGGCAGGGAGAGTGAAACGTGGCAGTGTCTGCTGTGTACCAACCTTAAGGAAATAATTGATGCTCCTCCCAGCCCAGCGGCAGAACGGAGAGGTCGAGGTTTGAGCCACCGTGACCAGAAGTTGGCAGAGAGAATTGTCCTGGAATTGTATTGCCAGTACGAACCAAGTCTACACTTCAGGGAGACCGTGGGACCAGAGGTATTAGTTAGATTGAATTATGCTTTACTATGCTTTGCTGAATGGTGAATGTCAAGGGGACTGAGACATGAGAGCTTCTAATTTGTAATACAGTAACCAACAATATGCACAGTATTACAATATATAATTTTACGATTAAAACATTAAAACTCCAACATGTTTAACATATTGGAATTTTAGGTAAACATGTTAGTTTTTTAATCGTAAAATTATATATTGCAATAATATGCATTTTATTGGTCATAGGTTTATAAATTGTCGTTTAATGCATGGAAATAAATACCAAAAAAATGGATATTGCTCTCATATGTACTGTATTTATTGGCATAATTCTAACTGTGGTGTAACTGCTAAAACTGTAGCATAGAAATCTATTTGACAAGTTTTGCAAACCCCGTGTGTACCGTGGAAGTCTTTTAACCCTTTAATATATGTATTGTGAAGGGATGACATACCCTCCAGATGAGACTTTCCCCTTCCTGTAAATACTGAAATAAGTATGTCAGGTATTACTACTCTTCATGTTGTTCTTTCAGTTTTGTACTATATCTTCAGCTTGTTCATTCTTTGAACAAGCATGCAAACTTGCAGGCATTCAAAGCACGTGGACATTCAAGTATTCAGGGATGTGACACCATGTCACTGGGAAAGTAGTTCCCAACATTTCAAAGGATTATAGTGCCTTCATCTTCAGGGTCAAGCAATACAAGAAGACAAGCCTGAAGGTGAAGGCACCTCGGTCCCTGGAACTGCTTGCTCAGTGACACAGAAGACTTGTATCTTCAGCTACGCGGTTGTGAAAACCGCAGATCTCATTCAGAGTACATGCAATATGAGTTTTGCAGTATTGTTACACAGAAAAGATAGAACAAGCAGGAAGAAGCAGGTGTACTTGAGATTGGACTAGGGTATGCTAGATAGACGGGTTTGTATGTTTCAGATTGGGCCTTACAAGATTAAGAAAAATTAGTCATGAATGTATGTAAGGGAAAGAAGGCATTAAAATTTTTGAAAAGTTGGGAATCTTGACTGCATTCCAGTCAATCAGATGTTGCTTCGCATACCCTTTGTAATTTTTAGCTAGTTGATTTAGAATTCTGAAGCCTGCTAAATGTGACAGAGTAATACAGGGTCATTTCAAAATGTTTTTATTTGTATTATGTACTTGTGGAATGTGATGCCACGTGGTTTGATAAATCTGCAGGGTAGAACAGTATGCCCTTCTGTTGTGGATATGGAGGCAGCAGGTTTTTCTGAAATGTTGGTACCTCCATATACTAAACAACATTGTCTTCATATTCACTGCCATGGAACCTAGAAGCTCAGTTTTTCCATTCCTTGTTTTGTCAGGAAGTGTGGTATAAATTTTTGTGTTTGTGGGTTCTGTTGGATGCATTGTGTACCATGGAGCTGTTGAGTATATCAGTTCTGCTGTAACATTAATCAAAGTTGCGATTCTATGATTTTGTTCACTTTATTCATTATTAAGTGTCATATGTAGTATAAACAAAACACATCATCTCTTAACCTATATCCTTCAGTCTGTTGATTGAATGTTGGCTTTGTCTTCTGACATAATGCACATTTACTCTCTCTTTTGCTGTCTCCCTCTGTCTTTTTTCTGTTTTGGCTCTAATGAAGCGAGTTCATTGATTCTTGATGTTTATACTTATGTATATTGGAAATGTTGACCAGTTAAAATGGTTGACAGAAGAAATCTGGTACCTTGTTCTTTTCTGTCATGTGGTAAGTAAACATTTACCATATTTTGTGTGCAATTGTAAGGTGACCCCCCCCCCAACCACCCCCCCCCCCCCCCTCATTAATTTGGAAAATTAGGTGTTTGTAGCTCTGCCATGATTTGATTTGATCAGTGCTTGAAGGATGATCATTTGTTGCATGAAATTTGGTATGAAAAGCCCTGACAAGGACATATTAACAGAGTATGAACTGGTTTGCATCAGGCAGAACTGGTACATTGCTTGAAGGTCTAAATGAAATATCACATTTGTCTCATGAATATACATAGAGGATAAAAATGTGTCAGATCTTGTATGGAGATTATGGTCTGGGAGTGAAGCTATTTAGATTGGTATGTGGTTATCAACATTTTAGAGGAACTGGATGTTGTCATCATCAGGGTGGGTACTAAGAACAGGTTTCTCCAGGTTGTTACCTGTCTGCAAGACTGTATGATGGTGCTGATTAGTTTGGTAAATAGTTGTCACCCTTTCAGAGGAACCTTATGCCCCATCCGTGCTGTAGAGATGGTGGTAGCAGATTCCTCTGAAGTGTTAATACCTGTCTACAAAACTACATGCTGATGCCATTTAGTTGGGTAAATGCTTACAAACATATCAGAGGATAACGGTGGATGAGGTGGCAGCAGGTTCTCTGGAGCATTAAATTGTGTCTACCAAAGTACCTTGCGTTACATTCTGAAGGACTGTAATTCTGATACTTGCCTCTGTAAGAACTTCCATTTGAGCTGGTTTTGAGGTAATTCATGAAAATGATTCTGCATTCAGAAAGATACGAAGCCTGTAACTTCATGTTGATCTTGATATTGGTTCGTCAGTGCCAGTCTCCATAGCTTCATATAAGATTGCAATCTGTTAAGTCTAATGCTGTTTAGAAGTGTGTTCGAAAGATCTTAGGACTTTTTTTAATATTCTTCATATTTAATGACTGTTTTGGAGTATTCCTTTTGATTACTTTCATTGTGCCTTGATACAATGATTCAGTCTCTTTTCTATTGGTATAAAGCATGGGATAGTCATGCGCTTGAATTCTACTGATATAGCTTGTGGTTTACTTTGTTTTGGTGATGTCAGTGACACCACTCACAGGGTAATCAGTTTCTGACATTTTTCATGAAAAATTTACCTTCATCTGGAAGGGTTTAGAGGACCCATAGAACTCTGAAGAACTTATCACAGAAGAGAGAATCTTCAGGCACACTATCGTGAAAACACAAAGTCTCACATTACCAGATCTCTCTACCTTCACTCAATGAAATTTTGAGAAACTGCCATGGCACTAGATCTGGTCTGTATAGAGAGTGGGAGCATGTGTCACATGGTTCTAGTGGAAAACTCCTATACTGGAAAAACAGAAAGAACTGGAATATTGGGAGAAACCAGTTTTCGACTGCAGTTTCTCATGACTTAATATAGATGCCACAAAATGTCTGTCTAGTAATGTTTGTTCAGTGTGCTTCTTTGGAATAAACTCCTGATGTACAGTTCCATGGTTGTCAAAGACACCTTCACTGTCTTATTTGAGTTTCTCACAGTAAAGAGCATAAAGACTGTGACCCTCTGGACTGGGATGCCATGTAATCCAGTAGGTGGGCATTAGTATTTCAAAGCAGCCTGCCTCCTCCATCGCCAGGGTATGGGGAAGTTGTAAGGATGTCAACGTGTTGAGTATATCACTGTTTGCTCCTGGTTATGAGATGCTGACTGCTAAATACCCTGAATATGGTGGCACCAGGTTTCTCTGAAGTGTTGGTACCAATTCACCGAACTGCTTCATCTCATCTCATCCCAGAAGAATTTGGTCTTAACCTTCAAGGCTGTACATTTTAGCTTTGAAAATTACTTTAATGTTTGATTTGTGTCCATTGTTTACAGTTTAAAATGAAGTTTTGACATGTATGATCTTCTTAGCAGTTTTGCTTAGTTTGAAACTGAACTTAACACATGTTGATCTTTTGAAACTGAACCTACTGCATGTGTACTGACCTTGCAAAATCTGTCTCTAAAACAGGAGGAAAAGAAAGGGTGGAGGGTAGGAAATTCTGGGTAGTGCTATGCATAACCTTCTTTGTAACATAACTTCAGAATGACACATTCATTGATTTTGACATGACTCAAAAATGATTCAGCTGATGGTCTTCTTTTGTCATCTGTCAGAGGAATTTTGTACTAATTACACTACTGTCATCTTACAACCAGCTCAGAATTGTTTCACTCAGAATTGTCAAAAAAATACTTGGTTGTTATAGGAAATTTCAGTTCACATTGTGTTCAGAATTATTAGTAAAAGGTAAAGCTATTCCATTACAGGCCTGGACAGGCCCAGAGGGTTCCAGGAGGTTGAGGCTCCCAGATTTCAACTACATGTTTCGGCACTTGACATTGGCCATTGTCAAGTGCCAAAACATGTAGTTCTTTATGTAGTAAGTCCTATACATATCTCTACCATCAAATAAAGTCGTGTTAGACAAGTACATACAATCCAATCTAGTTTATTTATGAACACAACGGGGATGACGAACCTTATGATCCCAGATTTTAAGACATTCGGCACATGAAGGTGGTAAGGTTGTCAACCCTATGCACCACCCGCCTTTACCCCCTAAGAAATAATCCTGGTACTCATTTCTGTTAGACGCTGAGTCAACCCCAGGGCTGTAGTGCTGCCAGAAAGATTATGTCAATAAAAAATTCCAGTGACACCATCGGAAATTGAACCGGCGACCTTCTGACTTGTAGTGCAGTGCCTCAACCAACTGCGCCACCGCATGCTGCAGAATTATTATGGTCCACAGAAAATAAAAGAAAGCTGTGTGTTGTTGGATTTGTTGGATAAATAAAATTATAAATGCAGCATTTTTACCATATTTGTAGGTGAAGGAATACCACGAGAAGATCAAGAAGCCGATGTCACTGGACAAAATCCGACGGAAGCTGGATGTTAATGACGTATCTCACTATGATAGCTTGCAGGAAGTTGTTGGTGATATCCGTCTCATTTTCAAGAATGCATATGTTTTTAACCCGGTAAGTGTTAATGCTAGCATTGATGTTGGTGCATGGTATTGTCAGCTTATATTATTGACACCGTCTCTTCATCTCTTGGCCATTTTGATACCAAGCTCTTGCCTGAATGTAACTCCCCATGTTGCTGAGCTATGGTAAACAGAATTCTGTTTTTGAACTTGCATCTCCATAAAGACAGCCTGATAAATAAATATACCCTTCATTTCAGTGTATGACATAGACTGTCATCTATTGGTGGTGTGAAAATATTGCAACACCACCACACTGATAGTGCTGACTAGGCTGTGGCATACTTCACATCAGCAAGTGAAGCCAGTGTAGCCACTGAAGCTAGCTTGTGTCTTTAATTAGACATAAAATCCGTGCAAATGGAAGGAAAATATATCTTTTTTTGCAGGACACATTTTATCTGTAGCCAATAATAACTATAATAACTAGATGCAGAACTACTACTTGTAACAGTACCTTATTTTCTTAGGAGCCAGGTCAGTGTAGGCAATATGAATAACTTATTCCTGGCAGGAGCAGAGATTTTGTCTTGGCCAGTAGCTAACCCATTAACCACTGATTTCAGCTCACTCTTAAAGTTGTTCAGCAACAAAGATAACTTCTTGGTTAAAATTAAACATTGTCACAAGTCCTGAAGCTTCCACAGTGACAAATTCAATGACATATTTACGGGCATACGGCCTCGTCAAGATGGGAAGGTTTTCCTACATTTCAGAGACTGACTTCATCCCCATCTTCAAGGTGCCAGTCAGTCCATGAAATGGCAGGAAACCTTCGCACCTTGATATGTCTGTCTGCCTGAGAACATTTAATTGAATAAACATTGTTTATCAGTAGTTTTAATTTCCAGCCCAAATTCAAGAAACAGAATTTTGCATACTTCTTACCTCACTGTTTTTACTACTGAAAATTACCAATTTAGTTACTTCTCTTGCACAAAGTTCATAAAAATACTCCTGTCCTTTACAAATTTCTTCATTTTACCATTTAGGAGATACAAAAATGATAAATGTTTCCAGATAATAACTCCAGAATTCAAACTGTGCCATATTTCCCAGATTTTCATCTCATCTTACATGAAACTTATCTCCATTTGTATAAGTTCAAGTTTCAGGAATTTGAAATGTATACGTATATCAAAATAATTGCACCAGGATTCAAATGCATGTCACTTGTCTGGTATGTTTTGTGTCCTTGGGTATGTTTGTGTTGTTTTATACATGTATTGAGTTTGAGACCTTAATTTCTCCCTAAAGAGTCCTTTGAATATGTGATTTGGGAATATTATGTGAGGAAGTTCCAGGATGTAACATAATAACCACTCTGATATCAAGAACTTTATTCTCACTTCCATGTATACACACCACATGGCTAGCAGATGGTGCACGTCAGACTTCCACATTATCAGCAGTGACATTGAGCATTGGTCCTACCATGATACTAGGGCTTGTATCCTAGCATGGAAGAAGTTGGTGTCAAGTGTCTAGCCAGAGGTGACAGCTTGCTCGTGTTAGCATTCGTAGCAAGTCGCTGGACCCCATCGTTCCAGTCAACTCTAAGATTATGGACCACCCTCCATACAGTCCTGATCTCGCCCACAGTGATTTCCATTGTTTTGAGCCCCTTAAGAAGCAGCTGGCTGGCAAGTGATTTGTAGCAGACAACAACTTGAAGCAAGTTGTCACCCCCTACCTACAGGCACTGGACACCAAATTTCTTGTATGCCATTATACAAACATAAGTGTCATGGTGGGGTAGAAACTTAAATGTCTGATGTTTATTGGACCATGCATCATTGTGATAACTGAAGAATAAAAAAAACCAACTAGATGCCACTTGTTATTTTATTGTGGTGTCTGGGTTGCAGGCTCAAGTTGTGCTTGAGCCTGCAACCCGGACACCACTCCAGCCTAACTGCACCTTACCTCCAACATACAGCAAACCAAGAACGATACGACCAGTGTGGTAAACAACATCAACATCATAGTCGCAAGCTCCTGATGATGGGCATAGTAGTGCCCAAAACATGTTGAGCCTATAAGACGTACAGTAAAATAACAAGTGGCATCTAGTTGGTTTTTTATTCTTCACTTAAATGTCTGTTATGACTAGATGGGGTTCTGATCTGTACCACCTGCTACCCATGTGCCTTGTATACATGGTAGTTAGATAGCTCTCAGCACCAGAGTTTTTGTCATGTTACTTTTTTAAATTCCTTTGTGTATTTGAGATGATGATGATGATGTACCTTATAGCTCAGCCAAGATGATGAGATCACTGAAGTCTGAAACACTTTTTATTCATATGAACAATTTACTCATGAACCTGGTTTGAATGATACTTTGTTACTTGCAGAAAGAGAGTCAAATTTATCAAGATGCCAGAACACTTGAAGAATTCTTTGAACATATGTTAGAGAAGTGGCTACCAACTTATGCATATGACCCTACATTGCCTTCCGATGATGAGTCTGACTCACCTCCCCAGAAGAAATATCGTCGAATTGTCTTGCCTGAATGACGAGAACTTTATGCTGCCAGTGGCAGCGGGGTGGCAGCGGATCAGCATAGTGAACATGTCAGCAATATGGAAACTGCTAGTGACAAGGAAAACTTTGTGTGTGACCAGTAAGCATAAATGCCACATTCGCTAACAGAGCTGCCATTTCTGAATGGTAGGTAGAGAGAACCTCGCAAGGGTGTGACAGAACTATATAAATAATAAGTGAAAGTGGAATCCCTTTATATTATTGCATACACTCACACAACCAGTATTCCTAGCCCGTTTAAGTCTCATGATGTGTTGATGTATTAGTTTACGTGTGTGTCTTCCCCTGGCTGGCAACTCCACTGTTTACATAGAGTTTGTTAGAAATGTCAGAAGTCGATTCATTGGTGTTATATTTTGTAGCAGGTATGTTTTGAGGTTTTTACCAGGGCTGTTGAAAATTGTTTGATCTGGGTGGTTGATGACTATGAAAATACTGTTGTTGTTATTGTTGATAAACTAACAACATGTTTTTTGTGGTTATTTCATTGCTATTTTTATGCAGAAGCAGAAGAATTGTGGTGATTAAAACCATACCATGTGTGGAGACGTGTTTTCAAAATTAGCTCTTTCCACCACTAGATTTCAAGTTGAAACTTTTCTTCGTATTTCCCCTCATTATTACAGTACAGTTATATTACATGTATTGATTCCATGAACGTTGTTCTGCAGTCATGCTGAGGAAAGGTTTGGACAGGAGTTATGTGTTACTGCAGCATCTAGGTAAGTTGAGCTGTGAAAATTAAAGCCTTCAGGGATATTATGCCATTGTTGAAGTTTTATAGGAGGCAGCTAACTTCCCCAAAACTCTCTCTCTTTCTCTCTGCCTCTGTCTGTCCTGCTCTCTCTCTCTCTCTCTCTCTCTCTCTCTCTCTCTCTGCTGACTATGGTCCATGCAGGACCCTGGCCTCCATCAGGGTCAGTTTCCAGGCATCTCTATCCCTAGCTATTTTACTCCCCCAAAACATTTAGTAACTTAATTACCAGTCATTATGCCATATTGCAGAAGACTTTAACCTTCATCAGCAATGCTGTGAAAACCTCAAATTATGCAAGCATTTGCAGGGCGTATGCATTGCAAATTTAAAAAACAGGGATTTATGTGTGCGTCTTATAGACAGAGAATGTGTAAACTGACTGCTTGTGTAATGAGGGATTACTGAACATGCACTAATTTGTCTGATAGTACTGAATGAAGGGTCACTGGGTCAATGTTATATATTAGAGATGTACATGCTATACTGTACTGAGGTATATCCTGTGGCAGCGGCAGGGAATACAAAGCCAAAGGAAACTGATGCAGGCATTGTCTTTAATAGTGCCTCAAACTCTGTGCTAGTATGGCTGTTCTGTTTCTGATAATTATAACAAAGAAATAACACATTTTCTTGCAATAACACTGGTCATGAATAAATTATGTGGTGCTTGGCCCTATTTTGGTCACTGTCATCACAATTTCTTGTTACTGAAAGGTGCTGATCTCTGGTATTTCTATAGCCCTGGTGTAAATTATCAGTGCAACACTGTTCAAGTAGCAAGGTTCAATGAAATCTAGATGTTTATGATAGTTGTGTGTTACAATAAACATGAACATATTTTGGACATTGCCCACCATCTTGAGTCTCTAGAAACACAGCATTTAAATCCAGTTAACCTAAAATGCTGATCACTGGAGCTAAGAATGGATAAACAACATATGTAATCTTGTAAGGTCAGATGTAATTAGCTGGAGATAGGAATGGAAGAAATATTTAAGGACCCACCAGAAAATGGAACTGAATCCACCAAAAGAGAGGGTTAAATCCATCAGTCACAAGAAGTGCCTAGGAAGCAGATTCTACAGTTATAGGTATAGACAGAACATGTACTGTGCTTAACATTTCTGTTGGTATCCAGTTCTTGAAAACGAGCACCTTGAAATAACTACAGTTGAGTAGGAACCTTCCTGTACACGTGATGATGGAAGCAGGTCAAGTGCGAGAATGTATGTTTGTAGAAACTTAAGGTGAAGGGCAGTGTCCAGAATAATAGTCATGTTAGGGAACATACCAGTTTTAATGGCTAGGGGTACCAAACAATACCACTGCCTTGTTTTGAAATACCTTAATTTTGAAAAGGAGAAATGTTAAAATGAAATTAGAGTATGGCACTTGGTAATGATGTTTACATGTGCTAGCTGTGTGATGAAGTGAGGAAGGACAGGGCAGTTGGGCATAAAGGCCCGGATATATACTGAAGATAATTTTCTTGCTATATTTCATTTGTAATACAGATAAGACATTGTATTTATATAGTTCACATAATTTTGATAATTGAATGTATACTTGTGTATAATATATAGATATTCAAAAGTTGAAGTGTTCAATACAAATTTACTCATTTCTGCTGTAAAAGAATGGTATTGGTTATTGTGGTTATTCATGTATCAACATTGTCTTGAGTCTGATATTTATGCAGTGCAGAAATGTCAGAAGTTTCCGCATATACAGAGGTACTTGCCTGTAGGGTACAATGACAATTAATACAGTTGTGACCTTTATAATTCGTGATACAAGAATTTCAGGCCTTGTATAAAAACTAAATATTGTGCCCGTGTTTAAGAAGAAAAAAATGAAATTTCCTTCTTGACAGTGCTCTCCCTAAATGTATTTATGAATTGCATGTTATATAAAACAAGTTTTGAAGCATAAACCAAATTCAAATGCGTTGTTGAAATATCATGTTTATTTTATAAGTTTATGTATGTTCTTTGCTGGCCAACACATTGAAGGTGAAATGTCTGATTGAGTTAATATCGAGTTCCATTTACCACAATTCTTCTAACTGGTCTCATAGTTCGGCTTGTAAAATCATAGCTGACCACTACCATCTGCTGCTGAGGTTAAGAATTCATGGAGCTGTACCTCCATTCTCCATCTTCATGGCATGGAGCTTAATTAAGCATAGGGTTTTACAGTATTTGTACCATACTGTTGTCTTTCTGCAGTAGATCTGTTTTGTATCAATTCTACTGATTGGTGACCTTATTTGGTGTGCTTTGGCTAAGGGTCTTGCAAGAGAGCATAAGAAATGTATCAGGATTAATTCTGAAGAAAATTTGTGCCTCATAAGGAATGTATTAATCCATAGCTGATGTAGCAGCTGTTAAATTCATTTAATCAGCACACCAACTAATGCACATACATAAAATTTTTTACATTAAAACATTTGAATTCCAACATGTTTTGATCCTAAGATCATCTTCAGGGAGCTACACTGTTCCTTGCTGGTGTCACATTTTTTAAAAAATATTGATTAATTTCCTTATATTAATATAAGGAAATCAATCAGTGAGTGTTTTTAAAAATGTGACTTTAGCTAGGAACAGTGTAACTCCCTGAAGATGATCTTAGGATCAAAACATGTTGGAGCGATTTTAAATGTTTTAATGTAAAAAACATTATGTATGTGCATTAGTTTGTGTGCTAATTAAATGGCTACGAAATGCACGGTGCAACGATAAAGTTGTTAAATTGTTAGCAGTATATGCTGTGGTACTGTCTTGCTGAATATATGTATATTTTCATGCTTCAGCAATTAAGACCAGTGTGAATTTACAGTTTGCCAAGGAAATATTGGGTCACTGATTCACTGTACACTTAGAGCACAGCACATCCCTACATAGCACAAGGATACGCATATTTCTATATTCATACATTTTACATAATGACTTGACTGAGGTAAAATCATTACATTGTATCTTCCTGTGAAATCTGAGATATTTTTCATGACATTGCATCAGAATTCTCAGCAGGATCATATCTATACCATAATTCACTCCTTTTAAAAAAGTTCATAACAGTTGCAGAAGAAGTCTGACAGATTTTCTCAGAATTGGCAGGTTTATCAGTATCTGTCGAAACAGTTATGCAGCCATATCTTGATGCCCCTCCTCACCCCTCCATGTGACAGAGGTGTAAAACTACATGTATACAGATTTATGACAGCTTTTTGTCTTAATATCTGTGTGTCGTGTGTGTGTGTGTGTGTGTGTGTGTGTGTGTGGAGTGTGTGCGTGAGCGTGCGAATATCTTCCTTCATCTGTCACTTAGTAGTAGATTCTGTTGAATTTTACTACCTGTCTAGTATTATACAGAGTTACATAAACTGAATGTAGCTGTGTTTCTGAAATAATATAACATAGCAGAATAATTTTCATTTATTCATCAAATCTGAATTAAAATTCACTATGAATCTACACACACTGAAGAACAGTAGTTTGTAAAGCAGGTTTTTTCTTTGAAGAAGGTAAATTATGTAGAAGATCTTAAATATTTAAATTAGGTTTCAAGTGTTAGAGAGCTCATCATGGATTTGGGAATTTTCACCTGTTCAGGTGATCGTGGTGCTTACTTTCTAAAACAAGTATATAACTCAAATGAAATTGGTTCTAGTTTAAGAGATATGACAGGTTTAAATCTGTCCTAAAGGAGTGGGATTATAACACATGCCTGAAAGCATAAATTCTATTCTTGTTATTGTTTCAAATCCATGCTGTTTATAACCTGAGTACTTAGAACTTTCATTAAGGTTTAGCTATGGGAATGATAATGCAATTTGTATGTATGTGGTAATCATGTGTGTGAAGTTCTCCGCTACTATGTTGTGGAGCTATCAGTAAACTGATGGTGGAGGGTTATTTAGGAGGGGAGGTGTGTCTTTTGAATGATAAATGCATTGCACTTCAAAATAACAGCTAATGTAAAGACTATGTACTGTGGAGAGTTTGTTAATAACTGTATGTATGAATTTTCATACATTGATTAATGCCCGAGGTGGAAATAAATAATTAAAAGTAAAGTAGTATGAAGTTGTAGCATATTCTGCTCATGTTAATAACATAGAAATGGTGGTATTGGTTGGAACCCTTAGGTTTTTTTTTAACTTTGTCATGTGTAGGGAATTTCTTTGTAAAGTACAAACATGAAACATTGTAAGATTTGCGCTTTTCCCAGTGGAATTTCTTGCTGTTTAGTCTTGTAGGTGGCACATGCTGCCTTCTCCTTCAAGGGCAAAGTTCCTTCCTTTTTTTGTCACAATTCCTAATCACCATTTCCATTGCCTGAGACTGTAGTAACCTTTCCCCACAATTGAAATATATTCATCAACCCTGTAGTATCAGGAGATTTACATTACCTATTTCCTGATGAAAAGAGTTAATTTTACTTAATATACAGTAGTTTCATGGAATTTTTTTTTTCTGCTTTGGTTAGCTTTTCCTCGTCCTGTTGTCACACCAGTTAAGATGTCCAAAATTTGGACTCAAGAGTGCAGTCAGCAAGCCTTGTGTATTGTGCTGTGACAGTGTAATTTTCCTAAAATGCAATATACCAGGAATATACCATGATAGAAGCAGTCTATTGTTAGCACTGTCACAGGCCACATAGCTTTGCTGACAGCTGGCAGGATCTTTGGTGACCAGACTCTCAGGTATTGTAATTAATGAGCATGAGAAAACATGCTCCATTCTACATTGTTTTGCTTTACATTGCAATTTTTAGGAATATGACCCTGTTCAGTGAGGACTTTCTGTACTCCATTATATATGCAAGATTGGCCCAAAATGACACAGCACCTTTATTTACACTTATGCATTTTGTATTTCATGTTTATGTTGCACGTGCCCATCAGAAATGCTATGTGCTGAACTGCAACATGAGCATTTAGTAGTATAAGTGGCATAAGGGTAACTAAAACTGTAATTTTGTATAGAACATAGACTTTAAGTTTTAACAGTACATATATCTGAGGGGGATTTATTTTACCTGAACTTGAAAAGAGACCAAATTAACAAATTGGCTGAATGTAGGGTTATGTGTGGTGTACTGGTAGAAGAAGTTACAGATATGGCAACATGAAAACAAAGTGGGGCTTTTCAGTATGGCATAAAATTTTTAGTCAAATTGCTCATAATCAGTACAAAGAGACTGAGCTAAGAAAATAACTTGGAGTACTTCCACCAAATATTTAAAGTATTTAATATGTCTCTGTTATATATGTGACCAAACTGAATTATGTGTTTGTCAGTCTGTATAAATGTGCTAGATGTTTGGTGTGGGCCCCATTCATATTTGTATAACTTGTATAACTTATATGCTGTCACGTAAATTATATATAAAGAAAATTATCCAAGACTGGAATTTATGATAGTATATGTAGTTGTGTTTACAGAGAATGGATTGAGTTGATATGTAATTCTGTCCTGCTTGAAAGTTAATGTCTGTAGATATCAGATATTACAATTTTGTGTTTTATCATGCTGATGTATGTCTCTGACATTAGGGTTTACTGTTTTCTATTTTTGTATGCTGCTCTCTTACAGAACTCAAATTTTAACGAATCGTTAAAGACTCTTATAATGTGCTTAAATCACAGGTCAGGAAGTATAATATGGACATGATGAAAGAAAGACATTTTATTGGTCTTTTTATTATTTTTTCATTTTGTCTTGTTTTATTTTTACCTTCATATTTGCATGTGAGTATATGTGATGTGAAAATATGACATGGGGTATAAAATATAGTTATCAAATGATACAGTTTTTTACAGAGTTATTAATTATTAATTGGTCCATATTTTTCAAAGCAAGAAGATAGTTGTGGTATAAGATCAGTTGCTGCTGTAATAACTGCGATGTAACACTTCAGAACCTAGAAGTCATATAAATGATATTTAAGAAGTCAAATATACCTCACAGAATTATTACATCTGCATTACAATAACCAACCAATTTATGCTTTTCAGTAAAATAACTGCTGATTGTTTTGAAAATCAAATAGATATATTTGTACAGTTAATGGCATAATGCAGAGGGTGTGTGTAGTAGCATCACTACTTCTGCTTAGTAATGCTCGCATTTTTAATCTCTGATATAACTGTATTTTCTTAACAGGCTGATATTCTTACAATTTTGCCTAGAGAAAAGGTTTGTCACTTCTTCAGTGTATAAAATCAAAAACATTCAAAGAACATGTAACACCAGAGCATTTACTATCAGTGTAAAAGCAACAATAACAATCTTGAAAAGTTATTTTTGGGTGTTGATTGTGACACAGTTAAATTAATTTTAAGAAAATAGTAAATATACTATAAAGGGAATTTGAATAATTGAAGTGTTGTAAAGTTGGCATGGAGCAGTAGGGGTAAGAGGAAGGATTTAGTAAATATACAATGATGTGTGAGTCAAATTTATATATTTATATATGTGTTAAACACTTCAGGATGTCAGACATTAAAAAAGGGAAGGATTTAGTAGTAACTTGTACATTGACAGAGGTCATTATATTGCAGTGAAGTTACTATGCAGATCCTTTACTCTGTGTGACCATAAAATCTTTATTATAAATATTGCTGTCATATCTTTTCCTATTTACTCTCTTGCAGATTTATGAAGACTGTGTACATTCTTCAAAATTCCTTTATGTTGTCTACTGTATATATTTAAATGTAACTCTTCTACTTCCTTCTTCTCTCTTCCCAATTTTGTGTTGTGGGCATAGTGGAGAACACACATTGACAGCTTGACATTTGCTCTGCATTATTGCCAAAGATGTACAGTAAAATTCCTTTATTCCAGCTACTGATAATCTGGAAATCTTGAAAGTTTGGTATTTTAGTTAAATTAGTCCCAAGACTGAATGCATATGATCTCTGACTGGAAGTTTTGCCACCGATAACTGATTTTGTGACTAGATCTTGTGACCTGGACTTCATGAAGCCTGTCAGGCTATTGTAATGTCTTCAAAAGATCTCAAGATGAGTAAACAAGGTATGCTGACAAGAGGAAACATGGAACGTAAATAATTATTTAGAAACTTGAAATTATTAGGAGGCTTGAAAGTGGTAAAAGCCGAAGTGTGGTTGTGGCTTGATACATCATGGGATTGTCAGCTGTCTATGAGATAAAAAACTTTGACATCAGTTGAAAGGGTGAAGTGCCTTTTCAAGCAACAGGCATTGAAACAGCCTAAATTAGCACAGTTGGACTTAGTGTTGTATAAGTGGTTTACAGTAATGCATTCTGAAGGAAAACTTGTGGCCGAATCTGTGATAATTGAAAGAGCTAAGTCCTTTTTTGATGAATTGCAAAAAACTGAAGAGTGCACATTCTGTGAAATTTAGGTAATGTCTGACAGTCCAGAATATTAGATAATCTTGCATCAGTCCAGTCTTGTGGGTGCTGGATTAAAGGAATTATACTGTCCATTAGCCAAGGCTGTTAACCTGTGGCACTGAATGAGAGTCTTAGTCAACGCACATTGTGATGCTGAGAAAACCAAAGGGCGACAGAAGTTTTTACCAAGAATATTCAGAATAATTTGAATTTGGAGTCTTTTACAGAGTATGCTTGGGATTTAGTTACAGCACCAAAGGGTTAAAGTAATTTCTATGTCGAGGTTTTGGATGTGATTGAAATTCTCATTTCCAAATTTGTCCCCCTTTCCTCAGTTACACTAATGTACTGTAATTTTTTAGTGTGAATGTTATTCCATTAAAGTTTTGTTACTGTATGTAGTGATATGGACAAGGATGGCAGCCACATCCCAGGCTCAGAATGGGTACTTCAGATAGTTTGCATGATGCGTACTGCATATGTAGCCACAGCAGCAGGGATTAAAATTTTATGTGCAATAATTGTTTAACAGATTTTTTGTAGATGCACAAAAATATTATTTGTCAATTTAAGACATGACATATTTTATATTTCACCTATTCCACATGATTTAAAGCATCCATCCAATCTGTAACCAAAATATTATCATTTTTCTCTTAATCTCCAGAAATCTCTCCACACAGGATTCATGGGTTTAGTGATGGTATTTTTTCACACCTTCTCTGTGTCATGACAAGTGAAAGTACTGCATTTGCTTTTTTGTAAGGCCATGCTGCAGATCAGGCAGTTTGTCACAAGGTTCTTCCTATGGCATTGTGTATTGTAACATTGTGTGTGCTGATTAACATAGTGTGTCTATGTGCATGCATATTGCCAATGTGTATGAACAAAATTTGATCCAAATTGTGCACCATGAGTTTCTACATTATACTGAAGCTGAAATACATTTTAGACATTCAGTATTGCAGGTATATTGACTAGATTTAGGAATTGTTTCTAAGAAGCAGCGGTCATTAGTATCTTATGGATTTCTTAGCAGCTACTGTAGCATAATAATAAGCATCTTCTAAATTGCAGTAATCTGGGGTAAGAGTAGGTACCCTGAAGATGGTAGCAGCACAATCCCCTGAAGTGTTGGTGCCTATCTATTGCAAAACATGGAATCACATCTCTGAAGATTATTAATTAATTTTCCATGGTGTGAGAAATGCATATCTCACAAGCAACGGGTAGATTGTCGAGGGACTTCAGAGTCCTTCCTTTTGAGCCCATATGTCCTACAATTTAATTATGCAGAAATGTTGGTAGGTTGGTACGGTGCAGGAACAGAGTAAGTGTTGTTTAACATTTATGGAGCAGACAGTGGTTTAATTCGTGTCATATACAGTCCCTGTTCTACTTAATTAACAAATTAGGTTACAGAGGTCTGTTTGTAAGTTAGTTTGTTAGTAAGTCCAGCTTTACTCCTGCCAATACCAAATGTGTTCAAAAACAGTTGAACATTTCATCCTAAAAGTATTTGCTATGTTATCATTTTCTCACCTGTTTCAAAATGCTTGATAATGTCACATTCATTTTCCATCACAATAGTGCACCTTCTCAGATTGTCACCCTCAATATCTGCACGGGCAATTGGACATACCGACAGGATTGTTTGTATCTCTGAAAGTTGTCAGTTAACTGTTTGGAAGTGGAGGAACCCCTGTCTTCTGACATGATGACAGATCTGGGAAGAACTTCTGGTATCAACTTGTAACATCTTGTAGCTGTGCATGTACAAAGCTCAGTATGCCAAGTGTTGCATTTTTCACAGCTGACCACCAATTTGATGAACTCCCATTCCCCGACAACAAAGGATTTTGTACTTTACCAGTATAGTTTCGGATATGAAAGTGCACTACTTATCCAAAGCCTCATGCACTGATCATTTGTAATGTATATACATATTGCTTTATATTAGGACATAACTGAAGTTGCTCTAGCACTTCCCATTTTGTTGAGTATTGTGCTGTATCCCATTACAATGTCCTCTACATCATCACTTTATATATTTATATGCATATTTTAACAATATTTGAGCCAGAATTTACATAGTTAACTGTAGGAAATTCTGCAATATCTTAGGTACTTCTGTGAACGGGATTATGGAGAAGCCAACAGCCCCCTGTTCTAGTCAAATTCCCTACCATTTTATACAACCCAAGGATTTATCACCATGCTTAAAAGAACTTGCCCAGAATCCCTGTCCTGAGTCAAATGTATCCTGTCCACACACTAATTATTTAAGATCCACATGTGTTACCCTCTCTATAGCTAGATTTTTCCAACTAATCTCTTGGGATTAACTGACCGGTGGTGTATGCATTTCTGAACTCACCTGTGTGTGCTGTTTTCTCCTTCCATCAATTCAGAGCTTAAAAGCAAAGAAAACAAACCCACAGTGGCACATCTCATTTATGCTACTTGAAACTTTTTACCTTAATATCCACAGTACAATTTTATTAGTTTAATTCTGAACCAAATTGCCATTTTGGTTGACGAGGTGCAGTACAGTGAATGGAATAGAGTCTTCAGAGGCAAACAAGGTCCCTGTACCCTGTCCCTGAGTTTATTACAGCTGATATACCACACTGAAATTTGTTTACTTGTTTGATGGTTGTGCATATATAAAGACATTTATTTCATACTGTTCGAATAATAGAATAAGCACAATATTTTTAAAGTGCGTGTGATTTGATCTCTAGTATCATAACTTAAATACTGTAATTGTAATGTGTGTGTGTGTGTGTGTGTGAAGTTTTGAAGGTTGATCTGAAAATAGTAGTGCTGCTGTGAAATGTATTTCTGCCCTTTTTTATGATATATTTTATTTGTAATTATACAGTTACTTTCAAATTGTAATACACAGACTAGCAGTTACAAAACCATGTCCATGGAGACTGAGGGCTCCACCAAGAGTTTCGTGGGATAAACAGGTACATTCTGTAATTACGAAATATAGTTTTACATGATCCTTGAATAAGTGATAGGAAGTTGCTTTTATTGTACAATATAATGAACTGGTGATGCCAGTAGTAACTGTATTTGTGAAGCTCCATGTAGAATAAAGAGTTCAAGAAAGGAACCTGAAGAAATTTTTGAAATTATGGTTTGCAAACCAGACAGGTCATGATGATCTTTGCTTCATCTTGTTGAATTTGGTTCAGTTGCATTATGCTTCAGTGTATTCTATTAGACTTTAGTTTTATTTTAGATTTACATAGTTATATTCCACCATATTTAGTTATGATATAGTATGTGTTATATTGGCTGGGAGATCCATAAAGTCTCCTCAAAACCAAATTGGCTCTACAGCATAGAAAGTGTGGGTAATACTGATGTAGACAATTAAACCGATACCTTATTTTGAGAAAGTGAATGGAATGTATATTAGGTAACTGTGATGCAAAAAGTTTGGAATTAAATTGACAAGTTTAATCTTAGACTTATGCATATACCCAATATAACTAAACTGTTACAGCATTTGTCATTACGTGAAATATAATTATATCCAGGGATACTTTGGTGGCTGTTAATGGAGGCCATTACTGAAGCTGCTGCAAGAGGCATGAATTCATATAATTTCTAAATTTGTGCTTTGTATTGAAATTTCTTTTAGTTCTGCTGGTTCAGTACTAAACCTCCACAACTTCTGTTTACCATTTGTAATCATCGCTGGGAGAGCTCAGTTGACACATTGATTAAGGGTGATTTTTTCCTTCTTCTCCAGAGTATGTACACTAGTTTTGGAGTCCACCCAGCATTGTATTGGGTAGGTGCTGGGAGTTATTTCTTTGTGGCTGACCACCTTGCATTCCCCTATACATGTTCATGGTGTGGTGCTTAAGCAAGCACAAGGAAATCTGTACCTTCCCTTATGATTTCACAGAGAACACACATCTTGAAATACTGAAATATCTTTAAAAAACTGGTTAATATAGTTCATTATGTTATAAATTTGCAGTTGATTTATTTTCTGACCTAAAGGAGAATTAACACATTCTTATTTCATGTAGACTTGTGATTGTCATGTTATTTGAACAGTACTAAACTTTAGATTTGCGTGCACAATTGATGCAATGTACTTGTATTCAGAACGGTTGTTTAATTAGACAGAATGAATGTATTCTGTTACCTGCAATGGACCCATCACAGAAAAAACTGTGTTTGAATAGATGAACATTACCTTTAATTCTCAAGACATCAGTTTTATATTTGGTGTAGCAGTTTTGGAAAATTTTGTCTAATGATTAGAGATCATTTTGTTACAGTATACTGAGTTATAAAGCTGAATTGGTTGCTGTTTGTAATGCTTGTAAAGTGATAAAACATCTTCTGTATACTCTGATTTTACCTGAACTGACCGTAAACATTAATTAAAATTTAATTTGATGATACTCATTGATTGTAAACAAAATCATGTATATGTTACTGACATGAATTATGTATAATTAAGTCCTCATTACAATAGGAAAGAACAGAGTATGAGGTCTTCGCTCTTCTGGGTTGTTGCACAGCACATGTGGGTAGTTGAGGCTGTCCTGAAATGTCAGTTAACATCTACCAACATATGCTGCGTAACATCCCAGAAGAGCAAAGACTTCAGTCACACCACAGTAACACAAATAATAGAGTATGTTTATGACGTTCATCAAAATAACAAAGTCTGTTGTAAACACACTCTTGGCATCATTATGCAGCTGTAACATACAACAGAGGTAGAATACCTGGTGCATTTGTACACTGTGTGGACAGGTGGCTTGATAGTTTGGCACATAAAGTGATTCATGTTCATTGAGGTACATGGCAGTAAATTCTTGATTGGCATATGCAGCTGAAAACTGCAAATGTTACTTTTCTGCTGCTGATTGACAAGAATCAGGAGTTTTTTTTTTTCAAATTAATTTTGTTGTATTATAACTTCAAAATCTGAAATTATTTTCCATTCATAGTCTTATTGTATGGATATAAATTTAACTAGTGTGTGAGAAACCTTCAATTCTTTTAGCACATGAACTGAAAAGTTTTCCACTCATTTGTAAGATTGTTCACTGTTACAAGTCTTAAGCAGAACAAGACACAGCAGAATAGTGTGCTGTGTACAATATTTTGTAACTATTCATAACTCAGGTATGTTTTCCAATGCAGTGGTTCAGAGTTCAGTCTTCAGCCCTTGTGAGTGTCGGTGAATGAAATTCTTCTAATGACAGTGTGTTTGAAATGAGAGATCATGGAACATCATATGTCTCAACATTTTCTAGTTCTGAATTAGTGTTCTATACTGAAAATAAAATATTTGTGTTATCTTCTAAATACTTCCCCATCTTGCAGTTAAGTACTGGAGGTCTGTTATGAGTAATAGTCAGGGATGCAAGTGGTTATGCATGGCGTGATTCATGGGCGGCCAAGCTGGCACAGTATGTATAGTGATTTCTCGTAGGCTGGATGGCCTGGGTTTCAAACTCTGGTGGGAACAGGATTTTCCATACCTATCCAGACAACCCACAAAACACACCCATCCTCCTGTGCAGTGAGTGCCATTTCTCTATTGGGAGTAAAGAGACCAAGGCATGGGTTTGACTACCCACCCCTTTCTGGCCCCAGTGTCAAAGGGTAGAGCTACACCTCTACCACCCCTCTGTGTGTTCATGGTATGTTGTAGGGTGAAATTTGCTTTTACATTTTTATGTATTGATTCATGAAAATGGCTGATCAAGAATATATCATGTAGTAGGTAAAAGAGTATCTGTTATCCAATATGCTGAGACGACAGAAAGAAGTCTCATTGCTGGTGCAGGTGTCTACATTTGACATTCCCCACTGTCTGCCTTCTCTTTCATCCCTCTCTGACTAAAAGCACTTACTGCTGCGCAGTAGTAGCACAGTAATCTGTGTCAACAGTAAGTCTGCACAACAGTAGGGTAAGTATAACAGTTTGAACACAGTAGGGGGGTGGGGGGGGGGCATATCATGCAACTTCTGTGTCCTCGGTATATGCATAGCAGTGCTACATTTGGAGTGTGAAAATTTAATTTTTCTGGCTCCTAAAATGAACATTGAATGAGATTTTTAGGCCTGTCCATACTGTGCAAATAAGTCCACAACTATAATGTTTATTGTGTATATACATATAGGAGAGATTAATTTTTAACATATCTACTTCTTATGTCATTTATTTTAATTTATTCTGTCATGATACAATAATTAGGCCTCCTGAATGTCTTATCAGTGTCTCAGATTCCTTATGAATGTGTGTATAAATGATCCTTTGTGCTTTCATTGCAGATACTCTGAGAATTCAGTATAAAATAAATTGAAAATAGTAATATAAGCATATTTCATTACATATCTAATACTAACTTTTGGTAACATGTTTATCATTATTGTTGAAAGATTTTTGCTTTTACTTTTACCGAGTTTTGTGTGAGTTTATTTGTAATGGGAGTGAAAGGCTGTAATCTTATATTGTCTTCAAGTTACAAGTAAGTTGTTATCTGCTTATGATGTGTATGTTTTTAGGGATTCCTCAACATACTGCCAGTTCATGCATCATACCAGTTTAAGTAGGAAATGTATTATTGTTTTTTCTCGTCATAATGATATTCATATTGCATTTTTTCGTGCTGGTTGAGCATGTCATTTTTTTTTTTACAATATTTGCTATATACATCATATAAACTACTGGCTAGAATGAACTGTAATCATGAAAAGAATGGGTACCTTGCATTTTCATGAGGATTAAACAATTTAATTCCTGCAGGTTTTGTCTTTGATCTTGTACACACACTTTTAGGCAATATAAATGAAACTGAGTACATGTATTCATGATGGGAAACTATATGAGCGACATTTAACCTCTCCTGAATTTTTTTGTTCTATATATATATATATATATATATATGTCTCTTCCCCCCTCCAATTTTGTCAAATGTTATTTCTGAGTCAATAGTACTTACTCTTGCTTTATATTCAGGAGGTCGCAGGTTCATATCACAGCACAAAAGTGGACTGTCGTGGCTAAGGTTTTCTCTTCTTTTCTCCAGTTCCTGCTTGCTTCATAGTGTGCCATGACTGCTTGCTTCCACAGCATATCCACCCTGCCTCTCTTTTTGATGCTATATGGTCTGATACTGACCATATTATTGAATAAACCATCCCATCACACCCTGGGCAGCAGGGTCATGATAGACATACCTATGTAACAACAGAGTTGATTTTGTGAATGACATCACAACCTGGCAACTAAGTGAAAGGACAGTCAGCTGACTTGTACATACACTCAGTAGCATATTGTGATGATGCTTTCAGCATTTTAAGTTTTGTTTTCTTTCTTACTATGCTACAGCATGTGTACATTATAGAGCCTGATGAAAACAAGGCAAATGAACACTTGAATATTACATGAGCCTTGTCCATTTCTCATTAATAAATTTAAAGTGTTCCCTGTTAGAGTGAAGGCTATTGGTATCTCTCTAGTGATATCATTTTTATCAGTGTAGTAAAATTTTGATTCAGGAGGCCAGAAACCTGTGTTCAGCCACTTGTCAAACAAGACTGGAAAGGATGTACAGCATTTTTTTTAAACCTCTTTTACTCTGATAAATATTTGGGACTGTTGTACTGAAGACACGGACAGCAACGTGTGTTGGTCTTGATTTAAAATGGTCATTGTTTTTGTTGTATTTTAACCAAGGTTGGTATTGCCCAAGGACCTACAGTAAAAGCCTCCCATATTACATTTTCAAAATAATGTGCTAAATCCAGATGATGGTCTTCTGTTTATTACACTGTATGCGATAAGTTTGTTGTGATGTTTTGGGGAAATGTTCCTCCGTCTACAGGCTGACTAAATTTGGTACAGATGGTTGCCAAAGTGACTAGGAGGAGGAGGAGATGCGATGATAGTGTAGGAAATGGGCAGTCAGAGTTCCGTATCTTTGTATCCTTCCTGTATAATGTACACTTTCTTTCTACCCAATCATTTTGGCATCCATCTAAACCAAATTAAGTAAAACAGAACTTAAAATGAATGCATAATTTGGAGGCCTTATCTGCCCATCCAACTTAATTTCATCTGAGAAATTACGAAATTTATTCTGGTTGATTATTTATGGAGGTCTGGAGTAGGTAATGAGGTCAGTTTTGTGTAGTATTTACTAGTTCACTGTACCCTGACTGTTGCTTTACATGAAGAAATTTGTCAATGCAACGTTCATTTAAATCTGTTTGGTATAGCATATAATTAATAAAGTTTAAGAAATAAGGTGTATATTGTTATGCAATGTAGTGTCTGTACTCAGTGGCATACCGAGAGGGGGGGGGTTCAAACCCCCCCCCCCCCAAAATTACGAAGGCCCTCCAAAATGGTGCCAAACTTAACCTGATTGTGAAAACTGTTAAAAATTGCTGAATTTAGGATGACAACACCCCAAGATGTTCGGAAGAAAGGCAGTAAAATTCTAAAACTACTGCCGGTTCACATTTGTTTTACATTAGCAATGACAAATAAATTGGTTGTCATCATAAATAGTCTTAAAGTACCAAAAAAGTAAGAAAATTTTACTATATGAAATGAAATTTCTTGTACCAAATTACAGCTGGCTCCAGAACCCCTGACTAGGGGGCTACCGCCCCCAATACCCATTCTCTCTGTCCTCAACTGAATTTGTTTAACCCCCCCCCCCCCCAAACGAAATTCCTGGGTGTGCCACTGTCTGTACTGTGTATGAATTTTCTTCCATACATACCATGCTGTTTTATTCTGGGTCAGGGGAGCAAAATAATACTGTACATCTTGTGTTGTTTGTTAGCTTTGCATTCATAGATTTTCAAAATCAAATGTGAAAAATTAAAAATTGTGTGCTTGGAAAAACCTGTACTCCGAACTGAAATACAACATATCTTTCTTATAGTAACTCATACTTAAATGTGTTACTATAATTTTTAACATTTTTGTTGTTATGTATTTACAAAATATAAGAACCCTTTCAGTGCTTGTTTGAAGGCATAATGCTGTGTATTGATAACAAGACATGTAAAACTCTTTCATTTCATAACTACCCATGAACTTGTAGTCTCTAAACTCCAGATGTGAAGTTCTATTGAATCTTCTTCTTTGAAATGAAAGTAAAGTTTATAGCTCAGTTTCATTTTGACATTGCCTGAAAATCCAGCTTTAAATATGTGATTTTAATAAGAGATATTTGACACAAGATCATCCTGTTTTAAATCCATATTTATGAACAAACATTGTCATTGTTACTGTATGTTCTTGCATTTGTGTAATGATGGCTATTCCATTTTTAGACGATTTGTTGTAACAGCTAATAAAATAGTTACATGGACTTTGCATGACAGTGGCAAATGCTCTGGTCTGGTCAGTAGTGTGCTGCCCAGACCTCTAAAACAGAAAGAAAACAAATGCGTCTTCTTCATTCTGTAAGAAGTCTGTAATGATATTTTGCTTAGAATCAGCTATGTGCATTTTATATTTAATTTTCCACAATGTTTGTTATTTTTGTATGCGCCAGGCTAAAATCATGGAACTGCTTTTGTACATGCATCACTGTATAAAGAGAGAATATGATTGTTAGCGTTACCAGTCAGGTGGCTGCATTTCCACTGTCCTGACTTTAGAAGAGGATTTGCCACTGTGCAACACTTAGAAACAATCATGTCATAAGAGATCATTCTATTATACTGTATATCTATACAATATGGTATGTATATTTAGAAGCTTAGAAAATATCACTCAGTAATGTGTAGAATTAGTGTTGTAGTATTAGTGGATTCCCTTCATCTTTTACATGTATACAGAATCATGAAAACATATGTCCAAGTAGCATGTATGTAAGGTGTGTAAAGAGCCGGACGTTGTAAATCATCAATATTGTGTTAAATCTGTGGAAGACTAAACTCATTGGTATGTTATATAGATGCTGGCTATTGTACCACATGACTGCTTTAAATACAAAGAAACCACATATTTTTGGCAAATTCAGATGGACAAGGAAGAATTTGGAGTAATTATTTTTGGATTTGTAACTTAGCTTTTCAGGGCTATGTGTTATGCCCGTTTTTACCAGCCTTCCCTCCTCCTCTCTCCCTTCTTTACTGGTATCACGTGAGACATGATGTCTCATCTTTAAAATAATGCTAATTTTTATACTTTGGATGATCATACTTACCACAGTATGCAATCACTAGAAATGCCCATACATGACATTTGGTTATCTCTGTGGATTACTTGTAGATGTGATACAGAACAATACTGAAGGCTATCAAAACAAGGAATAGAGAAATGAGAGCAATACAGGAATTCTTGTACACTTGAAAATCAGATATTTCGCAGATTTCTAAAATTGAGAGTTTCTGAAAATGTCACTCTTCAGTTTTATATATTCTCATGTCCATCTCTTAATTCCAGCTTATTGCTTGTGACTTGCAGCTTGTAAATTACAAGTTAGTCATATTTCTATCATATATATAATTTACTTGGAAATGTATCTCCCTTTTGCTAGTAGCTGTACTAATTTTTCTGCTGCATGACTAACTGTAAGAATGAAAGTTGTTCCAGTGAAGTCAGGTACATAGGTTGTTCCAGTGAAGTCAGGTACATAGGTTGTTTCAGTGAAGTCAGGTACATAGGTTGTTTCAGTATGTACATCGTCAAAAATCATTCATCCAGAGCATTTAATAAGTTGCAATTGACAGTTTATATTCAACAAACAGGTGGCTTCATACAGTATTGTATTCTTCTTCTTCCACTGGCACTACAGCCCACTGTGGGCTTTGGCCTGTCGAACAATGTCCTTCCATTTTTTCCTATCTGCCACCAACTCTGTCCATCGTAAAGTATTGTATATTACTCCAAATTTAATTCCTTTTACACTAAGAATTTGCTCATTGACATTTACTAAAAAGAAACGTACAATGCCCTTAGAGTTTTGTCTTAAATGTGTCATGCTGATTTATATACCTACAGGTACATTCTTTTGCTTCACAATGAAATGAGAATTCATGTAATGCTGTTATTTATATCAGTCATTTCATTTTTAAAATAGAAATGGAGATTTTTATCGTATCTGTTGTGTTGTATGAAAGTGAAAATACCCAGAAACCAACATGACATCCTGAATCATGTTTCAGAATGATTTTCCTGGTCCCATTCCCATGCTGTCAGCAGTTCCAGGCACCCAAAATATGTATAAGGAAACAAAAACCAAAGGCCTGGAACCCATCCTAAGAGCTGCCACTTAATTAATTTCATCAGAAGGACTAAGCAAGCTTTATGAAGTGGTCTAAATTGTTTTGTGCATGTGGTTAATCACCAATGGTATGTATGATTTCAGCCTGTACTTTCTGATTTGTCTGCACACTGACACTTCCATTTCTTCTTCTTTTGGTTGTAAATATTTGGGATCAGAGCAATAACTACACTACATTAAATTTTTGGCCCCTCTTTAGAAATATTTCCTGTTTATCCCATACAGTATTTCAGTATCATCTGCAGTGGGTATGCACTGTGTAAGTTGCATGTTACATACACCTAAGAATGGTGCATAAAGCCTTATTATAAAGAGATATAATTGTCCCTTCTCATTTTTAATTTTGATACCGCTTTGACTACTTTATATTGTGTATTCAGAAGGTTGTGATTCTAATCTCAAATGGGTTATTCTTTTCATGATGATGTCTGTCTTGCTGTCCAGGAATTGCCACATTAATACCTTTAAAGAGGCCCTGGCCACTTCCTTCCCAAATCTGTAAATCTTTTCTCAGATGGCGGTATGTAATCAAAGCAGCTTTGCTAAATAGCTGTACCATAAATCCTTACTTATGAAAGTCAGGCTATGTACAGGTACACCTAGTAACTCCCTACCTACTGCCATGCCCTCATTGCTGTCCAATTGGTACAGAGGCAGGCTGGTAAGAGGACTGCACACACCAACAAATTTCCACAATTATGGAAGCTATGAATATATTTCCAGCAGACTAAATGTTTTTGAAACTGGTGTAATTATTCCTGGCTGTTCCGAGGTAAGCCTAGCACTCACCATGCCATGTACAGTGTAAGGGAGCAGGGGCACAGCTAAGAGGAGATAAAGTGGTGCAGCCACCCCAGGCAGCAGAGACAAAATGGGCAGCAATGTGAAAATCTTAAATGAAGAAGTTTGATTTCCTGCACTCTAGTTTTAAATTATCAAGCCAATCAAGAATTCAACAATCACAATTTTTTTTAAAGTTCATGATTATTGTCAGGAGTTGCCATTTTGCTTACTCACACCAGGCACCAAAACACTTAGCTGCATCACTGTAAGGAAGCTCAATTGGCAAGTTATATGATCCCTACATTACTCTATGCCAGGGTATTCTCCCTGATTTAATGTCTATTCACCATGAATGAGACAGCCTGTAGAGCAGGTAAGGAGTATATAGTTCTTTTAAATGAAAGTTACTAAGAATGACAACAGCCCCTTTGTACATAAACAAGTAATAAAATAACAGATAACAAGACAGGATACTTTGGGAATATTAAAAATGTATAGTGTGAAGGAATTGAATGTTTATTCCCCAAGCAATTTGCATTGTAACTAGGAACTACTACATGTCACAGACTGTATGAAAATATTAACACTACAAGATTACAGTCTTCTGGGATGTGACACTTCATAGTTTCATGGTTGGGTACCAACATTTGAGAGGAACCTGCTGCCTACATCTTCAGGGTAGCAAACTCAACTTTGTAGATGGAGGCAGCAGATTCCTCTGAAACATCACTATCCACCCACAAAACTACACATTGTCACCTTCCAGGGGACCATGAAATTGATATTCACCACCACGAGAAACTCATCTCACATGCACACTGCATTTACATTACTTGTATTCAAATAAACATTACACATAACTTACAGACCTTTTAAATTCCTGAGCAGTGGTACAAATGATGATTCGAAGCTGTCATAAAATAATAACCACTTCTTGAATATAATTCTTAATTTTGCATTCATATGACTTTCAGATTATACAAGTTCTCCATTCCAGAGAAATGCTATTTAGTGGTCACCCCCTCAAGTTACTGTGTGTCTCTGTTTTGCTATGCCAACCTTCCCCATTGCAGCTGAGGTCAATCTTTTTATATGTTCACCAGCTTTCCAGTACCTTTATACAGGAACTTTGTACTTTAAAACTTTCGAATAACATCTCTGCATATGATCCATGTCCAATAACAGATATTAAAGCTGGTAATTAGTGAAAGAGTCAAAATCAAAATGAGCTTCTTTGACTTGAGTGCAGCAGATGTATGTCTCCAAATCCCGTACACAGCAATACTGCTTACAGTTTTATAAACATTCTCAGTCACCAAATGCTAAGTACAAAACTGTGTTCCCTGTAAGTACTGACAAACATGGAGTGTAGCTGTTGGGTAAAAAAGTAAAATAACATGATTATTTACCTGTCTACAATGACTTCAAGTTTCTCAATTGGAAAATTTCAAATTATGTTACTAGTCTATACCAACAGCATATAAGTTTTGACAATAGTTCATTATTAATAAGTGTAAAAAATCAAATCTTTATGTGATTTCAGCTTTGAAAATTCTGTGTTAATACTAGGCCACATGATCTTTACAATTAAGTATTTAATGAACACTAAAAATTAAATTAAGCATTTTTTCTACACAAAACAAAATTCACAAATGGATACAATGAATGGCACTGAAGTTAAACAAATTTTGTATTTTTTAATTAAGTAAGATACAAACCAGGACAGCAAACAATAATTTTCAGTTCTGTGTATTTGATGAACACTAAAAATTAAGTTAAGCATTTTTCCTACACAAAATGATATTCACAAATGGATACAATTAACGGTACTTAAGCTTTTTGTGGTCACTCTTGGGAATGCAACTATTGTGCAAATCAGGGACTCCTGCATCTCACACCTGGCTTAACTAGGGTGCTATTTTAAATATATGATGGATTTCTCTCCATACTCTCACAGACAAGGTTAAGTGAAAGATCCCTGAATAATGTATTATTTCATGGAAAACCACTTACAAACTTTTTAAACTGTTTACTTTCCAACAATACAGAATTAACTACTCTTGGTTTATCACCATCAGATAAATGCCAAAGTTACTTCCTTTGTAGTTCACTACATAGCCTTACCATTCAGTAGCCTATGCAGGCCATTTCAAATCTTTAACACAAAAGCAGTCACTCAACATAACATTCTGCATACACTTGAAGGCTTAAATTTTTATGACAAATACAGAAATCCATTTTACCATTCACAATGGTGGGATGCAAAGCAGTTATTTCTGAGAACATAAACCTTACACTGAATGGATTCAGGATCTCATATGAATCCTCATATGGACCACAAAAGATACACCATAATTATATTCAAACTGACCCTAGAAGAATTAAAAACAAAGACAACCAGACAATGAAGAGCCAATACTCAAAAACAAACCAACAAGTTTCTCATGACTGTGATACTGTGTCTTGTGTATCTGTGTTGTTATCATCACTACCACCTTCATCATCATCATCATCATCATCAGAGCAACTTTCATTACTACCATCACTGCTACTGGTGCTATCAGTACAATGCTGCCGCAACCGGTTTGTATTAACGAATAAACTGTCCTCTTCTTTGTTGTCTTTCCTTTCTAGGAACTGCTCTGGCCATTGGTTGTTATCCTGGAGGAATTTCACATGTTCTGATGTAAGGATTCTAACTATTTCAGCTTTGACCTTATCACCTTCAACAATTGGCTCCACTAATATAAAGTCGCCACGTTTAATCCAGACGTTACGGCGGAATTTAGTTGGCATCGACACCAGGAACTGTGATCCTGTGGCATCTTCAACACTATGGAGATTATTCCCCCTGCTGGCAAGCACACGAACTACCTCTTGTTTGCCTGTTGGTAATTCCAGATCATCTAGAAGTACTTCCCTGATTACATGCTTTCGCTTTGTTGCTCGTGACATCTGGAACACCAAGAGCAAGGGTCATCACTGGACATGACATGGACAATAAAGGTAAACAGAACATATGAAAAATAAAGACCATGAAAGTAAGGCAAATTACTGTAGCCCTGTGTGTAAGTCTCATACCAAGACACCATATAAAGAGCTCCACATAATCTGGAATTGACTAATGAATGGTTATCTACAGTTTTTGGGCACTTGACCCTGGTACCTATTATTTGTTAATGGTATGGATGGACCCCAGTGCAACAATGGAATTGATAGATATCAAACCGTGGCTCTATAGCAAGTCACAGTATTGATTTAGCTAAATCACAGCAGCACCATTACCAATAATCTGAAAGGGTAAATATTAAAAGTAGAGTATAAGAACATAATACACTTAGAGGACATACACACTACAAGCATATTAAGTGATTAATCTTCAAGTCATCTCTTGATGAAGCATGTTTTAAGGTCTTCAGTTTGTGTCTATAGACACAATATTTGCAATTCAAATCGTTCTGTGACAAGTGTGTTTCAGCAGTGCCCGGACCCATCCATGTTGCCAATCCATTCGTCAAATATATATTTTCTGAAAAATTCTTAGCAAGCGAAGTTCAGAACTTCTTAGAGAACTCATCCATGTCATAACTGCTAAATCACAATGCTGTGTGGCCATAACTTAACATAAGCCATCAATCTGCTTACAAAATATATGTCAGACTCGAATTCTGGACATTTCAAAACCTTCAGTCATAGTAACATAATTAACATTTTTCACCATCTTCAAACCGATGTTATAGTTCCTTCTTTCAAACACTCCAATTCCAAAAAAGAACAAATACTTTTCCTCAGTAGCTTAGTCTTGTAATTTTTCCAACAAAATGCCCATCCTGATTCTATGCTACACAATCCTCTTAAAACCAGAAAATACTTTCTTGCCTTTTATTGTTGAAGTGTTGAGTTATGTACTCTGGTATCAACCAGTTGTCCATTTTAAACTTCAGTGACATCGGAAGGTCTGCAAGAAAGACCATGCAAAGGCATCATTAGCTTGCTGTTACCATGTACGTACATTTGGTTCATGTCACTTCATCATTACACCTCTTTGTTAATCCAATGCTAAAATGAGCACCTGTATTTTTCAGAGCCATTCTTCTCTTTGAAGGGTTATTTTAAAGCAAATTTAAGTTGTTTAAACAGGGCAATTTGACACTTATACACATGCAAAAGAAAAGCATTGCATATTTAAAGTTTGGCATCTGACCATACCCACTGAAGGTTACTTAAAATTCATTACGAGATGTACTGGTACCTCTTCCTTATCCTCCGGTTAGCAGCTTTGAGGCCTCCACCAGCTTTTTTCAATGCCTGGTATATATCCAGTGATTCTCCCTGGGGTATACCATAGCCCCTGCTAAGACCATGTGGGTTTGACGGTGTGCAACAATCCTGATGTGCCTCCTTCCTAAGAACTGTGTCCACCTCCACTGAGGCAAAGAATGCTACAGATTGTGGCAAATCACATAGACCCAACTGTTGTGCACAGAATGCACGAGCCAGTAGGTTGGTAACATGTAATGCAAGAGCACCGTCATACTTCTGTTCATCTGGTACAAGATATCGGACTTCATCGTGAAAACTGATGCAAAATCGAGCTCGGGTATCAAGCAGCCAACGCATGCTGACCAACATGAGGTGTAAGAAATCTACAGCACCACTCTGCACGACCCAATTTACACGTGTTGGCAGGTAACGATCATCCATCCCATCCTTGGGTTCCAGTGCACGGCTTAAACGTCCACCCAAGAATGGTGTTACTGGTGTCCTGCTGTTTGCAATCTCTTCAAGGCGGTTGAACATAGCTGATTCTGTGCCACCAAGCCACTGTGGGTGCTCAAACATTTCTTCCAATGTGACGCCATGTTTTGCTCGAAGTTTCAATGCTTCTGTCATTGTATACAAACGATCCTCCAGAAAATCATGGTATGATGCTTTAAGTCGGTACTTTCGCTTTCCTTTGGTCAATGCGAACATTTTCCTAGCTTTTGCCTTGGCTTCACCATCTGACATTGCAGGATTGAACTGCTTCAAGAGTCTCTCAGCGAACTGCTGACCAGCACCATAGATTCTTGCATAGTTGATAACCTTGGCATGGTCTCTTGAAATGCCTACTGCTTTTGCTGTTACACTATGCATGTCAGTTCCATCTGCCTTCCTGCCACTAAGTGTCATCCAACCAAATGGTGTACCCCCATGCATTCTTGAAAAGTGGGCATCTCCAATAACAGAAGCTATCCACAGTTCTTGTGAATCCACATCAGCACCAACAATGCTGTAACCTGGAGGAGCCTGCACCATGGAACGTACCTCTGAACCAATCCTCTCTTTATGAGCATTAGATGCTGTCATCCATGTTCGTTCCACAGCCCGACGTGTTAACGTTCCACACACTACAACTTGCGGTATTATAGCACCAAACTCAGTATCCAACTCCCGCAGTGATCGTGGAAGATCTCGCATCCCCAACCATACTACAAGTTGCTGTTCAATACGATCGCGATTGTTTCTCCAGTATGACAACATTCGCCCAATGGCCAGCACTTTCTCTGCTCCAGCATCAGCACCAGCCAACACATTTTCAGAAAATTTGTTAAGAAAATCCTTAGCCAAAGGATTACCAACTCTATGATTACTCCCATCTTTATGTGGCAATTTCAAAAACCAACAACAACCCCCAACATCTACACTGCACCAGACACCAGTGCCTTTATACCAATTTGGCACTTCACCTGCCTTTCTGGTCTTACCGAAAGCTTTCATTGAGACATTTGCCTCAACAGCATCATGAAGGTTTAAAAATGCAGCCTCACTCTCATTAGCTCCTGCAATTAAATGACCTCCATCACGAATGGGACAGCTTTCTATGAGCTTTCTGAGAGGAACTTGTGGGGATGTGTCATTCACATTACCACTGCTAATGCAATATGGAACAAGGAAACCCCAGCCATGTCCTCGTACATAATGCAATGGGTAAGACTCCCAAGTGAGACACAGCAGCTTTGGTGTTATCTGCATAGATGTGCTAACAAGCTCAGGACCAGGAGTCCAGTCAGGTGTACCTGATCTAGGACAGAGTTTCCTATACCATGCTGGGTAGCCAGGAAGATGTGGCATTTTAGCAGGAAGTAGTTTTCTGGTCTCTGTAAGGTACTGAAACTTGTCACTTAACTTATCAGTTTCATCAGAATCATTATCTTCATTACAATGTTGTGGAACAAGTGCCCCATTTTCATTACATGTGCACAGGTCTTGTCCTTTAAGAGTTACTTGGAATGCATTTCTCCTTGAAGCTTCATTGTCATTTACACTTTCAACTTCCTGAAGTGAATCCTGAAATTTCTGTACATTCAGGTCACTTTCTTTACTATTCTTGGTAACAGACTTCTTAAGTTTCAACTCTTGAGTGCTCCAATCTTGATCCCACAGCCAGAGATCTTCATGATACCTGTTCTCATGTAGCAGCTGGCACGCCTCATCTGCTCGCTGGGACAATAAAAATCTTGCCTCACTGTCCAAATCTTCAAAGGTCTGCTGGGCATCTGTCAAGTAACGGTTCCAATTTGAATTGACTGGCAGGTAGGCAGTACTAAGCTCCAACATTCCAGCCAACGTAACAGGATGAGGGAACCGGGACAGGAAAAGAGGCAGCAATTCTCGTAAAATGTTATGAGTGGCAATAACATCTCCAGCACAGTATTTCATCACAGTTTGAAACTCCCTGTGCACATCTTCCAGTACGCCATTAACAAATATGTCCCTTGTCGCCTTATCCAAAGCTGTCCCACAATACAGCTTGTGAACTTCACTTAAACTGTTAAGACTACTATAATTTCGCCATTCTTCATCTTCCCTCTCAGATTCCACCTCCAGCTCATCAGCACGATTTGCTACAGATGACTTCAGAAGTGCCCTTTGGTAACTTGTCACCCCACTAACACATACATGAAGTGCCATGGTATCAACAAATCGCATCCCCGTACCTTCCAGCCAGTACTGTTCTTTTATTCGAGCACGATCATATGAAACATTGTGTCCAACCACCACTCTTGGTATAGTGAGCCCATGACCAATACCTCGCTGCATAGGGCCACTTTCTAAAGGAATCAAGTCTTTGGTTGAATAATGTCGTCCAACAGTCCCACTGCTGCCACTAATGACTGCATCACTCACCCAAGCATACCATGCATGGGGACTAACAGCAGTAGCTATAGTTGGTGCATCTCCTGCACAACGGCATACTTCCACATCAAACACCAGTGCGTTTTCTTCTGGAAACGGGACTGACTGAGGAGATAAATCTGTACTGTACTTTGTCCAACCTGGCTGAAGAAGCCAGTCGTTTGGTGCTTCTGGCAAGTGGACAACCAGCTCTTCAAGAAGAACTCTATATGGGCGACTCTGTTGCTCACCTATTATGTGAAAATGGTTTTGTAAATTACCACCCTCTAGAGGAGGCAGTTTGAAGTTAATACCTTCCACACAAGCACTGCCAGATGAAAAAAGTTTATGTTTTTCCAGTTCTTCTTCAGCCCTTAAAATTTGTTCTTGAGTTGGCCTATTACAGTTCTCGTCTTTTCCAAACAATTGCTCGAATAAGCCTTTTGATAACATCTGTATTTTCATTTCATTTATCCTGGTTTCTTTACCATCTAATTTCTCCATTTTTTGCTTTGTGTCACCTTTAAGTTTCTCATTATCTACATTCACTTTTACTGCATCATTCTTCAATACCTTTACCTTCCTAAGAGGACTATCAATGGGTCTACTGGATTTCTCTTTACCAATTCCATGGCTGGCAATAATTTCCAATTCAACTGTCTTCCGACTATCAGAGAAGGTGCTGACACTATGTGGAATGCATTCAGCCAGAGCCAAATCAAGGCTTTTTATTGCGGTATGTTTGCTATTTATATGAACATCAACTTCATTACAAGTAGCTGCATTCTTTGGCGATACTACTTTTTCATTTGCTATTGGAAAAACATCTGACAGGGTTCTAACTTTCTCTTTCGTCTGTCCACCACTGATTTTCGGTGGACCTCCCTCATTCCACACATACCGTAATGATGAAACAAGTGCAGTGTGTTCAGAAAAAAAGTGGCCTCTCAAAAAATAGCTGAGATTCCCTAACATTTGGTGTAAACTGAAAATTCTTCATGCATCATAAATAAATGAATGAAAATGCTTGTTCTTGAAGTACTCTGATTTCTTGTTGAACTGAGTTCATGACATAACTGTAATAGCAACAGAGATAACGAGTTAACATCCCACATGTGGATTATTATGGAGTCAAATTTCAGGAAAGGCAAACTTAGGAGGAGGATATAAAGAATGCTGCCAAAGTGAATTTACCTCAAAAAGCCACATTTTATATGCACATCTTACTTCTCTGTTAATGTGTTGAAGGCTATGTGGTATACAGTTAAAAATGTCTTTTGGAAGTTTCATGGCCTTAAAAAATGGAATCTTTGAAAGCAGTGATGACAGTCCTAAGAGAGTAAACTTCATTCTGAAATCATAAAATATCTAAAGTCATGCAGCTACATCAAAACCATCCCTCATAATACAGAATAAAACTTTAAAATTATACAGTCTACACCTGATAGGTGTGTTTGGCAGAAGGAATTATACTAAACGCACACTGAACTTTTTTTTTGGATAATATGTATTGAAAGATGACTGCATGAGCTGTCCAAAAACGCACATACTCGAACCAGTGCTACTTAACCAATTAGCACTGGAATTGAATGCCCAATGTAACATGCAGAAGACAGGGATTTAGGTAAGGGGCACATAAAAGCAGACATAATTAAACAACATACAGCATTTCGGGCATCATACCAAATGTGTTACACATATATTATTATTCACACAAAGGGTTAATAGTTCCTTCACAGTCACTTTCCAGCAGAATGAATCAGAGTTCATTGCTCAACATCACACAAGTGCAGACATGTACACATACAGCACACTTTTAATTTTATCAAAAACAGTAAGATTTGTGAGAAAAAAAAATTTGTTCTCCTCTAAGGCTTGTGTTTGAAAGAGTTTTGTCCTGATACATATTTAACAAGTCACACTTGAGATGTAGCCAAAATGGACACAGGACTTAATGTAAAGTGATTTGGAAAATAAAAGACAAGTGACACAGACTGACATTTCTTTGTGCAATTGTCCAATCTCAAGTTTTATGAAAATCCGTACAGTGATTCTCAAGTTGTTAACATGCATACTAAAAAAATGAAGGTTGGAGAAGTTTAATAGGCATTTACATAAAAACATGACTGAAAATAAATCTCAGTAAAAATCCAGACCAAACATAAGTTTAAGCAACAATGCATATATAAGACTTTAATACTTGATGGCCGCTACAATAGACAGTACCCACATGAATGGAGGGAACAGGGGAATATACATATATAAAATAAAATATTCAGATCATTGGGAGCTGTAACCTTCCTTTTAAACAAGTTGTGTTTTGTTCAATGTACACTAAAATAGGTGTTTGAACAGACATGTGCATAACATTCATTCAGTGGTGGATGTGTGAAATGATGATGCAGGGTACGCCTATTTGTTTTATGCACATAAATAAGAGAAACACATCACAAACATACACTACCTTACCTGAATGTGATAAAAATAAAAACATGGTGTGATAAATTTTGGCAAACCCATTATCTAATATACTACACAGCAGTTACACTAACATAACATCCCCCCCCATCATACTACACTAACTTACTCTGCTTTGCCAATGGTTTAGAGATGGTGCATCTACGTAACTCAGATCAACGCCTTCTGTAAGTAAAAACACGCACATGGGTGTTAGTAATTACATCATATTTTTCAGGGTTTTTAATTACACTGGGTTGTTAATTTATATGTGTCCCTGAATAATGTCAGTGTTCAACCAGGTACTGTGAAATGGCTTTGTGCCAACAGTATAGTGTTCTAACCGAATGCTACTCACACAGACTGCACAAACTTTGAAACTGAGACAGACAATAAACATGACATTTAGTCTACACCAACTGTTATGATCAAAAATCAGTTTCTTCTTAAAATTAAATTTAAATTCCAGTGTGTATGGTAGAGAGGGAAGATTTGACTACTGCTCTTTATAGTGACAACACCTCTGTTATGACAATAAAATCTCCACATCTTCCCCTCTCACAAACTTACAGATGAAAAGGATGACAGGAAGGAACTTGACAGGGTGTATTACAGAACTAAAAAATGCTACTGTAAAGATGTGACTTCTCGTTTTCCTGCTAAAGAACACATTGCTAACGGATTCAATGCAATATAATCACAACAAATAAATCTGCGTCCCCACATTTGTACAAATCTGTCCGTATCTGAAACTGTAGTGAGTTTACCCAGTACTCAACGGTTTAGACAATAAACACGGATTATTTACAAATGATACAGCATCACGGTATGCAGTTTTAATTGAGCAGTGGAAACATAAACCGTCATGACAGCGAACTACTCTGTATTTTACAGTAATGACATCATTTTTGTACACACTGTACCGTTAGAGAATTTAAATTCTTTCTTAACTAGTCTGGTCAAAACATTACAGTTATGAAGTGTGGTTGATACCCACGTGTGGTTTGCGAAGTCACTCCATGTCTATCTGCTAGAGGTACTAATCTGTAGGCGAAACTGTTTCCTTGTCGTACAAATTATCTATACACCAAGACTTCATAAAGTTATCATTAGTATAACAGAAGCAAAATTTATTGTTAAAGTTGCGAATATCGTGTTAAAGCTCTTTTGCAACAACCACTTGACTATTCCAACTAATGTAGCTATCTTGTCCTATCAGTGTTGGCAACTTGCACACCGATAGTAAAGCGCAAAACGGTCATGAAGTTGTAGATCCCTTAAATTAAGCAACGAACATAACAACGAATCGCTGGAATGTTTGTAGGTGCACTATGTCGATACAAGTACTCACTAAAATCACACATGGAAGAAGAAAGCACAAGTCACGTGCTTCCTAATTTAGGTGTATAAAAAGACCCGTAATAGCTTACGACATTGAAGTTTATTCTCTTATAAATGCTGGAAAGACTGTTGTAACAGCGACCTAATGTGGGCGGGGGCCTGACATGTATAACATGACATTGCACTGCTGCAAAAAAGTTGTAATCTTGTCTACAATCAATCCTACTAGCAATGTAACGAACCCAGGAGCTCGGCTAACATAGTTCCTTTCATGGGTCAACTGTGGTGAGCCTGCTGCGCGCGCGCGCTTGTGTGTGTGTGTGTGTGTGTGTGTGTGTTTTACTACTGGGTTCAATAGTCCATCTTGTGTTATGGAATTGTTTTTTCAGGTGTCCCATTTGGGAATTTTTGGTTTCATTGTGTGAAGTCAGTTTGCCTTAATACTTTAATGCTTTAGCTGCAAGGACTCTTACAGTCTGTTACAGACATCCGTGTGGCCCTAAGTAATTCATTTCTCTGGCATGTGTTGTGATTTTTGCAAATTGTTTACATTATAGCATTTAAGTTATATTGTGCCTATTTATAACTATACTTTCAAGTATTCGTACTTCGATAGTATTTCGGTCCTGTTACTGTGTATGTAAATGCTATCTTCATACTTGGAACAAACAAGTTTTGTTTCCATGTGTGATACTATGTATTTTATTATATTTTATTTATTATTATTCTCTACTTTTTTGTGGATAGTATTACATATTTCTGCTGACATATTCTGTATCCAACATACAACTTTTTCCTGGATTTATGGAATGTTTAAATACAATATAATACAATGCGCAGCTCGTTGCGTTCGTCGTAAACACCCGATATTGGCGCGTTTTGCTTGTTTGTCGTCGCCATCTTAAAGCGGGAATCTCCGGATGCTGTATAGAACGGGATGGTTTAAAGTGCGATGTAATTGACGTTATTAAGATTCTGTGATTAGTTGGCTAAGGTATGTTTACTGTTGGTATAAATATTTATTTCTTAATAAATTTAATTTTATAGTACGGAGACGGTGCTACCTTGTGGCGTTAAGACCAGTGGGTACACCCACAAATAGTGCCTATCATATAACTACTGGTTCCGTAAAATACAGAATCCTGCCCGCCTTGGCTACAGGCGAGTTAACACAAAGAGAAGGGTTTTGTGCGAGATTTTAAGTTCGCACAGCAGTTGTGCTGAAGATTTAAGTCTTCTTGATGTTAGGCCATGTCATCTAGTAAGTGGGTGCTGATGTGTCAAAAGATTGTATTGCCTTCAGCTTAGGGGGTCAGTCAGCCCACACCCTTATGAGCTGCTTGCACACTACAGTAAGGGCACCACTTGTCAGTTGACATGGCGTAATATTCTACAAGACTTCAATCTTCAGACGTACCTAAAACTGTTGTTTGTTTCAAGGTGTGTGTAGGCATGGGTTCATATTTGGAATCAGTGATGGCATGCACTACCCATATAAACCGCGTGCATGTGTTGCAAAGCATTAGGAGGTACGGAGTGCTTTGTTATGTTGATGAAGTTGTTAGGTGCTTGAAAAAATGATTACGAATTGAGTTGGAATTGGAATATTTCAGTCATTTGACACTATAAAAGTTGATGTTTTTTGGTTCAGCCTGTACTTAAGAGAGGGGGTTGGTTACACATAGTTGCATTTTGTAAATAAATTTGCTTTGTACATTTTGTGTTTATGTGAGTGGGTAACATTTCACATGCTTGCCTAAGATTTATCTTAAGTGTATATTTATCTGCATGCAGATTATAAATCAAAGTGGGAAGTGTTACACAGTCTCAGATATGTTTAGAAGACTGTTGTTGATTGCTGAATACAAAAGATCACAAATGTAGATAGCGTAACAATTACGGAGCTTTACTCTCTTCAGTTTAATTATTATAAAACTGTAGAACATACAAAAAAAGGGTATTGAATTTAAAATGTTTGATTTGTTCTTCCCCACAGCTTCTGTTGCATGTATTTCTTGCTTCTACCAGTACATATTTAGTTAGTTGAGTTTGAGATATGTGCAGGAAAATATGTAGGATTTGGTGTCAAGTGTCCCCTGGTTTGTCTGCTGTTTACAGAAAGTGCATTGTGTTGCCAAACTCTTATAGGCTTCCCAGTAACATGAGAATACACCAAGAAGTATCACAGGGGAGGTGTCATGTGGTATTGTGTTTATATTGGGGTCAACAAAAATAGATGCAACTTCTTTCTAACATAGAGATGCAGATAGTCAAAAAAGAAACTTTGTTACTCTGGAACTGTAGGAAATTGAAAATTGCTGATATTTGAAAACTGAATTTCATGATAATTAGTAAAACAGATTTTTCTTCACAAGATCTGTTCTGTTGACATTCATTTACGTCACTGGCAGCATGGTGTCCTGAAGATAGCACACTTTCATTTTTAAAGCAGCACAGAATCAGTATGTAGCTGTACAGTATTACTCATGCTGTTTTGTCAGCTCCTCTGCTTCTAGGTAAACATTGACTAGATTAGTTGTTCTTTCTCGTGAAAGAAACTGATACAGTCTAATGTTGTATAAGTTATGTGGATTTTATTTTAATTTTTGTGCTCCTTCTGTAATGTTAATAATGTTTGAATAAATACTTTGTTTCAATAAATACTATTTTCTTAATTAATTTATTTTAAATTTACACAGAAAAACATGACTGTGCACAACTGTGTCTGTGGAATCTACCCATTTACAATATTCCCTTTGTGTTTGTGTAATCTGAGTACTTCAAGTGTATTTTATCATGTTGTGTGACATGTAATCACCATGTCAAATTCCTTCAGTGAATTACGTCCCTACATGCACACCACCCTCACAGATGTGTGGAACATTCTTCCATCAACAAAATGGATCAGAAATACAAGTGGCTACAGTTCACTGATATTGTGCAGGTTACATTCCTGAAAAATGGCAGACTACATTTTCATTCTATACATTATATTAAATACAGTGGAGTGAGGGAGTGTAACTTTGAATGATTATATCAAGCAAAGTATGTGAAAGACTACAAGAAGTTGACAATGATTTCTGGACAGAGTTTGGTAAATGGATTCCTAGCAAGTCCTCTGAGGTGTCTACATGATCCATTACATACCAGTAGAATCTGCAAGAGAGTTTTCATACAAAATACACGTGTCAGTAATCCTATCAAAGTCATGATAGATTTTGACAGATGATGACAGTATTAGTTCTGTTTGCATCATTATAGATATACTGAGTATTACAGCTTTTTCATGTTCTTCGTATTGAAGGTATGAACTCATTCCATGGCCAACACCAGAATTATTCAAAGGGGATGCAGCCAGAAATTTTTTTTACAGACTTACGTTTAAGATAGTCAAGAATATTTTTATGGATCACCCTAGTGTTGTGCCAGTCCCAGGGGCTGCACGGTCTGAGGTGTGGGTCTGTGGCCGCCCGCCTGCTGAGATTGTTGGTTCGAATCCTACCGGGGGCATGGATGTCTGTTTCTTGTGAATGTTGTTTGTTGTCAGGTAGAGGTCTCTGCGACGAGCTGATCACTCATCCAGAGGAGTCCTACTGACTGTGGTGCATTGTGTGTGATCTAGAAAACCTCATTCATGAGGAGGCCCTGGCCCACTGGGGGATGTCGCACCAAAAACAAACAAAACCCTAGTGTTGTGGGTTTCTGTATTGAAACAGATGTGGCATCACATTTTCTTCCAGATCCTTCCATAAGATTAAGGCCTGATGTGTTTTCTTTTGTTTTATCAGTTTCTCAGTGTTGAATTGGTGTGAATGGTGAAAGACACACAGTGAAATAGCTGCTGGGCAGACAGGTGGGGGAGAATTTGTGTTCATTGTTTCTATCATTTGACTTTACAATGCCTACAACAGAGACAGCTGTATGCAAATTTTTGTGGATGTTAGAAGACATCGGACGTCTTCTAACACTTATAAAACTAGACTGGACATCGCTGCAGCCGCAGACAAACACTGAGGTTGCAGCATGTTCTGTATGGTCCATATGAGTAGCTTTGTGGGTTCCACACAACAGAACTACAACTACTGGGCTGTATACACTTTTCGAGGGTAGTGTATTTTGTGACATGTACAAGCACAGTCATGGTTGTTGACAATAACCTTCACAACAATATGTATACTTATCTTTAAGGAATCACATCACAGCACCTTCTAGTTTAGGTCCCTTTCAGATAAATATACTATTACAAACACATATGTCCTATATAAATTATAATTCTATTTTATATATTTCTAGATAAAAAAATAGACATCATTCATTGGATTTACAACAAAGCATGAAACAAATATTTGATGCTGATGAAAATTTGTAATTCACAGCAATTTTTGTGTTCTCTCTATACAAACACTTTCTAATCCACTTGTATAGCAGTATATTGTGCAGTTCAGATTTGGTGACAGTGGAGATACTCCATGTATTTTTTGTTATTACATTACATACATCAATTTCAGTTTGGTGTATCACAGATTTCCTATTTTAGCCTACTTGTACACAGTCACTACACCAGAGCCAGTGTTTTACATGCATAAGCTCTATTCATGTTACATTAATTGTAACATTGTGGTGATTTAGTATGTATATACTGAGAAACTTGTCCATTTGTTCACATATTGATGTAGCTAGGTTTTTTGGCACCCAGGGTGAGTAGTCAAAGTGGTCACCCATACCATAATAATGAACTTAACTTACGCTCATGAAGTGAATTTCTGTTTATTTGGCTCAATAATTTATGGTTTGTTGAGCACATAAAATCAAATTTTTTCACTTAAAATATTCATTTTGATGCTTTAGGTGGCCACACTGCTCACCTCCCATTTTCTATGCTCCTGAGTGCACACACACTTCAATTTTTTGCATCTGTACTCCACATTTGCCAATTCAAAAACTGTTACTGCATGTAGTACATTGCGCATAACATTCAGTTTTTTTCAGGTCAAGTTTAAAGGCACCACCATTATGACAACAGTTGACCAGAGCTTTAAGAGGAAGAGAGGGCCAAAACTGTAGCATCTTTGAATGCTGGGGCTAGTGGTTTTGCACAGGATTGGCATTTTTGAATGACCAACAAATGTTAATTGTTCCCAGAAGTAAAAACTGTCCCTCTCAAATGTATTGCACAAAGTCTGCAATGGGTCTTGTTTAATCATTTCTTTCAATATAATATTGGACATGGAAACCATTATATACACCATTAAGAATTAGTGCATTAACAGGTGGAGTGCATAATACTTGTCTAAACGCTGAGGTGTAACAAGGCATTGATACATGTTTTAGTATATTTTTGAAACCCCATTAGGGTGTTAATAACTTTATGATCCACCAGATTCACGTCAGCTGGTCCTGAAGCTTTAAAATGTGTAATTTGATGTGTGACTTCAGATTCAAACACTAGCTGAGCATTGTTTTTATTCAAAGGCGTGTATAAGAACACAACAGAAAACTTGACATTAATATTATTTTAATAGCTGCTGTCACAAAGGTAAAAACTTTCTTTGCTTTTTTTTTAACATGGACTATTTCTATAAAAATGTCTGGGTGTGTGGCAGCACTAAGTAAAGAAACTGGTTAAACTGAAGTGTGTAACAGGGATTAGTGGAGCTGTTGGATTCTCAAAAATATTTCAGCATGCACTATATTCAAAGTTTTATGAAGGTAACCTGATGATGGGCAATTGACCAAAACATGTCGTCATGATAAAAATGAAATAAAATATATTGTTGTGTTTGACTGAAACATGAAACTATTTTGTTGTTCTTTAGTTTAATAAACACAACTGGTTGTCCTCTACAAATTATATATATATATATATATATATATATAGAGAGAGAGAGAGAGAGAGAGAGAGAGAGAGTAGTATGTTTGGTAAAGTGCATGTTTTCATAGTATAGTAGAGTTCATTTTTATTCATTTTGTCATTAAACCTTTACTCTCCTTGAATGACATAAACTGCCTTAAGACTGAAATCATGCAGACTAACTACCTCATAGCTTTGTTTTTGACACTTCAGCGTTCCATTTGAAGTTTTTGGCAGTGAATGTCCTATTCAAAGGTCAGATTGTTCCCAAAAGCAAAATGGGGCAGTGCAGGTATAGCTCTGGTCATTTGTAACCTTAACACTAGGTGGAGGTGAGTGGTCAACTTCACACCTCAACTGCTTTACCACCAGAGTAAGAGCCCATGGTACCCATTGAATAGGAGGCTGGGTGGGTCCCCAGAGCCAGTTTAGACATTTTGAAGGACATGAGGATCTGTATCATATACTGGGACTTGAATAATTATCTAGCCAGTTGTATAGTCACTACACTAACTACACTTTGGAGACGAGAAGCTCTTTCCCGTCAGGAATCATACTGTGATACCTCAAGTGTCCGGCCTGTTTCCTGTTTGCTATGTGGACTGCACTCTCCAAAACCTTTCGTACAAATAGGATTAACTGTTGCTATCTGTTTTTCTTTCTGTCGCAGCTAACCAACAAATGTTTGTACAGTTGTTTTGAAATTTATGCACCTTGAAACATCAAATGACCCCAGGTCTGGCATCAATAACTACGAGATTTTAAAAATTAAGGAGGTAGTTCTTTACCTGTTATGTCTTTCATATTTTCATCTCCATTGACACTGTCACACCTAATTAAAGGACTTTTTAACAACTTTTTTTATTATGAATTGGTTGAGAAATATGACAATTGATGGTTCATCTTGTAAACAGAAAATGTTCCTTAAAATGTTGTTTATTGTCTTTCACTGCTGTTTTCTAATTTTCTGTATTTATTTCTTGTAGTTCTAGACTTTTATTTTAAGTAATTAAATCTGTAAATAAGTCTTTGTCAATGTCACGTAATTGAATTGAATGGTATTTGGGTTTGAGCCCTTCCGGGCCTGTTGCACCTAGGCCTTAGGACACGCCCTTTGTGCCCCATGTTGCGTACTAAATTAGAGGAGCCCTGTTCCTTTAGCAAAGTTCCAGATGGCCCCTATACTTAGTTTCTTGATATCCTCAGGGTCCAAAAAGAAGGAACCCAGATGTGTATATCTGAGTGAAGCCAAGGCCTCTCACTCACATAAAATGTGGACTGAGGCTTCCTCCTCAGTACCATATTTCCTACAGGTGGGGTTATTACTTAGCCCCATTACATATAAATGTCTTCTCAAGGTGTTATGTCCAGTAAGGAGGCCAATAACAACCCTGGATCGCGTCCTATTAAAGGACAATAATCAGGCCCTTGTAACCATGTAAGAAGGGCCAGTAATCAATTCTCGAGCCTAATGCCACATAAATAGTCAATGCAAGGAATACAGAATTTCTTCCATGAATAATCGTCATGGCATGTGCTGGTCAGTTTATTTATTTATTTATTTTTATCCGTACTGTTGCTTATGCGACACTGGACTTATCCAATTATGTATTACAAAATTACAGTACCTGTACATAGTTCCAAACTTTCCGTCTACTTTCATTGCACACTAAATAGCATTAACTTCAAATAATAAACCTGTCACACACAGGTTTTAAACTTCTTGGAAATATGCATTTATTTCCTTCACCTTGCAAGTAACATTTCATGTTCTCATAGATAACGCTTTACATGAGCATTAAGGAGTGGTTTTGTAAATATCATATTTAGTAATTTCAGTGTTTGAATGAATTTTTGATAGTCTTAAGTGAAAATTATATTTTTAATCAATAATCTGTTACTGGTGTATAGTGTCTGTATCTTCTTGTTCATAGTTGTCAGCACTGCTGTGTTGGCCATAAAAACTCTCTTAACAGTAGTGCAGATCTTTTACATGAAACAGAAGCTTGAACTAGGAGTTAACATATGTGACAAATATCCAGTGTATAATGCACAGTGTTTCAGAGAAAATATTCTTTTCTTTTTCAGGATTTATGCAGCTGCTGTCAGAAGACACTGGTAAGTACAAGCAAGTTTTTCATTGTCACAATATAAACATTAAACTAATAGAAGCTTATAAATTTAAAGGTAAAATTGTTCCTGTGCATGCAATGAGGTATGTAGAAGGAATGGAAGTAGAGCAGCACTCATTCTTAACCTTAGCTCTAGGTGTATGTGACTGGCCAGTTGCAGTGAAATTCAAATGAAAGTGGAAGTTACACTTTGAAATAAAATTGTAGACAGGTTAGAAGATGTGAACATTTTACTCCACATTTTTCTGTCATTAATCATCTTAAGTTTTTGCTTGTTTATATGCAGTGTTTTTCAAATTATGGTGCTGCAGATATCCTTGTAAAAGCAAGCTGGTCTAGACTAGTTCATTGTTTATGCAGCATCATACAATGAAAACCACTTATATTCAGTTTTCATTTTTACAAAGATCCTGTGTTTATGCACCATATTATGCATTCTTATTTGTTTTGTGCCCCACACTTTACTCTTGTTCGCTTGAGGAAAAGAAAGATATTGCATACCTTTACCCTGAAAACCGAGGCAGTATGTTTCTCTGAAACTCTGACATCCACATTCCAAACTACATGGTGTCATAACCCACACTTCCTCAGTTTGAACCTTCATTGCTATGTAAACTTCAGTGAGGAAACTGCTGCATTACAAGAAGCCCAATTGCCTTTACCACAAAGATTAGATTTCTTTATCAAATATCACATAAATCATTTTCTGATATTCCCTTCTTTGTCTCCCAGCAAGCCCCCATTTAAGCTCATTAAATTATTTTGAGAATAAATATTAGTGAGCACCATTATAATTCTAAACAAATAATTTTTTTTAATATAATCACACTTATAATTTAATGCATTGAATTGTATGTTAAATTCCTTTTCTGTGTTATTTTAAAGTTTTCTTAAGTTCTAAATAATGGGAAAAAATATCACAGTACCGAAGATATAATTGTTACATGTTTGCTTAGGAGCATAACTTGTGTTTTTAGCATTGAGTCAATACAAAAAGGATGTCTCATTTGCTTGTTTTTTTAATATTGTTCAGCAGTTTCTAGGACTGCAACCATCATAGGAATTAGGGAAATCTTGCACTTACTTTCGCTCTTGTGATGATTTGTAACTTCAGATATTTTCCTTTTGTGATTAAATGAACTGAAAGCAGGACCTTTACAATCAATTATAGCTTATTAGTATAGCAAGTGTGTTGTATGGTCAAAAATGTTGATGAACAAGACAAACTTCAGCAACATGCAGATTTTGAAGAGTTAAGATAATCTTTAAATTATGTCAGTTTTTTTGTAACTTTTTTATATCCTGTAGTAAGTTTGAATTGTGGCTTCATGCTGTACCAGAATCCATATAACCTTGGTCTGGGCTTTTCTAACACGATGTTATAAATTGTTAACAACATTTCTTCCTGTGACAGTGTAACAAACGGGCATGACAAAACAATATACTTGTTCTTGGTTTGAGAAATTCTGCATCATGTGTGTGGCATATGATATGCTTCAGGATATGTTGGTTGGGACAGTTGTTTAGAAGTCTGTTGCTGGTCTCTTCTGTAGCCATTCCTGTATGCTTGGCAGGCTGTATATCTTTTCTTTCAAAGCTCTTAAAGATGGATACCGGTCTAAAGACTCCTTTCCAAATATAAGTTCAAAATTCTCCAGTGATACAGCAAACACAAAATCTGTCCACGTTATCTGAAACAATAAATTAAATTTTTCTTCACAACCTGAACTTGACTCATCAGTCACTGAATTATGTTAGTATTTCTTGCATAAGATGTGTATCTAGTTATTTGTTTGGTGCTAAAATCGTCTGCCTCTTCTTGTCCCTGTTCCTAATTTTAAACTGATTTGATGATTAAGTAATGCAGTGTTCAGAGCTATGAGGGTGCAAACATGGTAGGAACATTTACCATATCTCTCTTTATCAGGACAGAAATAGAAAACATTTCTGAAATGTTTCAGTTCTTGTATTGGGAATGATGAAGTCCAAAGTAAATTTAGTAGTAGTAAAATTTAAGTACTTCAAAACTTCCTCACAGATGTCACATTCTGCAGAAATGATTTTGAGAAATCCAAATACACCTTAACTGCAGCTGAATATGATTTAAGTGAATTCATTCATTTCACATGATAGCTGAGCTGTGACAGATGTAACACATACGTAACCTGTTAGATTTTGCTCTGCAGTCATTAGTGAGAATGTTTTGGTTTTAACTGGTCACAGTAGCAGAGGATTTTATACTACTTTAAAGTAGGTCACATTTACTTTTATATCCTAATAATTCATATTTATGATAATACTGCTGTTTCACGATTGATGCTACATGATCCATACAGCTGACACAGAAACAATATATGGTATTGTAATTGTTTTCAGTTAAGCTTGTATTGACACACGGTAGAAGTTGTCTGCTTATGTTTGTTTCTAACACAAACTGAAACATATGAAAAAAATATATAAACCTATGAATTTTTGCAGTAAGCTTTCCTAGTGTTTTGGACACTGGTCATCATCTAGGGGTTTTTATACCATAGAAGTCTTGGGGGAAGAGAAGGATGTTATTTCAGTGCACCATTTTGAGAGAGATAATTTCTGTTGCTGGACTGGACCAGTGATTTTATTTATTGTGATATGAATTATTTTATTTCTAAATAAATGTTGGATTTAGTCTCTTAGTTCCAATCTCAACATGTGCATGACTTTGAAATCTGATTTCTTAGTTTCCAGTCCGTAGTCTAGTCAGTACATTGATTGACCCATCATTTCTTACTCACATGGGTATGTTTTCGGTTTGAATGTCAGCCATGTCAACCATGTTACTGTATCATGCTATGCATCCACACAGGCTTTTTAAGTTTTCTTCGGTATCCCCAGTTTGTATGCATTGACCATTGATCATCATTATCTTACCATGTTTGACATTACAAGAATTTTAAATGTCTTTAAATAATGCAAATAATGCAAGTTTTGTCATTAAATAACGCCACTGAATCTTCGTTATTTTGGCTTTGCCAGTCATTTATTAGTTTCAGCAAACTTTACTCACCGCGTTTCCCACTGAGTACCCTCTGTTCTCTGCCACCACCTTCTCAAACTTGTTGAGGTAGAATGGAATCTTCTCCTTCATGAGAGCTATCTTTTTCTCTTCCTTCTTGAAGTGGTCTGGCTCCATTCTATACTGGAACAGCTCTGATCAGCAGTGTCTAGTGTTAATACACTGCATTTATGTGGGACATTGTCCACCATTTCAGCTGTTTTTACTTACAGTACGGTCTTCCCTGAATATATTGGCAATTGTATAAGTTTTCACTTACATGAGCTTTCTCTCTCAAACTAGCTGTTGTTTCCAGTCCCTTTTAAAAATGGTATCTGATATTTATGCATTTTCCTTGCCACTTTAATGATGCTAATATGTTTTCTTCATAGAATAATGGCTAAAAATTTTATTTAAATATAATAAACAATGATCAGTTTAATATATTTGTTCCATTCTTATTTTATTAAGCTAAACATTGTATGTTTTGGAAGAAATTTTTGACCTTTGGTACCAATTAAAATTTATAAAGTGGAAAGGAAGGGGAAATTAATTTTTCTTTTATGCATTTTCAACTTCTGATCAGTTTTTGACAAATGAAATGAGCTAGTAAACCTAGAGATTAATATAAATGACTTTTTGGGATTTCACACTTCTTCCATCGTAATGTGATTGGTTTGCCTTTATACCGACTAAATTAAGTTACTTATTTGTTACCACGTAAAGTTCAGTGTTCGAAGGATTATAGTACTGATTAGGATATCTCTTAACCTTCGATATACTAACACTTAAAAACATCACTAAAACTGAAGAGTCTGTAAATGTTTCTGACAGTGGTTGATTCATGAAACTTCAGTTCTTTTGAAAATTATTCATTGTTTGAGGTATATGATGGTACTGTTGATGTTTGTGGAGTTGATTCAGTTGACTGAGCATGGCATGGTTTAGTCAGATTATCCTCTGAACATATGCAAATCTGTATTCATTTTGCAATAATGTGTGTGTCAAACCCACTGGGGAAACCTAGGCGTAGATGGGTGGATAATATTAGGATGGATCTCCAGGAGGTGGGATGTGGGTATATGGACTGGATTGGGCTGGCCCAGGACAGAGACAGGTGGCGGACGCTTGTGAGTGCGGTAAT